>Ga0157369_10000137_pt1 | contig 103542 bp, 100 predicted proteins | sample C25metaG_FD_113461 | JGI IMG/M metagenome (GOLD analysis project Ga0157369, IMG submission 113461) | Corn rhizosphere microbial communities from Kellogg Biological Station, Michigan, USA - C2-5 metaG | ecosystem: Host-associated > Plants > Roots > Rhizosphere > Soil | place: USA: Michigan... | reverse complement strand
AGCGACAGCCCGACGATCCCGAACCGCACCAGCTGACCGATCGTTTCGTTACGCAGGTTTAATTCGGTCGCCATGCCCGGCTGCTTGCCCTTTGGAGATCAGCGGCTAGAGCGCGAAAAATGGCGGAGCGCAAGGACGACCAACTGATGGAGCGGGTGCTCGCGGTCCTCGATCGGCATTGGAAATGGCTGATCTTCGCGACATGGCTGCTGTTCTGCCTGTCCTTCGTGGTCAGCAAATGGGCCGACATTCGCGCGTTCAACCTCGGCGATACCGACGACAATATGCGAATGATGCAGGTGCGCGCGCTCCTGCACGGGCAGGACTGGTTCGACCTTCGCGACTACCGGCTCAATCCGCCGTTCGGCGCCAACATCCACTGGAGCCATTTGGTTGATCTGCCACTCGCTGGCTTGATCCTGGGCTTGCGGCCGTTTCTCGGCGGTCCGTACGCGGAACTGGTCGCAGTCGCCGTTGCGCCGATGATTCCGTACCTCGTACTTCTCTTCGGGATTGCATTGACGGCTCGTGCAGTGATCGACCGGCGTGCGTTTCTACTTCCCGCAGTTCCGATGTTCCTGGCCGGCATGACCAACAGCATGTTCATGCCGGAGCGGATCGACCATCACGGCTGGCAGATCGCGCTGCTTGCACTCAGCATGGCGGGACTTGCTGATCCGAAGCGGCTGCGCGGCGGAATCCTCCTCGGAATCAGCAGCGCGCTTTCGCTCGCGATCGGACTCGAGATGATCGTCAATCTGGCCATCGCGGGAAGCGCTGCGGTGCTGTTCTGGGTGAGCAATCGCGACGAGCGGCAACGGCTGCTCGGCTATGCGATCAGCCTCGGCGGCGGAATGTGCTTCTGCTTCGTTGTCTTTGGGTCCTACGCGAGCCGCTTGCCGGTCTGCGATGCGCTGTCGCCGGTGTGGGTGTCGGATGGCCTCATCGCCTGCGCTCTGCTGTTCGGAATGTCGAAGTTCACGCCCACGGACTGGAAGGTGCGGCTGGGCATTGCCTTCGTTGCGGGTCTGGTGATTTCCGCATTTCACCTGCTCCTCTGGCCGCAGTGCCTGAAGAACCCGGAGAACCTCTCGCCGCAAGCCTATTCGCTGTGGCTGAAATACGTCCGCGAAGCGCGGCCCGTCTACGTGCAGGGCTGGAAGATGGCGGTGCAGATGATGGCGCTTCCGGTGACCGGAGCAATTGGCTGGCTTCTGCTGGCCTGGCACAACCGCAAGGACGGGGATCTGTTGTGCCGGACCCTTGGGGCCGCGGCCGTGGCGGTGACTGCGATGGGCATGATGTTCTGGCAGATCCGGACAGGGCCGGCAGCGCAGATGCTGGGCGCGGTCGGTGCTGTGGCGCTGATCTGGGTGATTGCACCGGTCATCGATCGTGGGCGCAACCGCTACCTCAGCACCTTTGGCTTGATTGTGGTCGCTCTCGTCGGGCTCGGGGTCGTCGTGCCGGTGGCGATGGCGCTGATTCCGGGAAAGAAAGCCACACCGGGCGAAATCGCCGTCAATCGGGCGAACGCGCTTTGCAATCTCATCGGCGAATATCGTCCGATCGCGCTATTGCCGAAGGGCACGGTGTTCACGTTCATCGATCTGGCGCCGCGTCTGATCACTGTAACGCACCATGACTCGATCATGGGTCCGTATCATCGCAACAGCCAGCAGATCGTGGACGTGATGAGCGCTTTCCGGGGGAGCGTGGACCAGGCGCACGCGATCATCGCGGGCAAATATCATTCCGATTACCTGCTGACCTGCCCGCATTCGTCAACGACGACGATCTTTATGTCGGAGGTTCCGAACGGCTTTTACGGCCAGCTGGAAAAGAACAATATCCCGAACTGGCTCAAGCCGATCCCGCTTCCACCTAACTCGCCGTTCAAGATCTGGAAGGTAGTCGGCTAGCCCTGCAGGCTCGGAAAGCTCTGGCGTAGTCCGTCGATCACGAATTGCGCTGCGAGGGCAGCCAGGATCACGCCCAGTAGCCGGGTGATCATCGCTTCGATCCGCTCACCCGCCAATCGCATCACCGGTGCTGCTGCAAGCAAGGCGACCAGCGTAAGCAGGATCACGGCGGTCATCGCCGCAAGCACGATTGCAATGTCCGAAAAACTGTCTGCCCGCGACACCATCAACATCGCGGTTGCGATCGAGCCCGGGCCGGCGATCATCGGGATCGCCATCGGGAACACGGAAATGTCCTCGGCACCTTCGACCGAATGCGCCCGCTCTTCCCGCCGCTGGGTTCGCTTCTCGAACACCATGTCGAGGGCGATGAAGAACAGCATGATCCCGCCTGCGATCCGGAAGCTCGCGAGGCTAATTCCAAGCGCCTTCAGCATCGGTTTCCCGAGCAAGGCGAAGAACAGCAGGATCAGCCATGCGACCGTTGCCGATCGGATCGCCATGGCTCGCCGGTGGGCCGCATCGCCGCCGCGGGTAAGGCCGGCGAAGATCGGAACAACGCCGGGGGGATCGATGACGACGAGGAAAGTGACGAGCGCCGATCCGAACAGCGCCAGCATTACAGCCCTTCGGGGTCTGGTAAGCCGGCCCGGCGGTGCGCGGCGACGACCGTATTGCGCAGCAGCATCGCGATCGTCATCGGGCCCACCCCGCCGGGGACCGGTGTGATTGCTCCAGCAACCTCGAGGGCTTCGTCGAAGGCGACATCGCCCAGCAGCTTTCGGCTTCCGTCTGGCTGCTCGACTCGCTCCTGGCCGACGTCGATGACCGTGGCGCCGGGTTTCAGCCAATCGCCCCGAACCAGTTCCGGGCGTCCCACCGCGGCTACGACGATGTCGGCGCTGCGAGTGAGCGCAGGCAGGTCGCGGCTGCGCGAATGGGCGACGGTGACGGTGCAATTAGCGCCAAGCAGGAGTTGCGCCATCGGCTTGCCGACGATGTTGGAACGGCCAATCACAATCGCCTTCTTGCCGCCGAGATCGCCGAGTTCGCGTTGAAGCAAAACGAGGCAGCCGACCGGCGTGCAGGGCACGAGCGAATCGAGCCCGATGGAGAGCCGCCCGACGTTGATCGGATGGAAGCCGTCCACGTCCTTGGCCGGATCGACGCGCGTAAGGACCGCCTGTTCGTCCACGTGGCGAGGGAGCGGAAGCTGGACGAGAATTCCGTCGACGGTTTCATCGGCATTGAGCTGGTCGATGAGGGCGATCAGCTCCTGCTGCGAAGTTTCGGCGGCAATTCGGTGCTCGAAACTTTCCATTCCAGCTTCGAGAGTCGCCTTGATCTTCATGCGAACATAGGCGGCGCTTGGCGGATGCTCGCCGACCAGGACGACAGCAAGGCCCGGAGCGCGCCCGGTGGATTCTCGAAAGCTGGCCGCGGCCTTTGCGACCTCTTGGCGGACTTCAGCGGCGGCCGCTTTGCCGTCGATCAGTCGAGCGGTCATACGTACATTTGGGTTTCGAGGTGACCCATGTAGTCGCCGATCAGCATCTGGAGCAGCTGGATGACCAGCAGAAGGACCAGCGGCGAGAAATCGAGCCCGCCGAAATCGGGAAGAATGCTTCGGATCGGGCGATAAAAGGGGGCCGTTATGCGGTCGAGAGCAACCGCCACGGACCTCACTCCCGCCGATCGGGTGTTGAGCACGTTGAACGCAAACAACCAGCTGAGGATTACCTGGATGATGATTACCCAGGTGAGGATGGTCAGAACGAAGCTGACGATCTTCAGGAGTTCGATGACGAAAAACATGCTGGCGGCTTAGCCGTGAGTCCGGTTCGCCGCAAACATGAATGGTTCGGAACTGCCGCCCACGGAGTCCCGCTGCCATTCATGGCGCGAACCGGTTCGGCTGCGCTTCGGCAAGAACGACCGAAAAGTCCTCGGCTTCGTCCGTCCATTCGGCGATCGGGGTCCAACCGCCGGCGAGGAGGAGCAGCCGCGCGCCGCGACGGGGATACTTGTGGCTGTTCTCGGTGTGGATTGTCTCACCGGCCCGAAAGGAGAATGGGCGGCCGCATACGGTAAACTCCACATCGCGAGCCGCACGGAGGTGCATCTCGATCCGTGAGAGGATGTCGTTCCAGCGCGCCTCGTGATGGAATGCATCGATGGGAATGGTGCCGCCGAGCTCGCGGTTGATCCGCTTGAGCAGGTTCAGGTTGAACGCGGCGGTGATCCCTTCCGGCTCATCATACGCGGCAATCAGCCGTTCGATGGGCTTCACCCGGTCCATGCCGATCAGCAGCAAAGAACCGGTGCCGAGCAGCGCCCGGAAATGGCGGAGAAGGTCCGTTGCGCTTCGGGGAACGAAGTTGCCGATGGTCGAGCCCGGAAAGAAACCGAGCTTCGGCATTCCTGCGATATCATCGGGGAGCGAGAGCGGCCTCACGAAATCCGCCTCGACCGGTAGTACCGGGAGACCTGGAAATCGGGCGCGAATATCAGCGGTCGCGCCGTCCAGATAATCCGGTGAGATGTCGACCGGCACATAGGCCGCTGGCGCAATCGCTTTGAGCAAAAGCGGCGTCTTCGCTGCCGAGCCCGCGCCGAACTCGACGACTGCCATAGCCGCCGGGATTCGCTCAGCCAGCTCCGGCATGATGTTCTTGAGAAGCGCGGTTTCGGTCCGCGTCGGATAGTAGCTGTAAAGGCGCGTAATCTCCTCGAACAGCTCGGAACCGCGCCGGTCGTACAGCCAGCGCGCAGGGACAGCGGGAATCGGCGCAGCAAGCCCCGCCAGAACGTCGTCCCGGAACGCCGGGTCAGCAGTCTCTGGCAAGCCTCAGACCCGTGAATTGCCAGCGCGCGTCCGGCGGAAAGAAGTTTCGGTAACTCGCCCGCGAATGTCCGCGGGGAGTTGCGCAGCTTGCCCCTTTCAGCACGAACTGACCGCACATGAACTTTCCGTTATACTCGCCGACCGCGCCGTCGGCGGGAGCGAAGCCGGGATATGCCGAGAAGGCGCTCTGCGTCCATTCCCAAACCGATCCGAACAGGCCGCTCTTCGGCTGGGGAACGACAGAGCCTGCACAGTCGAGCTGCTCGCCGGAGGCGGGATCAACGGCATGGGCAGCGCTCTCCCATTCCTCTTCGCGCGGAAGCCGCGTTCCGGCCCAGCGGGCGAAAGCGTCGGCTTCGTAATAGCTGACGTGAGCGACGGGGGCCGTGGGATCGCGCTCGATCCGGCCGGCGAGAGTGAAGTGGGTCCCGCCGTCGCGCCAGTAGAGTGGCGCCGAGACGGCTTCGCGGCGCGCCCATTCCCAGCCTTCCGAAAGCCACAAAGTCGGCGTTCGATAGCCGCCGTCGGCGATGAACTGCTCCCAATCGGCATTCGTCACGGGCCCTGCGGCAAGCACGTGCGGATGGAGGAAGATGCGGTGGCGCTGGCGCTCGCAATCGAAGGCGAAGCCGGTGTCGGGAGAACCGATCTCGATGATTCCAGTGCGGCCTGGAACAAAGGCCCCTCCATCGACCGCTGGACGGTCCTCCTCCCCTGGAAATCCAGCGGGGGATTTTCCGTAGGCCGGCTCCAGCGGATTCTCGGCGAAGGTGGCGAGAATATCGGTAAGCAAAAGCTCCTGATGCTGCTGTTCGTGATTGATCCCCAGTTCGACCAGACCGAGCGCCGAGGCCGGAAGCGAGGGCAGCGCCTCCAGGATCGCATCATCCACGTGGCTGCGATACGATCGCACTTCGTCTAACGAAGGCCGGCTAAGCATTCCGCGCCTTGATCGCGCGTGCCGATCGCCTTCCCCCTCATAATAGCTGTTGAACAGGAACCCGTAGCGCTCGTCGAACGGCCGGTATCCCGGCGCGTGATCGCGAAGCACGAAGGTCTCGAAAAACCAGCTTGTGTGGGCGAGGTGCCATTTGGCCGGCGATGCCTCGGGGAACGGCTGGACGGTCGCGTCGGCATCCGAAAGCGGTGCCGCAAGATCGGCGGTCAGCGCTCGTGTAGCGACGTAACGCTCGGCGAGCGCGTTCGCCGGCTCGGCTATCGGGTCGCGCCTGGTTGCCACAAAATGTCCCCGCCCTGTTTCGAGGCCACATAACGAGCCGCAACGAAAAGATGGTCCGACAGGCGGTTCAGATAAGCGAGCGCGTACGGATTGACTTGCTCCGCCTCGGCGAGCGCGACAGCTGACCGTTCCGCGCGGCGGACGACGGTTCGGGCAAGGTGGAGCGCCGCCACTTCCGGCGATCCGCCGGGGAGAATGAAGCTGGTGAGCGGATCGAGCTCCGCGTTCATCGCGTCGATTTCGCGCTCCAGCCGCTCCACCTGCTGAGGGATGATGCGAAGGGCGCCTTTGATCTCTCCAGGCGTCGCGATATCCGCCCCGAGGTCGAACAGCTCATTCTGGATCAGCCGTAGCCGTTTTGCCATCTCACCCACGCCGAGCGGGGCGATTGCCAGCCCGATCGCCGCATTGGCTTCGTCGACCTCGCCGATTGCGGCCATTCGCGCGCTCGCCTTGCTGACTCGCGATCCGTCAACCAACCCCGCGGTGCCTGTGTCGCCGGTCCGAGTGTAGATCTTGTTGAGCTTGACCAAGCTGGCGCGGCCTAATGGTTGGCGCTGCTTGCGACCAGCAGGATCAGGATCACGAAGACGATCGCGATCGCCTGAAACATGACCCGGCGGCGCATCCATTGCTGCTGCTGTTCGCTCGACCCGACCTTGCCCGAGGCCATAGCGATCACGCCGCGAACCAGGACATAGAGGGTCGCGGCCATCGCGGCCACGAGCAGGATCGCAAGGACGATTTTCATGACCGCTATTTAGGCTTCCACGAGCCGAAAGCCAGACGGCAGAAACCCGACACGCAGTTGTTCCGCCAGCGCCGGTCCATCGACGCCGCTTTCTCGCAGCGCCCTGAGGGTCGGCGCCCTGTCCCGCTTCGCCAGCCGCCGCCCGTCCTCATGAGTGACGAGCGGGTGCTGGAGATAGCGCGGTTCCGGCAGGTCGAGCAGCATCTGCAACAGCCGCTGCACCGGGGTCGAGGAGCGCAAATCAGCGCCGCGCACCACGAGGTTCACGCCGCTCGCCGCGTCATCGACAACGCACGCGAGGTGATAGGCCGCGGGCGCATCCTTGCGAGCAAGGATTTCATCGTCGATCTCGGCAGCGGTTGCAGTGAAGAGTCGGCCATCGCGCTCGGTCCAGCTTGGCAGGCCCACCCGCTCGATCGCCTCGGCCGAATCCAGCCGCCACGAGTGTGCAGTAACCGCGCGACGCTCGGGATCATCGGGCAAGCCCCGGCAGGTGCCAGGGTAGCGTGTCGCCGCTGGTCCGTGCGGCGCGTTGAGCGCGGCGGCAATATCCGACCGCGTGCAAAAGCACGGATACACCAGCCCCCTGTCCTTCACCTGCTCAAGCGCGGCCGCATGTTGCTCGCTCCGGCGCGACTGCACCAAAGGCTCGCCATCCCAGTCCAGGCCAAGCCAGCGAAGGTCCTCTTCGATGCCGGCGACAAACTCGGGGCGGCTCCGCGTCTGGTCGATATCTTCGATGCGCAACAGGAAGCGACCACTGCCCTCCTGTGCCGCCTGATGCGCTAACGCGGCGCTATAAGCGTGGCCCAGGTGCAACCGTCCGGTCGGAGATGGAGCGAAGCGGGTGACAATCACCGGCCGCCCTCTTGACCGCGAGTCATGGAAAATGCTGTCATAGGCATGTCACGCCGGCTTGGCATCCGGCTGGGCACAAGGGAAGACGGGCCTGCAGCGACCCTCTCCTCCTTGCGTGCGACAGGGCCGGAGCTGATCGAGCGGGCGAGCGTGAGGAGCATTGCCCGCGTCATGTATCACCCGGAGATGATCCGCCACCCGGAGAGCTGCCCGGCTCTCGTGCTCAATGCCGATTACACGCCGCTCTCTTACTTCCCGCTCAGCCTGTGGCCGTGGCAGACGGCGATCAAGGCGATGTTCCTGGAGCGGGTCGACGTCGTCGCCCATTACGACCGCGAAGTGCACAGCCCGACGATGGCGTTGAAATTGCCGAGCGTGATCGCACTCCGGCAATTCGTGAAGCCCAACGAATATCCCGCCTTCACGCGGTTCAACCTGTTCCTCCGCGACAAATTCCGCTGCGTCTATTGCGGATCGAGCAAGGAATTGACCTTCGATCACGTTATCCCGCGCTCGCATGGCGGCCGGACGACGTGGGAGAATGTCGCGACCGCTTGCGCTCCCTGCAACCTCAGGAAGGGTGGCCGCACTCCGCGCGAGGCCGGGCTTCACATCGAGCGCGAGCCCATCCGCCCGACCAGCTGGCAATTGCAGGATCATGGTCGGAGCTTTCCGCCGAACCACCTGCACGACAGCTGGCGGGATTATCTCTATTGGGACGTCGAGCTGGATCCGTGATGTTGACGAGGACGGGTCGAACACGTGGGAGCGAGAAGCCGATGAAAGCTTGCTTGCTCACTCTCTGGTCGCTGTTACTCGTTGGATGCGCCATGAACGGACTGAAAGCCGCGGCGAAGCTGCCATACGACTCCACAAATGTGCAGAAAGCAGCGAGAGAGTGCCATGCGCAGGTGGTCGCATCAGACTCCTCATCCATAACCTTGAACGGGCTTTACCCCTCAGCGGATACCGATAAGTGGGCAGCATGCCTAACGAGAAAGCTTAAGCTGCCGGACGACCGCATCTTCGCGATTTTGTTATTCTGACGACCTACATTGCCGCGAGGCCATCCTGGCATTTAGCGCCCCGTTAACCATTTCCGTTTAGCGCCGGAGCATGGCTGTGCGCTTCAATTTCGAACATGTCTCAGGCGAGCGAGAACGCCCGCGAATCCTCGTCGTCGAACCCGACCGCCGCTATTGCGGAGTGCTCGCCCGCCGCCTCGGGGAGTTCGGCTACCGGGTCGCCACCGCCGATAGCGCGCAATCAGCGATGGCCGAGCTTCACCGGATGCCCGTCAGCCTCGTTCTTTCCGAGGCCCGCCTTCGAGTGACCAGCGGCGTCGAACTGGTACGCATGATCCGCGAGGATGCCGCGCATCGCGATTTGCCCGTTCTGCTCGTCATCGGCCGCTCCGATACCGGAGAAGCCGTGCGGGCCTTCGATGCCGGCGCCGACGGCGTGGTCCGCAAGCCATGCCACTTCGAAGTGCTTGCCGCCTGCATTGCCCGGCTTCTGGAACGGGCTGAGGCGATGAAGCGGCTCGCCGAGGACAATGCAGCGCTGGACGCTAGAGTGATCGAGCGCGCGATTGAAGTTGGGGAACTGAGGCAGCGGTTAGCGCAACTGGAGGAAAAGGCGAGAAGCTTGCCCTAATCGTCATGCCGGACTTGATCCGGCATCCGCCTTTTCATCCTGCACCACAAAAGCGGGCGGATCCATGACTGGACGGCACTGTCCCCCAGACAGTGCCGCATGCCGATCATCAAGGCCGGGATGACTCAACCAGAAACTCCCGCATCTTCGGCGCGACGTCCTGCCGCTTCAGCCCCATCGCCACATTGGCAATCACGAAACCGGCAGCGCTTCCGCAATCGAAGCGATCACCGTCGAAGCGATAGGCGTGAACCGGCTGGTTGCCGATCATCTTCGCGATCGCGTCAGTCAGCTGGATTTCGCCGCCGGCCCCACGCTCCTGCGCATCGAGCGCCCGCATGACTTCGGGCTGAAGGATATAGCGGCCGGGGAGCATGAGGTTCGACGGTGCCGTTCCGGGCGCCGGCTTCTCCACCATGCCGCGGATCTCGGTGAGCCGACCGTCGCTCGCGCCGGGAGCGATCACACCATATTTGTGAGTCTCGCTGTCGGGGACTTCGAGCGCGGCGACGAGATTGCCGCCGACATTCTCATACGCCTCGACCATTTGGGCGACGCAGCCGGGATCGCCGACCATCAGCTCGTCGGGAAGAAGCACGGCGAACGGCTCGTCGCCGACAATATCGCGAGCGCACCAGACGGCGTGGCCGAGACCGAGCGGCTCCTGCTGGCGAACCGAGACGATTTCGCCAAATCGGGCATTTGAAGGCTCAAGGACGCCGAGGTCCTTGCTCTTGGCGCGCATCGTCGCTTCGAGTTCGAACGCGTGGTCGAAATAATCGACCAGGCTCGATTTTCCGCGGCCGGTGACGAAGATGATCTGCTCGATTCCCGCCTCGCGCGCCTCGTCCACCGCATATTGAATCAGCGGCCGGTCGACGATCGTCAGCATCTCTTTCGGGATAGACTTGGTTGCGGGCAGGAGACGGGTGCCGAGCCCGGCGACCGGAAGCACGGCTTTACGGACTCTACTGTCCATTGGGGGTTATCGGTCCTGCCTGATTGGTTGGGGAATTTGCGTTGAGCTCCTGGACCGGAGCGGTCGGCGCCTCTCCGCCCGGAGGGGGGAGGTTGAACGGGTCGATCTTCCGGGGAGTGGACTTCTTCATGATTTCGTCGACACGCTTGGGGTCAGCATAAGGAGGTGGGGTCAGCAACTCTTCAGGAGTGGGAGTGGTTTCCGCCATCCGCGGCTTGACCGGCAGCGATTGGCCTGGCGCGGGTTCCAGCTCGCCCATCCGCCCGCAGGCCGCGAGTGTGGCGACAGCGGCGATGGCCAGGAAAATCCGCAATCGATTCATTGCCGTTCGACTAGCCCCTCGCCGAAGCTTGCGCCACCCGCTTGTGTCGGCCTATCGCGCGGCCATGCGAAATCGAGCGATAGCGGGAGCGGCTGCGGTCGCATTGCTGCTGGCGGGATGCGGACACAAGACGCCGGGCAACGAGGTCTCGCAAGCCCCTAGTGCTGGAGCGATCTCGAAAGGCCCGGATCGAAGCCACGCCGGAAGCGCTCTCCCAGCCCTCAAGATCCAGAACCCGCAAGGCAAGCAGGCGAGTCTCCCCGATCCAGGTGGAAAGCCGATGCTAGTCAACCTGTGGGCGACGTGGTGCGGGCCGTGCATCAAGGAACTGCCGACGCTCCAGGCCCTGTCGCAGCGCGATGGTGCGCCAATGGTGGTGGAGGTCTCCGAGGACATGGGCGCGCGCGCATCGGTCGATGCATTCCTCAAGCAGCACGGAATCGATAAGCTCAAATCGTGGCAGGACCCGAAGTCGACTCTGACCACGACACTCGATGCGCAAGTGTTGCCGACCACCATCTATTATGACGCGAAGGGCCGTGAGATCTGGCGCTATATCGGTGACCTCGACTGGACCGGGCAGGAGGCGGCTAAACTGCTTGCCGAGACGGCTAATCCCGCAAAAGTTCATTGATGCTGGTCTTGGAGCGGGTGCGCTCATCCACCCGCTTCACGATCACCGCGCAGGCGAGCGCCGGTCCACCCTCGCGCCCAGGCATGCTGCCGGGAACCACGACTGAATAAGCGGGGACGCGGCCGTAATAAATCTCGCCGGTTGCTCGCTCGACGATCTTGGTCGAGGCGCCGAGGAACACGCCCATCGACAGGACCGATCCTTCCTCGACGACCACGCCTTCCGCGACTTCGGAGCGGGCGCCGACGAAGCAATTGTCCTCGATGATCACGGGCCCGGCCTGGAGCGGTTCGAGCACGCCGCCGATCCCGGCGCCGCCGGAGATGTGGACGTTGCGGCCGATTTGCGCGCAGCTGCCCACGGTAGCCCAGGTGTCGACCATAGTGCCTTCGCCGACCCGAGCGCCGATATTGACGAAGCTCGGCATCAGCACGGCTCCGGGAGCGACATAGGCCCCGCGCCGGACGATCGCTCCCGGAACGGCTCGGAAACCTGCGGCGACGAACTCGTCCTGGCCCCAGCCAGCGAATTTGGACGGGACCTTGTCCCACCAGTGCGCGCCCCCGGGGCCACCGGCGATCATCTCCATCGGGTTCAGCCGGAAGGAGAGGAGGACCGCCTTCTTCAGCCATTGATGGACAACCCATTCGCCGCCGATCTTTTCGGCGATTCGGGCTTCGCCGCTGTCCAGCGCCGCGATGGCGCGGTCGACGGCCAAGCGCACGTCGCCGCGCGTGTCCGCGCCGATCGTCTCGCGCTGCTCCCATGTCTGATCGATCAGCGGCTGAAGATCCGAATTCATGTCTTACCCTTCGAGGATTTGCTCGAGCCATTCGCCGACGTCGGCGATCTGGTGGTCTATAAAGTCACCCGCGCCGTGATTGCCGCGTTCGGAGCCATTGTCGACCCATACAGTCGTCATTCCCAAGGCTTTTGCCGGCGCGAGGTTCTGCGCCATGTCGTCGATAAGAGTGGCCTCGGAGGGATCGATGTCGAAGCGCTCGCAGAGCAGTTCGTAGCCGTACGGATCCGGCTTCGGCCGAAAGCTGCTGGCGTGGATGTCGTGAAGTTCATTGAAAAGGTGGTCGATCCCGATCGCCGCGAGCACTCGCCGCGCATAAGGCGCATCGCCGTTGGTAAAGACGAACCGCCTTCCCGGGAGCAGCGGAAGAAGACGCGCCAGTCGCTCGTTCGAGCGGATGCGGTCGATGGGAATGTCGTGGACGTCGGCGAGGAACTCATGCGGATCGATGGCGTGTTCCTTCATCAACCCGGCGAGAGTGGTGCCGTGGGTGTGGAAATGATGCTTGTGGACTCGGCGGGCTTCCGTCGTGTCACAATCAAGAAGCCGCTGGATGTACGCACCCATTCTCTCGTCGATCAGCGGAAATAGCCCCGCGGAAGCGGGATAGAGGCAGTTATCGAGGTCGAAAATCCATTCCCGGATGTGTGCGAAGCGCGAATCCATAGTCGCGCAGGCGACTAGCCGCTTTGCGATCTTCAGCAAATCGTAATGATTCGTGAACCATAATCTCTGCCGGGAAGTCGTTACGTTACAGCGACTTGAGCGGAGTATGCGTAAGATGAACAATCGACTTCTGGCGACGAGCGCACTCGCGGTGGCGCTCGCCTTCAATCTCTCGGCCTGTGCTGGCGGCGGCGGCGGCGGTGGGATGTCGACAGCTCCGTTTGTGCCGACTCCAACGCCCACACCCACACCAACTCCCACGCCGACTCCTACCCCAACGCCAACGCCTACGCCGACCCCCACACCGACTCCGACTCCGCCAATCAACTACGACACAGCCGAATATCAGGCTTCGAATTATGCCGTCGCCGCGAACGCGATTGCCGCTTATGAAGCGGGTGCTACGGGCAAGGGAATCAAGATCGGGATCGTCGACAGCGGCATCAACCCGGCGCTGAGCGAGTTCACAGGCTGAATTGACCCGGCGAGCACGGATGTCGCGGGCAATCGAGCAATGGGCGACGACGCAGGGCACGGCACCGCGGTTTCTGCGGTCGCCGCCGCTGCGCGCAACGGCAAGAACACGATGGGCGTCGCCTTCGACTCGACGATTGTGATGGAACGCGCCGACGATCCTGGCAGCTGCACGACGGCCAAGGATTGCTCGTTTGGTGACACGGCAATAGCGCAGGGGATCGACAATGCACGAATTGCGGGGGCACGAGTCATCAATCTTTCGCTGGGCGGATCGCCTCCCGGCTCTACCTTGCTCTCGGCGATGCAGCGCGCGGTGAGCGCCGGGATCGTTCTCGTGATCGCTGCCGGAAACGACAGCACATCCAACCCTGATCCGTTTGCGCTTGGGCCGGCGCAGCGCTTTCCCGGAATGGTCATCATTGCCGGCTCGATTGGCGACGCTGGCAATCCAACCGCTCTGTCTTCCTTCTCCGACAAGGCTGGAACAGGTGCCCAGTACTACCTGACCGCTGTGGGCTATAACGACCGCGCACCGGACCAGACCGGCGCTCAGTTCCTGTGGTCCGGAACCAGCTTTGCCGCGCCGACGATCTCGGGAGCGGTCGCGCTTCTTGCGCAGGCTTTTCCGAACCTCACCGGGCAGCAGATAGTCCAGATCCTGTTCAGTTCAGCGGACGATCTCGGAGCCACCGGGGTGGATTCAACCTACGGTAATGGCGAACTCGACATACAGCGGGCAATGCAGCCGATTGGAGTCACGAGTGTCGCCGGAAGCAAGACCCCGGTCAGCACCAGCAGCAACGGAAGTCTTCCTGGTGCCGCCGGTGACGCGGGCGGAGCATCTGCAGGCAAACATCCGCTCGGGGCGATCATTCTCGATGGCTACTCTCGCGCCTATGTTCTGGATCTCGCGAAAACCCTTCGGGAGGCGCCGAAGGACCATCCGCTGAACAATGCGCTGCAGGGCGATGTCCACGTAAACGGAGTCTCCGCAGGGCCGGTGACTGTGTCGATGAGCGTTGCCGAACGTCACGATATTGTGCGCAGTTTCGGTGCAGATTCGACGGTGATCGGACCCGAAGATGCCCGCAAATCGCGTCTCGTCGCAGGAGAAGCAATCGCCCGGCTAGACAGGAAAACCGCGGCGGCCTTCGGGATTTCCGAGGGCGCCAAGGCGCTTGAGCGGCGACTGACCCATGCCGAGGCCGGGGCGTTCCTGGTCGCCAGGGATGTCGCGGGCGACCCTGGCTTCTCGGCGGTCCGCGGATCGAGCATGGCTGTCCGGCACGATTTCGGCCCGGCCGCGGTCACCTTCTCGGGTGAGACGGGCAGGGTTTGGAATGACGTGCCGACGGATTCGAGAGGCCTGCCCTATCGCTGGACCGATCTGGCCATCGACAAGAGCATCGGCAGAAGCTGGCTCTACGCAGGGCTCGGGCGGCTGGACGAAAAGGATACGCTGCTCGGTGGCCGGATGGCGGGCCCGCTCGGCGGCGGCGCGTCCAGCACGATGTTCCTGGACCTCGAAGCCCGGCACGATTTCGGCAGCGGGATTGCAGCAGGTGTGACGACTCGGCGCGGGTGGACGACGTTCGCCGGGGGCAAGCTACAGACCGATGCCTTCGCCTTCGATATCGGGAAGTCGCACTTGCTGAATTCCAGCGACTATCTGGGCTTCCGTCTGGCGCAGCCGCTTCGCGTCGAAGGCGGTGGGTTCGGGCTGATGCTGCCGACATCCTACAGCTACGAGACCCGCCTCGCGACCGACAGCTTTCAGACCTATTCGCTGAGCCCGAGCGGGCGAGAGGTGGATGCGGAGCTGAGCTACGGCTCCGCGCTATGGAGCGGAAACGGCTGGCTTGGCGGTAACCTGTTCGCCCGGCGGCAGCCCGGGCACATCGCCAGCGCGGCGAATGATTACGGCGCGGCGATGCGGTTCACGCTGGGGTTTTGAACGCCAGACCTGGGCTTAAGGCGCAATCAGGTCGGTGCCGCGTGACCGGGGCAGACGAGCCGGCGCTGCAGCCATCCTTGGCGGAGTAACCGCTGGCACCGCGAGAACGCCATGGCGGTGCGACCCCATCGGTTTCGAATCGCTGGCGGCAAGCTGGGAGTGTGGGGCTGTCACCGGCAGGCTCGCGGGTTGCGGCGCGTGCGCGACGACGGCCGCGACAAAAAGCAGGACTCCCATTGATCGGCCCCTTCATTTCCCGTTTACCACGCGCGGGTTAACCGATCAATTTAAACGGTGAAGCTTTCGCCGCAGCCGCAGGAGCCGGTCGCGTTGGGATTGTCGAAGACGAAACCGGCGGTGAAATCGTCCTCGCGCCAATCCATCACCGACCCGATCAGGTACAGCACCGAGGCGCTGTCCACGTAGAAGGCACCCCCGGGAGTCTCGATCTTCTCATCGAGCGGATTGGCCTCGGTCACGTAATCGACCGAGTAAGCGAGGCCCGAGCAGCCCCGACGCGGAGTGGACAATTTGACGCCGATCGCGCCTTCGGGAGCGCGGCTCATCAAGTCGGCAATGCGCTTGTTCGCTGCGTCCGTCAGTGTGATCGCCGCCGGGCGCGCGCGGATTTTTGTGGGCTGGTTCATAGCATTCCCAGTTCGAGTCGGGCTTCGTCGCTCATCTGCGACGGGTCCCACGGCGGATCCCAAACGACCTTCACTTCCGCGTCACGGATTCCGGGCACCGACAGCACTCGAAGTTCCACCTCGTTCGGAAGCGATTCCGCTACCGGACAATGCGGTGTCGTCAGTGTCATGGTGATCACTGCGTCGCCGTCTTCAGAGATGGCGATGTCGTAGATCAGGCCCAATTCGTAGATGTCGACAGGGATTTCCGGGTCATAGACGCTCTTCAAAACCTCAATGATGCGGTCCCTGAGCTCAGCGTTGTCGGCGGCCGGCTTCGCCTCCGTCTCGCCCGCGAGGAATCCGGCAAGATAGTCGCGCTTGCGGGCGACGCTGTCCGGAACGCGGGCGCGCGGCGGGGTCGGCGCGGACGCCACCTCTTCCGTCTCGATCTTGCGCTCCTCGTTCATCCGAAGACTCGTTTCACCTGCTCGATGCCGCCGACCAGCGCCTCGATATCCGAGCTGTCGCTATGCGCGGCGAAGCTCGCACGTGCGGTCGCCGGAACCCCGAGCCAGCGCATCAACGGCTGAGCGCAGTGATGGCCGGCGCGGACGGCGACGCCCGCATCGTCCAATATGGTGGCGGTGTCGTGCGGATGCACCCCGTCGACGTTGAAGCTGACGATCCCCGCGGAATCTTCGGGCCCATAGACGGTTACGCCGGAAATGGCGGACAGCGCGGCGCGCGTTTCTGCGACGAGTGCGGCTTCATGAGCGTGGATCGCATCGAGCCCGAGCTTCTCCACCCAATCGATCGCGGCGTGAAGGCCGATCGCTCCGACGATGTGCGGCGTTCCGGCCTCGAACCGCGCAGGCGGATCGAGATAGGTCGTTTCTTCGAATGTGACTTTCTCGATCATCGCTCCGCCGCCCTGCCACGGGGGCATTTGAGCGAGCAGGTCGCCACGTCCCCAGAGGCAGCCGATGCCCGTTGGACCATAAAGCTTGTGTCCCGAGAAGGCGTAGAAGTCGGCTCCCAAGCTCACAATGTTCACGTCCAACCGGGGTACAGCCTGGCAACCGTCCAGCAGCAGCAGCGCACCCTTGGAATGTGCGATCTCCGCCGCTCGCTTCGCGTCCAGGATCGAACCCAGGACATTGGATACGTGAGCGAATCCTACGAAGCGATGCTCTTCGGTGAGCATCTGTTCGGCGGCATCGAGGTCGATGTGACCGTCGCTCGTCAGCGGCACCGCATCGACTTCGTAGCCCGCAAGCTGCCATGGCACGATGTTGCTGTGGTGCTCCAGCTGGGAAACGAGGACACGATTGCGGCCGTTCTTCGGAAGCGTTCGGGCAACGAGGTTGATTGCTTCGGTCGCGCCGCGGGTGAAGACCAACTCGTTCGGCTCGCCCCCGATAAGGTTCGATGCTGCTGCACGCGCGGCCTCGTAGCTCGCGGTCATGCTCGCCGAGCGCTCGTACACGCCGCGATGCACGGTCGCATAATCGCGCGAATAAGCTTGGGTAATCGCGTCGATTACCGCCTGCGGCTTCTGCGCTGTCGCCGCGCTATCGAGATAGTGCCAGTCGCCGAGCCCGGGGAATTGGTTGCGCACGGCATTCAACGTCATCCCGGCCTTGAGCCGGCGTCCGACTTCTTCCTTCGGTGCAAAGGCAGGCAGACGCCGGATCAAATCCGGGGTGACGGTTTTGCCCTGATCGACGTTCACACTACCCTCCGCAGATCATCCCGGGCGGCGTCACGGATCGCGTCCGGCTCGTTCGCGCTTTCCCACAGGCCCGTAACGAACCCTTCAAGCAGAAGCGCTCGCGCTCCGGCCGGGTCCAGGCCTCGGCTTTCGGCGTAGAACAGCTGCATCGGATCGAGCTCGCCCACCGATGCGCCGTGCGCACATTTCACGTCGTCGGCGAAGATTTCGAGCTCGGGTTTGGCGTTGGCGGTCGCGCCGCGATCGAGGAGCATGGCTTTGACGGATTGCTCCGCGTCGGTCTTCTGAGCCCCGCGCGCGACCTCGATCTTGCCGATGAAGCTGCCCGTCGCTTTCCCGGCCAGCACCGACCGCACCACCTGGAGCGAGCGACCGTTGGGCGCGGCATGCTTCACGTTGGTGACGATCTCGTTGGTTGAGAGGCCGGCGCCGATATTCGCTCCGAACAGCTCGAACTGCGCACCTTCAGCGAGGCTGATTTCGAGGTCGATACGCCCATAGACTGGCGCTGCGTTCAGAACGAAGATTCGAGCGCTCGCGCCGGCCTCCACGGCGATCTGCATCCGCCTCACCTGCACGTCATCTCCGGTGGGCAGCCACACCTCTTCGAGGGTTTCGCCCGGGCCGACGGTGACGGTGAGGGGCTCGGCGAACTGCTCCCAGACGGGCTTCAGCGCGTCGAGGTCCGCGTAGCGCCAGTCCTCCTGTTGACGGGTGGGAAATGGCCTCATCTTTCCTCCCCTCGATTTCGAGGGGAGGGGGACAAGCATAGCTGGTGGAGGGGCCGCCCCTCCGTCATCCCTTCGGGATGCCACCTCCCCTGCAAAGGCAGGGGAGGAGAATTGAAGGCGAGCGCCATCACGCAACCGCCTCCGCATAGCCTTCACGCTCCAGCTCCTTCGCCAGCTCCGGGCCACCCGAACGGACGATCCGCCCCGCTTGAAGCACATGCACCCGGTGCGGCTCCACATAATCGAGCAGCCGCTGATAGTGGGTGATCAGAAGCACGCCCTTGTCCTGAGCCCGCATGATGCGGTTGATGCCCTCGCCGACCGCCTTCAGCGCATCGATGTCGAGCCCGCTGTCGGTCTCGTCGAGGATCGCGAATTTCGGATTCATGATCCCCATCTGCACCATCTCGGCGCGCTTCTTCTCGCCGCCGGAAAACCCGACGTTGACCGGGCGCTTGAGCATCTCCGAATCCATTCCGAGAAGCGCCGCCTGCTCGCGCGCCAGCCGGATGAACTCTCCACCCGAAAGCTCGGCCTCGCCGCGCCCACGGCGCTGCGCATTCAAGCTCTCGCGAAGGAACTGCAGTGATGAGACGCCGGGGATTTCGACCGGATATTGGAAGCCGAGGAAAACGCCGGCAGTGGCGCGCTCGTACGGTTCGAGGGCGAGAAGGTCCAATGCTCCACCGTCATCCCGGGCTTGACCCGGGATCCGCCTGCCTTCTGCGTCGTCGGAAGAAAAGGCAGACCCCGGCTCAAGGCCGGGGTGACGGAGAGGACTGAACGTCACCGACCCCTCCGTCACCTTGTAACCGGGCCGACCCGCGAGCGTATAGGCGAGGGTCGACTTGCCCGAGCCGTTCGGGCCCATGATCGCGTGCACCTCGCCCGCCGGCACCTCGAGCGAGACTCCGTTGAGGATCGGCTTGCCTTCAATTGAGGCGTGGAGGTTGGTGATCGTCAGCATTATTTGCGGTCTCCGCCGGCCGGGCAGTGAATCAGGAAATATCGCCGCATCGAGTCCATCGCGTCCTCGCGCGCGCCTTCCAGCGTCTTCTGGTCCTGAAGCGCCTTCTGACGGTCGTCGAGCGAGGCGCTTTGTACGTCCAGATCCTTGTCCTGCGCGGCAGTCGCCCCGCCCGCTTCGCGAAGCGCCTGACGTTCCGAAGCAATCGCAACCCGCGCGTTCACGATCGCCTCCTCCTGCTTGTAGACATCGACCAGGAACAGACTGCGCCGGGCCGCCTCGCCCGCGAAGGCCGGGTTGGCGCTGGTGCGATCGCACTGCGTTACCGCCTGGTCGAGCGCATCAAGATCGGCGGACGCTGCGGCAAGAACCAACAACGGCATCATCGTCTGGCAGCTCCAGTCCGTTCTTGGATAAGGTGTTTGAGGACGAGACCGTAGTCCTGCATTCGAAGCAAACCGGATGCGTCGCCGATCACGGTCGCCTTGCCACATTCAGGACAGTTGGCGCTCCATCGCGGCACTCGGTTTTGCTTTTCGGGTGATGTCCATTCGTCCTTCCACTCAGATACGTCTTTTGCGGCAAATGAAGCGCCACATGAAAAGCACTCAGCGCGTTTGCTGACTTCAATTTCCTTCCGGTTGCCTTTGCTATGACGAAGCGCATCAGCAACAGTCTGCTCTTGGGAGATCTGCTTCATCCCACGCTTCCCTCTAAGCTTATCCCCAGCAGCTTCTGCGCCTCGACCGCGAACTCCATCGGCAGCTGCTTTAAGACCTCGCGCGCGAAGCCGTTGACGATCAGCGCCACCGCCGCCTCCTGATCCAGACCGCGCGACATCGCATAGAAGAGCTGGTCCTCGCTGATCTTCGACGTCGTCGCTTCATGCTCGATCTGCGCGGTCGGGTTCTTGACCTCGATGTAGGGCACGGTGTGCGCGCCGCAGTCGCTACCCAGCAGCAGGCTGTCGCACTGCGTGAAGTTGCGAACATTCTCCGCGCGGGGGAGCACGCGCACCAGCCCGCGATAGGTGTTGTTCGACCGGCCCGCGCTAATGCCCTTGGAGACAATCGTCGAACGCGTGCCCGCGCCGATGTGGATCATCTTGGTGCCGGTGTCGGCCTGCTGGCGGTTGTTGGTGAGCGCGACGGAATAAAATTCGCCGACGCTGTGATCGCCTTTCAGGATGCAGCTCGGATATTTCCAGGTGATCGCGCTTCCGGTCTCGACCTGGGTCCAGCTGATCTTCGAGCGGTCGCCCGAGCAGAGCGCGCGCTTGGTGACGAAGTTGAAGATGCCGCCGCGGCCCTGCTCGTCGCCCGGATACCAGTTCTGGACGGTCGAATATTTAACCTCCGCGTCCTCGTGCGCAAAGATCTCGACCACGGCAGCGTGGAGCTGGTTCTCGTCGCGCGTCGGCGCGGTGCAGCCTTCGAGGTAGGAGACGTAGCTGCCCTTGTCGGCGACGATCAGGGTGCGCTCGAACTGGCCGGTATTCTCGGCATTGATGCGGAAGTAGGTGGAAAGCTCCATCGGGCAGCGGACACCCTCCGGCACGTAGACGAAGGTGCCGTCGGAGAAGACGGCGCTGTTGAGGCAGGCGAAGTAATTGTCGCGCTGCGGCACCACCGAGCCGAGATATTTGCGGACGAGCTCCGGATATTCGCGGATCGCTTCGGAGATGGAGAGGAAGAGGACTCCGGCCTTCTTCAGCTCCTCGCGGAAGGTGGTGGCGACGCTGACGGAGTCGAACACCGCGTCGACCGCGACTTTGCGCGCGCCCTCGACCCCCGCGAGCACCTTCTGCTCCTCGATCGGGATTCCGAGCTTCTCGTAGGTGCGGCGGATTTCCGGATCGAGCTCGTCCAATGAGGCGAGCTTCGGCTTCGCCTTGGGGGCGGCGTAATAATAGGCGTCCTGGTAATCGATCGGCGGGATGTCGAGCTTGGCCCAGCTGACCTCCTCCATCTCCAGCCAGGCGCGATAGGCCTTCAGCCGCCACTCGAGCATCCACTCCGGTTCGTCTTTCTTGCCGGAGATGAAGCGGATCGTGTCTTCGTTCAGCCCCTTGGGCGCGAACTCCTGCTCGACCGGAGAGGTGAAGCCCCACTCATAATCCTTGGCGATCTTCTCGCGGATTTCGCGGTTCTTGACGGCTTCGGTCATTGGACCGTCCGCGCAGCGCTCACATTGAACTTGTCGAAATGCGAGCGCTTACCCCTTTCGACGCCGCCTGCGGCGCCGCTCAGGACAGGTTTCGACAAGCTCAGGGGGAGCGCCAAAGATTCAAGTGACACGGCACCCAATGCACCGCGTACCGCGCTCTCGACCACACCCATGTGCGGCTTCACCCGGCAATGCGCGTCCAGCGCGCAGTCGTGCCGCCCTTCCGAGCACGCGGTAATCGCGATCGGTCCTTCGACCGCCTCGACGATGTCGGCGAGGCTGATCTCGGAAGCGGAGCGGGTGAGCGAGAAACCGCCGCTGGCGCCACGCACACTGGCGAGGAGGCCGGCCCCGGCAAGCTGGCCCATCAATTTCTGGGCGGTCGGGAGCGGGACGCCGGTGTCGGCGGAAAGCTCGGTCGCGCTCAGGCGCTCACCCGCCGGGCGGCGGGCGGCCGCGGACATCAGGACGACCGCATAATCGGCAAGGTGGCTAAGACGCATCGAATTCGGAGCTTTCCAGTCCGAATTAGAATGTTGCACCGCAAAATTCAAGCACCCGCCCTCATGCCGGACTTGATCCGTCATCCGCCTTCCTTTCTACAAGCGAAGAAAAGGTGGATCCCGGCTCGGGGCCGGGATGACGACCAAGGAACCCGATGTCTCTCTACACCCTCCTCCGCCCGCTGGTCTTCGCGCTCGATGCCGAAAGTGCGCATCGACTGACCATCAATCTGCTGAAGCTGCGAACCGGGACTGCATTCACGCCCGAGCCGCGGTGGACGCCGTCGCTGCGCACCACCGTTGCAGGCCTCGATTTCCCGAACTCGGTCGGCTTAGCCGCCGGATTCGACAAGAGTGCGGAAGTGGCGGACCAGGTGCTCGGGCTCGGCTTCGGCTTCGTCGAGGTCGGGACTCTGACGCCCAGGCCGCAACGCGGAAACGAAAGGCCGCGACTATTCCGATTGGCCGAGGATCGTGCGGTGATCAACCGAATGGGGTTCAACAATTGCGGTCAGCAGGCGGCGCTCCGACGGCTGAAGAAGGGAACCAGCAAGGCAATTCCCCCCGTCAATCGCGGGATCGTGGGCGTGAATATCGGCGCCAACAAGGACAGTTCCGACCGTATCGGCGATTATGTCGAAGGCGTGAAGACGATGAGCCCGGTCGCCGATTATCTCACCGTCAACATCAGCTCGCCAAATACACCCGGGCTGCGCGCGCTTCAGGACCAGGGGGCGCTCGACGCATTGCTGGACGCCATCAAGGGCGCGCGATCGGCCGATGGGCCGCCCGTCTTTCTTAAAGTCGCGCCCGACCTCCAGAAAAGCGACCCCGAGCGCATTGTCCGAGCCGCGCTCGACCATCGCATCGATGCGGTCATCGTCTCGAACACGACCACTTCACGACCCTCACTCAAGTCGCCGCGCGCTCGGGAGCAGGGCGGACTTTCGGGGGAGCCTCTGAAGGCGCTGGCGCTCGATGCGCTTCGCCGGTTCCGGAGCGCCAGCGGTGGCGAGATCCCGCTGATCGGCTGCGGCGGAATCGGCGATACCGATGACGCGTGGGAGCGGATCCGGGCCGGAGCGTCGTTGATCCAGCTTTATTCGGCCATGGTCTACGAAGGTCCCGGAATCGCACGGAGCGTCGTGGAGGGGCTCGCCGCGAAGGTGAAACATGCTGGATTGGGGAGCATTGCCGAGGCCGTCGGCACGGGCTAGCCATCTTTCGATGCGCCGTCTGTTCCTGAGTATCTCGGTCGCGCTGCTGGTCATCGGCAGTCCGGCCGAGGCGAGACACGTTTCCTGGAGGCCGGTTCCCGCCGGTATCGTCTCCGCCTCCGATTCAAGAGCAGCCGCTGCAGGAGTCGAGATGCTTCGCCGTGGCGGCAGCGCCACCGATGCCGCCATCGCAACGATGTTGGTGCTCAACGTTGTCGAGCCGCAGAATTCCGGGCTCGGCGGCGGCGGTTTCTTCGTCCGCAACGACGGCCGAACCGGCCAGTTCTCGGCAATCGACGGACGCGAAACGGCACCCGCGGCGGCCGGCCCGTTTTGGTTCTACGGTGCAGATGGCAAGCCGATGTCGCCCAGGGAAATGTACGTGGGTGGGAAGAGTGCTGGAGTGCCCGGTGCGCTGGCGATGATGTGGGTCGCGCATAAACGCTACGGGCGGCTGCCGTGGGCTGAACTTTTCCCTCCGGCGATCAGGCTGGCGCGCAATGGCTTCGTCGTTTCGGCAAGGCTACACAATGGGCTGCAGCTTTATGCCCAGCACGTGACGGGTTGGGCTCGGCAGACTTATTTCCCGAACGGCGAACCGGTCGCCGAGGGGGCGCTGCTGAAGGTGCCCGCGCTCGCCGCCGAGCTGGAGCGGGTAGCACGAAGCGGTCCCGACACCCTCTATCGCGGCGAGGCGCCGAAGAGGATCGCCGAGGCGCTCGACAGCGCCGAGCACAATGCGTCGAAGATGACTACCTCCGACATCGAGCACTATCAGGCGAAGGATCGTGAGGCCGTCTGCGAAACCTATCGCGCTTACAGGATTTGCGGTGAGGGGCCGCCGTCCGGGGGAATCGTTGTGCTGATGATCCTGAAGCAGCTGGAGCGGTTCAGCATGGCCGCACTCGGGCCCAAGTCGCCGGTTGCGTGGCACCTGCTCGCGGAGTCGGAGCGGCTCGCCTACGCCGACCGCGACACATATCTTGGTGACCCTTATTTCGTTTCGATCCCGATCAAGGGGCTGCTCGACCCCGCCTATCTTGCCAGCCGATCGGCACTCATCAATCCGGACCGGACGATTGCCGACATCGAACCCGGCCTCCCGCCCGGCGCCCCGCAGCGCGTGCGTGCACCGTTCAAGGACGATCCGGGGACGACCGATCTCGCCGTCGCGGATGCGAAGGGCGACGTCGTCGAGGTCACCACCACGATCAATGGCTATTTCGGATCGGGGATCGCGGTCGACGGCTTCATGATCAACAACGAATTGCCGGATTTCGATCAGGCGCCGGTGAAGGATGGCTATCTTGTCGCGAACCGGGTCGAAGGCGGCAAGCGCCCGCGAAGTTCCATGTCGCCGATGATCGTCTATGGGCCCGACGGAAAGGTGCGCGCTGCAATCGGGGCCGCGGGCGGAGCAACGATCATTTGCCAGGTTGCAAAGGCCCTGATCGGGATCATCGACTGGAAAATGAGCGCTCAGGACGCGATTGCGATGGGGCTGATCTATGCTCCGGAGAAGGTCGCGACCGTTGAGCAGGGAACGGAACTGGAGCAGCTGGTACCCGGTCTCCAAGCGCTCGGCGAAAATGTCAAAATCGGTCCGCTCGGGCTCAAGGCGAATGCGATTGAATATGTCGGCGGCAGGTGGGTTGGCGCGGCCGATCCGCGAAGCGAGGGAGTCGCGATGGATACATCAGGACACGTGACCGCCATCGCGCGGCGCGACAACGAGCTTAACGGCGCTCACGAATGACGACGGGCCGCCAGCTCGAGCATTTCGAAAATCTGGTGCAGATGTTCTTCGTCCGCGCCGACGAAAAAGGCGACTCGCCGTTCCTGTGGGCGAAAGGCGGGGCGGGATGGCGATCGGTCAATTGGGCCGAAGCGAAACGGCAGGTCATCGCTCTCGCAAGCAGCCTCAAACGCCTAGGTCTTGAACCGGGCGACCGGGTGATGCTGGTCAGCGAGAACCGGCCCGAATGGCTGATCTCCGACTTGGCGATCATGGCCGCGGGCTGCGTGACCGTCCCGGCCTACACCACCAACACGACGCGCGATCACGCGCACATCCTCGGCAATTCCGGTGCGCGAGCCGCGATCGTTTCAAACCAGAAGCTTGCGGCCACCCTGTTGCCGGCGGTGATCTTGGAATCGGATTGCCGCCATGTGATTGCGATGGAGGACATTCGGCTGCCGCAGCCGAGCGAGACCTTGCAAATCCATGAGTGGCGGGAGCTAAGCGCCGCAGATGGTGATGCGGCGGCAATCCGGGCTGTAGTGGCCGGAACCAGGCGTTCCGACCTCGCCTGTATCATCTACACGAGCGGGACCGGCGGCGCGCCGCGCGGAGTGATGCAGCATCACGGCGCCATTCTGCATAATATTGAAGGGGCAACCGACGTCATCTCCAGCGACTTCGGCTGGGATGACGAAGTGTTCCTGTCGTTCCTCCCGGCCAGCCATGCTTTGGAGCATACCGGCGGACAGCACTTCCCGATCGGCCTAGGCGCACAAATCTACTATGCCGAAAATTTGGAGAAGCTCGCCGCGAACATAGAGGAGGTTCGGCCGACGATCATGATCGTCGTCCCTCGCCTGTTCGAAATGCTTCGGGCGAGAATCCTCAAGGCGGTCGAGAAGGGCGGCGCATCGCGCACCCTGATGGAAAAGGCGCTCGTCCTCGAAGCGAAGAAGCTCAAAGGCGGTCTGAACCCCGTCGACTGGATCGTCGACAAGGTCCTTGCCGTCACGGTTCGACGGAAGATTTGCGGCAAGTTCGGCGGCCGAATGAAGGCGCTCGTCTCCGGAGGCGCTCCTCTCAATCCCGAGGTCGGCAACTTCTTCCAGGCGCTGGGCCTTACCTTGCTTCAGGGTTACGGGCAGACGGAAGCGGCGCCGGTCGTGAGCGTCAACAGGCTGAGCGTGGGTATCCGGACCGAGACTGTCGGGCCGCCGCTCAAGAACACGGAAGTGAAGATCGCGGCCGACGGCGAGATCATGGTGCGGGGCGAACTGGTCATGCACGGCTACTGGCGCAACCCGGAAGAGACGGAGCGGGTGCTCCAGGACGGCTGGCTGGCGACCGGCGATATCGGCCATCTGGACGACAACGGCCGGATCGTCATCACCGACCGCAAGAAGGATCTCATCGTCAACGACAAGGGCGATAACATCGCCCCGCAGCGGGTCGAGGGAATGCTGACGCTTCAGCCGGAGATCGCGCAGGCGATGGTTTACGGCGACCGCAAGCCGTACCTGGTCGGGTTGCTGGTTCCCGACCCCGAGATCGCCGGCAGTCCGGACGTGCAGCAGCGCCTCTCTGCCGCAGTGGACCGGGTCAATGGCGACCTCTCGGTGATCGAGAAGGTGCGCCGTTTCATTGTCGCCGACGTGCCCTTCTCAATCGAGAACGAGCAGCTGACGCCGTCGCTCAAGATTCGACGCCACGTGATCAAGGGAGCCTACGGCGACCGGCTGGAAGGGCTCTACCGCCGCTAGTGCGGACGCGGGTGCGAATAGGGCTGGAACTCACCGATCACGCAGCTGCCGACGATCATCCCGCTGCCCGTCTCCACGACTTGCGCAATGTCGCCGCTGCAGAGCGAGGAGATCGTCGAGCGGGTAAGCAAGGCATAAGGTCCCGGGCCGGCGAGTGGCGAGCAAGCGCTTTGCGTTTTCTGGACCCAAACGTGGCCAGGGCTGTCGCGGAAGAGGATCGTGCTGTTATCGATGATCCTCATTTCCTTCTGATGGTAGCTCGCAAGACAATCCTGACGAGGCCCCGAAGGCGCGAGTCCGTTGAGCCACTGCGCCAGGTGCTGTTCGCGCTCATAGGTTTGGGCCGGTGGAGTCGGGGCTGATGTCGGGTTCGTTGAACAGCCAGCGAGAACCGCAGCGAGAAGGAATGGGGTGACTCTGCGCATTGCAACCTCCCTAGGCCGATGCCGGTGAGTTTCCGATTCTGACGCTTCGGTTCACGAACGGAAGCTGTCCTTTTCGGATCTCAGCCGGGCGAACGCCTGCCAGTCGGAACAGCGAACGAAAGGGTTGGTTGCCCGTTCCTGAGCGACAGTCGTTGGGACCGTGATCTCGCCAGCTTCGCGCATTCGTTCGACCGCTGCAAGCCGTTCCGCGATAACCGCGTTTCCCGGCTCCGCATGCGCAGCGAAGCGGCCGTTGGAGAGCGTATATTCGTGGGCGCAATAGAGGCGGGTCTCGTCGGGCAGTTCGACGAGGCGCTGAAGCGAATTGAACATCTGCTGCGGCGTTCCCTCGAACAAGCGGCCGCAACCCATTGCGAAGAGGGTGTCGCCGACAAAGGCGATCCCGTCCTCGTCAAAGATCAGGGCGATGTGCCCCAGGGTGTGTCCGGGGACCGCAATCACGCGTCCGATGTGCTTGCCGAGGCGGATCCTGTCACCCTCCGAAAGCTCGACATCGCGGCCCGGGATGTCCTCGTCTGCGGGACCGGAGACGATGGCGCCCGTTGCCGCCTTCATCGCAAGATTGCCACCGGTGTGATCCGGGTGCCAGTGGGTGTTCCAGATCTGACCGATGCGCCAGCCGCGCGCTTGTGCTTCGGCTAACACGGGTGCGGCGTCGCCGGGATCCACGACCGCGGTCTCGCCGCTATCGGCGTCGTGGACCAGCCACAGGTAATTGTCGGAGAACGCCGGCACGGCAGCGACGTCGAGCATCACCACTCGCCCGCGTTCGGCATGGCCCCCCTTGCATGAAGGAATCGCATTCCGTCTATTTAGGCGTTTGTGGTGCCGTTTGCACCGTCAGCGCCGGGCCGATTGCGACCAGCGCCTGGCGGGCGGCCTTGCCGATTTCTCCGCTGGGATCGCTGGCGGCGGCACGAGTCCAGTAATCGCGAGCGCCAGCGTCGTCGTCGCCGAGCTCCGCGATATGTCCTGCTTCGAACAACATCGCGGGATCGTTGGGATCGAGTTCCAGAGCCTTGGCAATGCTGGTCTTCGCATTCCCGAGGTCGCCTTCCCGGATCGCTAGCGCAGCCGAAAAATACCAGAGGAAGGGATCGGCCGAGATCGACTGCGAAGCCTCCGTAACCTTGGCGCGCGCGGTCTTGAGATCGCCCTGCTCCTCGGCCGCCCGGGCGCGATCGAGCAGGACCTCGCCGCGCTGCAGGGCAGGAAGACCAGCGCCGCTCAAAGCGCGATCCAGATCGAGCCCGGCTTTCGCCGGCTCTCCGGCGGCAATCCACATATTGCCGGCTGCCGCCCATGCCCGTGCAGTCGCGGGATCATTGGGTTTGGTGAGTCCTGCCGCCTGCTCGAAATCCTGCGCGGCCTCGGCGTTCCGTCCGGCTTTGCTCGCTTCCAGAGCACGGCAGGCGAAAGCCTTGTCGGTCAGAACCTCCGGACAGGCCGACGTCTGCGGTGTTGCCGCGGCGACCGAAGCGGCGATGAGGAAGATCAAATTTCGTCTCCGATCAGAGCGGCGACCGCACGAACCATCGCCTCGAGCTCGTTTGGCTTCGACAGCCGGTGCTCGCCGCCTTTGATCACCGTCAGCTGGACATCGGCTGAACGCAGCTTTTCCAGGAGCTTGAGCGCTGTCGCGAGTGGGACTTCGGCGTCGGCATCGCCGTGAACAAGGCGAACGGGGCAGTTGATGGCGATCGGCGCGTGGAGCAGCCGGAGCGCTTCGCCGGACTCCCAGAAGCCGCGTGTGATGAGGTGCGGCTCGGGGCCGTAGGGATTGGGGAGCTCAAGCTTGCCGGTATTCCGGATCGTCGCCTTCTGAGGGTCGCTGTAGCCCCAGTCGGTGAAATCCGGCGCGGCGGATATTCCGATCAGCGCGGCGATCCGTTCCGGCCGTCGAAGCGCAACGTGCAGCCCGATCCACCCGCCCATCGATGAGCCTGTGAGGGCTACCGGCCCGTCAGTGCGGTTGTCGAGCATGAACAGCGCCTCATCGAGCCAGCCGCCGAGGGTGCCGTCCTCAAACATCCCCTCGGACGAGCCTGTGCCCGAATAATCGAAGCGAAGCATCGCAAGGCCGCGCTGTTCTGCAAAGGCATCGAGCGCCAGCGCCTTTGTCCCCTCCATGTCCGACGCATAGCCGGGCAGGAACAGCAGCGTCGGCGAGCGGCCTTCACGAAGCCGGTAGGCGAGGCGTTTGCCGTTGACCTCGATATCGCGAAGCTCAGTCAGACTCATCGCCAAAATTCACAAAGTTCGTACTCGTTGGGCCGACGGCGTCGCTCGTCCATAGGGACGAGCATGTCAGCTGTGTGACCTTTTACTCGCGAAGCGAGGGCAGAACAGCATGGGTTCGTCTTACCCGGAAGCGGGGTTGTAGGACAGCCTAGCTGGCGGCGCGCTCCTGATCGCCCGCCATTGCGAGCAGCAGGTCGATCTTGTCGTGAAGACTCGCGATCTCGGCTTCCGACCGAAGGTTCGTCTCATAATCGAGCCGCGCCTCCAGCCTGTCCTTCGCCGCCTGCCGGTTCTGACTCATCATGATGATCGGCGCCTGCAAAGCCGCGAGCATCGACAGCATCAAATTGAGCAAAATGAACGGGAAGGGATCGAAGGCGCGGGCGGCAAGGACAACCGTGTTCAGGCTTGCCCAGGCGATCAGGAACAGGCCGAAGCCGACGATGAAGCCCCAGGAGCCGCCAATCACGGCCACCCGGTCGGCGAGGCGCTCGCCGAAGGTCAGGCGCTCTTCGAAAACCTCGTTCACGTCTCGGACACGCGGGGCGCGGCGGAAAGTGCCCGCCAGAAAACGGATTGCTGTATTCATCACTCACCTCTTGCGACCGTGCCGTCCGAGGCAGGTACCGGTGAGCTGATCTTCAGGTCAGTCCGCCAGCTCCCTCAGAGGGACGGTCCTTCGACTATGGTCGTTGTCAGACATCTCATCCCTCGTGAGAGGAGTTGCGGGTTGCGGCTCCGTCAGGAGTCGCAGGGCTAGGTGGTCCGAGAAGTAGCGCGGGTCAAGTTTGCGTGACTCAGGGTACTGACGGATCGTAACCTATGTTGCCCCTCGTCGTCGTTCCGCTCGCGAAGCAAGGCGAAGATCGCCGCAAACCAGACACCGCCCGCCGCTAAAATATTAATTTTGCGTCATTTTTGGGAGCCGACACCGAGGGGTGACGTTGGTTGGCGGTCCCACTGAACCCCCAAGGAGAATACCAATGATTCGGACAATCTTTACGGCCTCGCTGGCCGGCACCGCCTTGGCGCTCGCAGCGCCGGCACTCGCCGCCCCTGGCGGACATGGCGGCGGCGCGGGGATGGGCGCAGGCGCGGGTGCCAACATGCACGCCGGCACGATGGCTGGTCCGTCAGCGACCGCTATCGATCACGCCAATGTCAATGCGGGGCTAGCTGCGCCGACCACTACGACAACCACTACAACCAATCCGGCGATCGGTGTCAGCCAAGGACCGGCCCATGCCTCGACCAGTGGAATCGCGCATGCGAATTCGCACAGCGTCCTGGCGGGAGGATCCGTCCCGAGCACATCGCTTCCAAACCTAAGCACCGGGCTGACCGTCAATACCAGCGGCGGTACGAGCCTCGGCACCGTCAGCCAGGTGGTGACCGGCACGGATGGCTCGATCCGGATGGTGATCGTAACCTCGCCGACGGGTCAGACGTACAGGCTGCCCGCGAGCTCGCTTTCGATTTCGGGTGGCGTGGTTACCACGACGCAGGCCCCGTAAGCAGCTTAGTCCCTACACAAATGAGCCCCGCCGGTTTGGGCCCCGGCGGGGCTTCTTTTGTCGCGAGCGCTCACACGGCTCGCGACGGGGAGACGAACACTTCTTCGATCGCGAGATTGAACAACTCGGCGATGCGGAAGGCGAGCGGCAGCGAAGGATCGTACTTGCCGGTTTCGATCGCATTCACGCTCTGCCGGGAGACTTCGAGCCGCTCGGCGAGATCGCCCTGGCTCCAGTTGCGCTCGGCGCGCAGGACTCTGAGGCGGTTATCCATCACGACCGCTTCGCAATCAGGTTGCCGATTCCAAGGCCGATCGCCCAAACCGGGACGGCCGCCCAGCCTTCCACATGAGGGACAAGTTGGAATGTATCGAGGAAGCCATAGAAAGTGGCCACTGCGAGCAGAATACCGGTGGCCCAGAGCGCTGAAGTCATTGCCTTCTGGCGAAGATATTCGTCCCTCTCTTCGGTGAGATACGCGCCCATCGACCAGATGAAAAACAAGATCGGGAGCGAAGGCAGAACTGCAACTGCCCAAGCCAGAATTCCGGTTGGATGGATCGTGTTGTAGACCCACACTGCCGCAAGCAGCGCGACCACATAAACAAACGACCAGACAAGCATTCGCCGATTGTAGTTCTGCATAGCTTGCGAATAGCAGCCGCACTGCCGAGCGGCGCGGTTCGCTGCGCGAATCATCGGGATTAGAAGCAGCATCGGCAGAAGCATCATCACCATCTTCAGTGCCGGAGGGAGCGCCACGAAGTGAAGGGCCGCCGGCATTCCGAACATTCCGATTACAAAGGCGGCAGTCCATCCGAATGCCGCTTTCTTCGCGGGCGGCTGAATCGCGCTTTCAACGATTGTCATCTCGAATATCCTTGTTTGATCGATCAGGCGCCGCGGCGGCCGCGGGCGAAGAAGAAGGGGGCGCAGCCGAACGCTCCCTGCGCGATGACCCAGACGAACGGGATCCAGTAGGCTTCCATGAGCGGCATCACGTCGAAGGCTTGTAAAAAGCCCCAGACGATCGCAGCGCCCATCGTCGCGTTGGTCGCAATGGCGTTGCGGCGCAAAGTGACCGCCTGGTGATATTCGTCGTGCTCATCGGAGAGATAGCGGCCCCAGCTGGCGAAAATTCCGAGCAGGGGAAGGGAGGCGGCGACCGCCATTACGACCGACACGCCATGGCTGACATGGTTGTGGGCCTGGTACCAGACCAGCGGTGGCAGGATTATAGCATAGGCGAGCAGCAGCCACGTGGTGCGACGGATGTGGGCCCGCTGAGCGGGCGTGTAGTCGCTCTGTTTGGCGGCAATCATCGGTAAAGCTCCTTTGTCTATGTGACAAGCAAGCTTTACTTCATGACTCCCAGCTGTGTCAAGCGACATGGACATTATTCACTTGACATACCAAGCGCCTCTCCGTAGTGGAGAGGAATGACGAACCTAACCGACCCGATCTACAACGACGAAGACGCGGCCCGCTTGCATTTCGAGCGAATCCGTTGGCCGGAAGGTCGCACCTGCCCGCATTGTGGAACGGTGGACAATTCCACTCTCTTGCAGGGCAAGAGCACCCGCCACGGCCTCTACAAGTGCAAGGACTGCCGTAAGCCGTTCACTGCCACGATGGGCACGATTTACGAGCGGTCGCATATCCCGCTGCACAAATGGCTTCTCGCCACGCATTTGATGGTTTCAAGCAAGAAGGGCATCAGCGCCCTACAACTGCACCGCAATCTGGGCTTCGGTTCCTACCGCACGGCATGGTTCATGGCTCACCGTATCCGGGAAGCGATGCGCTCCGATGATACCACGCCGATGGGCCAAGGTGGTGGTGACGTATTCGCCGACGAAACCTATTTCGGGCGCGACCCCAACGCTCCGAAGAGCGACACCGCGTTCCGCAACATGAACCAGATCCTCACTCTGGTAGATCGCGCGACTGGCCGTTCCGTTTCGATTGTTTTCGACGGGACAATCACCGCCGCCAACATCATGCCGGTGCTGGAGGCCAACATTGCCAAGGAAGCTCGCCTTCTTACGGACGAAGCTCGCCACTATCGCACCCCCGGCAAGGCATTTGCCGCTCACGGCACCGTTGCTCATGCTCGGGGCGAGTATGTCAGTTCCGAAGATCGCTCGATCACCACGAACCAGATCGAAGGCTTCTTCGGGATTTTCAAACGCGGGATGCGCGGAATTTACCAGCATTGCGGCAAGCAGCATCTTCATAGGTATCTTGCTGAATTTGATTTCCGTTACACGAACCGGGAAGCCACCGGCTGCAACGATACCGACCGCACCACCAAAGCGATTGCGGGCACCGTTGGGCGGCGTCTGATGTATGCTAGACCTGATCTCGCAAGGGCGTAGCAAGCCATACGGGCGGGGCCGACAGGCACGTTGGAAGCCAAGGTCGCAGCGCTAGGGAGTTATGGGTCTCCCCGGTCTTCGACCAGGTTTCGGCTTCGGGTGCGGCTTTGGTGGAGTGTCGAGCATTCGACGCACCACCTCGTCCCGGCGGCGCACGATCTCTTCCGCTGGCAGATTGTCGGATTCGTTGACTTTTTTGGTCAAAAGTGTAGTCTCCAATCGTCGCTGAGCAGGCGAGATGCGCCGCGCCCCGAGGTGGACAGCCTCCGGGCGCGGTCAACATCAACCCTTTCTCATAGGCATCACCTGCCTTCCGTGGTTAGCCCGGGTCAGGGGCGGTGAAGTGGGTGTCCAAACCCACCAAATACGGCCAGAGGGGTTCCAGCCCTTCTGGCCGATTTCGTTTATCCAAGGTCCATGTTCCTTTCGGAAGCGAACAGCCCCCGAAGGGGCCGGACATTGTCCGAGACTTCTTCATCCGACGGAGGGGCGCGATCCGGATGATACAATCGACCCCGGCGCTCAATCACCCTTTCAGCGGCGCGGAGCCGGATAATGTTGTTGTAGTACGCGTTGGGGCTCCTCCCAACCATCTGCCGAAATTTGTCATTCTTCTCAATTTCGGCTCGCAGCTCCATACGAGTGAGGCCGTTCTCCGCGCTGCGCAGAACTTCAATCATGTGTTCTGTCAGCGTTCCGGTAGATCGCCCGTCCGGCTTCGCTGGAGCCGGACTCCGAGGAGCTTGGGACCGGCCCTCAAGGCTGTCCCCCAAACCAGCCAGCAGCGCGTCGATCTCGCCAATGCGCGCAGCACACCACGCCCGCTCTTTGACGAGCGCGTTGAACTTATCAATCACACTGGCGACCGAACTTGGTGGGTGCGTTGTCATGAGTCGCCGATAACGATTCACCCCAACGATTGCAAGGATTAGGTGGGAGAACGAAACAGGATTCTGGGGATATGTGGGTTGCGCCCCACGAATCTGGGTATCTCAAATGCATAATGTCCAGCGACATTTACAAACTGTCGTGTTTGCTTGAATCTTCGATCGCTTGAAGCAGCCATTGCCCTCCACTAGGTGCTTAGGTGATGACGAAGATGTTCAAGATCGCGCTTCCCGACGGATCGGTGAAGGAAATGCCGGAGGGATCGACCCCGGCCGACGTCGCTGCGGCCATCGGGCCGGGGCTGGCGAAGGCCGCGATTGCGGCCAAGGTCGATGGCGAGCTTCGCGACATCATGCGCCCGTTCGAGGGCGACTCGAATCTCGCGCTGGTTACCTCGCGCGACGAGAAGGACGCGCTGGAGCTGGTACGCCACGATTATGCGCACCTCCTGGCCGAAGCGGTACAGAGCCTGTTCCCCGGAACGCAAATCACTTTCGGCCCGGCGACGGACGACGGCTTCTATTACGACTTCGCTCCGCCCGCGGATCACGGCCAGTTCACTGAGGAAGATTTGCCGCGGATCGAGGAGGAGATGCGGCGCATCATTGCCGCCGACAAGCCGCTTCGCCGCGAAGTCTGGTCGCGCCACCAGCTGGTCAGCCGCTGGCAGCAGCAGGGCGAAAGCTTCAAGGCCGAATGGGCAGAGCAGCTTCCGGAGAATGAGGAGCTGACGGTCTACTGGTCGGGCGACGACTGGATGGACATGTGCCGGGGCCCGCACCTCGCCTCCACCGGCAAGCTCGATCCGCAGGCGTTCAAGCTAACCCGCGTGTCGGGCGCTTACTGGCGCGGCGATCCCAAGAACCCGATGCTGAGCCGGATCTACGGCACGGCGTGGCTCAGCAAGAAGCAGCTCGACGCCTATCTCGTCCGGCTGGAGGAAGCGGGCAAGCGCGATCATCGCAAGATCGGGCAGGAGATGGACCTGTTCCACCTCCAGGCCGAGGCGCACGGCTCGGTCTTCTGGCACCCGAATGGCTATATCGTCTGGCGTCAGCTGGAGGCCTATATGCGGCGGCGGCAGGACGCGGCAGGCTATGTCGAGGTCAAGACTCCGCAGCTGATGGACGCTCGCCAGTGGGAGAAGAGTGGCCACTGGGGCAAGTATCGCGAAAATATGTTCGTCGTTCCCGACGAGATCCCGTCCACCGAGGATGATGCGGCGATCTTCTCCGGCGACGCCGACCTGATGGCGCTGAAACCTATGAACTGCCCCGCGCATGTTTTGATCTTCAACCAAGGGATCAAGAGCTATCGCGACCTGCCGATGCGGATGGCGGAATTCGGCTGTTGCCACAGGAACGAGCCGCACGGGGCGCTGCACGGGATCATGCGGGTGCGGCAATTCACGCAGGACGACGCACACATTTTCGTTCGCGAGGATCAGCTGGTCGACGAGATCGTCGCCTTCTGCGACCTTCTCGACAGCGTCTATCGCGATCTCGGGTTCGACAATTACGCTATCAAGCTCGCGCTTCGGCCGGAGCAGAGATACGGCTCCGACGAGGAATGGGATCGCGCCGAGCAAGTGCTGCGCGATGCGGTTCAAAAATCGGGCCGGGCGACCGAGGAGTTCGGCTGGGAGGAGCTGCCCGGTGAAGGTGCTTTTTACGCGCCCAAGCTGGAATTCCACCTGACCGACGCGATCGGACGCACCTGGCAGGTCGGGACCATCCAGGCCGATACGGTGCTGCCGGAGCGGCTCGACGCCAGCTATGTCGGCGAAGATGGACAGAAGCACCGGCCTGTGATGCTTCACCGCGCCATCATCGGCACATTCGAGCGCTTCATCGGGATCCTGATCGAGCACTATGCGGGCAAGTTCCCGCTTTGGCTCGCGCCGGTGCAGGCGGTGGTGGCGACGATCGTCTCTGACGCGGACGAGTATGCGCGCGAGGTCGCCGCGAAGTTGTCGGCAGCGGGAATCCGTGCCGAGACCGACCTTCGCAACGAGAAGATCAACTACAAGGTGCGCGAACATTCGCTTGCCAAGGTGCCGCTGCTTCTGGTCGTCGGAAAGCGCGAGGCGGACGAAGGCACCGTCGCCATCCGTCGGCTCGGCTCGGAAGAGCGGCAGCTGGTAATGGACGTGGACGAGGCGCTTTCGATGATTGTCGAAGAGGCGATCCCGCCGGATTTGCGGGGGTGATCACTGCCGCCGTGTCGCCACAGGCTGTGTGAAAATGCAACCCTGAGCCCCCGCAGGCTTTTCAAGTTGCAGGCGAAAGCCTAACTCGCATCGGTTCAGACACAACAGACTGGAGACACGACTATACGACCGCCCCTGATGCGCCGCCCGATGGCGCCGCCGCCGCCGCAATCCGGCCCTCGCTACAATGAGTTCATCCAGTCGCAAAAAGTGCGGGTGATCGACGAAAACGGCGAGAATTTGGGCGTGATGTTTACGCGCGAAGCGATGGAGCAGGCGAATGGAGTTGGGCTCGATCTCGTCGAGGTCTCCCCCAACGCAGATCCGCCCGTCGCCAAGTTTCTCGACATCGGCCGCTACAAATACGAGGTCCAGAAGAAGGCCAACGAGCAGCGCAAGAAGCAGAAGACGCAGGAGATCAAGGAGATCAAGATGCGTCCGAACATCGACGACCACGACTACGACACCAAGATGAAGAAGGTCTTCGAGTTTCTGGAGGAAGGCGACAAGGTGAAGGTTACCATGCGCTTCCGCGGCCGCGAGATGGCGCATGGCGAACTCGGCATGGCAGTGCTCCGCCGAGTGCAGGACCAGACCGCCGAAATGGCGAAGGTTGAGGCGCACCCGCGCATGGAAGGCCGCCAGATGCTGATGGTGCTGGCACCGAAATAATCGTCTTTGCTGCACCGCAGCAACTGAAGAATTCTTGCCTGATTGGCCGCTTCGGCGCGGCAATCTTGCCAAATCATGACAAGGCTTGCCCGCTCGGCTGAGCGGCGTATCTGGCCCGCAACTGTCCGGCCCTGCCGGTGCAATGGGGGATTACCAGATGCTCGGAACCGTCCTGCTGCCGATGGCGGCCGTGTCTGCTGCGACGAGCGCGCAACCCGCACAGGACCGACCGGCGAAAGTTGACAAGGACCAGGGTGCAATCATCGTCACCGCCACCCGCCGCAAGCAGGCGCTGGCCGACGTTCCGCTGGCCGTAAGCGCCGTTTCCTCCAAGCAGCTTCGGCATTCCGGCGCTCACGACATCCGCCAGCTCAACCAGCTGGTGCCGTCGCTGTTCGTCTCCTCGACCGGGACCGAGGCAGGTGCGGCGGTCGCGCGAATCCGCGGGGTTGGCACCGTTGGTGACAATCCGGGGCTGGAAGCCTCGGTGCCGGTCTTCATCGACGGTGTGTACCGAAGCCGGACCGGAATGGCGCTGACCGAGCTCGGCCCGGTCGACCAGATCGAGGTGCTGCGGGGGCCGCAGGGCACCTTGTTCGGCCGCAACGCGTCGGCAGGGCTGATCTCGGTCGAGACCGCCAAGCCTCAGTTCCAGACCGGAGGCGAGGGCGCGGTCACGATCGGCAATTACGGGCTATGGAGGGGCGACGCGAGCGTCACCGGGCCCGTCACCAGCACGCTCGCCGCGCGACTCGACGCGGTGGTGGTGAAGCGCGATGGATTCATCCGCGACGTCGTCTCGGGGCGGGATTTTAACGACCGCAACCGGTGGATCATCCGCGCGCAGGCGCTCTACCAGCCGAATAGCGATCTCACCGTGCGGATCATCGGCGATTACACCAAACGCCGCGAGCAATGCTGCGCAGCGATCTATTTGCCGATGCACGATACGGTGCTCGGTCCGAGCGGGGCGGTCGAATATCTCCCTTCGACCATGGCCGCGCTGGAGCGTGGGATGGGCGCAATCCTCAATGACAATACCCACCGCGAGACGTCGGCGACCTCGGGCCGCGATTACACCAGCAATGTCGGCGATTATGGCCTCTCGGCGCAGGCCGATTACGATCTGGGCAGCGCCAAGCTGACTTCCGTCACCGCGTGGCGGCACAATGATTTCGTCCGCGGGGTTGATCTCGATTACAACAATCTCGACCTGCTCTACCGCACCGGCAACGGCGGCACGGATCAGCGGTTCAACACCTTTACCCAGGAGCTGCGGCTGCAGGGGAAGACGTTCGGTGATCGGCTGGACTGGCTGGTCGGCGGCTTCTTCATGGATGAGCGGCTGCGGCTCACCGACAACCTCGCCTATGGGCAGGATTTCGCCCGCTATTCGAATTGCCTGGTGGCGCTGAGCTTTGCGGCGGGAACAGGGCAGGCGGGGCTTCTCGATCCAGCGAATTCGACCTGCTTCGATCCGGCAGTAGCCAACACGGTGTTGCCGTCGCTGCCCGTCGGCTCGCAGACGGTGGTTTCGGCGTTCGCGCGGCTCGGCACGTTCGCCGGACCGGGATACAGCGATAGCGGCTTTTCCAATCTGGCGGCAGCGAGCGGATTTCACGGCTTAAGCCTCAACGGCGCCGGGATGAACGACCGATGGAACCAGACCGACGATAATTGGGCGCTGTTCACGCACGACATCTTCACGATTGCGCCGGGGCTGAACCTGACGCTCGGGGCGCGCTTTACGCACGACCGCAAGCGCGTTGCCGGCGATCTCAACGACACGAACCCGCTGTGCAGCTTCTATTCGGATAATATCCCGAGCCTGCAGGCGCTCCCGTGCAGCGTCGTCCAGAGTTCTCCCGGCGGGCACTTCAGCGGCAGCGACGGCAAGTCGGAGAACAACCTGTCCGGCACCGCGGTGCTCAGCTACAAATTCGGCCGGACGCTCGCCTATGCGAGCTATTCGCGCGGCTATAAGGCTGGCGGGTTCAACCTAGATCGCTCGGGATTGACCCGAGCCGGCGGAAGCGGGGCAATCGTTGGCGGATCAACCCTCGCACCACTGGAGTTCAAGCCGGAGACGGATGACGCGCTCGAGCTCGGGGCCAAATATCACAACCGCGCTTTCGACCTGAATGTGGCACTCTTCCACGAGCTGTTCCGCAACTTCCAGCTCAACACGTTCAACGGGCTGTTCTTCATCGTCGACAATATCAACAGCTGCAAGGCGAGCCTGAACGGCACCGACACCGACGATGATCCGGCGACAGGCGCGTGCACTGCCGGAACCCGCGCGGGGGTGAAAAGCCAGGGCGTGGAGGTGGAAGGTTCGGTGCGGCCGGCATCTGACCTCGAGTGGGATTTCGGCGCGACCTATGCCGACACTCGCTACCGCCACGACCTCGTCGGCTCGGGCGGGCAGCCGCTTACCAACACCTTGTTCCAGCTTCCGGGGCGGCGGATCTCCAACTCCAATGCGTGGACCCTCACCAGCGCGCTCGCCTGGACTCCGCGCATTGGTTCAGGACTTCGCGGCCTCGTCTATGCGGACGCCCGCTACATGAGCCCGTACAACACCGGGTCCGATCTCGACATCGAGAAGATGCAAAAGGCCTACACACTAGTGAATGCCCGGCTGGGGATCAGCGGCGCCGCGGATTCCTGGTCGGTCGAGCTGTGGGCGCAGAACCTCTTCAACGTGAAGTTCACGCAGATCGCATTCGACTCGCCATTGCAAGGATCCGGAACTCAGCGTGGCGTCGTCGCCGGCTTTTATCCAGTTTCGACGCAGCTTTACGGCGCCTTCATCGGCGAGCCGCGCACCTTCGGAGTGACTCTGCGCCGCAAATTCTAGCGAAGCACTCCCTCCTCGCTTGCCGCGACCAACAGCGCTGTGCGCAGCTTGGCAATCGACACCGGCGCGAGTTTCCGGCCTTCGGGATCGGTCAGGTAGAAGACGTCGACCGCGCGTTCGCCATATGTGGCGATGTGGGCCGAATGCACCTGCTCCTCGCATGAATGGATGGCGCGCGCGAGGCGGGCGAGGAGGCCAGGCCGGTCGCGGGCGTTGACCTCGACGACTGTGGTCCGAGTGGAGGCGGAGTCTGCGACGAGAACTCGCGGATGCACCGGAAAAGCGGCGTTGCGGCTGGCTACGGGCTGGGTCTTTGGCAGCGGCGGCAGCTCTTCACTCGCCAGCGCGTCCCCGACCGCTTTGATGAGACGGGCCCGCGCGCGCTTGTCGGTGTAGGGCTTTCCCTGCCCATCCTGAACCAGAAGATTGTCGAGCGCCATGCCGTCGCGCGTCGTGTGAATTCGCGCGTCCATGATGCTCGCGCCCGCCGCGGCCAGTCCGGCAGTCACCCGGAAAAAGAGTGCCTCGCGGTCTGGGGTGAAGACGCTCACTCGAGTGAAACCGGATTCGGGATCGGTCTCGGCAACGACGCTTGGAATGGGGTCGCCGATACGAGCCTCTGCTTGAGCGACCTGCCGCGCATTGGCCAGCCGCACCTCCTGCGGCTCCGCAAGCCAATAGCTGTCCGGGAGACGCTCGGTATAGGCGCGGAGGATTTTCGGCTTCCAGTCGATCGCCTGGGCGAGCTCGTCCTTGCGCGCCTGCACCAACTCCTGCCGGCCGCGCTGCTTGTGACCCAGGCGGAGCCGTTCTTCGGCAGCTTCGAACAAGGCGCGAAGGAGCACCGCCTTCCACTCGTTCCAGATGCCGGGCCCGACCGCGCGGATGTCGACCACCGTGAGAATGATGAGCAGCCGCAGCCGTTCAGGACTTTGCACCATCTGGGCAAAATCCTGGATCGTCTTGGGATCGGCAATGTCGCGGCGGAACGCGGTCTTCGACATGGCCAAGTGGTTTCGCACCAGCCACGCGACCGTGTCCGTCTCTTCCGCATCCAGCCCGAGGCGCGGGCAAAGCTCCAGGGCAATTTCGGCGCCAAGTTCGCTGTGATCGCCGCCCCGGCCCTTGGCGATGTCGTGGAGGAGAACGGCGACGTAGAGTACCCGGCGGGAACCAATCTGCTTGAACATAGCAGTCGAGACGGGATGGTCTTCGGCAAGGTCGCCGCGCTCGATTGCGGCGAGAAGTCCGAGCGCCCTAATCGAATGCTCGTCGACCGTGTAGTGGTGGTACATATCAAACTGCATCTGGGCGACGACACGGCCGAAATCGGGAATGAAGCGGCCGAACACGCCGGCCTCGTTCATCCAGCGAAGCACCATGTCAGGGTGATTGGGGCTGGTCAGAACCTCCATGAAAAAGGCGTTGGCGCTCGGGTCCTTGCGGACCTTGGCGTTGATCAGGCGCGCATCGCGGGCAGCGGTGCGCATCGCAGTCGGGTGAATTTCGAGACCTTCGCGGATGGCAAGCGCGAAAATTTCGAGGAGCCTCGCAGGCTCGCCCTGAAAGAAATCGTCGGAGGGGATCGATAGCCGGCCCCGAGAAAGGACGAAGCCGTTGAGCCGCTTCGGCTTGCGGCGGATCGTGGGAAGCGCGAACCGAAGCCCCTTGCGTGCCATCTTTTCGTCGAGCTGGGCGAGGAAGACTCCGGTCAGGTCGCCGACCGCTTTCGCGTTGAGAAAATAGAATTGCATGAACCGCTCGACCGCGGATTTTCCGGGCCGGTCGGCGTAGCGCATGTGCTTCGCGATTGCCTTTTGATATTCGAACCCCAGCCGTTCTTCGGCGCGGCCCGCCTCAAGATGAAGGTGGCAGCGCACCGCCCACAAAAACCGCTCGGCGCGCTCGAATTGCGCGAATTCCTCGGGCGTCAGAAGCCCCACGCCGACGAGCTCGGACGGGTGCCTCACGTCGTAAATGTACTTGCCGATCCAGTAGAGCGTGTGGAGATCGCGTAGGCCGCCTTTGCCCTCCTTGATGTTCGGCTCGACGACGTACCGGCTGTCGCCCATGCGGACGTGGCGCTCGTCGCGTTCCGCGAGCTTGGCTGCGACGAATTCTGCAGCCGACCCGGCGACGACCTTGGTTCGGAAACGCTGGGCTGCTTCCTCTGACAGCGCCTCATTTCCCCAAAGCAGGCGCGCTTCGAGCAGCGAGGTCCGAATGGTCATGTCTTGCTTCGCTAGTTTCAGCATCTCGTCGACCGAGCGGAGCGAATGGCCGATCTTCAGCTGCAGGTCCCAGAGCATGTAGAGCACGCGCTCGACGATCTGTTCGACGTCGCGGGGGCATTTGCCTCGGCATAGGAACATGAGATCGAGGTCGCTGTACGGGGCCATCTCGCCGCGCCCGGTGCCGCCGAGGCCGACGATCGCCAGCTCCGGATTATTGTCGCCGGTCACATATTCATAAGCGAGACGGACGAGCTGGGTCTTGAGATAAGCGGTTGCGCGTGCCGATGCGCGGCCTCGGTCCGGCTGCTCGGCGAGACGATGGGCAATCTCCGCCCGGCCGGATTCAAGCGCTTCGGCGAGAACAGCGGTCGCGGCGGCAGTATCGGCTCCAGCCATACTATCGGCGACCGAGCGCGGGTCGATAATCGACCGGCGGTTCGCAACGGGATCGAATGGCGCATTCATCGGTCGGCCAGGACTTTCTTGAGCCGATATAGGGCATCCAGAGCCTCGCGCGGAGTCAAAGCGTCCGGATCGACGTCCGCAAAGGCTTCCGCGAGCGGATCGGAGGACTGCTCCGGCTCGGCCGCGGCGGCGAAGAGGGGCAGATCGTCGAGGCCTGCGGCGATTCCGCCGGTGGCATCGCGTCCGGCTTCGAGCTTGGCCAGCACTGCCTTGGCCCGAGCGACGACTGCGGGTGGTAGGCCTGCAAGCTTGGCTACCGCAATGCCGTAGCTGCGGTCGGCGGCGCCATCGGCAACCTCATGGAGCAGGACGAGATCGCCCTTCCATTCGCGGGCACGGACGTGGTGGAGTGACAGGCAATCGAGACGGCCGGCAAGCCGCGTCAGCTCGTGATAGTGGGTCGCGAACAGGGTGCGGCATTTGACCTGGTCGTGCATCGCTTCGACCACGGCCCAGGCGATAGCGAGCCCGTCATAGGTCGAGGTTCCGCGTCCGATCTCGTCCAGGATCACCAGGCTTTGCGGCGTGGCTTGGGCGAGGATGGCTGCAGTCTCGACCATCTCGACCATGAAGGTCGACCGGCCGCGGGCGAGATTGTCGGAAGCGCCGACTCGGCTGAACAGCCGGTCGACCACGCCGATCTTTGCGCGGCTTGCGGGCACGAAGCTCCCGGCTTGAGCGAGAACGGCGATCAGCGCCGCTTGCCGGAGGAAGGTCGATTTGCCTCCCATGTTCGGGCCGGTGATCAGCCACAGGCGGTTCTCGCGGCCGAGGCTGAGATCGTTGGCGACGAAGCGGTCGCCACTATGGCGGAGTGCGCTTTCGACGACCGGATGGCGGCCTCCTTCGATATCCAGGCAGGGCTCATCGGTGAGGCTCGGTTGTGCCCAGCCGCTTTCAGCCGCGCGCTGGGCGTGACTTGCGGCGACGTCGATCCGGGCAAGCGCATCGGCTGTAGCGAGGATTGGTGATGAGGCTGCGACTGCGAGCGCCGTCAGTTCCTCCAGATGGGCTGCTTCGGCGGCAAGCGCGTGTGCTCCGGCCTCGACTACGCGCGATGCCTCTTCGTGAAGCTCCGGGGAGTTGAAACGCACCACGCCGGCGAGCGTCTGGCGGTGGGTGAAGCCGCTGTCCGGAGCCATCAATCCGTCGGCATGGCGCGCGGCGACCTCCACATGATAGCCGAGCACCGCATTGTGGCGGATCTTCAGCGAGGAGATTCCGGTCGAATCGCGATAGCGGCTTTCGAGCGCGGCAATCGCACGGCGACCGTCAGAGGAGGCTGCGCGCAGCGCGTCGAGCGCTGCGTCGTAGCTTTCGGCTATATAGCCGCCCTTCGACGCGTCGAGCGGCGGCGAGGTGACGAGCGCGATAGTCAGCTTGTCGACAAGGGCTGCATGGCCTGCGAGCCTGGGCAAGAGCTGGTCGAGCAAAGGCGGCCGGTCCGGTTCAATTTCAATGTCGTCCTTCACAGCGCGCGCAGCTGCGAGACCATCGCGGAGCTGAGCGAGATCGCGGGGACCGCCTCGCCCGGCCGCGAGGCGGCCGAGGGCCCGGGCAACGTCAGGCATCGCCTTGAGAGCCGTACGAGTCCGTTCTCGCCGCAGCTGGTCATCGAACAACCAGCCGACGAGCGCGAGCCGCGACTCGATTGCGGAGCGGTCGGTCAGCGGAGCGGAGACGTCGCTGGCGAGCAGGCGCCGACCGCCTGCGGTGACGCAGCGGTCGATCTCGCCGAGCAGGCTCCCGGTGACAGTCCCCGACGTGGAGCGGGTCAGTTCAAGGCTTTCCCGCGTGGCTCCGTCGATCTGCATGTGCGCCGATCGCGCCACCCGCTTCGGCGCATCGAGCAGGATTCCGGCACCCTTCTGCGTCGAATCGAGGTAGGCGAGCAGGCCGCCTGCTGCTGCGAGTTCGGCGCGCGATGGAGCGCCGATCCCGTCGAGTGTGGCGAGGCCGAATGTTGCCTTGAGCGCCCGCTCGCCAGCGATGCTGTCGAAGCCGTCATAGCCGGTGCGCGCGCGAACTCCAGGCACGGCGCTATCGGCAATCGTTTCCGCCGGCGAAAGCCGCGCCAGCTCGGACGCAAGTTCGCCCGGGCCGCACGCGATGAGCTCGAACCGGCCGGTGGAAATGTCGGCGGCTGCGATCGCCCATTCATCGCCCGCCCGCCCGATGGCAGCCAGCCAGTTCGCGGCTCCGGATTCGAGCAAAGTCTCTTCGGTGAGCGTGCCCGGTGTAACGAGCCGAATGATGGCTCTCTCGACAAGCGCTTTACTCCCGCGCGCCCTGCGGGCTTCGGCCGGGCTCTCGGTCTGCTCGGCAATCGCCACTCGGTGTCCGGCCTTGATCAGCCGGGCGAGGTAGGATTCGGCTGAATGAGCGGGCACTCCGCACATCGGGATCGGTTCGCCGCTATCCTCGCCGCGCCTGGTGAGCGCGATGTCGAGGCAGGTCGAGGCAATTTTCGCGTCGTCGAAAAACAGCTCGAAGAAGTCACCCATCCGGCAAAAGAGCAAGGCATCCCCAGCCTCGGCTTTCAGCCGCCGGTACTGCTGCATCATCGGAGTCGGAGCGTCGGCGCGAGCCATTTTCAGAGCGTAGCGGCTGCCAATTGCGCGCGCGACTCCGGATTGCGTGACTTTTTCGCGCGCCGTCCGCTACTACGCAGACAAATGGACGACAGCAGCATCAAATTCTCCGAGCAGGAGGCGCTCGACTTTCACTCGCAAGGGCGGCCGGGCAAGATCGAGATCATCGCATCCAAGCCAATGGCGACGCAGCGCGACCTCAGCCTCGCCTACTCGCCTGGCGTCGCTGTCCCTGTTCGCGCAATCGCTGAGAATCCCGGGCTAGCCTATGATTTCACCGCGAAGGGCAATCTCGTCGCAGTGATCTCGAACGGCAGCGCGATCCTTGGTCTTGGCAACCTAGGAGCGCTCGCTTCCAAGCCGGTGATGGAAGGCAAGGCGGTGCTGTTCAAGCGCTTCGCGGATGTCGACGCGATCGACATCGAAGTGAAGACCGACGACGCGCAGCGCTTCATCGACGCGGTCGAGCTGCTCGAGCCCAGCTTCGGCGGAATCAACCTGGAGGACATCGCCGCTCCAGATTGCTTCATCATCGAGCAGACGCTTCGCGAGCGGATGAACATCCCGGTTTTCCACGATGATCAGCACGGGACGGCGATCATCACCGCCGCCGGGCTGATTAACGCCTGCCTGATCACCGGACGCGATCTTGCGAAGATCAAGGTGGTTGTGAACGGCGCGGGAGCGGCGGCAATCGCCTGTACCGAGCTCATCAAGGCGATGGGGGTGAGCGGCGACAATATTCTTATGTGCGACCGCAAGGGCGTTCTCACCAAGGATCGCACCGATCTCGACCAGTGGAAGTCGGCGCACGCGGTTGAAACCGATGCACGAACACTCGCCGAAGCACTGGTCGGCGCGGACGTGTTTCTAGGCCTGTCCGCAGCCGGTGCGCTGAAGCCCGAGATGGTCGAGAAAATGGCCGAGCAGCCGATCATCTTCGCAATGGCCAATCCGGATCCCGAGATCTGGCCGCCGGACGCGACAAAGGTCCGCCCTGACGCGATCATCGCCACCGGCAGATCGGACTTTCCCAACCAGGTCAACAATGTCCTCGGCTTCCCCTTCATCTTCCGCGGCGCGCTCGACGTGCGGGCGACGGCGATCAACGACGAGATGAAGATTGCCGCGGCCGAAGCGTTGGCGCGGCTTGCTCGCGAGCCCGTGCCCGACGAAGTTGCAGCGGCTTACGGTGGCCGCAGCCAGAGCTTCGGACGCGATTATATCATTCCGGCTCCCTTCGATCCCCGGCTGATGGAGGTGGTCGCCTCTGCTGTGGCGGAAGCGGCGATGCGCAGCGGGGTTGCCAAGCATCCGATCGACAATATCCAGACCTACCGCCAACAGCTCAGGGCCCGGCTCAACCCGACCGTCTCGGTCCTCAGCCTCGCCTACGAGTCCGCGCGTTCCAATCCGAAGCGGGTGCTGTTCGCCGAAGGTGACGAGCCGAACGTGCTTCGCGCGGCGATAGCCTTCAAGGAAGCAGGATACGGCACGCCCGTGTTGGTTGGCCGTGAGGATGTCTACCAGCAGCTTCGCGATCTGGGGGTCGAGGACGCCGACAACTATGAGGTCCTGAACAGCCGGAATTCACCCCTGGTCGGGCGAGCGGTCGATTACATCTACTCCAAGCACCAGCGGCACGGGCTGCTCCGCCGCGAAGTCGAGCGGATGGTCAACCAGGACCGCAACTATTTCGCTTCGGCGATGCTCGCGCTGGGCGAGGCCGACGCCATGATCACGGGAACGACGCGCCCATTCAGCCAATCGCTTCGCCAGGTGCGGCTGGTCATCGACGATGAGAAGGACACGACACCGTTCGGCGTGAGCGTCGTTGTCTCGCGCCACGAAACGATCCTCATCGCCGACACTGCGGTCACCGAGAGGCCGACGGCGGAGCAATATGCGGCAATCGCGATGCGCTCCTCCGCCTTTGCGCGGCGAATGGGACTGGAGCCGCGGGTAGCCTTCATCAGCTACACCACCTTCGGCAATCCGCCGGGAATGCACATCGAGGGACTGCGCGATGCGGTGAAGTTGCTGGACGGCTTCAAGGTCGATTTCGAATACGAGGGCGAAATGGCGCCGGATGTCGCGCTCAATTACGACATGCAGAGCCGCTACTATCCATTCACGCGCCTCTCCGGAGCTGCCAACATCCTGGTGATGCCCGGGCTTCAGTCGGCAAGCCTTTCGGCGAAGCTGCTGAAGGCACTGGGCGGAGAGAGCATCCTTGGACCCTATCTTCTCGGGCTGGAACTCCCGGTCCAGATCGCGCCAATGACGGCTAGTGCATCGGATCTGGTGACGCTGGCCGTGCTTGCCGCGGGAAGTGCGCGCAACCGCGCCGAGGCCTAGATACGTTCGACGGAACTGACCGGGTCCGCTTCTCTAAGGGCGGCTATGATTGTGTGCAGGTGAGCAAGGTCGCTGACCTCGATGTCGAGGTTGAACGTCTGGAAACTTCCGTCACGATGGACGAGGTGCAGGTTGACGATATTGGCGTTTTTGGCGCCAAGGATGCTTGCCGTGGTTCCGAGCGCGCCGGGAATATCGCGGACGATGACGGATAGCCGCGCCGGCGCCCCTTCCGAACCTTCGCCCCAGGAAAGGTCCAGCCAGTCGGCATCGATCCCGCTCGCCAGCGTATCGCAGCCGATCACATGCACCTCGATCTCCTCGTCCTCGCGCCTGAGGCCGACGATACGGTCGCCGGGAACTGGGTGGCAGCAGTCGGCCAAATGATAAGCGACGCCGGGGGTCAGGCCCTTGATCGAGATTGCGGAGCGCTGTGGACGCGGCCGCGGAGTGACGTCAGCGCCGGCCGAGCCAGGCATCAGCGCTTCCATCACTGCCTCGTCGCTGATCCGCTTGCGAGCGATCGCCATCATCAATTCGTCGTGGCTTTCGATCTTGAGCTTCTTGAGGGCACGCGGAAGCGCATCGTCGCTAAGGTCGGCGGGGAGCCGCTCGACGATATTGTCATAGATCTTGCGGCCGAGTTCGACAGTCTCGTCTCGCTCTTTGTGACGGACGAAGCGGCGGATTCCGGAGCGGGCTTTGCCGGTAGTGACGAAGCGCAGCCATGACGGCTGCGGGTGCTGCGCTTCCGACGCGAGGATTTCGACCTGATCGCCATTCTCGAGGATGGTCCGCAGCGGCACCACTCGCCCATTGATCTTGGCGCCGACCGTACGGTCGCCGAGATCGGTGTGGACCGCGTACGCAAAATCGACTGGGGTCGCCCCTTTTGGCAACTGGATCAGCTCACCCTTTGGAGTGAAGGCGAAGATCCGATCCTGATACATCGCCATCCGGGTGTGCTCGAGGAGTTCTTCCGCACTTTCGGCATGGTCCAGAATTTCAACCAGATCGTCCACCCAGGGCACATGAAGTTCCGCCGCGGGTTTGCCTTCTTTGTAGGCCCAATGGGCCGCAAGTCCGCGCTCGCCCTGTTCGTGCATCTCACGCGTGCGGATCTGAATTTCTATCCGCATTTTCGAATCGTGAATGACCGAAGTGTGAAGCGAGCGGTAGCCGTTGCGCTTCGGGGTCGAAATATAATCCTTGTAACGGCCGGGGACCATCGGCCAGCGCTGATGGATCAAGCCCAGCGCCCGATAGCAATCCTCGTCATCTTCGACGATGACCCGGAAGGCCATCACGTCCGACAACTGCTCGAAGCTGATGTGACGCTCGGCCATTTTGCGCCAGATCGAATATGGGTTCTTTTCGCGGCCGGTGACCTCCGCTTTGAGGTCGTGATCGGCAAGATGAAGCTGCAACCCCAAACCGATGCGGTTGACGAGATCACCGCCTTCGTCGTGCAACTGCTTTAGCCGCCGCATGATCGAGGCATAAGCGTCGGGCTCGAGCTCCTTGAACGCGAGCGTCTGCATCTCCGTCATCATTTCGTACATGCCGATACGCTCGGCGAGCGGCGCATAAATATCCATCGTCTCGCGCGCGATTCGTCGGCGCTTTTCCGCATTCTTGATGTAGTGCAGCGTGCGCATGTTGTGCAGCCGATCGGCGAGCTTCACGAGAAGCACGCGGATGTCATCGCTTAGGGCCAGCAGGAACTTGCGCAGGTTCTCGGCGGCGCGCTCGTTCTCGCTCTGCGCCTCGATTTTGCTGAGCTTGGTCACCCCGTCGACGAGCCGGGCGACATCCTTTCCGAAAAGCTTCTCGATCTGTTCCGGGGTGGCGACTGTGTCCTCAATGGTATCGTGGAGGATCGCGGTTGCGATCGTCTGGTCGTCAAGCTTCAGGTCGGTCAGGATGCCTGCAACCTCTATCGGGTGACTGAAATAGGGATCGCCGGAAGCGCGAGTCTGCGATCCGTGCGCCTGCATCGAGAAGACGTAGGCGCGGTTGATCAGCCCCTCATCGGCCTCCGGATCGTAGGACCGGACCTTTTCGACAAGTTCGTATTGACGAAGCACGTGCTCTAGATGGGGCGGCCAACGCTCGGCGCGCAAGTACGAAAACGGGACTGAGTATCGCAACCGCAACTGGTTTTTTGATCTTGCTTGTGCTTTGTTACTGATCTGAGGGAGGAATTTGGTGTGAGTGCGTCAAACGGGGGCGCCGATATCGAGGCCTTTAGGGAGGCGGCGCTGAGCTGCCCGATTCCAGCGGCTGTCGAGTTGATCGGCGAAAAGTGGGCATTTCTCATCGTTCGCGGAGCGTTCAACGGTCTTCACCACTTCGAGGAGTTCCAGGCGGGGCTCGGAATCGCCCGCAATATTCTCTCGGACCGGCTGGGGAGGCTGGTTAGCGGAGAGATTCTGGGCCGTGCACCTGATGTGTCCGATCGTCGGAAGGTAATCTACTCTCTGACCGAGAAGGGTGAAGCGCTACTGCCGGTAATGATTGCGTTGCGCCAGTGGGCCGAGGACTGGGGTCATGGAGAGCCCGGCATCGTCCTTGCGGATAGACGCGACGGCCTTCCGGTGCGGCAAATCTGCATCCAGGCTAGGGATGGGCGGGAATTGAGGCGCGCCGACCTGACTTGGGTCAGCCGTGCCGAGGCCGCGCTGGCCGCAAGTGAGGCGGCCTGAGCTACCTCCTTGGGATGCCGCAATATTGACTGCGGTGAACTCCATGCTGGACCTTCCCCCGGAAGGTCTGCGCGTGAAGTTTACTCGTAATCGCCGCCTGAGGGGCTCGGCCGCGGCGGAGCGGCTGCGGTCAGGCGAAGCGCCTCAGCCGACTCGCTGAGCGAAGCCAGCTCGTCCGCTTCCTCTTCCTCGTCGATCCGAACCTTCTGAAGATTGGTGACGATTGACTCGTTGAGGTCACGCGGTTTCACAGTCTCTTCGGCGATCTCGCGAAGAGCAACGACAGGGTTCTTGTCGCGATCACGGTCGATGGTGAGATCTGCGCCGCCGGAAATCTGGCGAGCGCGCTGGGCTGCAAGGAGTACCAGGTCAAATCGGTTGGAAACCTTGTCGACGCAATCTTCGACTGTAACGCGCGCCATCTATCGCTCCGAATTCGTCAGCTTTTGCCGGGAAGGCGGGCGAGGTAGGGACACAGGCCCTGAAAGTCAATGAAACCGCCGTCATTCCAGCGCTTGGCCTTGCCTTCCGAGAGCCTGATGATCAGATCGCCGTAATGCCTTCGGATAGACCCATTGTTGTTGATGGCAATCGGCTAACGCCTGTTCTTGACGGCCCGGGCAGGTTGCGCACGCTGCTTGCGCTGATCGAGGGGGCGAAGCGCAGCCTGCGGTTGCTCTATTACATATACTCAGCCGACGAGTCGGGCGGCCAGGTTCGCGAAGCGCTCTTGCGGGCGATCGATCGCGGCGCTGAGGTTTCGCTTCTCATCGACGGATTTGGAAGCGGCCAGACGCCGGAAACCTATTTCACCGAACTCAGTGAGAGAGGCGCAAAATTCTGCCGGTTCAATCCGTCCTATGGACGGCGCTACGTGCTCCGCAACCATCAAAAGCTCGCGCTTGCCGACGAGGACCGGATCCTCATCGGCGGGTTTAATGTCGAAGACAGCTATTTCGGCGAGGTGGAAGATGGCGCCTGGAGGGATATCGGGCTGCTGGTCGAGGGACCGGCGGCCGCGCGGGTCGCACCCTATTATGACTCGCTGATGGCGTGGTCGCTGAGGCGGCATTCGCGCTTGAAAGAACTCCGAACGACGGTGCGCCGCTTCAGCGAGCATCGCGGGCCGTTGCAGTGGCAATATGGCGGCCCGATGCAGCTGAAATCCCCTTGGGCCTTGTCGACGGTGCGGGATCTCGGAAGCTGCAGCAGCCTGGACATGATTGCGGCCTATTTTGCGCCTTTGGGCGGCATGCTTCGCCGGATCGCCGCCGTTGCCAGGCGCGGAGGAGTGCGCGTGATCACGGCGTCGAAGTCGGACAATCTGGCAACGATCGATGCGGCTCGAAGCACCTATTCGCGCCTGCTTCGGCGGGGTGTGCGGCTGTTTGAATATGAGCCGACCAAGCTGCATTCCAAGCTGCTGGTGATGGACGACATCGTCCACGTCGGCTCATCGAACTTCGATCTAAGAAGCCTCTACCTCAATATGGAAATGATGCTTCGCGTGCAGGATCGGAACTTCGCAAGCGCGATGCGCGCTTATTTCGATCGCGAGTTGAAAGAGTGCGTCGAAATCACCCCGGCGTTGCACAAGGCTCGCGCCACCTGGTGGCAGCGCTTGCGGTGGAAAATCGGCTGGTTCCTGGTGACCTCGCTGGATTATTCCGTAACGAGGCGGCTGGCGCTTCGGATTCCCTAGTTCTGCGGCTCACGCCAAGCCCAGAAAAGGTGGGCCGGTGGCACGTTGATCCACTCGAATTCGCGATCGATCCGGTCGAAGCGAGGCTTCAGGAAATCCAGAACCTTGGGGCTGAATTGATAGACCAGGAAGGCGCCCCCGGGGCGCAGAACCTTGGAGGTCGCCTGAGCGATCTCTTCGCCAACACCCGCCGGCAAGGTGGAGAATGGAAGGCCTGAGACCACGTAATCCGCGTGCTGGAAGCCGCGCTCTGCAATGATGCGTTGGACGTCCGCGGCCGAGCCGTTCACCGCGACAAGCCGGTCATCGTCGATCGAACCGCGAAGGAAGCGGACGAAATCGGGGTTGGTATCGATCGCGATCAGGGTCGCATCGTCGGGCAGAAGATCGAGAATGGGCCGCGTGAAAGTCCCGACTCCCGGGCCATATTCGACGAACAGTTTCGTATTCTTCCAATCGACCGGCCGAAGCATATGCCGGATTAGCGTGCGGCTCGATGGAATGATCGACCCGACCATGACCGGATGTTTCAGGAACCCGCGAAGGAACTGCCATTGCGGATTTTCGGAGCGCGTGGCCGAGCGTCTGACCAAGCGTCGTGGTCCTTTAAGCGTTCTCACAGTAGTGGTCGGCATCAGGCTGTGGCTCCCTCGGGAAGGTTCGCTGCGTTGGCAAATGCACCGACGCTTGGCAAGGTTTCGTGAATTCGGCTCAAGCGCCCGGTTGTTCGCCGCCCTTACCTCCGCGCGGCCTTAGCATGCCAGGCATGACGAAGCCGATTCCTGTCGGCCGTACCGCATCGCTCTTGAGAGTTTCCTGAATGCGGTCGTACTCGCCGAGCATCTGCTCGGTGACCGAGGCGCGAGTGTCGGAGAGCGCCTCGTCGAAATCCGTTTTCGTCACCTGATTGGCATCGAGACCTCGGCGGAGGGCATTCAACCCGGCGCGGCGCACGAGGTCCTCAAGGTCTGCACCGGTAAAGCGTTCCGTCCGCTGCGCCAGCGATTCGAGATCGACATCGTCCGCGAGCGGCATGCCCTCGGTGTGGATCGCGAGAATTCGCCGGCGGCCGGCCGTGTCGGGCGGAGCGACGTAGATCAGCTCGTCAAAACGGCCGGGGCGAAGAAGCGCAGGATCGATCAAGCTGGGACGGTTGGTCGCTCCGATCACGACGACATTGTTCAGCTCTTCGAGCCCGTCCATCTCGGCAAGAATCGTGTTCACCACTCGCTCGGTCACCTGCGGTTCGCCCAAACCGCCGCCACGCGCGGGAACCAAGCTGTCGATCTCGTCAATGAAGATGACGGTCGGAGCCACCTGACGCGCCCGGGCAAAGAGGCGGGCTATCTGCTGCTCGCTCTCGCCATACCATTTGGACAGAAGGTCGGAGGACTTGGTCGCAATGAAATTTGCGTTGCTTTCGCGCGCAGTCGCCTTCGCCAGCAGCGTCTTGCCGGTGCCCGGAGCACCATAGAGGAGGAAGCCACGGGCCGGCCGGATTCCGATGCGTCGGAACGCTTCGGGGTGCGTCAGCGGAAGCTCGATTCCCTCCCGAAGCTTCTCGATCGACTCGTCGAGACCTCCGATGTCAGACCAGCGGATCGTCGGTGCTTCGACCATCACTTCGCGCATGGCTGAGGGCTGGACGCGCTTTAGCGCGTTTTCAAAATCGAGCCGCTCGACAGAAAGCGCGTCCAATACTTCGGTCGGGATTGCGTCTTCTTCGGTGTTGATTCGCGGCATGATCCGCCGGACCGCCTCCATCGCGGCTTCACGGCTGAGCGCAGCGAGATCGGCGCCGACGAAACCGTACGTCCGCCGCGCGAGATCAGCGATGTCCACGTCGGGAGCGAGCGGCATTCCGCGCGTATGGATCTGCAGGATTTCCCGGCGGCCTTGCTCATCGGGAACCCCGACCACGATCTCGCGGTCGAACCGGCCCGGGCGACGGAGTGCCTCGTCGATTGCTTCCGGGCGGTTGGTCGCGGCAATGACGACGAGATTCTGCCTCGGCTCAATCCCGTCCATCAGGCTCAACAGCTGCGCAACCAGGCGCTTCTCGGCTTCGCCGGTGACCTGCCCGCGCTTGGGAGCGATGGAATCGATCTCGTCGATGAAGATGATCGAAGGCGCGGACGCCGAGGCTTGCTCGAACAGCTCGCGGAGCTTGCGTTCGCTTTCGCCATAAGCCGAGCCCATGATCTCCGGGCCGGCGATGTGAAAGAAGTGCGCGCTGCTTTCGTTTGCGACCGCTCGGGCCAGCCGCGTCTTGCCGGTGCCGGGCGGACCGTGGAGAAGAACGCCCTTGGGCGGATCGACGCCCAGCCGCTGGAACAGCTCGGGATGCCGAAGCGGAAGCTCGACCATCTCTCGAAGAGCGTCGATCGTGTCGCGCATTCCGCCGAGATCGTCATAGGTGACATCGGCACGACGATCGCCCGGTTGGCCAGCCAGATATTCCGGCAAAAGCTCGACATTGGTGCTGGCATCGATGTGGACGATTCCCTTCGGGGTGGAATCCACCACCACAAGTCGCACCTCCTGAAGCGCGAAGGCGGGGGCATTCAGGAGCTGGCGAACCGGATCGGGCACGTCGGCATTGACTCTTTGGTGCCCTGTCGTTGCGACGATATCGCCTTCGCAAAGCGGACGCCCGGCGAAAGTCCGCTTGAGCGCATCCGACGAACCTTGAAGGCGAACATTGTCCTGGGCCGGGGCGAACACGATTCGAGTTGCCGGTTTCGATTTCGCTTTCTTTATCTCGACGAAATCGCCCGAGCCGATGCCGGCGTTGGCGCGCTGAAGGCCGTCGAGGCGAACGATGTCGAGCCCTTCGTCCTCGCTATAGGGGCGGATGGCCCGGGCGGCGGTCGATCGCTTGCCGACAATTTCGATGGTATCCCCCTCGCTCAAGGCGAGCTCTTCCATCAGCTTTGCCGGTAGCCGCGCTATCCCGCGGCCGCTGTCGGCCGGCGAGAGGTTCGCCACCTGAACGCGCGTGCTTTTGACCCGCTCCAGCGTTTCGGTATCAGCCATCGGCTCTCCTTTTGCCCCGGTCACTCCAGCGCCGCTGACGTAACGGCGCGGCCAGCGTCAGGTTCAATTGGGTGTTGAAGCACCCGGTTAAAAGACTTTCCTACAGGTTCAGTGCGCCCGCGACCTTGCGGGCGAGCGGTCGCGGAGCAAAGCGGGTGGCGAAGGCAACCGCTCGATTGAGGGGGCCGGTGATGACGACTCCCTTGTTCGAATCAAGCGCCGTCAGCCCTTTGCGAACCACAGGCTCTGCATCCATCCATATGCCGCCAAGGTCTGCTCCTTTGGAAAATCCCGCAATCTCGCCGAACTCAGTCCGGGTCGGCCCAGGGCAAAGCGCCGTCACCTTCACACCGTGAGGTTTGGCTTCTTCGTGCAAAGCTTCCGAGAGCGAGAGGACGAATGCCTTGGTGGCGTAATAGACCGCCATGCCGGGCCCGGGCTGGAATGCTGCGGTGGAGGCAACATTCAGGATCGCTCCGGACCGCCCCTCGATCATTTGCGGTAGGACTGCACTGCATAACTCCGTCAGGACGCCGCAGTTGAGATCGATCATTTGCCGAAGCCGTGCCGGATCCTGCTTGGCGAAATAACCACGAAGCCCGAAGCCGGCGTTGTTGATCAGCAGGTGGACCTGCTCTCCGGCATTGTCGATGTCAGCGATCAGCTGGGCCGCTGCTCGGGGAGCGCTGAGGTCGACCGCGACCGCACGAGCATTGCCGAGTTCGGCAGCCAATTCCTGCAATCGCTCCTTTCGCCGAGCGACCAGAACCAACCGGTGCCCTCGCGTGGACAGCTGCCGAGCAAACTCGACACCCAGCCCCGCCGAGGCGCCAGTGACCAGCGCCACCGGCTGGCGGGCAGGCTCAGCCAACCTTCGCCTTCACGATCTTGCCCGGCTCGCGCGGCGGCTCGCCCTTGGGAAGAGCGTCGACATATTCCATGCCGCTCTCGACCTCGCCCCACACGGTGTATTGCCGGTCGAGGAACGGGGAGTCCTGAGTGACGATGAAGAATTGGCTGTTGGCGCTGTCAGGGTCCTGGCTTCGCGCCATCGAGGCGACTCCGCGGCTATGGGAAGCGCTGGAGAATTCAGCCTTGAGGTTGGGCAGGTCGGATCCATGATAGCCGGTTCCGGTTGGATCGCCACCCTGCGCCATGAAGCCCGGAATCACCCGGTGGAAGACTACACCGTCATAGAAACCGCTGTTCGCGAGCTCCGTGATCCGCTGCACGTGCCCCGGGGCCAGGTCGGGCCGAAGCTTGATGACGACGTCGCCGCCGCTCGAAAGAGTAAGGGTGAGATGGTCGTCCGCCATTTGCTTCTCCGGGATCAACGGTTGGAATTTTCCAGCCGATAGGACTGTGCCCGCGCTTGTGCCAGACCGGGTGCGGCAATAGGAGGGCCGGGCACGACGGCAAGGGGTGAGAATGAGCGAGAGCGAGAATAGCGCCGCCGCCGTCGAAGCCGAACCGATGGACGCCGCTGCCGCCTCGGCGATCGATGAAGAGGATCGCCTGCGCCCGGAATTCGTCGAACGCGTGCTCGACGCGGTCGAGGCTGGCGATGACGAGACCGCCCGCGAGCTCGTGGCCCCGCTCCACCCGGCCGACGTCGCTGACCTGATCGAGCTTGCAGCGCGCGACGAGCGCGAAGGCCTGGTGAAGGCGCTGGCCGGAATCGTCAGCCCCGACGTCCTCGCGGAAATGAACGATTTCGTCCGCGAGGACCTGCTCGACGAGCTCGAGCCACAGCAGCTGGCCGACATCGCCGGGCAGCTCGAAACGGACGACGCAGTCGCTCTGATCGAGGATTTGGACCGCGATGACCAGCAGGCGGTCCTCCGTGCGATGGAGCCCGACGACCGGGCGGCGATCGAGGAGGCGCTAACCTACCCGGACGAATCCGCCGGCCGCCTGATGCAGCGCGACCTGGTCGCGGTGCCGGAACATTGGAAGGTCGGGCAGGTGATTGATTACCTGCGTTCGACCGAAGAGCTGCCGACGGACTTCTGGGAAGTCTTCGTGGTCGATCCGAGCCATCACCCGGTCGGCACCTGCAAGCTGTCGACGATCCTGCGGACTCCGCGAACACGGCTAGTCAGCGAGATCATGCAGCGGGAGCAGACGCTGATCCCGGTAGACATGGATCAGGAGGACGTGGCGCTCCGCTTCCAGAAATACGCGCTTGTTTCCGCCGCAGTCATCGACGGGGTTGGACGCCTGGTCGGAATGATTACCGTCGACGACATCGTCCACATCATCCAGGAAGAAGCCGGCGAAGACGTCCTGCGCTTGAGCCAGGCCGGCGATGGCGACATCAACGAACCAATCGGCCTCACCATCCGCAGCCGGATGTGGTGGCTGTTCATCAACCTGGGCACCGAGATCCTCTCCGTCCTCGTCATCGGAGTGTTTCAGGACCTCATCGCCAAGCTTGTTGTACTGGCGATGCTTATGCCCGTTATTACGGGTATGGGCGGCAACGCAGCCACCCAGACCATGGCGGTCACCGTGCGCGCCCTCGCCACGGGTCAGCTGACCAGCTCCAACAGCTGGCGGATGATCCTTCGCGAATGGTGGATTGCAAGCGCCAACGGTTGGGGGCTCGGGCTTGTCATGCTTGCCGGCATACAGTGGTGGTACAATGACTGGGCGCTAAGCCTCGTTACGCTGCTCGCAATGATCCTCAATTCCCTCAACGCCGGCCTGTCAGGGGTGCTAATCCCGATTGGGCTCGAGAAGCTGAAGATAGATCCGGCGGTAGTATCGACCATCTTTGTGACCACGATGACCGATACGCTGGGGTTCTTCTTTTTTCTGGGCCTGGCCGCCCTGTTCGGATTGCACTAACGATGATGCTTCCATCCGGCGGAAACAGCGTCTAAACGCCCGCCGCGACCTGGCCGGCAACTCCGGCGGTAAAGCGCGTTCTAGACATGCGGAGAGGTGGCTGAGTGGTCGAAAGCACCGCACTCGAAATGCGGCGTACGGGCAACTGTACCGTGGGTTCGAATCCCACCCTCTCCGCCATCGCACTGAGCGCGTCGGCCCGATCCCCGGCACAGTGATTTGAACTTTTTCTCCAAATGCGTGCACAAATGCGCGTGGAGAGAGTTCGACGGTGAACCTGCAGGGGGCGATTAAAGCGCTTCGGGCCGAGACGGCGCGTCCCGCGGAAGTGGGAGAGCGCGAGCTTCTGGCGCGCATCGAACGGCGGGACATACACGCCTTCGAGCGGCTCTATCGCATGTACCAGCCGCGGCTGGCCCGCTTCCTGACTCACATGCTCCAGCGCCCGCAGCTGGTTGAAGAGGTGTTGAACGACACCATGATGGTGGTTTGGCAAGGCGCCGGAAATTTCAGGGGAGACAGCAAGCTCTCCACCTGGATCTTCGCAATTGCCTATCGCAAGGCGCTGAAGGCGCGCCGCTGCTGGCCCGACCCGCTGGAGGACGAGGCGCTGAATTCGCGACCCAGCCCGGCTCCGGGCGCCGATCAGCAGGTCCAGCACCATAAGCTTCGCGATGCACTGGTTGGGGCGATGGCCCGGCTTTCGGCAGAACATCGTGCGGTCGTCGACCTCACCTATTTCCATGAACTGGGTTATCGCGAAATCGCCGAAATCGTCGGTTGCCCCGTCGATACCGTCAAAACCCGCATGTTCCATGCAAGACGCCGGCTGCGGCAAGCGCTGCCCGGTGATCTCGCGGACTGGGTCTAGGAGAAAAGCCATGGCAAACCCTGGCATTGACGAACAGCCGCACGACGAAGCCGAAGCACTGCTCCCGTGGTACGCGACGGGCCAGCTCGACGGGCATGATCGAGCGATCGTCGAGGACCATTTGCAAAGCTGTTTGCAATGCAAGCAGCAGCTGTTCCTGGAGCGGCGGATGGTGGACGAGTTCGGCACGCTGGTCCCGCAGGTGGAGAACGGATGGACCAAGCTTCGCGAGTCTGTCGTCGTGCCGGCGCAATCCAGGCGGGCGCCTCTGCTGCAGTCTTTTGCCGACATGTGGCGCGCCGCGACGCGACCGCCCGTGATGGGATTCGTGGCAGCGCAAGCGGTGTTCGTGCTCATCGCCGGCAGCGTCTTCCTCAACGTCGAGCGGCCGCAGACGGCGCAATATCATGCGCTTTCTTCCGGTGCTGCTCCGGCAAAGGCAAACATGATCGTGATGTTCCAGGGAAACACCACCGAAGCGCAGATGCGGGGCGCCCTTAACTCGAGCGGCGCATCATTGGTGGGCGGCCCGACCGCGGCCGACGCCTACCTGCTGCATGTGCAGGCAAATGAACGGCCGCAGGCAATCGCAACGCTGCAGTCCGATCGCCAGGTGACTCTGGCTCAGCCGATCGACGGACCTTCCGGATGAACCTCCGTCGCCTCATCCTTTGGTTTTTCGGATTGTTGGTCGGTCTTGCCACGGCAGTGTCGCAGCCTGTCTTTGCTCAGTCGCCGTCCAGCCCCGCACGGCAGATCCTGGTCATGGTCCGGCACCCGCCTGATCATTTGCGCCCCGGAGTCAGCTATGGCGGCGGATATGATGATGCGCTCGCGAAGAGCGCTCGGGACCGGCTCGCGAGGGACATCGCGGGAAAATACGGTTTAACGCTTGTCGACGCCTGGCCGATGCCGATGATCGGCATGGATTGTTTCGTGATGGCGGTTCGCGATGCGCGCACGACACAAGCGGCAGCCGAGCAGGTATCGCACAATGGTAATGTTGCCTTGGCCGAGCCGGTCGAAATCTATCGCGCCCAGTCGGCGCCCGCTTCCGACAACGATCCTTTGTATCCTGCACAACCGGCCGCCCGGGAGTGGCAGCTCGCGGACCTTCACAAGATGTCGACCGGTCGCGGCGTCAAGGTTGCAATTGTCGACAGCGGGATAGAAGCGGACCATCCCGACCTTGCCGGACAGGTGGCGGTGAATCGAAATTTTGTATCTGGCGAACCACTCGTCAGCGAAAGCCACGGCACCGGGGTCGCGGGGGTGATTGCCGCGAAGGCGAACAACGGGATCGGCATAGCAGGCGTCGCCCCGGGTGCGCGGCTGCTCGGTTTACGGGCGTGCAGGCAAGAGCCTGAAGCAACGGTGTGCGACAGCTTTAGCGTGGCCAAAGCGCTGTATTTTGCGATCGATCAGAAAGCCGATGTCGTCAATCTCAGCCTGAGCGGGCCCGACGACCGGTTGCTTCGGGCGCTGCTCAAGACCGCGCTGGATCGCGGAACGGCCGTCGTCGCTGCATTCGACCCACACCAGCCGGACGGGGGTTTTCCGGCGTCAGTTCCGGGCGTGATCGCGGTCGCCGATGATCGGGTGGCGGGAGAGCCAAGCCGCGTCTACATTGCTCCCGGGCGGGATATACCGACGACGGAGCCGGGAGGGCGATGGTTTCTCGCAAACGGAAGCTCATTTGCGGCGGCGCATGTCAGCGGTCTTGTCGCGCTGGTTCGACAGCGCAAGCCAGGTGGCTCGCTCACGCTAATCACCGATCGCGGCAAAGCCGGCGCCATCGACGCCTGCGCGACCGTGTTGAAGGCGGCAGGCAGCTGTGACTGCTCGTGCGAGCCAAGCCGTTCGGGACAGACGCAAGCGGCTCGCTGAAATAGTCGGGCGGGCGCACCGCGGGGCGGCCCTTGCGACGATTCTGTTCTGTTCAGCGGCGCCAGCTGCCGCCCAGGTCGGCACGGCGGTCTCCATCCTTAGCGATGACCGCTTTCGCGGCTTTTCGCTGAGCGATGGTCATCCAGTCGGTACATTGAATCTATCCTACGACAGTCCGACGGGACTTTACGTGGGTGCCTCCGGAACATTGGTTGGAAGTACGGCCGACGGGATTCGGCCGTTGGGGTTTCAGCTGGATGGCGGTTATGCCGCCCAAGTGAACTCCGGCCTTATCGCGGAGGCGGGAATCATTCACGCCCGCTACTCGCGTTACTCAGGGCTTCGCTCCGGGCTTTCCTACACAGAAGTCTATGCGGGCTTGGAGGGAAAAATACTCTCCTCACGCATCTATTTTTCGCCGCATTATCTAGGACGCGGCGCGACGGCGTATGGCGAACTGAACGCGTCACTCCCCTTTGGGCAGGACCTTACGTTTCAAGGCCACGCAGGTGTTTTCGTCCCATTCTACGGCTACAGCCGAGGCAGCCGGTCGCTTGTCCGCTACGATTGGCAGGTCAGAGTGAGCCGGCCGGTCGGCCGGTCGACGTTTCATGCCGCTCTCGGCGGCGGCGGTCCGAGACAAAATTATTACGGCGACTACTCTGCCGGTCGCGCGATGACCTTCGGGATAGATTACGCGCTTTAACCGGGCGACGGCTCGGCTCGCCGCTCCGAATGAACCAGTCGGTCCGACGAACGCACAGACCCCAAGCACCGGAGCGCGTGTACCAAGCAACCCCACTTTGCCTGCGTCCCGGTGCACACCCGAAGGAGGAACTCATGAGATATTCGATTCTCGTTCTTGGCGCCGCCGCCATAGCTTGTGTGCCGATGCTCGCCTCGGCCCAGACCGCGCCGGGTAACGGCCAGTATAACGGCAGCGGCTATTGGCACACCAATGGACCCGACACGACTGGCCAGCCAAACCAGAGCTGCCAGGACATCAACGGCGGTAACACTGGTCCGGATTACCCGGGCAATACATCCACGGCGCCGGGTTCAGCCTTCAATGAGACGGACGGCCACGCCGGCACCATGTATGCCGGATCGCAGCCGCAGAATTCCCGAAATTCCGCGTCCGTGTCGCAGTATGACGTGGCTTGCGCCAATCAGCCCCAATAACCGGACGGGAGAGGGTCGGCTCAAACCCCTGTGAGTTGGGCCCTCTCCCAAATCGGGACAGCAATGAACCGAAATGGAATTGGCTTGCACAGAATGATGTTCGTGCGACGATTTTGCAGGGGAATATCATGTCTGAACTGATGAAGATCCGCGAAGATCATGCAAAGCTGGCGCGGCTTTTTCGAAGGCTGGGGGAGGAGATCGAGCGACCATCCCCGCCGCCGCAAGTCGTTCTTTTCGAATTGCGCGGCCAATTGCTTTCAACTCTGCTGGCACATCTGAAGCTGGAAGACTGGGCATTGTATCCGCGCCTGATCGAGAGCGACGACCAGCAAACCGCGATTACCGGACACGCCTTCAAGGATGAGATGGGAGGCCTGGCCCCGGCGTTCCTTGCTTATTCCGAAAAGTGGCACGCCGGTACGATCGAGGCGGATTGGAACGGTTACTGCCGCGACACGCGCGCGATACTCGACGCCCTGATGAACCGCCTGACCCGCGAAAACCGGGAGTTGCTGCCGCTGTTGGAGCGCCTGGACGCGGCCGCCTGAGAAGCATGGCGAGTTCCCGTTTCCGTTGCGTCGCCACATTCCCGCGCGTAACCCAAGCGTGTGAAAGTCATCTTCTTCGGCAAGCTCGCGGATTCCATTTCGCGGCAGATTGATTTCGATCTCGCTGTGCCGTTCACTATCGGGGAGCTTCGCGCGCAGCTGGATCGCGCTTTTCCTGGGAGGGGACTGGCCGACGGACGGGTGCGCGCCTGCGTGGACGGCGTGATCGTCAGCGATGATGCAACGCTTGCGGGGGAGCAGCCGGTGGAGATCCTGGCTCCCGTTTCCGGAGGCTAAGGGTGCGTTGCTCCGTCCGGCTGGAGCACGAGGGCCTCGATCCCGAGCGCGAGCTGCGAAATTTCGTGGCGTCGGCCGCGGGCGCTGGTGCAGTCGTCAGCTTTGTCGGGCTGGTGCGGCAGAATGGCGCCGACGGATCAATTGGCGCACTGGTGCTGGAACATCATCCCACCGTCACCGAAAACTCGATCGCGTCGATCGCCGAGGACGCGCTGCGACAGTTCCATATTGACCGGGTCAACATCGTCCACCGCTGCGGCGCCATTGCACCGGGCGAGCCGATCGTCTTCGCTGCCGCCGCTTCTCAGCATCGCCGTGCCGCGTTCGAGGCGGTCGATTATCTGATGGACCGGTTGAAGACGGATGCGGTCTTCTGGAAGCGCGAAGAAGGCCCCGAAGGGCGCCGATGGATCGAGCCGACGAGTGGCGATTATGAAGCGCGGGAGCGCTGGGGCAGTTGATGGCCGGGATCGATGACAGCCTGCCGTTCTACCCGCTCCGGATCGCGGTGATGACGATTTCCGATACGCGTACCGAGGAGACCGACAAGTCCGGAGCGCTCCTTGTCGATCGGCTGAATTCGGCTGGTCATGAGCTTGCGGCGAAAATTATCGTTCCCGACGATGTGATCGCCATTCGAGCGCAGGCCGAGACATGGATCGCGGACGAGAGGATAGATGTCGTGATCACCACGGGCGGCACCGGCTTTGCGCCGCGGGACGTCACTCCCGAGGCGATCCGGCCGCTGTTTCGGCGCGAGATGGACGGTTTTTCCGTGCTTTTCCATCAGGCGAGCTTCGGGACCGTGGGATTATCCACGCTGCAGTCGCGCGCGTTCGCCGGACAGGCGGGAGACACCTTCGTCTTCTGTCTTCCCGGCTCGACCGGCGCCTGCCGCGACGGTTGGGACCTGGTGCTCGGACTGGAGCTCGACAGCCGCTACCGTCCCTGTTCGCTCGCCGGGCAGCTTCCGCGGCTTCGTGAGTTCTGCAGATGAGCCGGCCGAGCCATGTCGATGAGCAGGGACGGGCGCGCATGGTCGACGTGTCGCACAAGGAGGAGACTCTCCGCATCGCCCGGGCTGGAGCGACTTTAAGCTGCTCGGCGGAGACGCTGGCGATCGTTCGTGGCGGCAAAGCGCCCAAGGGAGCCGTGATCTCCACCGCCGAGCTGGCTGGCGTCATGGCGGCGAAGCGAACCAGCGAGCTGATCCCCCTGTGTCATCCGTTGCCGCTGACTCAGGTGGCCGTGACGATCGAGCCTGACGACTCGATGCCCGGCTTCAGGGCGACCGCCGAGGCGCGCACCCGCGCTGCAACCGGCGTCGAGATGGAGGCGCTGACTGCTGCTTCCATAGCGTGTCTCACTCTGTTCGACATGCTGAAGGCAATCGACCGGAACATGGTGATCGGGGAAATTCGCGTGCTTACGAAAAGCGGCGGCAAGTCTGGCGACTGGACGGTCGAAGCACCGTGATTTCATTCGATGACGCGCTTGCGATTCTCGCTTCGGCTGTCCGGCCGTTCGGAACCCAGACGGTCAAGCTTGAGCAAGCTTCGGGGCGCGTACTGGCCGCCGATCTGATCGCAGCGATCGATTCGCCGCGCGCAGATGTGTCCGCAATGGATGGCTACGCGGTGCGTGAGGCGGATCTCGTCAGCCTGCCCGCACGGCTTCGGGTCAGTGGAGAAAGCTTTCCGCGCCAGCTTCCGTTGGCGATTGAAAGCGGTGAGTGCGCGCGGATTTTCACCGGGGCACCGGTTCCGGCAGGCGCGGATCGAGTGGTCATTCAGGAAATCGTCCTGCGCGAAGACGAGTGGGCGCTTTTCGACCAAGAGGCGGGGCCCGCGCGCTACATCCGTAAGCAGGGTTCGGATTTCCGCTCGGGCGAGCGGCTGCTCGGCGCCGGAACATTGTTTGATGCACGGACGATCGTGGCTGCTGGAGCGGCGGATGTGGCTTCGGTCGAAGTCTTCCGCCGCGCCTCATTTGCAATCATAGCCACAGGCGATGAATTGGCTGAGCCGGGGAGCGCCCGCGACAACCCTGCCGCAATTCCCGACAGCGTTTCGCTGGGGGTGGCGGCGCTCGCCGAACAATGGGGAGGCGAATGCGTGGTGCGGCTACGCATCGACGACGACAGGGAAGAGCTGGAGGTTGCCGCCCGCAAAGCGCTCGATGCGGCCGATCTGGTGATCGTCACCGGCGGTGCGTCGGTTGGCGAGAAAGATTTTGCCAAGGCGATGTTCGAAGCCGCCGGGCTCGAGCTCCTCTTCTCCAAAGTCTCGATCAAGCCGGGCAAGCCGGTGTGGCTCGGCCGGGCCTCAGGCAAGCTGGTGCTAGGGCTGCCAGGGAATCCGACCTCGGCCTTGGTGACGGCGAGGCTGTTCCTCGCACCGTTGCTGTGCGGGATGACGGGCCGCGACCCGGCCTCGGCGCTTCGCTGGCGCAATGCGCCTCTCGCCGAAGCGCTCCCCGCTTGTGGCGATCGCGAGACATTCGTCCGTGCGCGCTGGGCTGGCAATGCGGTCGAACCGCTAATCGATCAGGATTCCGGTGCGCAGCGGGCGCTTGCCGAGGCTGAGCTGCTTCTGCGGCGGCTCCCCAACAGCCACTCGGCGAAACCCAAGGACGATGTCGAACTGATCGCCTTTTAAGCGAACAGCAGCTTTCCGCCCGCAACCAGAAGGACGGTTCCAAGGAACCGAAGCAGCCACTCGCGCGGAAGGCGCTCAACGCCGAGCCACGTGCCGACCAGAGCCCCTCCAAAAGTGGCGGCGAGGAAAACCGGAAGCGCCGACGGCAGGTGTCCGACCGACGCGAAATTGCCGAGCAGCCCGGCGATCGAATTGAGCAGGATAAACGCCGAGACCACGCCGGACGTGCGCCTTGGCTCCTCCCACGCGTTAAGGATGATCAGCGGGCTCAGGAAGATTCCACCGCCGGTGCCGGTGATACCAGCGAGAAACCCGAGCACCGCGCCCGCCGGGAGCGTGATCGCCATTGAGGGTTGCTGCACCGGCCTTTCCGCCAGCCACTTCGGCTTCCAGAGCAACCGCGCCGCCGAGAGCCACAGCAGTATTCCCACCAGCGGATCGTAATAGACGGGCGGCAGATGGATTGCGCCGCCAAGATAAGCGGCTGGCGTTGCCGTGAGTGCGAACGCCAGCACCAGCTTCCAGTTGCAAAGACCGCGCCAAGAGTAGCGCCACGCGCCGAACCCGGCGACCAGCAAGTTGAGCGCAAGCGCGGTGGGCTTCATCGTGTCCGGCGCAACCGAAAAGAACGCCATTGCCGCGAGATAGGCGGAGGCTCCGCCGTGCCCGACGCTTGAGTAAAGCGCTGCTCCGAGCGCGAATAACATGGCCAGAGCGGCGACGGTCGTCGGGTCCATTCCTGTCGGACTATCAGCCGCCAGTTGCGTGCGCTATGTCGATCAATGGGAGGCGCTCAATGGACGCCATTGCCAGGGGGACAGATGCTGCGGGTGAGGCGAACGCATCGCCTCGGATCGCCTACCGCCACCGTCTTCCGACGAGAATCTGGCACTGGGTGAACGCGATCACGCTGCTCGTGATGCTGATGAGCGGATTGATGATCTTCAACGCCCACCCGCATCTTTACTGGGGTCAGTACGGCGCCAATTTCGATCATCCTTGGCTGTCGTTCAAAGGCCGGCCGATCCCCGGCTGGGCGACCATTCCTTCCTACTACAGCCTTGCTGGAGCGCGGCGGTGGCACTTGGCGTTCGCCTGGCTGCTCGTCATCGGGTTGATCGCGTTCCTGATCACCAGCCTCATAAACCGGCATGTGCAGCGCGATCTCGCTCCAACCCCTTCCGAGCTCAGTCCGGCCCACATCTGGCATGATGTGAAGGAGCACGCGCGACTGCGCTTTCCGGCCGGTGATGCGGCCCTTCACTTCAACATCCTTCAGAAGCTGAGCTACGTCGGAGTCATCTTCTTGGCTTTGCCGCTGATGATCCTGACCGGCCTCACCATGTCGCCTGCCATGGATGCGGCGTGGCCTTGGCTCCCCATCATATTCGACGGACGCCAGTCGGCACGTTCGATCCACTTCATCGTGGCGGCGCTCCTGGTCCTGTTCATTCTCGTTCACCTGGCGATGGTGGTGCTCGCCGGACCGATCAACGAGATCCGGTCGATGATCACCGGCCGCTATCGGGTTCCGCCAGACAGGGGTGAAGCATGATCAGCAGGCGGAATTTCGTGGTCGGCGGCGCGTCGGGCCTTCTCCTCGGCGGCTGCGACAAGCTCGATCAGAGCCCCGCCTTCAAGGGTATTCTTCGCTCGGCGGATTCGCTGGCCGAGGGAAGCCAGCGGCTGCTCGGGCGCAATGCGCTGGCTCCGCAATATACGGATGCGGATCTGTCGCCGATCTTCCGCTCCAACGGCACGGCGATGCCGGACACGACCGAATATGCGCAGCACCTGGCCAACAATTTCGCCGATTGGCGACTTGCAGTCGATGGGCTCGTCACCCATCCCCTTTCGGTTCCGCTCGCGACGATCCGGTCATTACCATACCGCACCCAGATCACCCGTCATGATTGCGTCGAAGGTTGGAGCGCGATCGGCAAATGGCACGGGGTACAGCTGTCGCGATTCCTCGATGCAGCCGGCCTGAGCACACGCGCTAAGTACATTGTTTTCCACTGCGCCGACCGTTTCGGCTCGACACCCTATTACGAGAGCATCGATCTGGTGGATGCCTTCCACCCGCAGACGATCCTCGCCTGGGGAATGAACAACCATCTCCTGCCGGTTCAAAACGGCGCGCCGCTCCGGCTCAGGGTCGAGCGGCAACTGGGCTACAAACAGGCAAAATATGTGCAGCGGATCGAGGCTGTCGAAAGCCTCGCCGGGATCGGCGGCGGCAAGGGCGGTTATTGGGAGGACTCGTCCGACTATGCCTGGTACGCAGGCATTTAGACTGATCGGCTGACACTACTCAGACAGCCAGGCGCAACCTTTCTCTTATCCCGCCGTATTGCGGGTGAAGGAGAGGGGGCCAAGATGACCGAATTCCGCGCGCACTTCTGATGCCGCAAGCTCTGCCGCCGGTTAGCTCACAGCAGGAGATCGTCGTAACGGGCAATGCGTTGCCCGACCCTGCGGCTGCGCGCGCATACGATGTGCAGACGATTGACAGGAAGCAGCTGGCGAATGCGCCCTCGCACCAAATCGAAGACATCCTGCAGCAGATTCCCGGCCTGCAACTGTTCCGCCGATCCGACGCGACCAGCGCCCACCCGACAAGCCAGGGCGTCACGCTTCGGGCGCTAGGCGGCAACGCGTCGAGCCGGGCGCTTGTCGTTCTGGATGGGGTACCGCAGGCGGACCCCTTCGGAGGCTGGATCGACTGGCCCGCCTATGACCCGTCGAGCATCGAGCAGGTGCGCGTGACCCGGGGCGGAGGGACCGTGCCGTACGGACCGGGCGCTCTCGCCGGTGTGATCGACATGACCAGCCGCGACGATACCGGAGGCCAAGGATCGATTGAGGCGGGAAGCCGCGGTTCGCTGGAGACCAGCGGGTTTGCCGGGGCTGACGCAGGAGGCGGTATTCTCACTCTGAGCGGACGGGCGGAGCGGAGCGATGGGTTCATACCCATCACCGCTGCCACTCGCGGCACGGTGGATCGGCCCGCGGCTTATGACGAAGCACGCTTGCGCGCACGCTGGGTCACTCCGGTCGCAGCCGACACCGAGTTGCAGCTGGGTGGACTTTCCTTCACCGACCGCCGGAATCGCGGGATTCCGTTGACTGCCAATCGAACGCGTGGATTGGACGCTTCGGCGCGAATCGTGGGACGGGGAAGCCTGCAGTGGTCGGCGCTGGTCTATGGGCAGTGGCGCAATTTCCGCAGCAGCTTTGCAAGCGTCAACGCCGAGCGGAGCAGCGCCAGCCGGGTGTCGCTGCAGGATTCCGTGCCCGCCGACGGATATGGCGGAAGTTTCGAGGTTCGGCCGTCGCTCGGCCCCGGCTTCCAACTCAGGATTGGCGCCGATGCTCGCTTGACGAAGGGGGAATCGCGCGAATTCTACAGTTACGTCTCGGGTCAGCCGACTCGCCGCAGGATCGCGGGCGGAAGCTCCCAAACCGCCGGATTGTTTACCGAAGCCAGCATGATCCGGGGCTCTCTTACCCTGAGCGCAGGTGGCCGAATCGATCACTGGCAGATCGCCAACGGCAAGTTGCTGGAGTGGCTGATCGCGACCGGGGCATCGACGCGGACGGACCGCTATCCAAAGCGGGAGGGATGGCTCCCAACCGCCCGAGCGGGGGCAGTCCTCCACGTCGATGAGGGCCTCAGCTTGCGCTCGGCCGCGTACCTCGGATGGCGGCTTCCCACCCTGAACGAACTGTTTCGGCCGTTCCGCGCAGGAGCGGACGCGACGGCCGCCAATCCGCTTCTCAATCCGGAGCGGTTGGCGGGGGCGGAGGTCGGCGTTGAGTATGCACGGGGCGGCGTCTCGGCATCCGTGACCACGTTCGTCAACAGGCTGTCGAACGCCATCGCCAACGTCACTCTCGGTCAAGGGCCCGGCGTCTTTCCGGGCGTTGGATTCGTCTCCGGCGTGTACCAGCAGCGAGAAAATATCGACGCAATCAGAGTACGGGGGATCGAGGCCTCGGCGGGCGCGAAGCGGGGAGAATGGTCGTTCCGGCTGGGCGCCAGCTATACCGACGCGCGGGTATCCGCGAGCGGCGCTGCGGCTCGTCTGAACGGGCTTCGACCGGCTCAGACACCACGACTTGTCCTTACCGGTGGCGTCGGATGGGAGAAGGGTGGCCGATCGATCGAGCTTCAGGTTCGCCGTGTCGGCGACCAATTCGAGGACGATTTGAACCAGCGGTGGATCCGGCCGGCGACGGTGGTCGACGGATCGTTCGCCTGGCCGTTGGGCAATCGCGTTCAATTCATCGCCCGGGGAGAGAACCTGCTCAACGAAACCGTAATCGCGGCCTTGAACGATGATGGTTCGGTCGAGCGCGCCACTCCCAGGACTTTGTGGGTCGGCCTTCGGTTTGACGGAATCTAGATAACTTTCATCAAGAAGGAGAACTGCCGTTGCCTATTGCCGTTGTCCCTCGGTTAACACTGAGGAGCAGATCATGGCGACCAGCAAGAACGGTTCCAAGCGCGGCTTTGCAGCGATGAACCCGGAAAAGCAGCGTGAGATCGCCGCCAAGGGCGGGCGCGCGAGCCATGGCGGCGGCCGTCGGCCGAACGGAAAGAGCCGGAACTCGTCGACGCGCTAGCCGCAACCGCCGCTTCCCGCTCGGCGTTACAATCGCGGGATGTATCGATCGGACCTGAAGCCTCGGGACAAAACCGGCGCAATCGCCGCCGTTGTCGCCATTCACGCTCTGCTGGCGTTGGGCTTGCTGCACCTGTCCGGCAAGATGCCGATTCCGGATGTGCAAAGTGCGTTGAAGATGTTCGACACGGTGCCCGTGCAGCCTCCGCCGCCGCCCCCTCCGCCGGTACAGCGCACGCAGCCAAAGCCGAAGCAGAAGGAGGCCGTCTCCGCGCCGACGAATGTGAAGAGTCACGCCACGCCCATCAAGCGCGTCTCGCCCCCGATCCAGCTTCCTGTCCCTGTTCCGACCACCACGACTCCCACCCCCAACACCGGTACCGCGCCAACGCAGGGCTCCGGCACCCAAGGCGTGGGGACTGGGGCCGGCGGAAACGGCACCGGAACCGGCAGCGGCTCGGGCGGGAACGGAAACGGCGGCGGAGGAGATAGTGGCGTCGCCGAGCCGCCGCATCTGGCGACGCCGGTGCTTGGCGGCCGCGACTTCCAGTCAGGCGTGCTTGATCAATGGCCGCGCAACGCGACTGTATTCCTTCGGCTGCGGGTGAATCCTACCGGATACGTGAGCGAGTGCATGGTGGACCGTGGGACCGGGGTTCCCTCGATCGACTCGACGATTTGCGACCTGGCCCGGGAGCGGCTGCATTTCAGGCCAGCGCTCAATCGTTCGGGTCAGGCAGTCGCAGGCTGGTTTGGCTACGCACAGCCGGCGCCGCGATGATCGTATGTGCGGCTGCTACTTGGACTGATTTCGGCAGCCGCTCTTGGAATTCCGAACCGCGCATAGAGCCGCTCCATCTCCTGTCCAGCAGCTTCGGGGACAGAGTGTGCCTCTCTTCCAATCTTCAGCCGATCGAGGATGGAGTGAATCAGAATCTCCACTGCGGATTCGCTAGCCAAACCTCCCCGCACGAGGCAGCGGTCAACCAGCACCCGGCGAAAGGCTGGATAAACTCCGGGTTCGGGGGGCTTTGGATCCACCCAAAAAGAATCGAGGTGCCCCTGATGGGTCACGCCATCCATGTCATAAATGGCTTCGCCGGTCGTGCAGACCGGAATTCCGCGTGCGAGCGCTAGCGTTGCGGACGTGCTGTTGACGCAGACCAGGCCGCGGGCGCTTTCCAGCATGTGGTCGAGATCGCCCCCATCGACGAAATGCACTCGGTCTTCGATGCCCAGCCGCCGTACAGCTCTGCCGATGAACCGCGACCAACTAAAGAAGCTGGGGCTGAGAGGATGTGATTTGACAAGTAGATGGACGTTCGCGGGTGAATTGGAGGCAAAGCTTTCCAATGTGAATGCGGCGGCGCTCTGCATGTCCGGAAACGGCGAGTGCACGCGAATCTGCGAGTCCGTCGAAAGCTGCAGCGGGAAAACGAAATAGTCCTTGCCTTCCAGTCGTTGCAGCACGGAATGTGCATCTTCGTCGCGCCGCTTCTGTCGCGCCAGCTTCCAAAGCCAGCCAAATCCCTCAAGAATGAGCGAGCTGCGGCGGTGTGAACGGTAATGCGGGAAAGTCAGGAATCCGGTCGCCACGCTATGGTAATGCCAATAGCTGTCGCGCGCGCGCCGGCGAAAGCTGGCGGTGATCGGGGGGTGGTAAGGATCCGGCTTCAGTTGCGTGGCTTCCGCAAGGAACCAGTTTTTGTCCCGGCTCAAAGTCGAGTGAGCGTTCACGCCTTCCGGCTCCAGCGTCATCCAGTTCGGCCGAAGGTATCCTTCTTCAAGAACGTGGATGCGGATGTTTCGAAGCTGGGCGATTCCGTGGGCAGAGATGTGGTAGGGACGGCAGTCGCCGAACAACATCAAGTCCGTGACCCCATGCTCGCGCAGGTAACGGTCGAAAAATGCCGGCCAATCGGAAAAGCGGCCTCGGAAGTTTGTCGCGCCTTCAGGCCAATCGCGTGCATCTCCGCCGGAAATGTTGATGCGATGAACGGTGATGCAGAGCTCGGCCATTGCCCGGCCGAGCCTTTGAAAAAGCGGCCCGGGCGGACCCTGAAGAAAAAGAAAGACGCGGTTCTCGCTAGTCATCAATTGGACCGGAGCGCCGCCAGACTTCGTTTCCACTTTCCCTGCAATCTCCGGAGTCGCACTAATTGGGTCGGCTTGGGGTGGGAACTCCCCTCTCCAATTCGACGCACTAAAATCTCGGGCGGACATGGCAGACCAGTTATCGGATCGAGGTATCGAGGGTAAAGCAGCAATGCAGCTGCGACAAGCTCGTCAACGGTCCGTGGCGCATTTCGGCGACAGGGCACCGGGCCAAAGTCCCGGGTCAATCCCCATCCTGCGTAGAATGGCACGCCATAAGTGAACACCGTCTTTCCTCGCAGCAATGCTTCGAATCCGGCGAGGGATGTGTTCACATGTACCTCATCCACGAGCTGGATAAGGGAGGAAATAGGTCCATTGCGGACGATCTCGTCGGCAAGACCGAGGCAATCGCTGTCGATGATTTCGCCGGCGCGATGTCCAGCCTCCACGTCGGGATGCGGTTTGTAAATGATGTAGGTGTCGGGGTTTGCTTCTCTTGCTTTCCAAAGAAGGTCGAGATTGGTGCGGGGGCCGAGGCCGGCGGTCACCGCGCGGTCGTCTTCGACCTGACCGACGACGAGCAGGTGCTGTCTATCGTTTCGGCGCTCCAGCGGAACATTGCCGGCTCCGTACTTGCTGATCCCAAGCTCGACGACCAGTTCACGCAATTGCCTGGCGCGCCGCAAAATATCCGCTGGAAATTTGCCTCGCTGCAAAAGCTGTTCCAGCTCACTTGCCCGGCTGGGATCGAAATAGACGCCCAGCCGATCGACGATAATCGACAATGGTGGAACACAGTCGGCGCCCAAACCCGCCGATCGAATAAACCCGTCTTCGACCTCGACGATTTCAGCCCCGCTTTTTTCCAGCCTCGCCAGCGCCTGACGGCTGGTACGGGATTTCCATACGGCCACTCGATCCGAGCTGGCGAATGAGTGGCGCTGCGAAACGAACGCGACTGTCCGTGAGCCGTTCCATAGCAACGGGGCGACCGTGTCCCGCTTCCAAAAGGCGAAGCCGAGAGCGCCTGTTATTTCTCGATTGCTATCAATCAGCCGCCGCCAGAATCCGCAGAGCTCAATGACCTCAGCGAAATCCAGCTTTTTATCGTCGAAAGGAGTCAGGAATTGGCGCGAGGCAAGAGAACGGAAGATTTCACAAAGGACGGAGTGGTCGCCACCGCCTAGATCCTTAAAGGCTCCTTCCCCCACCGTTCTTACGGGGACCCCTGCAAGGGCGGCGATCAAAGCGAGACCGTCGTCCGCGTCAATGACTGCCTGCGCTGCGCCGCTGACAAGGTGCCAAGGATCCCAGTCTGCCGAAAAATTTCGGGTCCAGACGACGGGCATACCGAATCCGTTTTGTGCGGCTGTCTCCCTCTGAATCGAGGAGTCTCGACTATGCACGAGAGAATAAGGAGTGTCCGGTAGCTCCGGTTGAGTTCCCCAATAGGTTCCTCCAACCCGAAGTTCAGTCAGTTTACGCACAAGCCGGCTGAGCTCCGGGTCGGCGACAACGGGCCCGGGAGTACCAGCAGTACGGAAGACAGCTGGTTTTGCGCCAGGAAATGGAGGCACTCTAAGGAAACCGGCAATTTCTGAGTCTATGGCCGCGCCCAATCCGTCCAACTGACGATCTGCCCCTGTTATTAGATGACCGCCTGCCCCGCGCTGAATTGACTGCAAATGAATAGGTGGACTCTCTACTCGAATTTATGAAGCACCCGCATCAATCAGACTGCAAACATAATTTGCATAGGCTCCCGTGCCGAGGCGCCCCACTGCTCGTTTTAAACCTGTCTCGTCGATGAATCCGTTTCGCCACGCGATCTCCTCCGGACAGGCGACCTTCATTCCCTGTCGTCGTTCCAGCGTTCCTACGAATTCTCCCGCTTCGAGAAGACTGTCCGGCGTTCCCGTGTCGAGCCAGGCATAGCCGCGGCCCATGATTTCGACGTGGAGTTGCCCCTTCTCCAGATAAGCTCGATTAACGTCCGTAATTTCCAGTTCGCCGCGCCCCGACGGCTGCAGGTTGCTGGCTATGTCGGCCACCTGATCGTCATAGAAATAAAGGCCGGTAACCGCCCAGTTTGATTTCGGCCGCGTCGGCTTCTCCTCGATGCTGAGTGCCTTCATCGCGGAATCGAACTCGACCACGCCGTACCGCTCGGGATCGACGACATGGTAAGCGAACACTGTGGCGCCACGCTCAAGTTTCCGGGCTCGCGCCAATACATCGCCCAGACCATGGCCGAAGAAGATGTTGTCGCCGAGGACGAGGCAGGACGGGCTGCCCGCGACGAAATCGGCACCGATCGTGAATGCCTGTGCAAGCCCCTTGGGCTCCGGCTGGACCGCGTAAGAAATACTCATGCCCCATTGCGAGCCGTCGCCGAGAAGGTGGCGGAATGCCGAAGAATCGTGCGGTGTCGTGATCACCAGCACGTCCCGGATTCCCGTCAGCATTAGGGTCGTTAGAGGATAATAGATCAGCGGCTTGTCATAGACAGGTAGCAGCTGCTTCGAGACTGCTAGCGTCACCGGATAAAGTCGAGTCCCGCTTCCGCCAGCGAGAATAATCCCCTTCATGGATATGACTTCCCTATCTGTTCAGGCGACCGGACAAGACGTTCCACGACCTGCTGAGTGGATGTTCGCCAGTGCGGCAGCCGCACTCCTTGAACACGCGCCAGCTTGCCGCAATTGAGCCGAGAATTGGCCGGGCGGCGGGCGGGAGTGGGGTAATCGGATGTACCGATGGGCCTTACGCGCGCCGAAGGCCCTCCCGCTTCGTGGGAAGCGGCGAATATCGCTTCAGCGAATTCGGCCCAGCTGGTCTCGCCGTTTGCGCTCATGTGAAAGATTCCTCGCTGATCACCACTCCTGTCGGCCAGCAAATTCGCGGCAATGGCCAGGATGGCGTCGGCGATGTCGAGCGCACTGGTTGGATTTCCGCGCTGGTCAGCGACCACTCGAACTTCGTCCCGTTCACGAGCCAACCGCAGCATGGTTTTCACGAAATTCGTGCCGAACGGGCTAAATACCCATGCCGTGCGCAGGATGACGCTATTTTCGTGTTCGGCAAGCACCGCTCGTTCACCCGCCAGTTTCGATGCTCCATACACGCCGGTTGGACCCGTTGGGTCCTCTTCGACATAGGGCGACGATTTGTTTCCATCGAATACATAATCTGTCGACAGATGAACAAGCGGGATATTCAGCTTCCGCGCAGCTCGGGCCACTGAGGCCGCACCCGCTTCGTTGATCGCGTAGGCGAGGCCAGGCTCGCTTTCAGCCTTATCTACCGCTGTGTAGGCTGCGGCGGAGATTATCGCTTCAGGCTGCGGGGCTTCGATAGCTGCAATGATCGGATTGTCATCGCCGGTAAGATCCAGAGCCGGTCGGCCGAGCGCGACAATCTGGTGACCGTGCTCAGGCCCGCGTTGCGCAAGCGAGCGGACGACCTGCCCCTCACGCCCGGTGACGACGATCCGCATCAGCCGTTGGCGGCTTTCAGCAGCCCAAGACGCTGGCCCGAATAACGCTCGCGAACCGGTCGCCACCACCAGTCATTGTCTAGATACCATTGCACCGTCTTTTCGATGCCGGTGTAGAAATTCTCCTCGGCGCGCCAGCCAAGCTCAGCCTCGAGCTTCGACGCGTCGATCGCGTAGCGCGCGTCATGGCCGGGCCGGTCCGTTACGAACTCGATCAGCTCCTCGCGCGGACGGTTCGCCGGCGCCAGTTTGTCGATCACCGCGCAGATTTGTCTGACCACGTCGATGTTGCGCCGCTCGTTGCGGCCGCCGACATTGTAGGTCTCGCCGATCCGCCCCCGTTCGATGATAATGTCCAGAGCGCGGGCATGATCTTCGACATAAAGCCAGTCGCGGACATTTTCGCCCTTGCCGTAAACCGGCAGCCGTTCGCCCGCGACCGCGTTGAGGATCGTCAAAGGGATTAGCTTTTCGGGGAAGTGGTACGGGCCATAATTGTTCGAACAATTGGAGACGACGACTGGGAGGCCGTAGGTGCGTTGCCACGCCTTGGCCAAGTGATCGGACGAGGCTTTCGAGGCTGAATAGGGCGAACTCGGGTCGTAAGAAGTCTCTTCGGTGAAGAGGCCGCCGCCAAGAGAACCGTATACCTCGTCCGTGGACACATGAAGAAAACGGAAAGCGTCCTTGCGGCTGCCGTCTAGCCTCGACCAGTAGTCTTTCGCAATGTCGAGGAGAGTGAAGGTTCCGATCACGTTCGTCTCAATGAAATCGGCTGCGCCGGTTATCGACCGGTCGACATGGCTCTCCGCGGCGAGATGCATGATCCGGTCGGGTGCGAACTCGGCGACTGCTTTGGCCATCGCAGAACCGTCGCAAATATTCGCATGTAGAAAGCGGTAATTGGCCCTTCCTTCCACGTCGCGAAGCGATGGCAGATATCCCGCGTAGGTAAGGGCATCGACATTCAGCACCTCATACTGCTTTTCAAGCACCAAATATCGAACGAGGGCTGAGCCGATGAAGCCTGCGCCACCTGTCACTAAGATGCGCATCAGCAGTCTTTCATGGAGAAGTAGGCCGGCAACTCAGCAAGCGAAGGCTGATTGCGGTCCTTTTCGGACAGGGTCTTCGGATCGGCGATTTCCGGCCAATCTATGGCTATGTCGGGGTCATCCCACGCGACCCCCTTGTCATTTTCTGGACTATAGTAATCAGTAACGCGGTAGCTGACGATCGAATTCGGCTCGAGCGTGCAGAAGGCATGGCCGAAACCGACCGGAATCCACAACTGGTTGTTATTCTCTGGCGAGAGAACCACCGACACCCATTTCCCCCACGTGGGAGAATCCCGGCGCAAGTCCACCGCCACATCGAAGATGCACCCTGAGATGCAGCGCACCAACTTGCCTTGAACGGCGGGCGGCGTCTGGAAATGTATCCCGCGGATCGTTCCAGCACGGACGCTGAGGGATTCATTATCCTGCACGAATTCAACAGGCGGGGCGTGCTCAGCAAATTGATCGAGGCGAAAGGTTTCCGAAAAGTACCCGCGTTCATCCTCAATTCTCTGCGGTATCGTTTCCAAGAGGCCTTGGATTTTGAGATTCCGACAGTTCATTCGCGGTCCGTTCAATTGTATCAAAAGGCATTCTGAACACGTGCCACTTCGCTGTGAGCACGGCCGCATTCTTTAACGGGCTTGCAACGGACTACGCCGTGTCATCCCAAGGGAGCAACGTAAAACTAAGTGGCCAGGGAAGGCCGGTTCACCCGATGGTCGAGCAGGAGCGGTTTCAGGGTTGTTGGCACTTAGGGCCTAAGCTACTGGCAAGTTGATGTCTCTAATACGAATGTTTTTACATCTTTTGAATGTTAATAGTTGAGATGACCCGATCCACACTCCCTACAACAATCGCCAGCCCTTTTGCTGTTTCCGGACGTGAGAGCGGCTGCTTTTGAGCGTTGCCTTGGCCAACGACGCTCCATTGCTTTTTGACGTAAGCCGATTAATTTGGCGGCGCTGGGCGGGTCTGCAGCCCACCGGCATCGATAGGGTTTGTCTTGCCTATCTTGAGCGATTTGGAGCTTACTCGCAGGCGGTGATCCAACACCGGCGGTTCCGTAGAATTCTGAACCGTGATGCATCTGCTCAGATATTCGTGATGCTGAAGGAACAGCGATCAACATTCCGTACTTCTTTCGTGCGCCTGATATTGAGGAACATCCGAAAATTCGATTGCAGCGGGTATAGTCGACCATATCTCAATATCGGACACACTGGCCTTAATGACGTGGGGTTTCGCCAGTGGCTAAGCGATACGGGAGTCGCGCCTATATACTTCGTCCATGATCTTATCCCAATCACACACCCTAATTTCTGTCGTAGGGGGGAGGCCGATCGCCACCGCGAGCGGATGCGCACCGTATTAACCACGGCGTCCGGTATTATTGGTAACAGCCAGGCGACGCTCGACGACCTCCACCATTTCGCGCGAAAGGAGGGGCTCCCCACACCGCCCGGAATTGCTGTATGGCTTGGAGTGCCACGGTTGCGGCCGCCCCCGTTGCAGAACTCGAACCAGGGTCAACCGACATTCGTTTCGGTCGGAACAATAGAGGCACGCAAGAATCACCTACTACTTTTGAAACTTTGGACCAGATTCATCGACCGTCTGAAAGAGAAGGCGCCACGGCTTCTCATAGTCGGACGGAGAGGATGGGAAGCAGATGAGGTCTTCACCCTATTAGATCGCGAGAAACATCTGAACGGGCATGTGGTGGAAATGAACGGCTGCACTGATGAAGAACTCGCTCGTCATCTCAGCAGTGCTCGAGCACTGCTGTTTCCGAGTTATGCAGAGGGCTTCGGTCTTCCGCTTGTTGAAGCGTTGGATCTTGGTGTGCCGGTGATTGCGAGCGACCTGCCGGTTTTCCGCGAGATCGGCCAGGGCGTTCCGACGTTCGTTGGCCCTACGGATGAGGCAGCTTGGGAAACGGCGGTTTTGGATTTTGCACGGGAGAACAGCGCAGAACGCGCTGCGCAGCTAGAGCGAGTACAGCAGTTTCGGTCACCCAGCTGGGATGTGCATTTCTCTAAGGTGGAAAGGTGGCTCGAAGGGCTTGCTCTGTAGATTCAGGCATGGCTCTCTCGAGGACATTTATTGATTTACGGCTCCGGTTAACTTGCCAACCAGTTGAGCGCCTGCCGCAGAGGTAATCAAGACGTCCTCTCCATCTACAACGATTATAAGGTCTTCCAGGCCGATCGCATGTACTCGTGGGCCATCCGTATCGACCAAGACGTTGCTGCATCCGACCAACTCCGCGGGGCCGTGCACCGTGTTCCCATCTGCGTTTCGTTCGCGCGCAGCATACAGCGCTCGCCAGTTCCCGATATCCGACCACTCCATTTGAGTTGGCACAACTGCGGCATTGCGAGTGTTTTCCATAACTGCATGGTCAACCGACTCCGCCGCAATTCTTGCAAATGATTTGGCTTCAGGGAGAAAGCTTCTGTCGGCGAAGCACCCGTTTTCGACGGCTTCGGCTACATAGGCGAGCATCGGGGCACGGTGTTCGCGCAACTCAGCAAGAAATTGCCGAACGGAGAACGCGAAAATACCTCCATTCCACCAATATTCACCGCTGGCAACATAGCCTCTCGCACGCAGCAAATCCGGTTTCTCAACAAACTTCAGAACCTGAAACCCTCCTCCACCGATCTCCCGACCTACGTGAACGTAACCGAAGCCTGTTTCAGGGCCAGATGGTTGCACTCCAAAACAAACAAGCCACCCCTCTACCGCCAGTTGAGCAGCCGAAGAGGCCGCCTCTGTGAAGGCGTCACGATTGCCGATATGGTGGTCGCTCGGGCACACGAGCATCACTGCGTCTTCAGGTAGCCGCATGGCAGCCAAAGCAATGGCGGCGGCGGTGTTCTTCGCCTCCGGCTCAACGATTATCTGTGCATTGGGAGCCGCCCAGAGCTGGGCTTCAACATGGGGGAGGTGGCGAGCCCCTGTGACGATCACGGGAGGGTCGAAACGGTTGGGATCGCTGCACCGCAACAGCGCCTGCTCGAACAGGGTCTCTTGTGTAATCAAAGGTAAGAACGGCTTTGCTTTGCTAGTGCGACTCCGCGGCCAAAGCCGCGTTCCGCTACCCCCGCAGAGAATAACCGGCGTCAAACGAGCATCTACCATTCGATGGGACTCTCCTGATGTCTCTTGATGTCATCTTGCCGAGTGAAAATTATAGCCTTTAAAATCTCAGCGGTGGACCTGTCGCTTAGCTAGTAAACTTGCGAACAGGTCGCTCAATCGGGTCCTATAAGCAGCCATCGAAAATGTTTCAGCCTGTTTCAGGCCAGCTCGCACTAATGCGGTTCGATGGTCAGCGTTCCAGTCTAGCATCCGAATTGCTTCCGCCATGTCGGCTACATCATGTGGATTAACGATTGCTGCCGCGTTCCCCGTCACTTCTGCCAATCCACCCGCTTGCGACGCCAGAACGGGGGTTCCGAGTGCCATTGATTCAATGGCCGGCAGACCGAAGCCTTCGGCAAGAGATGGAAAGAAAGTAGCTTTTGCTCCACGGATAATAGCGAGCAAATTACTGCGCGATTGATAGCCAAGTACCCGAACGCGTTCTGCTACTTGCTCGGATTGTTCATTGAGCGGGGCCAGCTGGCGTTCGATATCCCATCCTTTGCTGCCGACCAGTATAAGTGGAGTGGTGACGCCACTGCGGAAATAAGCCTTAAGCAGCATAGGCAGGTTCTTCTTCGGCTCTACAGCTCCGGCAAAGACAAAATATTTACCACGCCGAAGGCCAAGCTCGCGCGTAACCCGCTCCACACTCGATTCGGCGCATTGGATATCCGAGGCCGTAATCGTGTGTGATTGATAGGTAGTCGTGACGCGCTCCGGAGCTATGCCCAGATGTTCAATTATGTCGACTCTTGAGCTGTCTGAAACCGTCACCAAATGATCCGCGCGTAGTGCCACTGCTCTGCAAAGGCGCAGATAATTCCTCCTGTTCTCCAGCGTTAGATCCGGGCGCAGGAGGGGAACAAGATCATGGAAAGTGTAGATATTTATTGCATTCTCAATGCGAAGAGGCAGCGGATAGGTCCAGTGTGCGATTTGTACGCCGGGGACTCGGACCGTCGAAAATACGTTCAGCTTTCGAAAGGCGCCTATCGCGTGCGCAAATAAACCATAGCTGTTCCAAATGGCGGAACCTTGCGGCAGACGATCATCCTGGCTGTGGCGCTGAGGCTCCCCAATGCAATAAGCATCATAGCCGAATGGCGCCAAGGCGCTCCCGCCGATACGTCTGAATCGCCATACGAGCGGCAACACGCCGTGGTGCAAACACAAAGCTTCCGCGCTAGCGCTTTCCAACTTCGCGCGGCGCAATTCGACTCCCATCAAGATGCTGACATCGTGATTCAGTGCCTGCACGGCGCTAATAAAGCTGCGACCGTAGGTGGCGACGCCGGTGCCCTCCGCGCGCGCAAGATTATATCCATCAACCAAAATATGCATGCGCAGCGTTAGGTGCCCTGTTTGTTCGGCCACACTTTAGCGGCGCGTTCGCTCGGGATAGCCAAGATATTCTCTGCGGTCTCAATCTGCGCATCGCACAGAAGTCGAGTCTGTCCCATGTGGTCGTCAACAACAAAAATCTTATAGCCAGCTTCTCGGAAGAGCCGTTCTACCGCGCCCGTGCTCGGAGCATCGCTGCGCCCGACTTCAACTACCCAGGTTGGGCGTTGTTGTTCCAGAACCGAGAGACCGCCTTCAATAACCTCAAGTTCGGCGCCTTCGACGTCAATTTTCACGAAATCGACTATTCGGCTGCCAAGCCGAGCTGCAATCATATCGAGCGTCAACAGGGGAGTCGGCCGCACCTCGTTGATCGCGATGTTGCGGGCTACAATATCGAGGAAAGCATTTTGGCCGCTATGTGCCTCGTTCGCGACAGCGAATTCAGCCCAGCCTGCTTCATTGCTCAACGCCTGATCGATCACTGCAACGCGAGACTTGAAGGAGTTTCTCGCAATATTGGCGCGCAGCCTGTTTAACTCTCTAGGACTCGGCTCAATCGCGATGACTTTTCCTGACTTGCCTACGCGCGCCGCAGCCAGAAGGGTATAAAGCCCCTCATTTGCACCCACGTCTATGAAAGTCTCGCCTGGCTTAATCATAGGGGCAAGAGCGGCGCAAATATTGGGCTCGAACTGTCCCAAAGTAAATAACGGAAAGCTGAGATCAGACTTGAGCGGCATGCGCACGTGTGTTCCTTCTAACCACGGCATCTCTAACTCAACGTCTGGACAACGATCGCGCATGGCGCGCCACAGCGCGGTGCGCAATTGCCAATGCGGTTCCGGCCGTCCCGCTGCCCAATCAAAACACCAATCCCTGAACGGAGTCGCAGTGGCCGGGAGCAGTTGGCTTTTTGCAAATGTAATCAATTGCTTGTCTGACAACAAATTGAGTGCATCAGAAAAGGCTGCGTCTGCTGGTTCTAGCAGAGACATGCTGCAGGCTGTTGCAATCTGCTTTAGAAAATTACGCAGAGCAGTGCTGGCGCGGCCCTGACGCAACTCTTTAGCAGAATGCTCTTTGAGCATTGCTTCGCCTGCAGCCAAGAATTCGTCTACTGTCTGCTGTGTGTCGAAGGGATCGGAAACTTGTACCGAATGCATGCGGACTTTCGCTCTGCAGGGTGTGTCCCTGCAGCTTCGAAGCACAAGAGGACCCCGGTCTTTTACGGCTGGCAGAGTGATTTTAATGTCATGCCAAGCACCATCCGCGGCCAACATGATCTCGTCCGCAAAGTAGCGGCCGCTGGCCATCAGCGCTCCGATTGATAAGGACCCCTGCGCCACTTGCACGCGCATATGTAGCGTGCATGGTTCGGCCGGCTCGGGTGACGGCCGGAAGACGCAGCCGTACGACCATGCAGGGCCTGGAAGAACGAATGTCATTCCTTCGTCAGAAGACGCATACTTCGCGCCATCGGCAAGCGCAGGGGTGGGAAAATCAAAACGCATCATGCAAGCGATCTGGCTTCAGTTCCTGCGAAGGGTGAAGAGCTGCACATCTTTCAAAGTGAGAAATGCCCGCTTGCCGACCATAATCCTGAATTCCACTTGCCGTGGACGCTCCCTCCACGGAACCTCAAAATCAACTGAAACGAGCTCCCGCCTCTGCCGCAACTCGATTTGCCTGGAACTCAGAAAGGAAGGACCATCAACGATTTCTACCGTGATTTTTCCGGCGAATGCGACGGCAAGAAGCGAGCGATTGAATGCTAGTTCAAGCCGATAACGACCGGCCGCGAGGTCAAGGTAGGGCCCGTAACAGAGGCATCCTCCGCCCGAGCCGGTCTTAATCGCGCCTTCGTCAGTTTTGGTTCCACTGCTGCCAGGATACATCAACGGCAGAACTTCCAATGCTTCGAGCGTATCGCTCGACGCAGGTCCTGCGATTTGCGGCCTTGGCGCATCCGAGTGGGGGCGCAGTAGCCGCCGCCACCATGGTGAACGTTGAATCTCCTCATAAGCGGCTTGAGCGTTCCCAAGCGCTATAAGCGTTTCCGAAAGTTTCTCCGCATGCTCCTGTTCGCGCAGTTCTGCCTCTTGTAGAGCCTGCTCGACGAAACGGGATTCCTGCCTAACCGCCTCAAGCTCAGAGCGAAGTTTATCCGCAGCCGCTGACTGATCTTGGACCTGACTACGGAAGTCGTTGACTTGCTCGTTTAGCAGTTGCGCGATCGACTTGCATTCCTCCCACGCCCCTTTTAATTCGGAGCGAAGCTCCTCTACTGATTGTGAACGAGTCTGAAGGTCAGAACGGAGTTTTTCGAGCTCAGAGGAAAGCGCATTTATATTTCTGTCGCGTTGATGAATTTTGGCGGCATAAGCTGCCACCTCTTGAGCGGCGATGACTCGGGCATTCTCAAGTTCGCTGCGCAGCTCTCCAGCAGCCGCTTCCGCAGCTTCAAACTGCTGACGAAATTTCTCTGCCTTTATTTCGGCAGCTTTGACTTCCTCCGAGAGTCTCTGCGATCTCTGTTCCGTTTCTCGAAGATCTGTCTGAATCTTCTCCTTTTCCGCATGGGCATCGTCGACTTCAGCCCGCATTTGCGCGAGCCGCTTGCCCAAGCGCTCTACCTCGTCCTCCGCCACTGCCTGCGATTGGCGGGCCTCTTCCACTTCTGTTTGAGCGAGCTTGGCTTCGGCACGCACTTTTTCGAGTTCAGAGGAAAGTGCATTTAAATTTCTGTCGCGCTGATGAATCTTGGCGGCATAAGCTGCCACCTCTTGAGCGGCGATGACTTGAATACTCTCAAGTTCGGCGCGTAGCTCTTCAGCGGCTTGTCCCTGCGCGGCAGCCGCAGCCTCTTTGAGGTCTGTCTGAAGCCTCTCCTTTTCCGAATGAGCATCGTCGACCTCAGCCCGCATTTGCAAGAGCCGCTTGTTCAAGCGCTCCACTTCGTCCTCTGCCACTGCCTGCGAATGGCGTACCCGTTCCGATTCCACTTGAGCGATTTTGGCTTCAGCGCGGAGTTCTGCGTTGCGCCCGCGCATTTCTTCGAATTCAGCCACCAGCCGGCGTCGTTCGGCGACCAGCTCATCAAAGATACGTCCAACCTGGTCTTGTGCTAGGCGGGCTTGATTGGCGGCGCGGCGGGTGTCTATCCTTCCCACCTTCTTGGATGGTCCGCGATCGAGGGCAGAAACTGGCTCTCGGTTGCCGTTACTCAAACCCAAGAGTTCGGATAAATGATGCGGATCATGGGAAGAATCGAGAAAGCCTAAGAGAGAAACTGGCATGTCCGCGAGTGTAGAGAGACTGGCGCCGGCGGCTTCCTCCCGATCCAATAAGCTGCGATACCCCGGGTTCGTTTTGATCAGCAGCGGCTCCCCGTTTTCAACCTGAAGTTGGATTTTGTCTGTGTTGTTATCCCCAATTTTCAACCAATTACGGGCAACGTCATCTTCAAATTCAGGATCTACGATATAACCGCGGCTGCGCCCGCCGCCGATTAGCATTAACTGAAATCCAGTATCATTGTCGTCCAGCAACCCGAGCAAATCACGTTCGTCCCACAGACCCAAGTATGCATCGTGGAGGTAGATTGCTTCTCCTTCTTCGATCAGCGTTACTACATGAGTGAACACTTCCGGAGCGCCGAACTCATAACACCAGCTGCGTAATCCATTTTCGTGGGCCAGACGTTGAAGAGCGCAGGCAGCGCCGCGCGCGTCAATCCCGGCACAATGGTCTACTCGGAAATCCTCGACGATTTGCGCATAGGTTCTCGATGTATCCACCTGTCGCACGAGGTTCCACGTGGCAGCGGGTAATTGCTGAAAAACCTGCTCGCGCAATTCGGCGCCTCGCCCGAACGGCTGCGCTTTGGCGGCCAACCTGCCGGCATTAGGATCGGTCCGGGCAGGTGACTTTTTTTTCCCCAATTTGCGCGAAACGGATGTCATTTTCTATCCACTATGGTTTCTCTGGCCTTCTGCTTCAGATGGACGGAGATGCCTCCTAGAGACTAACAAGGCAGCAGAAAAGGCATTGCGGCAATAGACAAATCTTTGATTGCAAATCATGAGATGCGAACGTCAGGCATTTTCGTTCCTGTGAGGCGAACGAGAAGGCTAGCCTTGCCGAAGTGTCCAGCTAGTGACCATTTCTCTTCACTCTCCTGTGATGCCAGGGTCAAAGAGCCATTGCCGCCCACCATGGCGATGGTGTCGACTTCCGAGCCGGTTGAAATAAGGAGTGGACCAGGCTTTGCAATTTCCAAGGGCAGGACCCACCAGCTTCGCTGCCCATCGTTCGCAACCAATCGCGCAAAGACTGCGAGCTCCCGTGCCAGACCGGGAATGACTCTGCACGCGAAGGTCCGCGAGAGAGTATCGGCTGCCACCATGAGTACCTCCTCGGGGACCGGCGATTCATTTTCAGCCGCATCTGGAGGGAAGGAATCCACAGTGGGAATCTCAAAAACATCCATTTGTCGGGCTGACGCTGGGGATCCAAGCCATCCGTTCAGGACGCCGATGGTGACGATCGAGTCCCCCCAGCCAAAAGAAAGTCCGGGAACGTATTCAGTTCGATCCTCCGCTGCGAACCGGACCGCCGTGTCCAGGGGTATTCGCGGGTCGAACTGGCCCGCCGGGAACAATCCAATCTGGCTTGCGATGCCGTCATCCTCGAACAGCGATGCCCATTCCCTGTAGCTGAGTGCGCCCCCAGCTCCTCCGTTCAAATGGACGAGAGTAGCCGCGCTCACATAAGCATCAGGCGCGCACAGCTCGGAGATTCTTTTGCCAACCATCGCGAACCGTTCCGTCCCTTCCGCCGATATATCGGCGCCCGCGAGGATGATCGCGTTGAAACTGCCTACTCCACGATCCACCGCGGAGTGCAAAGGGAGCAAATCGACATGGCTGATCATGTTCCAAATACGCAGGGATTGCTGCCACGTGTCAGGATCTTCTTCAGTTCCCTTCATGAAAGCGTCGAAACTGGCGAAAGCTACGCGATAACCGAAATAGGCGGTCATCGTGGGCAGCGGGTCTGGACCGTTGCTTACAACCAGCACCCAAGGTCGATCATGCTCGTCGACGTTCGCGCGCAGCGAGTGGAGAAGACTCACACGTTCCCAAATCCATCGTGATCGGGAGCCTTGCGCGTAAACCTGACTCCCGAAGCAGCGTTCAGCCAGATCTAGCCATTGGCGATCCTCCCAATCCACCGCAGCACAAAGGCGTGAGGCAGTAACATCGCGAGCGACGACCGAAACGGGCGTGACGAAGCATCGGTCTGCAGTCGCACCGATGTGCGATTGCGCTTTCGCCAGCAGCGTGGCGACCGGGGGGTCAAGCGGGTTTAGCTCGGCCTGTTTAACAAGAGCCGGTAATTCGAGCGCGAGTCGTTCCCAGCCTTGAGAGGAATCGTCGAACTCTACCAAGTGCCGCGTCATCGCCAGCTCGTCTTCGCTGAATGGCCGCGCCCGGTTGTTAAACATTTCAGCCCCGCTGTTCTCTTGAAATGGGAGCAGCGTCACAAAACCATGCCGAAGACGAGCAGTGTATGGAATGGCTGTGAATGTCATGGCAGGCAGAAAGGAATCTTGCAGTTTCGAATGAGCGGCATTGACCAGGATGACGAGTCGCCTTTCCTCAAGTGGTCTCTCGCGCTCTGCTGCAACTATCGTTTCGAAGGCGCGCTGAACCCACCAGCGGGAAGTCGCCCATTCGTCCGATTCTTGGGGGTCGTAGCTCGGGAACTGCAAAATTATTATGTCTGCGCGGGACAGGCCTTCTTTAAGCCCGACGTTCTCTGCAAATGAGCATTCAGGGATTGCGTCAACCCACAAGAAGGTGGGTTTCAGATCAAGTTCGGCGAGGGTGGTCGTAAGCTGCTGAAAGAGCTGACTGTCGGTGCCGACCAATAAGACGACTCGGCCGGCAGGCGCTTCCCCCACCAGATTAATGAGGTGTGGGAGAACGTGGCTGGGTTCATACTGCGTCCGGTCAAATGAATCGTCATTAAGTGTCACCTCACTTATTTCAGGGCCCTCACTGGCGATGGCGGCGGCAAGTGCCCTTTCAATAGGCATGATTGAATTGCGAGATATTCGTCGCTCTTCGAATTCCCACTCGGGGGCGCCCCAATTGTGCAACTGTTCGTGCACAACCGGGTCCTCCACATTCCGGACATACGTGTCGATGCTGTTTGCGATAAACCCCGATTTATGGAGCGCGGTCGGCTGCCGTGTGTGTCCGCAATGATAGCCAAATACGTGATCTGCAGCCGTTCGCACCTGCCCGCGAAGCAGCTTCATCCGGCGTGCAATATTGGAATCAACATGCCAACCGCGGGTCATACTTTCATCAAAGCCGCCGATCTGGATCAAGTCCTCGCGTAAAAACAACTGAAAATCGCCCGACGCTTCATAAACATTATCGAAGCCGCCGTAGACGATTTCATTCAAGTGAAGCCGCGTTCCCCAGCGAGCTACTCGCCGGATCGTCTCGTCGGGAGATTTGCGATCGAGTGTTTCCCATAATGCCTCAGGCACTTCGAACCGCGGCAAATGATAGAAACCATGCTCTAACTCGAGAATGCTATCGGTCAGGGACCGGCTAGTAATCCGCGGAACAAAGATCATGTCCGTATTAGTAGATAATATCCACCGATTCGAAGCGTGTGCGCGTCGGACCGCGATGTTGCGCGATTGTGATTCAAGCGCTACCAAATGCGTTTGGCTGGCGAATTGACGATGATAGGCTTCGCGGACTCGAATAATCCGTAAGAGCTTAGCGGCTTTATCCGTCAGAGTGTCCGCAATGGCTTCCGGAAATGTGGGAATTTGATCCGGGCTATTATAATCGACGAAAATGATCTCGTCTTCGCGTCCAGTTAGCACCTCAGCGATGCAATTTAAGCTTATCGCAGCTCGCTTATGCAGATTATAGCCATGGCTGTCGTTCCGGCCATAAAGAATTACCGAGATCATTTTTGACAGACCTTTGATTGATTTGCCACACAGGGCCTGTGAGAAATGACGGCCTCGCGAAAACAGGCTTGGAATCGGCTTCAATGCTAGGCATATGGACGCACATTCCGTCAAGTGGTCCTGTTGAAAAGGAAAGCTTTCCTATGGTTGTTGCACCTCGCGAGTTGCCTGTGCTCTCTGTTGTAGGACTCGGGAAGCTTGGGTCGCCTATGGCGGCTGTATTTGCTAGCAAAGGCTTTCAGGTTATTGGGCTCGATGTTAACAAGAATTTTGTTGATGCGCTTAATGCCGGGCGGGCTCCGGTAATTGAGCCGGAGCTGCAGGAACTTATCGACCAAAACCGTGGCCATATCCGAGCAACAACCGATTGGGTGGATGCTGTTCACGGGAGTTCGATCACCTTCATCATCGTGCCTACGCCCAGCGGGCCGGACGCGATGTTCTCGAATCGCTATTTGCTGTCGGCCCTCCAAGAGATTGGAAAAGCGCTATCGACGAAACAGGGCTACCATGTCGTCGTCGTAACTAGCACTGTGATGCCGGGTTCAACGGAAGGTGAGCTTAAGGCCTGCCTTGAACACTGGTCTGGTCGAAAGGTTGGGCTAGAAATCGGCCTTTGCTACAATCCGGAATTCATCGCGCTGGGCTCCGTCGTCCGTGACATGCTGCACCCCGACATGATTTTGATTGGGCAATCGGACGAGAAGGCGGGCGAGGCGCTTGAGAATGTTTATCGCCACTCAACCAACACGTCGCCCGAGTTCCATCGGATGAACTTGGTCAACGCGGAACTCTGTAAGATTTCGGTGAATACCTACGTCACAACGAAGATCTCCTACGCCAACATGATAGGTGGAATGTGCGATCGTCTTCCCGGAGCGGATGCTGATGTCGTGACTGCCGCTGTCGGTGCTGATAGTCGAATTGGACGCAAATATCTCAAGCCGGCTCTCGGGTATGGTGGCCCGTGCTTTCCGCGCGACAACAAGGCTTTCTCTGCGCTTGGTCGAAAGCTGGGGGTGAATACAGCTCTTGCAGAAGCAACTGATGCTATTAACAACTATCAGGTGCAGCGCCTTATCTGCGCGGTTGAGGGGCGCGTGGGTCCGCCGGCCACTGTTGCCGTGCTTGGTATGTCATACAAGCCGAAGACCGGGGTCGTCGAAGAAAGCCAGGGCGTGGAACTGGCTAGCGAGTTGGCCCAAATTGGATATCGTGTAATCATCTCTGACCCTATGGCGCTCCCGGCGGCGAAGGCTGTTCTCGACAATTCGCCGGCCATCACTGTGGAGGAGGACGCGGCCGGCGCGATTGAAGCAGCGGATGTGGTCATTTTTACAACGGCGTGGGCTGAATTTGCCAAGCTTCCACTCGCCACATTTGGGGCTGGCGGGAAGCGGCGGATGGTCATCGACCCATGGAGCCTGTTCAATGCAAAGTCGCTTGCCGAATATGCCGATCTAGTGAAGCCGGGCGTTGGCAGCACCATGACCGCTGCCGCAGCGGCAGCTTAGGAAATCAGGAGAAGAATGGTGAGTGAAGTTGCCGTTGCTGAACGGCCACAAATTGCGGACGTGGCTGAGTACTGGAATCGTCGCCCCTGCAATATACGCCACTCGACCAAAGAGGTCGGCACCAAGGAGTATTTCGACGAGGTCGAGCAACGGAAATACTTCGTTGAACCACATATTCCGGCGTTCGCAGAGTTTGAGCGGTGGCGCGGAAAGAAAGTACTCGAAATCGGCTGCGGTCTCGGCACCGATGCTACTAACTTCGCGCGTGCCGGAGCTGATTACACTGGAGTCGAGCTGTCGGAGGAAAGCCTCAGGCTTGCCATGCGCCGATTCGACGTCTTCGATCTCGCGGGGCGGTTCCTGCAAGGCAATGCAGAGAATGTCGATCAGATCGTCGGTAATTCAGGTTATGATCTAGTCTATTCATTCGGTGTCATTCATCACACGGTGAATCCTCGCGCAGTGATCGAGGCGGCCCGGCGGGTGATCTCGGATAATGGAGAGCTGCGCATCATGCTCTATAACAAGAAGAGCTGGAAGGATGCTATGATCCGTGCCGGCTTCGATCAACCCGAGGCGCAGTCAGGTTGCCCGATCGCGTTCACCTACACTGACGAAGATGTGCATGAGCTACTCGCCGGTCAGTTCGAAGCGACCGAGATTCAGCCGGAGCACATTTTCCCGTATGTCGTCGAGAAGTACGTTAAATATGAATATGAACCTCAGCCTTGGTTCAAAGCAATGCCCGAAACGATGTTTCGCGCGCTCGAGCGGGAGTTCGGCTGGCATCTGCTGATCAAGGCCAAGCCGGTCTAATTGGAAGCTCAGGAGTTTGGACAGACGGCTTTGGTCCGTAGAAGAAGACGAGCTCGTCTTCGATGCCGCCCCTTATGTGCAGGTTCATCGGCAGCGCATCTGCACGGATAGTGGACACGTCGTCGACAACTATTTCCAGGTAACGCTTCCGGAGTTCGCGATCTGCTGCCCGCTCACGAGCGACGGCCGTGTTATAACCCTTTGGCAATACAAGCATGGCGCACGATCATGGGGTCTAACCTTCCCAGCGGGATTGATTGACGTGAACGAAGGCGCTGAAGCGGCGATGCGCCGCGAACTCCTCGAAGAGACCGGTTATATCGGAGGGAGTGCGAAGTTTCTCGGCCGCTATGTGTGCAGCGGCAATCAGGGGGCGGGGTGGGCTAATCTATTCGTCATTCGCCATTGCCATCGCGTGTGCGAGCCTGCGAGTGGCGACTTGGAGACGATGGATCTGCGCCTGATGATTCCGAGTGAGATTGACGCTCTCGTCGCGGATGGTGCCATCACCGGCTTACCTCACTTGGCGATTTGGACAGCTGCCAGGCAAATGTGCAGCTCCGCTTTTGGCGACTAGTCACCCAGTTGACGAACGGTGACAGCAGCTCAGCGCCGAACTTGGTGGTGCTGTGTGCCGGGATGATCCGGTCTGGTTCCAGATGGTCATACAATTTCGTGATCGACCTGCTGCGGGGGGCTGGGCTGCCCGTGATTGAGGGCGGCTACAGCGAATCTTTTGCCGATTGGGTGACGGGGCTTCCTGCTTCCGCGGCCGGCGTGATCAAGTGCCATTTATTCGATCAGGACACGATACGCGCGTTACAGAGTTCTGGCCGCGCGACCCGCTGCCTCTTTACCTACCGCGGTGCCGGTGCCGCGATTGCATCAGCGATACGAGCATTTGCGTTGGAGTTTGAGCCTCAGGCTGGCGCCATTGCTCAGGCGCTACACACATATGAAAAAGCGAGAGAGGCGTGGGACACTCTCGCGCTTAATTGTGAGCGACTGGATGATAGCTCGACGGCTGCCGCTGTGGCGAGGTTCTTGGGCGTCCCTTCGCCCGATCACGAACTCGAATCTATTCACCGCCGGCACCGGCGGAGCGCCACGGCCCGTCGCCTCAGCAGTATCGATTGGAATGCCAAAGACGCTATTTACCGCGATGCGCGATACACCTTCCATCGGGAGAGTCTGCTGCACCGCACGCATTCTCGCCAGAAGCCGAGGCGCGCGAGCGATACGATATGTCGCCCGAGCGAACTCGGATTCTCGATGACCTGGCTGCGGCGTACGAAGCCGCGGGACTTACTGTTGGCGAAGATTTCTACTCGAACATGAACTAATCGCCTTCACCTCAGGGCCGCTAGTCCCATGCCCCACGCGAGCAACTCCGACGTGGGAGATCGCCAGGCGCGTCGATCCGCCGGTAAATAGCCGCAGCTCAACAGGCTGCCCGAGCTCCTCTTCCCTGATGGTGAACGGAACGCGTACGGTGCGCCTGCGTGCAACGGGCAGAACGAACCGCCGAGCGAGCCGCTCTCCGCCTGACGTTAGAACATCAATGTGCAGCAGCGGTCTCCTGGAAAGAAGGGCACTGCTCCATTGCGTCTCGTTAATTTCCAGCTTGAACGTGGCTACATATCTCCCTTCTGGAAGGGGCCAGTAAGGGCCGTAAACCGCATGACTGCGCTGACCCGGCAACACCTCAACCGCTCCACTGACTCGCTGCGCCGTAGGCCCAAGATGCAAGTGCGGCAGCCAATTGCGATCGTTGCCGATCATCATCTCAGGTGAATCCAATCCAGGTGCGCTGGAGCCTTCAGGCGCGCTCCACAGAGTCGTAATAGTGTCGATATTCCCGTTCGCTGCTTCAACGCGCAGCCGAATGGTCTCCCCCGTCGTCGCTACATTGAAAGGTATCACAAGAGGTTGCTGCGCCAACGCACCCACGGGGCCCTGCCAATCCACTCCGAACCCGGCACCTGCCTCAATTGAAATCCTTAAATGCCAGCTGGTGTCGCCTCCGAGGCCGACCCCCACTTGCAAGTTCTGACGCCCCGGCCTCAGACCCGTAGCAGAGCCTTCAAGGCGGTCTCCATCTCGGGCACAGATGGCGAGCCAGTCGATGCTCTCGCCTTTCGGCCGCGCGTAGCCCACACGCACGCGTGTAGAGAAGGGCGCAGCGGCCGCTGCCACAGCACAGTTGAAGGCTCGCTCGTGCCGATTGTGCACGACGTTCACCCCAACGATGCGCCGGGGTGGCAAATTGAGCATCGAGCGATCGCTCTCAAGCGAACGCAACGCGTCAAGAGCGCCTATCAGGAAGCTGCGTCGCTTCTGATCCAACGGTTCGCCAGCAACCGCGTCGCTGAAATCGAACACGAAAGCATCACAAATATCGAGCCACTCTTGCCGCGGTACGGGCGGTGCGCCCCTTATTGCTTTCGATCCTTCAAGGACAAAGATTGGTTGTTCCAGTCCGATGGCATCAAGGACTGCGGCAAAGCGGTCCAGCCGATCGCGAACATGCCCCGCCCACCCGACACGCAGACCCTTGGATACCGACGAGAACAGATCCGCCAAGAACGGCAGAACGTGTGCGAAGTCGCAGTCGGTGCGATCGAAGCTATCGCTTCTGTACGCCGATTCCAGAGGTTTAGTTTGGGGAGTCCCGATAGTACCGCGCAGCGCGTCGAAGTACCGCCGCTCGTATTGGTCATCGAGCTTGATCTCTTCGATATGTTTGTCGGGCGCTCCCCAACTCGATCGCTGCGTCGGTAGGTCCGCACGGCGCACGTCATGGACGAATTCGGCGGGATCATTCGGCACATGATCTGCCTTGTGAAGCGGCGTTACCTGGCGTGTGTGATCGCAATGGTAGGTGAACAGGCGTTCCTGCAGTGAGGTGATGGCGCCGTAATGCACCGCCATGCGAACCGACAGATTGGCGTCCACATGCCAACCGCGTACCATGCGTTCATCAAAGCCATCCACTGCGAACAACGCGTCGCGCTCAGCCAGCTGAAAGTCGCCGGGCCCGTCGAACATGACCTCCGAATTTCCATAAACGATGTCGTGGAGGTGTAGGGCCGGGGCGAGAGAGCGGAGATGCGCCAAGATATCTGTCGGTCGACTACGGTCGAAGCTCTCCCACACCGACTCCGGGATTTCCACACGTGGCGCTTGGTAGAACCCCGGGTCGAGGCGCTTCACCAGAGCTTGGAAAGTGCCTCGCCCGCGCATACCGACGATAATGTCGGTGTTCGTGTTCAACACCCACCTGTTCGCCGGATTTGAGCGTCTTAAGCCGATGTTGCGCGCGATCGGCTCAACGACGAGCAAAGCGTTCGGGTCCTTCTGCTCCAGGTGAACCGAAGGGCGGACCCGCAATATGCGAAGCTTCCTGCGCGCCTCCCCCGTGAGCGTATCCCGTATGGCCTCTGGGAAGGTCGGGAGATCGTCCGGCGTGTTGTAATCGACGAAGACAATCTCATCGTCCTCTCCGATGAGATTGCCGAAGACATTCAGGCTGATCGCTGCTCTCTTATGGAGGTTGTAGCCGTGTGAATCATTACGGCCGTACACGAGGATGCTAAGCATCGATGTATTTCGCGAGTGGTACGTCAGGCGGCGTTAGCGAAAACCCGCTGCTCGATCCACTCGTACGTGACCTCGAGACCGTCCTTGAGCGGCTGGGACGGAGCCCAACCCAGCTCTTCCTGGATGAGGCGATTATCCGAATTGCGGCCCCGAACGCCCGTTGGCCCGGGGATGTGCTTCTTGCCGACCTGTTTGCCGGCTATGTCGGCAACCATGTCCACCAGCTGATTGATGGTTACCATCTCTTCCGACCCTATATTCACCGGACCTTCGAAGTGTGGAGTTCGCAGCAGACGTGTCGTCCCCTCGACGCATTCATCCACGAAGAGGAAAGACCGGGTTTGCAAGCCGTCGCCCCAAATCTCAATATCGTCCCCGTTCGCCGCTTTGGCGATTTTGCGGCACACTGCCGCAGGTGCCTTTTCCTTGCCTCCATCCCAGGTCCCTTCCGGACCGAAGATGTTGTGATACCGGGCAACCCTGTTCCTCATTCCATAGTTTCGGTTGTAGGCGAGAAACAAACGCTCACTGAACAGCTTCTCCCAACCGTATTCGCTATCCGGCGCTGCAGGGTAAGCCGAATCTTCTGAGCAATTCGGATTGTCCGGGTCCTCCTGATTGTAAGCCGGGTACATACATGCTGAGGAAGAATAGAATATGTTCTTGATATTGCGTTTTAGGCATGCGTCCAGGATGTTCAAATTGATTGTTGCAGAATTGTGCATGATATCTGCGTCGTGTTCGCCGGTGAAAATGTAGCCGGCTCCGCCCATGTCCGCGGCCAGTTGATAGACCTCGTCAAATCGACTGTCGATCACGCTGCGACAATTGGCCTGCTCTCTTAAATCGGCAATGACGAAATCGTCGGCTTCGGTCTCCGCGTGCTCATGAAACTTGAGGTCAACACCGCGGACCCAAAAGCCTTCACGCTTGAGCCGCTTCACCAAATGGCCACCGATAAAACCGCCTGCGCCAAGAACTAAGGCCTTCTTCATTGTAGAATCTCCGAGTTTGTGAGTTTAAATGAGCCAAGAAAAAGGGCGCGGTTCAGTGCATCCGTGCATCATAATAGACGTAAGCATCGTTGACTGAGTTAAACATCCGTAACTCGCCGCCTTCAAGAACTGCGGCGTGATCACAATGCTCCCGGACGAAGTGAGCATCATGCGACACAATCAGCATTGCGCGATCTGCGCGTTTTTCAAATAGCTCAACGCGGCACTTTTCGTGGAATCTCACGTCGCCCACAGCCACTACTTCATCGATCAGGAAGCAGTCGAACTCGACGACCATGGAGATCGCAAACGCGAGACGGGCCCTCATCCCTGAGGAATAGTGTTTGATTGGCTCTCTAAAGTATTTCCCGAGTTCAGCGAAGTCTTGAACGAAGGCCACATGCTCCTTCGCATCTACGCCGTGAATTCGACAGATAAACTTCAGATTGTCGTAACCGGTCAGTGATGATTGAAACGCGCCGCCGAATGCGATCGGCCAGGAGACGCTCATATCACGATAGATTGCGCCCGACGTAGGTCGCTCCGCACCGCTCATCAGCCGTACCAGCGTAGACTTCCCGGCCCCGTTCCTTCCCAAAATGCCAATCTTCTCACCACGCGCGATCTTGAAGTTGATGTCGCGAAGAACGACTGAGTCGCCGCCGTGGGTCCGATAGACTTTGTTGACATTCTCGACGCGGATCATTGCGGCACCACGATGCGAGATATCTTTCGGACCTCGGCGAGCGCGAACAGAGTCAGCACCAGATTGAACAGGATGAGATATTTAGTGTCGTAAACTGCTATGTACTGCGAGCCAAAATAGCCCTCGCGCAGTAACTCGGTTGCGTTCACCATCGGCACGTAGCTGAGATAATGCTGCGCCCGCTCCGGCAGCGCGTGCAAGGAGAATGCGGCGCCGGACAGCGGAAAAGACAAGTATGCTGCGGGGTGCCAGAGCTTCTCAACGATCTCATATTGTTCAGACAGGGCGCCGATGAAGAGCGCCAGCACCATTCCGAACCAGGCAAGCAAAAGCCAACCGCCGATGACGAGGAGAATGTCTTCCGGCAGATCCATCATACCCAAAAACGAGAACACGATGGAGAGGAGCATGAACGAGGCACCGGCACCAGCCGCCTCCAAAATCAATCGGGCGAGGTATATGTCGATCACCTTCACCTGGCGGTGATAGAGTAGCGACAGGTTCGGCTCGATCGCTTGAACGCAGCGGCTGGGCATATTGCGCCACAGCAGCACGGTCGAATAACCGGTAACCGCGAAAGCCGTGATCGGCAGCGTCGTTCCATGGAACGACATCGTCGCGTTCCACAAGGCTGTCACACCAAGTGTGTATAGCATCGGCTCGACGAACAGCCACAGGATGCCAATGTTGTGGCGACCATAGCGAGTGAGTACTTCGCGCATAAGCAGAGCGCCGATGACGCGACGCTGCACCGACCACCCCCGAGCCAAGGAAGCAGCAGAGTCAGCAACTAGCAGTTTAGTCATGATGCTCGCGCACGCCGGCAAATAGCATGCGAAGAACAAGCCAAACGATAAAGCCAAGCGCTGCTACAGCCAGGACTCCTCGGAAGCGCCTCGGCTCCAGCGGGTAGTCGGGCAGATTCGGCTCCACGATCCGCTCGATATAGGCCTGCTTCCGTCGCGCTTCGTTGATTGCATCGGCCTGAGACGTCATAGCCGCCGCCAGTTGTTTCTCGGCGATTTGCGAGTCCAGCAAACGTCGTTGATATTCAGCAGCCGTTCCGGCTAGCGACCTGGAGTTGCCGGCCACCGTCCCCAGCGCACGCTGGATCTCCTGCTGAAGATCCCGTGCCCGGACACGCAGCGACGGGATCTGCGGATTGACAGGTGTGAATGTTTCCAATTGACGCAGCTGGGTGCGGGTGGCGATTAGCTCGTCCTGCAGCTTTGAAATCATCTGCAACTGCACTTCCGCCTGCTTTTCAGGGTCGACAACGCCAGCGCGGTTTCGGAAGGCGGCAAGCGCCTGAGCTGCGCTTTGCGCCCGCGCCTGCGCCGCGCGGACTTCGTCACCCGCAAAACGGATCAAGTCCTGCTGACCTCGGGCATTCAGGCGATTGACGAGCTGCTCGCTCATATCGAGCAGCCTGTGATTGATTTCCTGAGGATTGCGGGGATCAAAGCCTTTGACCGTCAGGGTGATGATGGATGACGTTGAGTCGTAATTTAGCCCGATCTTATCCTGATAATATTTGTACAACTGCTCGTCGCTTGACGACCAGCCCAAAGGGTCAAAACGATCAAAAATACTTATATTCGGGCGAGTGTATGCTCGGCGAACGAGCCCGTCATGGTTTAACTGGTTCAAAGCGTCTCGCGACAGGATGAAGTCACGGACAACAAAGATCTCGTCGCTTGCATTCGAGAAGCCCACACCCTTTAACAGCACACCGAGTGGAGTTGCCGAAGGTTTATCTGGGCTCCGCACAACAAAGCGGGATTCCGATACGTAAACATTCGAGGCAAAGACGAAGTAGTATAGAGCCGCCAATGTGGTCGGCACCAGCACGATGGCAACAAATAGCCAATCAACCTTTCTACCGCCGAATTTCAGTCGCCATGAATCTCGTGGAAAAAATCGGCCCGCCCCGCGTGACCGCACCGGAAGCTCGGATTCTCTGTAAGTGTCAGGCATAATCAGCGTTGCAGCAACACATTCTATTTTTCAACCCGCTCGGCTCTAGCAGACTTTTCCGCGCGATCCAGTGTGCATTGCCCTTCCTCTTTCGCCGTACCCATCTCACTTGATCCCTGCAGAGGAGATGAACGGTGGTGCAGCTCGCTCGCGAGCGTCTGTTTGAATTTGGCAACGGGCAATGCTACCGCGACTAACATTCTCTGCTTCGAGAGAATTCACTGGGAGATCAAGGGGATGACGACGTTTACGAGATCGCCGAGCAGCATTAGGACGCGCTTGGTAATGTATCTCGGTGTCACAATTGGTCTGTCAGGCTGTGCGTTCAATACCGGGCCGGGCCCACATACCGCCGCAGTTCTGAAGACGCGGTCTACGCTAACAGTAGATCGCATCAGAGTCATTCCGGCTGACCAGCAGATTGCACAAGGTTTGGCGGCCGTGGACGAAGTGCCGTCCTTCGCACAAGAGTTTCCAGAAGCCGTCCCCATCGGGACTGTAGCGCACCCCGGCGACACACTCTCGGTGACGATCTGGGAAGCGCCGCCCGCCGCATTGTTTGCCGGTGAGCAATCGATGGGGGGCCTCGCTCCACCGAATGCTCCAGCCAACGGCGTTACGCTTCCGGATCAGGTCGTGAATGATCTCGGCAATATCACCGTGCCCTATGCGGGCGAGATTCATGCTGCGGGAAAAACCCCGCCACAAATCGTCGCTGAAATAGTCGCCCGGTTGCGAGGCAAAGCGAACCAGCCGCAAGCGGTAGTTCGTGTGGTCAGGAACGCGTCGGAAGATGTCACCGTGGTCGGAGACGTCGCGACCAGCACGCGGGTTCCATTAAGCCCAGAGGGTGAGCGCGTCCTCGACGCCCTCGCCGCCGCAGGCGGCGTTAAGCAGGATGTCAACAAGATGACGATCCAGCTTACTCGTGGCAATCGCGTTGCCGCGATGCCGCTGTCGGTGCTCCTCAAGGATCCACGCCAGAACGTGATGTTGAGCCCGGGCGATGTCCTCACAGCTTTGTACCGGACGAGCAGCTTCACAGTTTTTGGTGCGACCGGTCAGAACCAGGAGATCAACTTCGAAGCAACGGGCTTGTCATTAGCGCAAGCGCTGGGTCGTGCCGGCGGTCTTATTGATAACCGGGCTGACCCTCGCGGTGTGTTCGTCTTCAGACTAGAGAATCCCGCGCTTCTTCCTTCGACCGTTCACGCGGAGGGCGTCCCTTCGATCGGCAAGAAAGTGCCTGTCATTTACCAAATAAATCTCAAGGATCCCGGTGCTTTCTTCGTGGCAGAAACATTTCCGATCCGTGATCATGACGTACTTTACGTCTCGAACGCGGGTTATGTTGATCTGCAGCGGTTTCTGTCCTTGATTGGTTCGGTCGTGTCACCGGCCTCGACAACGGCCAGCATCGTCAACGCAGCGAAGTAGTAGGTCGCGTCAGAACGGAACTGTCCTGCTCCAGCTGTCGGATAAACACCAATAGAAGCAGCTAATTACGTCCTCGACTGCGCAGCAGTTCCCGATTTGCAATCGCGAGATGTTGCACATTTTGAACCCGCGCAAGTGGATCCGCGGAGACTCCTGAGCTGCTGGCTCGGCTATTTCTCCAGCTTCTATCCAGTAGCGGCGCTGACTATTCTTGGAACAACCACGTCCGGGTCCAGTCGGCCGGTGGGAAACGGGGATTGAACCAGGATTGGACGCCGTCGATGCAATGGACCTCGCCATATGTCGTTATGGTACGCTCGTGGCATGCCAAGTCTCTTATCAAAAGCCATTCGTTCGCGTGAAGCAGGTCACGAAGGCGCTGCTCAACTTCGGCATTATGAGTACCAATGTGTAAGCGGCGCACTTTTGCATTCAATTCTCCGATACACTCGGCAACGACATCTGCCTCGACTCCCTGCAGATCCATATCGATCAGATCGATATATTCGTAATCCCGAAGCACAAGCGACGGCGGTTCAACAAAGACTTCAACAGCCCGGAATCCCAAGGAGTTCTCTACTTCGGGAACGCCGAAATATGTCCTGCCATTGGGCACATACTCACCCATGTCGTTGAGTGCTTGTCCATACCAAGGATCTTCTCCGGCCAGCTCGGATGCGCGGCCAATAACGAACAAATCGTTGCGAGACGATTCTGCAAGAGCAAATGGATATAATCGCAAACGATCACCATAGAGGCCCAATCGGTGCATATTTTCTGCGGCAAACGCCAGATGCTTTGGCTCTGCTTCAACGCAAGCAATCTTGATGTCTCTTATGCCGCAAGCCCGTGCGGCCAGCACACCCACGCTGCTCCAGCGAGCGAAGCCTGCCCCCCATTCATGCATTGTGAAGCTACCGTGGGCATCAATAGCCGCTTCGAAAATGTCCAGTAGCTCAAAATACTCTTCATTTATCGCCGGAATGTCTGTCTCATATGTTCCCGGGTTAGGATCCAATCCAAAACGAACGGGCCACATATTGCCAAGGTAATCGGTCGAATACCCGGATGGCACGCTGATGCTTCGCGGCGGGAATCGCTCAAAATGAATGCTGTGACCGGAAAAGCGGTCCGATTTGCGTTGGGCGCGCTGCCGCAGCCAATTGGCCAAAGCCGATGGGGTACGAACATCTTCGCCTAGTTCCGGCGCCACTCGTGCTTCAGTCACGCGATATCCAACACATGAGAATAGCCAAACATAGGCATACGATTGCCACTTTGCGAATCGCGAAGGATCACAGGTCGGGCACCGTTGCTAAGTCGTCCAGCCACGGGGTGGCGGTCGAGTCCGATGGTGCTCGCCAATCGCCGCGAGGGCTGAGGCTTCCGCCAGGTAAAACCTTGGGTCCGTTGGGTATCGCTGTGCGCTTGAACTGACTGGTGACAAAAAAGCGCCAAAGGAAGCTCTCGAGCCAACGTTTAACGGTTGCCAGGTCGAACTGCTGCTTGCGCTGGTTCGGAAATTCCGCCGGCCAATCGCCTGCCTCAATGTCACGCCAGGCGTGCCATGCCAAATAAGCGATCTTGCTTGGGCTTTGGCCTTGCCGAAGCGTGTAATATAAGAAGAAGTCGTGGAGTGCATAAGGCCCAATCTTGTCCTCCGTACTCTGGATCACTCCCGACTCACTTGCCGGTACCAATTCGGGCGAGATTTCCTGCTCGACGATATCCGCCAGCAGGCGGCTGGTCTTCTCGTCGAACCGGTCGGTCTGGATTACCCAACGGATTAGATATTGTATGAGCGTCTTAGGAACGCCGCAGTTCACCGCATAGTGGCTCATCTGATCGCCAACGCCATATGTGGCCCAGCCAAGCGCGAGCTCCGACAAATCACCTGTTCCGATCACGAATCCATTGTGGAAATTGGCAAGTCGGAACAAGTAGTCGGTGCGAAGGCCCGCTTGCACGTTTTCAAACGTCACATCGTAGGCGGGGGCGCCTCGCGAAAACGGATGACCTATGTCTCCAAGCATCTGAAGCGCGGCCGGTTTAATGTCGATTTCGGCACCCTTGACTCCCATAGAACGCATCAATGCCCGAGCATTGGATTTCGTAACCTCGCTCGTGGCGAAACCAGGCATAGTGTAAGCTAGGACAGTCGATCGAGGCAGGCCCAATAGATCGCAGGTTTTAGTGGCGACGATCAATGCGTGAGTAGAATCAAGTCCTCCCGAAATACCAATAACCATATGTTTGGCCGAGATCGCTTCAAAACGGCGTGCCAAGCCATCGATCTGGATGTTAAAGGCTTCGTAACAATCGTGCGCAAGTCGATCAGGCCGGTTTGGAACAAAAGGAAATCTGTGCACGCGCCTGTGTAGACCAACGTCTTTCGATTTTAACGTCACGCAAAAACTGATTGGACGGAAATTAGCCTCAGCTGACTGAGAGGTCGGCGCGGCATCATTAAATGTGCCCGATCTCATCCGTTCCAGCGTGATCCGTCCAACGTCGAGGTCCGAGAACATCAGTCGCGGTCCACGACAAAAACGATCAGAACGGGCAATCTCCTCACCAAGCTCATAGATTACACTCTGGCCGTCCCAAGCCAGGTCGGTAGTGCTCTCTCCGGCGCCGGCCGCCGAATAGACGTATGCTGCGGCGCAACGACTTGATTGGGATTTGCACAGCATCGACCGCTCGTCAGCCTTAGCTACGGTGATGTTAGAGGCCGACAGATTGCACAAGATAGTGGCGCCGCCGAGCGCCCCCGATGTGGAGGGAGGGGCAGGCGCCCATAAGTCTTCGCAAATTTCGAGGTGAAACACAAAGTCCCGAAAATTAGACGCCTTAAAGAGAAGGTCCGTCCCGAACGGCGCCTCTTGGCCTGCAACCCTAATCGCGCCACCGCAATGGCCGCGGCCCGATGCAAACCACCGTTTTTCGTAGAACTCCCGGTAGTTCGGAAGAAATGTCTTTGGAACAACGCCAAGCATGCGACCGCCCTGAAGCGCGACGGCGCAATTAAATAAACGGCCGTTACGCTGGAGCGGAATGCCAACAACGAGCGCGGAACCAAATTCAGCCGTTGCAACCAAAAATTCGGCTAGTTCGCGCTCACACGCTTCCAGTAGTGCCTGTTGAAGGTGCAAATCCTCAATTGCGTATCCCGAAACACAGAGTTCGGGAAAGATAACCAAATCCGCTGAGCCATGATGCGCCTCGCGTGCAAGTTCGAGCATTGATTGAATGTTGGCGGAAGGGTCAGCGACAGCCACCGCTGGTTTCGCGGTGGCAATGCGCACGATTCCATGTCGATGAATTGACGTGAATGGGAGATCGTGGACCATAAACTCACTCGAAATGGACGGAATGCTCGTTGCAGAGACTGGTATGAAGTGCCCATTGGCGCCGCTAGTGAACCTCCGCAAGAGCATGTTGCGCTGCGGCAACACTTGGGATTAAATAATTGGACGGAATACTAAAGCCCGCCGCGTTATTTTGAGCTAAGGCGACATGACGATCAATAAGCTAAACTACTGATGTAAGGAGAAGAACGGCTCTGGCACTAGTAGTAGCTCTGCCATGGCCAGTTTCGCTTTTGAAATGAATCGGGTGCTGGTATTGGGAACTCACGTGCGGCTTCGGATTTATGTGATCGGGCGCACTTCGTAGAAGTTAAATTCAGACTTAATTTATCAAGACGAACAAGTTCAGTAGAAAGGGGCTTAGACTATGAAGCGATTGTATACAGGCGCGTTAACCGCGCTTGCATTGGTGATCGGGATGAGCAGCCAAGCCAATGCGCAGGCTTTTCGCGGTTTTCGCGTAGAGGCTCAGGGCGGCTATAGCCAGTTCAGCGCTGATGGATTACACCACAGTCATCTCGGTGTCGGTGCTGCAGCTGGGGCGGACTTTGACCTTGGTGGGTTCATCCTCGGTGCGGAAGGCACCTTCTGGTGGGCTCCCTCAGAAGTCCGCGGCGTCGACGGGATGAATTGGGTCAATCACAAGACGTTTGAGGAGTGGGGTCTCGCTGCCCGCGCTGGCGTTCTCGTGACCCCCTCGACCTTAGTTTATGCGAAGGGCGGGTTCGTGATGAACGAGCAGCGCAAGGAAATCGAACCTACTACGGCGCCTGCGCGTGGTCCTAACCCCGGCGGCTATACCTACGACCATCACTGGGCTCACGGTTGGCAGCTTGGGGGCGGCATCGACCAGTTTCTTGGTAACAATCTCTACGTCAGCGCGGAAGGGCGCTACTCTCGCTATCTCCGGAAGCTATCGTCTGGTCCGACCCACACAATCACTGGCCTGATTGGTGTCGGCTATCTCTTCGGCGCACCGGAAGCGGCTCCTCCGCCGCCGCCACCGCCGCCGCCCCCTCCGCCGCCGCCTCCGCCGCCTCCGGCGACGCAGACCTGCCCGGATGGCACGGTGATCCCGGCGACCTCGGCTTGCCCGGCTCCGCCGCCTCCGCCTCCGCCGCCGCCTCCGCCGGCGCCAGAGCGCGGCTAAGCCTTACAGGCTACGCGAAAACGGGAGGGAGGGCTTCGGCCCTCCCTCTTTTTTTGT
>Ga0157369_10000136_pt1 | contig 104612 bp, 100 predicted proteins | sample C25metaG_FD_113461 | JGI IMG/M metagenome (GOLD analysis project Ga0157369, IMG submission 113461) | Corn rhizosphere microbial communities from Kellogg Biological Station, Michigan, USA - C2-5 metaG | ecosystem: Host-associated > Plants > Roots > Rhizosphere > Soil | place: USA: Michigan... | reverse complement strand
ATTTCTTTTCCAATGTCAGATATGCACCATAAATATTCTCATCATAAATATAATGATTAGGATTAGAATCGGTTAGTGAACCTGAATTGAAAGTGTCGCTTTTTGTATCATTATCGGTTTTTGTTTTGTTGTAATTTCCTCCAACTGATACGGTAAAATCATTTTTTAATTTCTTGATATAATCTCCCAGAAAAGAAAAGTTATTAATCACTTGTGGCGTACTCTGGATAATTTGTGTACTTGCATCTGTATTCATTACAGGAAAAGAATCGAAGCCATAAGTTCTGTTGTCCGCATTCTGGAAACGTTTGTAATTCAAATAGGCGGCGTTCAGATTAACTTTACTACCCAAAGTGTCCGTTTTCCATTCGTAATTAAGGTTCAAAGAATTATTGTAAGAACGCGAGTTTTCAAGATTCTTTGTATAATTATACTTTGTTTCTTGTTCTCCCTTTGCATTCGGACCTGTTATTGTGTTGAAAAGATTAGATGTAGAACCATAGCTTCTGTTTGCCCAGGAATTCCAGGTTAAGGCCAAGTTGCTGTTGTCATTCAATTGATAATCAAGATTTAAATAACCACCTAAGTTTTTGTTAGGATCCGAAACTCTGCCTTCAGATTGATTGCTTGCAGTCGCAGTTCCGTTTTTTAAGATATAATATTGCTCCTGAATATTCTGGCTTGTATTGATGTTGGAACTGATTCCCAATTTGTCTTTTCTGTAATTCAAGGAAAGACTGGCATAAGAAGAGTTGTAATAACTCTGGGAATTTCCCATTCTCATATTTCCGTTCAGTCCGTCGGTCATTTTTTTCTTCAGTACGATATTGATGATTCCGTCGGAAGATTCTACCTGATACTCACTCCCTGGAAGCGTGATTACCTCGATTTTCTGAATATTTTCCGCTGGCGTATTTTTCAGAAATTGAGTGAGAGACTCAGCATCCATATTGGTTTTTCTACCATTGATGAAAATCACGGCGTTGTTTTTTCCAATGATTTTCAAAGTTTTATCATCAGTTGAAGAAACCAGAGGCGTTTGTTTCAGGATATTAAAAGCTGTGTTTCCTTTTGCAACCGGCGATGCGGCAACATCATAGACGAAACGATCGCTTTCTTTTTTGAAGACTTGTTTTGTAAGCGTGACTGCTTCTATGTTTTTTGTGGCGACAGAATCTGTTTTAGGCTTTTCCTGTGCGTAAATCAATCCTGAGAAAAATATAGCAGCGATGAGAGTCTTGGTTTTCATAATTTATTTTTTGAGAGTAATACTTTATTTTTTCTTGATTAAGTTCTTGAGCGGATAGCATCGTTGGCAGATTTCACTTCTCTTGCTTTTTTCAATTTTTGATTTCCGAAATTATAAGTCACATTGATGTTAAGTTCTCTACCGTATTTGAAGCTTCTTACGCTATTGTAAGTTCCGTTGGCTTGTGTAGTTCTGATATCATCGATGTTTGAATTCAGAATGTCATTCACTTCTACCAGAAATGTGAAATTTCCCATTATTTTTTTGATATTCAGATCTAAACTCTGCTGTGTATGAAGTTTTCCGATTTCCATTTCTCTTGTTGGCATCAGCCAGTAATTAACACCTAAATACCAATCTTTTTTCGATGATAATCTGATCATATTGTTTGCCTGGAAGAAAGTGTTCAATGTTTTTATATTAATAACATATGGCTGTAATTCTTCTGTGTCTCCTGGTAGTAGTTGCGAAGTTGGGTCTTTTGTTACACCTCCGGATATAGTTGCGTATTCAAAATTGGCAGAATAATTGGTTGTCCAGATGTCGCCGAACCAGGATTTGTTCATTCCCAAAGTCAATCCCAACTGTTTGTTGTTGCCATAATTGGTTCTGATGTATCTAAGGAATTTGGACGTTATTTTAATTATATTTCCGTTTTCATCAAGTAGAGGATTTCCATTTTCGTCTCTCTGGATTTTTGTTTCAGTTCCCTGCAAAGGCAATTGGCTGTAAGCATTTTCCGCAAAGTTGAAACTCAAATTAGCATAGAACGCATTTTTATACATATAATTGATTTCCTGATTGTAGTTCTTGGAAGCCTGCATAAAAGGATTGTTCTGAATATAATTATTAGGTGTAAAGTATGTTCTGGAAGGATTCAGCTGCCCGAATCCCGGTCTTCGCACTCTGCTGGAAAAGCTGTAAGTAATGTTATTGTTTTCATTGATGGCATAATTCAAAGTGGCGTAAGGCAATAGGTTGTTGTAATTTCTTTCAAAACCAATATCTGATTTCCCTACAACATCACCCGTACTTATAGTAGCCTCGAATCTTGTTCCTAGTTTTCCTGTAAACTTTTCAGAGAATTTTCTCTCGTAAGTGGCATAAGCGCCTATGATATTTTCTTTATAAATGAAGTGGTTGGAAAGATTGGTATTATTGACGAAAGTATTTCCGATGAAATCATTTTGTCTGGTATCACTGTCCGTATTGGTGAAATTATAGCTTGTTCCAATGGCAAAAGTACTTTCATTTCTGAATTTCTTGATGTAATCGATGTTTGCTGCGTAATTGTTAATTATTTGAGGAACAGCTTGTTGAAATGCTCTGTATTTATTTTCATCAGTGATTATGAAAGGGAATGTTTCACCCAGACTCACTTTATCTCTGTTGAACCACAAGTAAGAAATGTTTGAGCTTAATTTACTTCCAAGCGTATCGGTTTTTATTTCATAATTAAGATTGAAATTATGGTTTCTGGTTTGCGCATCTTCCTGATTGATAGTTCTGTTTGAAAGTTGTCCATTCTCAAAATTCGTCATATCCAATACGGAACCAAAACTCTTGTTATATCGCATATTATAACTGAAACCTAAATTCTGGTTTTTATTAATTTCATAATCGATATTAATATTACCGCCATAATTTTTGTTCGGGTCATCCATCGTTCCAACAGATTCATTTCTGAAAGTTGAATCTCCGTTTGTAAGCGTATATTTTTCTCTCTCAGTATAACTTCCCATATTGAAGTTGGAATTGAAAGACCATTTGTTCTGTCTCGCATTGAAAGCAATTCCGGAAGAAGGATTGTTGTAAAAGCTTTGGCTGTTATTCATTTTCAAAGTTCCGTTGTAACCGTTCGTTTTACTTTTTTTCATCACGATATTGATGACTCCCTCATTCGCTTCTACCTGGAACTCGCTTCCCGGAACCGTAACCACTTCTATTCTCTGGATATTTTCAGAAGGTGTATTTTTCAACATTTCGGTAATTGCTTCAGCATCCATAAGCGTTTTCTTACCATTGATGTAAAAGACAACGCTGGATTTTCCCATGATTTTGAAAACTTTTCCGTCTGTACTGGACAACATTGGTGTCTGCTGCAAAAGATTGAAAGAGTTGGTTCCTTTTGCGATAGGAGAGGAAGCAACATCGTAAACAAATCTGTCAGACTTCTTTACAAATACTTTTTTACTAAGTTTTACTTCTTCTATATTTTTCGTTTTAGTCGAATCTGTTTTCGTTTGCTGAGCGGTAATCATTCCGGAGAAAAAAATAACTGCGATGAGGATCTTGGCTTTCATAATTATTTTATTTAAAGTAGTTGGCTTTTCTTACTATTTGATATTGCAAAGATATATTATAATATTAGTATTATGCAATACAAAGTAGTAAATAAAAATTTATTTTGGTTTTAAAGCGTTGATTTTCAGGTGTAAAAATTTCGTCTGAGTTTATAGATTAGACAATTGAATGTCAGATTTCATTACATCAAGATTGAAAAAAAATAAAAAAACCTCTGCAGATTTTTGCAAAGGCTTAATTTTCTGTCAATTGAGACTGGAGTGTTTCGAGTTTAAATGTAATTTTCTTAAATTAAAACTGCATTTGGATTTTCAAAATCATTATTTGTATTGAAGTTTGAAAGACTGGAAAGAGTAGAGGTTGCAATCTGCTCCAAAGCTTCTTCCGTAAAAAAAGCCTGATGCGCCGTTACCAAAACATTCGGGAAACTCATCAATCGCTGGATTGTATCATCTTCGATAATCGTGTGAGAAAGATCCCGGAAGAATAATTTCTCTTCCTGCTCATAAACATCGATTCCTAGATAACCAATATGTTTGGATTTCAAACCTTCAATGACAGCTTTTGTATCAATTAATCCGCCGCGACTAGTGTTGATAATCATTACATTTTCTTTCATTTTTGAAATCGATTCTTTATTAATCAGATGATGTGTAGAATCCATTAGCGGACAATGCAACGAAATAATATCTGACTCAGAAAGTAGTTTATCCAAAGAAACATATTCGATTCCCAGGTCTTTCAATTCCTGACTTTCTGCAATGTCGTAAGCCAGGATTTTCGTACCAAATCCCTTTGCAATTTTCGCAAAAGCTTTTCCGATATTTCCCGTTCCGATAACACCAATTGTTTTCTGATAAAGGTTAAATCCCATCAATCCGTTCAGAGAAAAATTCTGTTCACGAACGCGGTTGTAAGCTTTGTGTGTTTTTCTGTTGAGCGTGAGAATCATCGCCATTGCTTGTTCTGCAACAGCTTCCGGCGAATAAGCCGGAACTCTGCAAACCCTCATTCCAAGACGTTTCGCAGCTTCCAGATCCACATTATTGAAACCTGCACAGCGTAAGGCGATATATTTCACGCCTTTTTTGGAAAGTGATTCCAGAACTTCGGCACTCAAAGTGTCGTTGACGAAGGCGCAAACAGCGTCGGAATGGTCAATTACATTCAGAATATGCGGACCGAGATGTGTTTCGAAATACTCGAGTTCAAAGTTGAAACCCTGATTGACTTTGCCAAAGAATTCTTTGTCGTAGGGCTTGGAAGAGAAGAAGGTGATTTTCATTCCTTAAAGTTAAGAAAATCAGTTGTAAAAAGAAATTTAGCTTAATTGATTTTCATCATTCATCCCGATTTTTCCGGATCAGTTTTTTCTCAACCCAAATCGTTGCAAACGGGAAAAAAGCACCCATTAATGCGAAGATGGAATCCTCGTCGTCCCAGGAATATATATTTCTAACAGCAGGTAGAAATATAAGGTAAAGCGTAAAAAATAATCCATGGATGCTGCCAACAGTACTGATATAAATAATTGCGAAAAGACCTTCAGGATCCAGGCGGATCCAAACCATTGCTGTGAAGAGAAAAAACCAGGAAATAGCTTCTGCAAAACAAATCTGCTTAAACCATTTAATGATTTTTTCTTCCGGATATTTTGAGTAATATTTTTCTATAAAATTCATATTAAAGCAAAGATAAAAGAATAAAGAGCAAAGAAAAACGATTAATGATTAAACATATTATTTATAAAAGCTACTACCATCCAGATATTCAAAAACTTCCGGAGGTAACATTGGCCTTGTATTTTTACCTTCTTTTATCATATTTCGGATTTCTGTGGCAGACAATTCTATGATTGGCGCATTAATCTGATGAATATTTTCGTGCTGCAAATATTCCGCTTTTCTCTCTTCACCGAAAATTCTGGGATACACGATAATCTGATAATTCGCCAAAAGCAATTCGTAGTTTTTCCATTTGTGAAGGCTTCCCAGATTGTCTTCTCCCATTATTAGTGAAAACGAAAAATTAGAATGTTTTTCTTTCAGATAAGTCAGTGTGTCTATCGTATAACTTGGAACCGGCAAGGAAAACTCAACATTTGAAGCGCGCATTTTCGGGTAATTTTTAATTGCCAGCTGAACCATATCCAGACGGTTATGGTCTTTAAGCAAAGATTTTTTGTCTTTAAATGGGTTTTGCGGACTTACCACAAACCACAATTCTTCCATATCAGAATTTTCCAGAATATAATTTCCAAGAATCAAATGTCCAATATGGATTGGATTGAAAGAGCCAAAAAAAAGCCCGATTTTCTTATTGTTTTCCAAAATTAGAAAAGGTTTTTGAACCTCAAATTTAAACCAATTAGTTTAATTGTAAACCAAATAGTATACTTTGAAATCAAATTCTAATCCAATTATGATTATAAATAAAAAATACCCCTAAAAAGAAAGATGCTTTTTAGGGGTAATTCATTAAGGTGTTTTAATTTTATAAAAGAACATTTCCGTGTCCACCACTTTTAAGTTTAATTCTTTTTTGCTGAACTCCGAATTCATCGTAATAATACTCAAATTCTTCATTAGAAGTTGCATCATTTGCACCACCTTTAACTGTAGTCATTTCTTTTACAGAAAGTTTTTTTAAGTTTGTTTTTGTGTTCATAGTAAATTATTTTAATCTTTACGAAGATAAATATTATTTTCAAAGTGTTTTATTTTTTATCGAAATTATTTAAATTTAATAAAAAATACCTATAAATCATTGAATTTTAATTCATATTTATCATTTTTTATCGATAATTTTGATTTTCAAATCAATAGTTTAATTTTGCTGTCGAAACACAAATGAAACCACTTTTTATTATGATGTTTTTTCGTCATCAATTCCGCTCAAAATTCTGATGTTGGATTCTCTCTTGCTGATCCTCAGGAAAACCAAAAATCCAGACGGAATTGCCAAACTTAAGAACCAAGTTTCTGAGGCTTATCAAAGTTCTGATGCTGATCTGATGCAGAAGTATGCAAGAAACCTTGAAGGAATATGAGGAACTTCTCAAAGATCAAAGCTTTGAACGTATTCATCAATCCCATCTTATCAATCTGAATGAGCTGAAATCTTACATCAAAAAAGAAGGCGGTTTTGTAGTAATGTCAGACGATTCTCAACTTCCTGTTTCTCAAAGAAAAAAGGAAAGACTTCAGGAACTGATCAACAAGCTTTAAATTCTAATTCAAAATACCAGAATTCTAATTGACATAATTATTTTATATAAAAACACATTAATTTTAAACACGAAAACACAAATGATGATTAATAAATTATTCTTTTGGCTTGCATTCCTTTCATTAGGGGTGCAGGCTCAAAATATTGATTTTGCGGATGCAAATTTTAAGGCAATTTTATTGTCTTCTTCGGCAAGTAATACGATTGCTAAAAATTTAAGCGGAAATTATTTTGCCATAGATGCTAATGGAGATGAGGAAATCAGTTTCATAGAAGCACAGGCTGTAAGCGAACTAATGCTACAACCAAAAATGATTAGCTTTGGTGGTATTGAAGAACCGGATTTCAATGAGTTAGACAGAATTATGGACTATGAAGGAGTCAATTATTTTGTTAATGCCACATCTATTGTATTGAGTAGAATTGCTGTTCCTCTCATAGAAATAAATATAGATGGTCTGAATAAATTGAAGTCTTTTTCAGCAATTTTTTATAATTCTGATCCTGGAAAAATATCCTTGGTCAATTGTTCTAATCTGAATTCACTCAATCTTTCAGGTATTGAGCTTACGGATGGCAATATTATCCCACAGCTTAAAAAGCTTAGTTTGAATTATGGTGCTTCATCAGGGAATTTATTTTTGGACAAGATTCAGAATGCTGATTTGCTGGAATATCTTACACTAACAAGTGCCAGTTTTTATTTTGATCCATCTGAAGCATTAATTCTAAGCAACCATAACAATCTCAAATCAGTTAATATCTCTAATATAGGATTTGACAATATTGATCTCAGTCGTTGTGATCAGTTGACATCGGTGTCCGTAAAGGGAAATTATAACTATGGTAATCCTCTGCAAGTTGGTGCACTTGATGTTAGTGATTGCCCATTGCTTACAGATTTGAACTTGACCAATTCAGATTATAATTCGGGAATAAGCGCACTTCTTGCAAACAATTGCAGTAGTTTGCAAACAATAAAAAGTGATTCACAATTTCTGCAAGCATTGTATGCAAACAATTGTCCATTACTTAGCGTAATAGATTTGTATGCTTGTCAAATTCTCGAAACGAGTAATGTGCCAAATTTAAAAACTATATCTGTTCAGAGATTTGATGGAGAATCTTTTGATGCGACGCAAGCAACGAATTTAGAAGTATTAAATCTTAATTACTTTAATTATTCAACAAGTTCCTATGTCAATGCATTTGGGTCTTTAAAAAATCTCACGGTTAAAAATAATGCCTTTTTGAAAAATCTGAATCTTGGAAATCAGCGGATTTCTGATTTGGATGTAAGCGGAATGCAATCTTTGGAAACGCTTTCGGCAGGTGTCGGATATCGTTTTGGAGGCGATCCTCAACCGGATTTTTCTATAGATTTTCTGCATAATTTGAACGCAGAAAACTGTATTGCTTTGAAGAATGTAGATGTCACTGGGCAGATGGGTCTGCTGAGTGCCAATTTCAAAAATTGCCAGTCCTTGGAAAAATTTGAATATCTTTTTGCAATGGGCAACAGCCACTCAGATTTAAATAAATTGAATTTTGAAAATTGTTCTTCTCTTACCCAAATCGCAGTAAATCAAACAGAATTGAATGATTTTAATATTAAAAATTGTTCAAATTTGAAAAATTTGTATGTTGCAGGTAATAAGCTGGAAAGTTTAATCTTTGACAATACGCCTAACATTGAAGAGCTTATGATTGGAGGAAACAAATTATCTACAATAGATGTGTCCTCTCTTGAGAATCTCAAATTGATCTATTGTCCGGATTCAAAATTTTCGAGTTTAGATTTTTCTCAAAATAAAAAATTAGAAGTTATTGCGATTATGGACAATCCATACTTGGAATCACTTTTCATCAAAAATGGCAAACATCAATATATTGAAGAATACGAAGGCGCTTTTTCTAATACAAATCTTAAATACATCTGTGCAGACGATTCTGAAATCGAAGAAATAAAATCCAATTTGACACTTGCAGGTTTAACAACCACCAATGTCAATTCCTACTGCTCTTTCACACCAGGCGGAAATTACAATACCATTTCCGGAACAGTGAAATTTGATGCTAACGCCAACGGTTGCGATCTCACAGATAAACCTTTCGAATTTCTGAAACTTAAGATAAATGACGGAACAAACTCCGGAGAAACTTTCACTCAGAACGATGGGAAATATGGATTTTACACACAGGCTGGTAATTTTAATATAATTGCTCAGGCAGAAAATCCGGGATTGTTCTCCGTTTCGCCGACAACCTTTAATACAAGTTTTACAGATAATGATAACAATATATTTACACAAGATATTTGTGTCACAGCCAACGGAATCCAAAATGATGCTGAAGTTATAATTGCGCCACTTACCAATGCAAGACCAGGATTTGATGCAACCTATAAATTAGTCTGGAGAAACAAAGGAAATACAACGCTGTCGGGAAAAGTAGTCCTGAATTATGATGTCAGTAAAATGAATTTCCAAAATAGCTCGCTTCCATATTCCGTTGCCAGCAATGGAACTCTGGAATTTAATTACACAGATCTGAAACCTTTTGAGAATACGGCTTCGGAAATCACTTTCACGATCAATACACCAACCAATTCTACAAATCCGGTAAACTTAGGCGATGTTTTGGCGTTTAATGCGCAGATTACACCTAATAGTACAGATCTTACACCTGAGGATAACAATTTTGGTTTCAATCATACAGTTGTGAACTCCTTTGATCCTAATGATATTGTGTGTTTGGAAGGTGAGACGATTCCGTCTGTTGCTGTTGGGAAATATCTGCATTATGTAGTTAATTTTGAAAATACAGGAACTGCAGAAGCGGAAAATATCGTTGTGAAGATGAATGTTGATCCAGCGGAATTTGATATTAATTCTTTACAGTTGCAAAATGCATCTGCAAATGTTGAGACCCGAATCACAGGAGATCAAGTTGAGTTTGTTTTCAAAAAGATCAAGCTTAAAAGCGGCGGACACGGTAATGTCTTGTTGAAGATGAGATCCAAAACAGACCTTGTTGAAGGAGATACTGTTAATAATATCGCAGAAATCTACTTCGATTATAATTTCCCCATAGAGACCAATGATTATGTGACAACGATCTATGATGCAAGTTCAATTCTTGCAGCTAAGCTCAATTATACGGCATCAGATTTTAGTCAGAACAATTATAAAATCAATTTTGATTCGAGCCTAAGTACAGGAAATATTACAAATTATCAATGGGAGTTTTCTGGAAATCCTTCCGTCAGTTCAAACACAAGTGTAAAACCAACAGTTACGTATACTGTTCCAGGAAATTATAATGCAAAATTGACTGTATTTGATTCTAATAATGCATCATCATCTCAGGCAATTACATTCAATGTTGGAGGAAATGTAGCAGATCTGTCAACAGGAAGGAATTCTGATAATAATTTCATTGCAATTGATTCTGATGATGACGACTGGAAAGGTTATGACATCAATGGAACAGAAATGATCCCAAAAGTAAGACAGACTTTTTCCGGCTGGAGTTTTGCCGATATTGGAAACGGAAACAACAGCCAATGGATTTCTCTGAATAATTTCGAAGGTTATTACACCTACAAAAGCAGGGATTTCACAGTTCCGGATAATGCTGCAGATGCTAAACTAAATCTTAGATCTTTATCTTTCGTAAGAAACTGGACTTATCTTGTAAAAATAAATCCTGACGGAAGTGAAGACGAAATCGAAATTACCAAAACGCAATGGATGAGCGATGGTTTTAAAGGCTGGGTCAACAGTAGAAGTCCGAAGGTAGATAATCTTGGTTTATCGCCCGGAAGATATTATATTAAAGTTTTGGTTTTTTCAAACAATTCTACAGTGAGACAATCATTGGATGTGAATGCGATTGTATCTTGTTCTACGGGATTGATGTATTCTAATAAATTGGTTTTTAAATCGCCAACATTGGATGTGGATAATAGTAAGAGTTCGGAAATAAAAATTTATCCGATTCCGACAAAAGGATTGATTAATATTATTTCACAAGAGAAAATAAATACTGTAGAAGTCTATGACTCTGCCGGAAGAATAATCCAAAAACAAATCTATAGTATGCCTTCCAAGGAATCGAAAATTAATATTAATGTTCCGAAAGGAATTTACTACCTGAAAATTAAAACATCCAGAGAAACCTCATTTAAAAAAATCATTAAAGAGTAAAACAAAAATCCCGATTCACTATTTGAATCGGGATTTTTTTTATTTAATTGTTTTTTAATCTCTGAAATTGACATCTCTAATGTTCAGGAAATGAGAAACGTTGCCTTTCCAATGATTTTCTTCAATAGTAAATGCGAGATCGAAAGTTTTGGTCTTGAAATCTTCGGCAAATTGCCCAAATCTGAATCCCACACATTCTACATTTCTTCCCGTTGTCGGTTGTAAAATATTGAACTTAAGATGTGTACTTTCTTTCCCCATCAGCCTTACATAACCGTTGACTTTAACATTTTTGAGTACCAGAATCGGTTTCATATTCTGAGGTCCGAAAGGTGCTAACTTTCTATGGAAATTAATAAATTCCCGATTAAGATCCTCTGGATTTACAACGCTGTCAACATAAATTGTCGGCTCTTTCTGATGCTCCTGAATATTACTTTTTACATAATCTTCGAATCGAATTTTGAACTCTTCAAACTTTTCTTTCTCCATAGAAAGTCCTGCTGCAGCCTGATGTCCACCAAATTTCATAAAAAGATCAGAACAGAATTCCAATGCCTTATGAATGTCAAAATCCGAAACAGATCTTGCAGAAGCTACCATTTCGCCGTTATTTCCTTCAGTGAAAACCAAAGTTGGCTTGAAATAGTTTTCTATCAGTCGGGAAGCTACAATTCCGATTACACCTTTGTTCCAGCTCGGATCATAAACAATGGTAGAATAACGCTCGGTTTTTTGTAATTCCAAAGCCTGACTCATCGCAGATTGCGTAATGTTGATGTCCATTTCGCGGCGTTCATCATTTAGATTAATGATGTCTTCAACGATTTGCTGAGCTTGTTTCAGGTTGTCCGAAATCATTAGTTCAACCGAAGCTTTTGCATGAGAAATTCTTCCCGCTGCATTGATTTTCGGAGCAATATCAAAGACGATATTTGAAATTTCGAAGTGTGCTAATTTTTCTTCCGGAATCAATAATCGCAATCCGAATTTTCTTGTTTTTCTAAGGAATTTCAAACCTTGCATCGCTAAAACTCTGTTTTCACCAGTCATTGCAACAATATCTGAAGCAATACTTATGGCAAGCAAATCCGTCAATTCAAAAAGTTCACTTTCAGGAATTTTATAAATAGTATTAAGACCTTGGCAAAGTTTGAAACCAACGCCGCAACCACTCAGTTCCTTGTAAGGATATCGGCAGTCTTTTCTTTTCGGATCCAGAACAGCAATTGCTTTTGGAAGTTCGTCGCCTGGTAAATGGTGATCGCAAATAATGAAATCCACACCAACAGAATTGGCGTAGTCAATTTTATCAACCGATTTAATTCCGCAATCCAAAGCGATAATTAATGAAAATCCGTTGTCTTTTGCATAATCGATTCCTTCGTCGGAAATCCCGTAACCTTCTACATTTCTGTCCGGAATATAGAAATCGAGGTATTTTTTGTCAACTATTTTGCTGAGATACAAGTACATCAAAGCAACCGAAGTTGTTCCGTCCACGTCATAATCGCCGTAAACCAATATTTTTTCGCCGTTTTCTATGGAAGTTGCAATGCGTTCTACCGCTTTTTGCATATCCGCCATCAGGAAAGGATTGTGGATGTCGCCTCCGTTTGGTTTGAAGAATTCGCGGGCTTTTTGATAATTATCGATGCCTCGCATAACCAGGATTTTGGATTCTAAAGTTCCAAAACCAATAGAAGAAATTAATCCATCAACAATTTCTTCGTCCGGCTCGGTTTTGTAGATCCATTTTTGACTCATAGCTACAAAAGTAATGAAAAATTTGTCGATAAGAAATTAAAAAAGCTATCAATTTGAACGATAGCCTGTATTGAAAATCAAAAATTTCGCTCTTAATTTTTTATGAATTTCTTCGTTTCTATTCCGGATTTTGTTTCTACAGAAATGATATAATTTCCTTTCGGGAAAGGCGAAATATCGATCTTCGAAGTTTTGCCAGAAATGTTTTCAGTTTTTACTAAAGAACCTTTAATATCATAAATTTTGATAAATTTAATTTCATCATTAGATTTTATATTAATGAAATCAGAAGTCGGGTTTGGAAAGATGTTGATTTGTGTTTTATCAATATCACTTGCGGCTAATTGATCCAGATCTTTAATGATGATATTGTCGACTATGAAGCCGCTGCCATCATTGTCGAATTCGAAATTTAAATCATTGGCTCTTACGACTTTATTGCCGAGCGCGGAGGTGTGAACCAATTGATTGTCAAGATAGTATTTTACATTTTTTTCGGTTAGGTGATCTATTTCAATTCTTAGATTATACCATTTTTCGGGAATCCAATTTCCTAGATCCAAAAAATTCACATCACTGTCAGCATATAGTTTACCGCTATACATAAAATTAAATCCACCAGCCCAGGAATAATTGCCGTTATTGTTATAATATAATGACAACATATAATAATCTGAACTATTCAATTTCTCCAGCTTGACATCTGCCGAAACTGAAAGTCTGTTATATTCCGGAATTTTTTTGAAAAGAAAAGACATGTTTTCTGTGTATTGATTGGTGCTTGTCACTTCCACAGAATTATTACCGTCAGTTGCTTTCCCGGTAACTACTTTGAAATTGTTGTTTGGGACATTATCTGTTTTGATCATCCATTCTTTTTGACCTACCACTGTTCCAAGATTATAACCTTCAGAAGTTTCGAAAGATATTTTTTGCTGAGCGAATGATGAGATTGATAAAAAAGCAGCTGCTAAAGAGAATAAAAGTTTTGTCATAAATCCAATTAAAAAAGATAGCGAATTTATAAAATAATTAGTAATTATTCTGCACAACGAAAGAAAAGACAATTTCCATTCTTTTAATCGTTGATGCAGACTGCGAACAGATCTGTAGAAAGGTCTGTTTCTTTTTTGATAATAATGTCTTTGGAGGAATATCCGGAAGCAAAGTTATGATCTGTCTTACCTTCCGAAGTCGATTCGTTGGTACTTGGCCTGTATTTCTTTACAAGATCAAACAATTTTTTCTGTAAATTCAATAAAAACACTCGTAAAGCATTTGGATAAAGTGATAGAGTACTTGGAAGTGTGATTATTTTTTGCTTTTTTGTTCGTGAAATTTCTGTTAATACTAAGTCCGACTCAGAACCGATTTTAAGAATTTCAACATTAGAAAAATGTTTTTTGAGCAACTTTTCTAAGCTTTTGGGTGTATATTCTTTCAAATGGAAAATGTTCCATGGTTTTTGAATGTGATTGAAAAGCCTGTGTGTTTTATCTGGTGTCGAAATGAGTAAATAACCGCCGGGATTTAAAAGTTTTTTCAGTTTTGTTACATATTCAATGTCATTCGGAACGTGTTCTATAACCTGAAAAGATGTTATGACGTCAAATTTTTGATCCGTTAATTCAGAAATAGTTTTAAAATCCAGATTATCAGAATTGTAATTGTTTTTTGCATAATCCACAGCTTCTTTACTGATGTCTGCACCAGTAACTTTTGCGGCATTTTTGGAAAGCATTTCCGTCCCGTAACCGGAACCGCAGCCAAAATCTAAAACTGTTTTATTTTTTACGAATTTTTCAGCATATTCATAAGTTGCAATATGCAGCAAGTGAAGATAAAGCTCTGATTTATTATTGAAATGTCCGTTCAGTATATGTCTCTCGCCGGTATCTTCCATTAGTGATTATTTTTCCAAATATATAAGAATTAAAATAATTATAAAAGATTTGAATTGAAGCTTTAATTAAAAACTCCTTCCAGAATTAATATCTGAAAGGAGTTGTAAGAAATTTTAATTTTTAGATAAAGTGAATTATCTGCTATTTCGTATGATTCATCGCATTAGCATCAATGTTGACACCAAGTCCCTGCGCAACTCTCATTCCCAATTCAATATTCGCACGGAAGAAATGACAAAGCTGACGGTTGATGATCTCGTCACGTTTCGGTCCGTCAACACCGCCAAGGTGTCCAACAATATTATTTACTAAAGCCGTTCTAGCTTCTTGGTCTAAGGCTTTAGTATAAAATAATCCCGGTTGCGTGTAATGATCGTCATCATTTTGATTTCTGTCGAAGTGGGCAACACGGGAATTGTCCAGATCGTATTCCAGATTCTTGTAAGATTCCGTAGGTTCTACATCGCTGAAACTGTTTGGGAAATAGTTCGGTTTGTCGCCATAATCAGAATCTTCTGCCATATGCCCTGCTCGTTGGAAATTGTTCACAGCAAATGGGCATTTGTTAACTTCAAGCTGGTGAGAGTTAACACCTAATCTATATCTGTGAGCATCGGCGTAAGAAAATAATCTTCCCTGCAACATTTTGTCAGGAGAAAAACTGATACCATCCACCAAATGACTTGGCGCAAAAGCAGCTTGTTCTACGTGAACAAAATAATTTCTTGGCACTTCATTCAGTTCCATAACACCGACTTCCTGAAGAGGAAATTCATCCTGGAACCAGACTTTCGTCACATCAAACGGATTCCAACGCCATTCTTTCGCTTGCTCTTCTGTCATAGTTTGAATGTAAAGTTTCCATTTTGGGAAATTTCCAGCCTCGATTTCATTCACCAAATCTTCCTGAGAGAAATCCGGATTTTCACCTTTCATTTTTGTGGCTTCGTCATCCGTAAAATTTTTGATGCCTTGCTGTGTTTTGAAATGAAACTTGACCCAGGTTCTTTCATTTTTATCATTAATCAAAGAAAAAGTGTGAGATCCAAATCCGTGCATATGACGATATCCGTGAGGTGTTCCTCTGTCAGACATTAATATTAAAACCTGATGAAGCGATTCCGGATTCAAAGACCAGAAATCCCAAACCATCGTTTTGCTTTTCAGATTGGTCTTCGGAACACGTTTTTGAGTATGGATAAAGTCAGGGAATTTTTTTGCGTCCTTAATAAAGAAAACCGGTGTGTTGTTTCCAACCAAATCCCAGTTTCCGTCTTCAGTATAAAATTTCAAAGCGAAACCTCTCGGGTCTCTTTCTGTATCGGCACTTCCCATTTCGCCACCAACAGTAGAGAATCTTGCAAACATTTTGCACGAATTCCCAACTTTGGAGAAAATTTTGGCTCTTGTCAAATGACTGATATCGTGAGTCACTGTAAAAGTTCCATATGCACCGGAACCTTTTGCGTGAACGATTCTTTCCGGAATTCTTTCTCTTACGAAGTGTGCAAGATTTTCCTGAAGAATGAAATCCTGCAGCAGAACCGGACCACGTGGCCCAACAGTTTGAGAGTCCTGATGTTCAAAGTATGGCGCTCCAACGGAATTAGTAAGTTTTTTCTTGTTTTCCATATTTTAGATTTTATTGATGTATGATATTTTAAAGCTAAATTCGATAAAAAAACTTATTCATGAAACAAATTAATAAGTATATTTGTCATAGATAAAATAAATTAGAAGTCGTGAATATCCAGCAATTAGAATATTTAATAGCAGTAGATAAATATAAACATTTTGGCAAAGCTGCACAAGCGTGTTTTATCACTCAGCCAACACTTAGCGCAATGATCCAGAAGTTTGAGGATGAACTGGATGTCAAGATTTTTGACAGAACCACACATCCAATCAGAACGACTGATGCGGGTGCAGAACTCATCAAAGAAGCTCAGAAAATCATTGATGCTGTGATGGAGCTCAAAAGCAAGGCTAATTTCCTTAATAATATTCTTGCGGGTAAACTTAATCTGGGAATTATTCCAACAGTTTCAACTTATATTCTTCCAAACGAAATCTTTAGTTTTCTGAATAAAAATCCTCAGATAGAACTTAATATCAAAGAAATGACGACGGAAAGTATCATCAAATCTTTGAAGTCGGGAGAGTTGGATGCGGGAATTATTTCAACACCTTATTCAGCTGCAGATGAGTTTTACCAAGACTTTTTATTTAATGAAGAATTGATGTTGTATTCAGGAACAGAATCCGGGCAAAAGAAAGATTGCTTCGTGGTTCCGGAAGATATTGATGTAAATAAAGTCTGGCTTTTGGAAGAAGGCAATTGTTTAAGAACTCAATTCGAAAATATCTGTCATCTGAAAGAAAATTCATTGAAGCCAAAAAATCTTGAATTTCTCGCTTCAAATGTTAATACATTGATTCAAATGGTTGATAAAGTAGGTGGAATCACTATTCTATCAGAGATCGGAGTTCAGCAATTATCAACAGAACAGAAAGAAAAAGTTTCCAGATTTATCAAACCTTTTCCTTACAGAGAAATCAGTCTGATCTATTACAAACCAACTTACAAACAAAAAATCATAGATGAATTGATTTCTGAGATTCGCACCTCTATGGAACAGAAGCTTAATTTCTATAAAGACCGTGAGAATTACAAAAGTGTGAAACCTGAATAAATTCATACCGGCTTAATAGGAATTGATTTTGAAATTAGAAAATTAGTTTGTAAATTTGCAACCGATTTTTGAATAAACGGAGGAGAACTTTGACTGATTGCAACCTCAATAAAAAATGCTAAAACAGATTTTTTTCTCTTTTAGTTCCTTTTTTAAACAATCATTGTTTTACCTCAAAAATTTAATATAAAAAGGAATAATTTATGTCTTATTTATTTACGTCCGAATCAGTTTCTGAAGGACATCCTGATAAAGTAGCCGATCAGATTTCTGATGCGCTTATTGATCATTTTTTAGCTTACGACAAAAACTCAAAAGTAGCTTGCGAAACGCTTGTGACAACAGGTCAGGTTGTTTTGGCAGGAGAGGTGAAGTCTGAAGCTTATCTTGATGTTCAGCAGATCGCAAGAAATGTGATCAACAAAATTGGCTATACGAAAAGCGAATATATGTTCAACGGTGATTCTTGCGGTGTGATCTCTGCGATCCACGAGCAATCTCCGGATATCAATCAAGGTGTTGACAGAACATTGGACGAAACCGATTTCGAGACCAGAGCAAACGCTCAAGGTGCTGGAGATCAGGGAATGATGTTCGGTTACGCCACAAACGAAACTGAGAATTATATGCCTTTGGCTTTGGATATTGCTCATCAGATTCTTAAAGAATTGGCAGATCTAAGAAGAGAAGGTTCAGCAATTCCTTACCTTCGTCCGGATGCAAAATCTCAGGTAACGATTGAATATTCTGACGATCACAAACCTGTGAGAATCGACAGTATTGTAGTCTCTACACAACACGACGATTTCGGAAGTGAAGAGGCAATGTTGGCGAAAATCAAAAAAGATATTATCGAGATTTTGATTCCTAAGATCAAGGCTAAACAAAAACCGGAGATTCAGCAGTTGTTTAATGGCGATATCAAATATCACATCAACCCAACCGGAAAATTCGTAATCGGTGGTCCTCACGGAGACACAGGTTTGACGGGAAGAAAAATCATCGTGGATACTTACGGTGGGAAAGGAGCTCACGGAGGTGGCGCTTTCTCAGGAAAAGATCCGAGTAAAGTGGACAGAAGTGCAGCTTACGCAACAAGACACATTGCGAAAAATTTGGTTGCAGCTGGTGTTGCAGATGAGGTTTTGGTTCAGGTTTCTTATGCAATCGGTGTTGCAGAACCTTGTGGACTTTACATCAATACTTATGGAACTTCAAAGTTGAATATTAACGATGGCGAATTGGCTAAAAAAGTTCAGCAGTTGTTTGACCTTAGACCTTACGCAGTTGAGAAAAACCTTAAGCTTAGAAATCCAATTTATATTGAGACTGCAGCTTACGGACATATGGGGAAAGATTATTACGTTGCTGATAAAACTTTCAACAAAGGCCTTAAAAACGAAATCACTTTGAAAGACCTGGAATTTTTCACTTGGGAAAAACTGGATCGAGTAGAGGATATTAAAAAGGAATTCGGACTTTAGTCTGAATCTTATAATAAATACTAAAACTGCTTTGTCTTCTGATGAAGCAGTTTTTTTAATTAATTACACTTTCAAACATCTGTTTTGTTATTTTTGTCGTAAATAAGATTAAATAAAAATGAAATCAAAATATTACATTATCATTCTATTATTTGCATTTTGTGGTTTTGCCAAGTCTCAATTGACAATGCACAAGTTCATAACGGCTGGTTACGTCTATCAGAATCAAAGTTTTGGAGAGGTTGGTGGTAAACTGCTTTTCCTGAGCAATGATGACGTTCTTTTCCGCGCTGGAGCTTCTGCATTGATGGGTTCTGCGAATAATAAGTTTGCAATTATGCCAAAAGTAAATGCCGATTTCCTGTTAAATTTTCAGAAAAATGTGGACTTTTATCACGCTCATTATTTCATCTTGGGCGCAGAAGCTACTAATAAATATATCGCTCCAAAGGCAGGATTCAGTCTTTTTGGGATTCTGGATTTGACCGGAGGTTATGGATTTTCGATTGACAAAGACGGAATTAACGGTAAAGAGCTGAAAGGCCTTAATATCAATTTCACAATAAATATCCCATTAGTTCTGCTTAATTGATTTAACTTTTTCATTTTATTTGAATCAAATTAAAAAAAAACGAAAGTTTAACAATTCATTAACGTTTTGTTTTGACTTTTTTATTACTTTTACAAACCTAAAATTAGCGTATAGAATAAATTTACTTCATTAAAAATTAAAAACAACCGAGTCAGGAAAATTAGTTACCTCAGTAACTAACGATTTGCTGGGTTTTATATTAAAGGAGTAATTGTTATGAAAACGCAAACTGATAGCCAACTGATTCTGCAATATCAAAACGGTGACGAGAAGTCACTGTCGTCATTGATTGGCAGGCACAAGAAAGACCTTTACAGCTTTATCTACTACAAACTGATGGATGAAGATCTGGCGAATGATATCTTCCAGGATACATTTATTAAAATCATTGTTACACTTAAAGAAGGCCGTTACAAAGAGGAGAACAAATTTATTCTTTGGGCAAAACGTATCGCTCACAATTTGATCATCGATCATTATCGAATACAGTCAAAAAATATTAAAATTTCTGAAACTTCTTACGAAAATGAAGAGTTTTCTATCTTCGATATCATAAAAGAGCCGGAGAGTAATATCGAAGACCGATTGATAGATAAACAAATAAATGACGATCTTTTGAGAATGCTGGTAATGCTTCCGGAAAATCAGCAAGAGGTGATCAAGCTTAGATTTTTTGATGGATTAAGCTTCAAAGAGATTGCAGATCATACAGATACAAGTATCAATACAACTCTTGGAAGAGTGAGATATGCTTTGATTAATCTTAGAAAGATTATGGAAGAACATAAAATTATTTTGACAAAATAATAAAGATTTAATAATAAAGATTTTCTTTTGGCGTTATTGTTGTAAAAGTCAGCCTATGAAAAAAAACGACACTTTAACAACGAAAGCTTTGATGCCTAAAAAAGAAATAATCGATTTTCTGATGAACTATTCCAAGAACATTCATCCGATAAAAACTAAGAACAGAAAAACCATTTTAGTTTCAAAAAACTAAGCATTTTTAGATTTTAAATAATTGATTTTTATGATTGAACTTTCCTACGTGGATCAAAAATGATTAGATTTGTGCCTTATGAAAAACGTAAGGCACATTTTTTTTGATCTTGACAATACACTTTGGGATCACCGCAAGAACGCATATTTGACCATCAAGGAATTATTCTCTCAACAGAAAATTTCAGAACTTTATAATATTGATTTTGAGTTATTTCACGATGCTTATCACGAGATCAATGAAAAACTTTGGGAACAAATCCGTGATGGCGAAATTGATAAAGAATATCTGAGAAAATACAGATTTTACAATGCTTTTTTGAGATTTGAAGTTGACAATCAGGATTTGGCAGATTATTTCGAACATCATTTCCTTGATGAAATTCTTAAATATAACGAGCTCGTTCCCGGTGCCGCTGACTTGTTAGATTATCTCGAATCTAAAGAATATAAGATGCATATTATCTCTAACGGTTTCCAGGAAGTTACCGAGAGAAAATGTATTCTTTCCGGAATTGCAGACTATTTTGAAACAATTACTAGTGCAGATTCTGTTGGTGTAAGAAAGCCAAGGCCTGAGATCTTCCAGCATTCTCTAGATCTTGCAAGAGCTGAGAAATCTGAAAGTATTTTAATCGGTGACGATTGGATTGCGGATGTCAAAGGTGCACAGAGATTTGGGATCGATGTGATCTTTTTTGATGTTTACGATGACGATCCTCAGGAAGAAGATTTGAAGGTCATCAAACAATTATCAGAAGTAAAAGACTATTTATAAAAAGAAAAGCCTTTCAATTTGAAAGGCTTTATTTATTTCAAAGTTTTATTAGAATTAAATTCCTAAACTTTCTCTCACTCTTGTAATTGTTTCTGTTGCAATTTTTCTTGTTTTCTGAGCGCCTTCCTGAAGTTTTGCTTCAAGCTCTGAAAGGTTGTTCATATAATAATCGAAAGTTTCTCTTTCCTTCGCAAATCTTGTTAAGATCAGATCTAACAATTCTTTTTTAGCGTGACCATAACCGTAATTTCCGGCAAGATATTTTGCACGCAATTCCTCAGTTTGTTCAGGCGTTGCAACCAAAGCGTAGATGGCAAAAACTTTGTCAGTTTCAGGATCTTTTGGATCTTCCAAAGGTGTAGAATCTGTTTCGATGGACATTACCTGCTTTTTCAATTCTTTTTCTGGCAAGAAAATATTAATGATATTTCCTCTCGATTTAGACATTTTGTGTCCGTCGGTTCCGGGAACATATTTCGTGTCTTGCTGCAATTCTGCTTGAGGCAAAACCAAAACTTCTCCCATTTGATTATTAAATCTTGACGCAACGTCTCTCGCAATTTCCAAATGCTGAAGCTGATCTTTCCCAACAGGAACGATTTCCGCATCGTAAAGCAAAATATCAGCGGCCATCAAAATCGGATAAGTGAAAAGTCCAGCGTTTACATCGCTCAATCTGTCCGCTTTGTCTTTGAAAGAATGCGCCAATGTCAATCTTTGGTATGGAAAAAAGCACGACAAATGCCAAGACAATTCGCAGGTTTCAGGAATATCACTTTGTCTGTAGAAATAGGTTTTTTCGGTGTCTAGTCCGCAGGCAAGCCAAGCCGCAGCAATTTCGTAAGTATTTTCTTTAAGCTCGACAGCATTTTTGATCTGTGTTAAAGAATGAAGATTCGCAATGAACAAAAAGGATTCGTTCTCGGGTTTTTTGGACAATTCGATAGCGGGAATAATTGCTCCCAAAAGATTTCCCAAATGTGGTGTTCCGGTGGCTTGTATTCCGGTAAGGATTCTAGACATTTTAATTTTAGGTTTTAAAATTTAGTTTGTAAAAATAAGAAAGATTGGAAGCTTTGGCAATTTTTATTTGGTCCAAAATCTTGTATGGCTTATTTTTTTAGCAACTACTTGCAGGTTTTGATTATATTAGTAAAAATATTTTTTCACAAATGGAGAATAACGACGTTTTATCATCTAAGATTTTCAAATCAATCCAAAGTCTATGGATTCTGTTGTTGATTTTTATTGTAATAGATTTTAGTTCAAATTATTTTTATCCAAAAGACAAAAGTTCTGCTTTGGCTGCGGTTTTAGATTTTTTGTCAGATGCATCAGCATGCCTGCTTTTTTCGTGGTATTTTATCATTAATAAACGCTGGAAATCCTTTCTGATCGTTATTCCTTTTCTGATTGTATGCTTCTTTTTTATGAAGGATCTTCGGGACACCATTGATTATTATTTACCCTTTGAAAAAATAATTGACTCAGATACAGTCAGAAAATATACTTATCTCATTGCTGAATTGGCTGTTGTTTTTGTGCTTTCAAAAAGATATTTGGTTGAAGAAAATGTGACAGAAAAATGGTCATTAGTAAAATTATTTTTATTGAATTTAGGATTTTTCTCTTTGTACAATACGGATATGGGAATGGTGGAGCAGATTGTGTCATCAGCGAATTTTAACTCAAAATCAGCAGAGTTTTTTGTAACTCTTATTTATTACATTTTGAGTTCTGTGAGGATTATTGCTTTCTTGGGAGCATTCTTATTTTTGACTAACTGTATAGCAAACAGAGAAAATATCTACACGTTTTCAAATAAAATATTACAGTTTAGCAACCGTTATTTTGGCATTACAGTTTTAATTATTATCAGCTGTCTCCTTTTTTCTTTTGGCTATCTTCTGGAAAATGCAGTGTCTCTGGAGATGGATTTCTTTGGCAAGAAACTGACAATTTTCGGTTGGCTGAATAATATTTCGGTCATCATTTTCTTTGTAATCTGCTCCAGATTTGTAGGTCAGTTTTTAAGAGAACGAAGTAGTTTGAAGCAAAAATATTATGGTGTTGTCGGAAGTTCTGTTTGGGTTCCTGTTATTAATATTATTTCTTTATTAATGATAAAATTCGATGATAAAATTAAATTTTTGTCACCTTCGAATGTTGAAAAAGCAAAGAAAATTCATTTAATAATCGCTTCATTTCTGATTCTGTTTTATTACAAAAATGATATTCTGGATAATGATAAAAGGGTGGAAGGTCTTTTGATGAGCGCAATTTACATTGCGGCGTTTTGGATTGTCGCTTATATCAAAAAATACAATTGGTTGTTCGCTGTGGTTTTGGCAGGAATTGTAATGACAGTCAAAGTTTATCCTTTCTATCAAGGTCTTTACGCCACCGAATTTGTTTTCAAAGATTATGTTTTAGACCTTTTGGGACATACATTTTCTATTGCAATGGTTCTTACGACGATTGTCTTTTATGGCATTTACTACATTGCTTTTCAGACAATGAATAAGAAGTAGGATTTACTTTTTTCGTAGGATGACAGATACTTTTGTGAACATACTGTCCGCTGCCTCATCGCTGCTGCCGGCTTTGTAATCCAATGTGTATTTACCATCTTTTGTTATTGGAATTCTGATAATTTCCTGTTCAAAGCTCCAATTGGATTTTACCGTTTTCTCAGGTTTTTCTTCTGTGCTTTCTGTCGGGATTTCGCTGTTTTCTGCAGGTTCATTTACTGTTTCCTCTTCCTCGTCTTTTTCTTCCTCTTTTTGGATTTCGTAAGTAGAATTAATGATTTTATCTTCGTGAGCAAACATCGGAACTGTCTTGTTATCAATGGTTTTCCCCTCAAGGCTGAGGTTGTAACGCAGTTCAAAAATAGGGACGTTATCATTTTTCAGGAAAGATGCATCCATTTTTCCCCAGATTACGAGTTCATCACCTTCTTTGAGATCAAGGTTTTTTACGGTGTTTACCAGTTGGTTATCCAGCGGTTTTTCTTCCGAAACTGTTTCGCCAACAGGATTACAAGAGATTGCGGAGAAGAAAATTATTAAAATAGGAAATAGAAATTTCATCATTAGATTTTTAAATTTTTACTGAAATAATCATTCATCAAAGCAGTCAGATCATTGCCATCTTTGTTGGTTGGACTGATAAGGTAAAATTGTCCTTTTTCTGTTTTGATGGAGCTGATGATGTAATAATTGGTTTCGTTCGAACTATAACCACTACGCGTTGCGCTCATTAAAATCGAGTGGTCGCTTATTTTCTTAACGAATCGGAATTCATCATTCGTATCATACATTTGCTTGAAGTAACCCTTATGCAATCGGTTTTCAAAATTCAGGTCATAAAATGTTCCGGAGTATTCGGAATTGGCAAGAATAGTTACCTGATCAAATGTGTTCTTCGTATGGTCTTCATCACGATAGAGATATAACTGGATCCTATCTTTATTGATATTAACGCTGTCGTTATTCTTCAGAAAGTACTTCAATTCCTTTTGCAGAGATTTGTAATAAACATCATAATTTTTCAGTTCCAGATCGGAAACACTTGGTTTTATCTTTTCCCAGGTCAAGTTTTCGACTAAACTTTCTTTGTTGAATGAAAGAAGATTCTGAGCTTTTTTATAATCCGAAAATAGCTCGGCGTACTGTAGTTTTTGATCATTGTATTTCGGAACTTCGACTGTGTAAAGATAATATGTAGAGTTCGCAGGATTGTACTGTCTGTAATACATTTTCTTACGGCCAAATGCATCGACATAAAGCAAAGCATCTTTATTTTCCAACAGCACTTTTTCTATTTCATTGAATTTTTTAATATCAGAAACCGGATAGATGTTAGGGTTGTTTGATTTTCCTACAAGCAACAATTCAGCAGAATCGCCATCAGAAAAATCATTTTTAATGCTGATTGTCGTTGGTATTTCTGCCTCATTTTGTTCTGATGTTGAGTTTGGATCTGTTAAATTAACATTGCCCGAAAATGAATATTCTTTCAAATAATTACTGACAGGAAGCATCAAATCAACAGAATTGGCCGAATCGATATCAAAAGAAACTTTCTTCAGAATAACTTGTTTCTTCTCTTCGCTTTTTCTGATAGAATCTATCTGAGCCTGCGGAATTCCAAGCACCATACTTTCATATTCATCAGTTTTCGAGAAGTCTTCGTTTTCCTTGTCGTTTTTGCAGGAAAATAGGAATAAAGAAATTAAGAAAATAAAGTAAGTTTTTTTCATCATTAAATTTATACTTTAAAAGTACTAAATTTAATTGATCAAAATCTTCTCGCCTCCAAATTTCGGATCTACATCAAACAAAAAATCCCAAAAGACTTTTGCTCTGGCTAGTTTTTCACGAAAATTCGTTTTGAATCCTGCATATTTATTTACATCTTTTGCATTGTAGCCAAAAGCTTCGATTCCATTTTTGCGAGCGAGATAAACGGCGCGCTCATTATGAAACTGCTGAGAAATGACGATGAATGATTTCTGTCCGAAAATTTCTTTAGCACGAACAACTGAGTCCAAAGTTCTGAATCCGGCAAAATCTTCGTAGATTTTTTCGACAGGAACTCCAGCTTTCACGAGTTCATTTTTCATATCTTCGGGTTCGTTGTAATTCTTTCGTGAATTGTCGCCGCTTACGATGATATTTTGGATTTTTCCTGAATGATAAAGTTCTGCAGCCGCTTTTATCCTGTTGAAGAAATACGGATTTGGATTTCCGTTAGCCAATGTTTTACTTGTTCCCAAAAGAAGTCCGACTTTTTCGTTTGGAAGTTTTGATATTTCCGAAGTCACGTTGTCTTCGGTTTCATTGTCAATGGTAAAGTTTGCCCAGAAAACAAATAGGGCTGACAATCCGAAGAAAATCAGTCCTATAAATATTATTTTTTTTAAAATTTTCATCGGTTAAAAATCCAATCCGTTCGGGAACGCTTTCTTTCTGAAGATGTACAGGAATATCGCACCAACTGTAATGGAACTGTCTGCAACATTGAAAATGTATTTAAAAAACTCAATTCTGTTGCCTCCCAAAACAGGAACCCAATCCGGCCAGGTTGTATCAACTAAAGGAAAATGAAGCATATCAACAACACAGCCTTTCATAAGATCTGAATAGCCGTGCCCGATTGGTGTTAGTTTAGAAACGGTGTCGTGATAGTCTATCCACTGTCCGGATGCTGCATCGTAAAACGTTCCGCTGTCGAAAATGATACCGTAGAAGATTCCGTCAAAAACATTTCCGATTGCACCGGCAAAGATCATTGCCATTGGGATTAACAGATAATTGGAAGCGCCTTCTTTCAGCCATTTTTTGAATAATACAACCATTCCGATTGCAAGAACAATTCTCAATAAAATCAAAGCGTATTTCCCCCACAATCCACCAAAATGAAGTCCATAAGCCATTCCGGGATTTTCTACAAAAGTTAACTTGAACCAACTAAGTCCAAAAACGTTGACACTTTCGCCAAGATAGAAATGGGTTTTGATATAGATTTTCGAAAACTGATCAATGAAAAGGATCAACAAGGTAATTGCAACTATTTTCTTCATTACAATCCTTTTGGTTTAGAAGGTTTGAATATTTTTTTTTCTTTTCTTTCAGTGATCTTTTGAACGGTCTTCTTGTTATGAAAATTATTTTTCGTGTGAAATTTTTCGAATTCAATATTCATATCTTTCAGGACACTTTTCAGTGCAGTAAGTTCCATTGCGTTTTTTGGATGTACAATTATGGATTCCATTTTTGTAATTTTTTAGTTTAAATCAAAATAATATTAATTTTCCCTGAAGAAAAATTATTTGCAAATGTAATTCAAATTACTTATTTCTTGGACAATTCGTCCAGCCTTTTGCGTTCTTTTTCAGTAAGGTCGTTCAAACCATTTTCCCCGATTTTGCTTAGAAGTTTGTCGATTTCGTCTTGTCGCTCTTTACGTTTCGCATTGAACTCATCATCAATAGTGTAATATTTCTGATCGGGTTGGAAAATATTTTTGACCGACTTATTCTTAAAAACAAAAAAGCCTATTGCAACCACTAAAAGTAAAATAATAATCAGTGTCATCCTTATAAAAAAAATACAAAGCAGAAGCATCATAAATGCTTCATACTTTGTAAGTTATAGTTTTACAACAATAAGATTTTATCGCTGCATATTCTTAGCTTCAATGCTCAAAGTTGCGTGAGGAACAGCTCTCAATCTTTCTTTCGGGATCAGTTTTCCTGTTACTCTGCAGATTCCGTAAGTTTTGTTTTGGATTCTGATAAGTGCGTGTTTCAGATCACGTACAAATTTTTCCTGTCTTCCTGCCAGGATAGAGTTTTGTTCTTTGCTCAATGTTTCCGCACCTTCTTCAAAAGCTTTGAAGGTTGGTGAAGTATCATCCGTTCCGTTATTTTGGTCATTGATAAAACTTTCCTTGATTAGAACTAAGTCATGTTCTGCTTTATCAATTTTATCCTGAATCAATTGTTTGAATTCCTGCAGGTCTGCGTCACTATATCGTAATTTTTCGTCGGCCATTTCCATCGTTAATTAATTGTTCAAATTTTATTTTTTGGCTTTTTTGAATTCAGCAGCCACGCTTTTATTATTAATTGACAAGTATAGAAATAAAATTTAAAAAATATCAATAAAGAATTATCAATTCACAATTTCTTAACAATAATAAAAAATCGTTTATTTTTTCTCAATTTTTACCTTGAATTTTTCTTCATCTATCTCTATTTCGTCAAAATTCGAGAGTGAATTTACAAATTCTATTTTATCTGACAATACTTCTTCAGAAATATATGCATCATTGTTAATAAGTTCTTTCTGGAACGGCGAATTCTCTTCCAACTGGATTGATATTCTGTCCGTTAAATCAAAATCTTTTTCTTTTCTAAGGTTTTGAACTCTATTAATGAATTCTCTCGCAATTCCTTCCGATTTCAACTCATCCGTCAGCTTCAAATCTAATGCCACAGTTGTTTTTCCTTCGCTTGCAACAGTCCATCCTGGGATATCTTTTGTGAAAATCTCTACATCTTCAGTGGTGATTTCGTATCCGGAAACTGTTGCTTTTCCTTCTTTTTCTAAGGTTGCAATTTGCTCAGAAGTGAAGTTGGAGATTTCTCCAGCCACAGTTTTCATATCTTTTCCTAACCTCGCACCAAGGGTTTTGAAATTCGGTTTGATTTGTTTTACAATAAGATGCGATGCTTCTTCGGAATTGATGAGTTGTAATTCCTTCACATTCACTTCTTGTTTGATTAATTCTGAAACGGCTAGAATCTGCTCCTCGGTTTTCTTATCCAAAACCGGAATCATTACTTTTTGAAGTGGTTGACGAACTTTCACGTTTTCTTTCTTTCTCAATGAAAAAACCATCGACGTAATTTGCTGAGCCAAATGTGTTTTCTCAACCAAATCCTGGTCAATCAAACTTTCATTCACAACTGGGAAATCCGTTAAGTGAACAGAATTTACCACATCTTTTCCAGTTACTTTATTAAGGTCTTGGAACAATTGGTCCATAAAGAATGGCGCAATTGGCGCAGAAAGTTTCGCTACAGTTTCAAGACAAGTATAAAGCGTTTGGTAAGCCGAAATCTTATCATCAGAATAATCGCCTTTCCAGAAACGTCTTCTGCAAAGTCTTACGTACCAATTCGATAAGTTGTCATTAACGAAATTATTGATTGCTCTCGAGGCTTTCGTTGGCTCATAATCTTCGTAGAAAGATTTGACGTCTTTTATTAATAAATTTAATTCAGACAAAATCCAACGGTCGATTTCAGGTCGATTCTCGATGTTGCTTTCCAAATATTTAAAACCGTCAACATTCGCATACAAGGCGAAGAAAGAGTAGGTGTTGTAAAGTGTTCCGAAGAATTTTCTACGAACTTCATCAATACCTTCAATATCAAATTTCAGGTTTTCCCAAGGATTCGCATTGGAAATCATATACCAACGCGTCGCATCTGGTCCGTAAACCGAAAGTGTTTCGAATGGATCAACGGCGTTTCCAAGACGTTTGGACATTTTCTGTCCGTTTTTGTCAAGAACCAAACCGTTCGAAACTACATTTTTATAAGCTACAGAATCAAAAACTGTTGTCGCAATCGCGTGCAAAGTGTAGAACCAACCACGAGTCTGGTCAACGCCTTCTGCGATAAAATCTGCCGGGAAAGCTTTGTTGTTATCAACTTGTTCTTTATTCTCAAACGGATAATGAAGTTGCGCATAAGGCATCGCTCCGGAATCGAACCAAACATCGATCAGGTCGCTTTCACGCTTCATCGGTTTTCCTGATTCTGAAACCAAAGTGATTTGGTCCACAATATTTTTATGAAGGTCAACCAACGCATAATTTTCCTCAGACATATTTCCAATCTCGAAACCTTTGAAAGGATTTTCTTTCTGGAAACCTGCTTCGATGGATTTTTCAATCGCATTGTACAATTCTTCTACAGAACCGATTAGGACTTCTTCTTTTTTATCCTCAGTTCTCCAAATCGGCAACGGAATTCCCCAATATCTGGAGCGGGAAAGGTTCCAGTCGTTGGCGTTTTTCAACCAATTTCCGAATCGGCCTTCACCTGTAGATTTTGGTTTCCAGTTGATGGTTTCATTCAAATCGAACATTCTGTCTTTCACATCAGTCACTTTGATGAACCAGGAATCGAGCGGATAATACAACAAAGGCTCATCAGTTCTCCAACTGTGCGGATAACTGTGAACATATTTCTCAACCTTGAAGGCTTTATTTTCTTTTCTTAATTTTAAGGCAATTCTCTCATCAACAGAAAGATATGCTTTCAAATCAGAGATAATTGATTTTAAATTTTCTTTTTGAATATTGAATTCTGTACTTTTTTCATCATCATTCAGATATTCACCTTTCACATATTCATTCGCAAAACCGTAAGTTTCATCTTTAACAATCGATAAAAATTTACCTTGCATATCAACCAACGGAATAGGATTTCCATTGTCGTCCAAAACCAACATTGGCGGAACTTCAGGCGTTGCTTCTTTCGCCACTTTCGCATCATCTGCACCAAAAGTTGGCGCGGTGTGCACGATCCCTGTTCCGTCTTCCGTCGTTACGAAATCTCCGGCAATCACTCGGAAAGCATTTTCCGGATTTTGATAAGGTTTTGCATAATCTAAAAGTTGTTCGTATTGAATTCCAACCAAATCAGCACCTTTGAATTCGGCTAAGATTTTAAATGGAATTACTTTCGTTTCAGAAGTGTAATTCGCGAAATCTTCATCATTTCCTTCCGCATATTTTTTAGCAAACTGCTTTCCAACCAAAGCTTTGGCTAAAATAATATTAATCGGCTCGAAAGTATATTGGTTGAAAGTCTTCACCAAAACATAATCGATTTTTGGACCCACTGTCAAAGCGGTGTTGGAAGGTAAAGTCCAAGGCGTCGTCGTCCAGGCAAGAAAATAAACATCAGATTTTGGTTGCTGATTGTCAAATTCTTCCCAATGTAAAGCTCCTCCACAACTATTTCCTGCAGCTTCAGAACTTTCTATTTTGGAATCAGAATAAGCAAGTGCCGATAACTTTTTCCAAGTTTCGTTTGCGTTTTCTGGCGCTTGTTTTATTTTAAATTGAGCTACAACTGTTGTGTCAGAAACATCACGATAAGCGCCTGGTTGATTCACTTCGTGGGAAGATAAACCTGTTCCGGCTTTCGGAGAATAAGGTTGAATCGTGTAACCTTTGTAAAGCAAACCTTTATCATAGATTTGTTTCAAAAGCCACCAAACCGATTCCATATATTTTGGTTTGTAGGTGATGTACGGATTTTCCATATCCACCCAATAACCGATTTTTTCGGTCATATCGTTCCATACATCGGTGTAGCGCATCACGGCGTTTTTACAAGCTTCGTTGTATTCTTCGATGCTGATTTTCTTGCCGATATCTTCTTTGGTAATTCCCAATTCTTTCTCAACGCCCAATTCTACTGGAAGTCCGTGCGTATCCCAGCCCGCTTTTCTGAAAACTTGCTTGCCAGATTGCGTTTGGAAACGACAGAAAATATCTTTAATCGCTCTTGCCATCACGTGGTGGATTCCGGGCATTCCGTTGGCGGAAGGCGGTCCTTCATAAAAAACAAATTCCGGTTGTCCTTCACGGATTTCTACGGATTTTTTGAAAGTATCGTTGGTTTTCCAAAATTCTGCAACGTTTTTTGCAGTTTCGGTTAGGCTAAGATTTTTATATTCTGTGAACTTGCTCATTTTCAATGTCTGAAATCTGTTTCTGATAGATTAAGTTTGCGAATTTAGTGATTTTTGTCGATTTTTAAAGCATCTTTTATGCGCTTTCTGAATGTTAAAAACTTCAAATTCAGAATCATAAAATTGGTTTATGTTTTTATAAATTTGTCACATAAAATTATCATCCTTGGAACTATACCCAACCATTGAAAAATCCGATTTAAAATCAATCAAAACCTTTCAGGAAAGCAAACTGAAAGAGCTTTTGGTTTACCTAAAATCCAATTCGCCCTTTTATCAAAAATTATTTAATGACAATAAAATTGATATTAATGAAATCAAAACGCTTGAAGATTTAACAAAAATTCCGACAACTTCCAAGAATGATATTCAGGCTAACAATCAGGATTTTTTCTGTGTTCCTCAAAATGAAATTGTGGATTACAGCACAACTTCCGGAACTTTGGGCGACCCGGTGACTTTCGGATTGTCGGATAAAGATTTGGAAAGATTGGCTTACAACGAAGCAATTTCTTTTGCGTGTGCAGGAATCCAAAAAGGTGATGTTGTGCAGATGATTACAACCATCGATAAAAGATTTATGGCTGGTTTGGCTTATTTTCTCGGACTTCGGAAAATGGGTGCGAGTGTTGTGAGAATGGGACCAGGGATTCCGGAATTGCAATGGGATTCGATTTTCAGATATAAGCCGAAATATCTGATTACAGTTCCGTCTTTCCTTTTGAAAATGATAGACTACGCAGAGAAACACAACATAGATTATAAAAATTCCAGCGTTTACGGCGCGGTTTGTATTGGAGAAGGCCTTAAAAATCAAGATTTCACAGATAATATTCTGTCTCAGAAAATCAAAGAAAGATGGAATATTCAATTGTTTTCGACCTACGCTTCTACGGAAATGTCCACAGCTTTTACGGAATGTGAATTTCAAATCGGTGGTCATCATCATCCGGAACTCATCATTACAGAAATCCTTGATGAAAATGAAAATCCAGTAAAAGAAGGCGAAAGCGGCGAATTGACCATCACAACTTTAGGCGTTGAGGCGATTCCGTTATTAAGATTTAAAACCGGAGATTTGGTGAAAGCGCATTATGAACCTTGTAAATGTGGCAGAAATACGATGCGTTTAGGCCCTGTTGTTGGGAGAAAGCAACAAATGATTAAATATAAAGGGACGACGCTTTATCCACCAGCGATGAATGATATTCTGAATGATTTTAATAATATCTTGTGTTATCAGATCGTTATTCAGTCGGATGAAATTGGTTTGGACGAGATCATTATCAAAGTGAGTACGGAAAAGAATGATGATAATTTTGTGAATGACGTAAGAGATCATTTCCGTGCAAAACTGAGAGTAAGCCCAAAAATCGAAGTTTTGGATTTTGAAATTTTATCGAAAGTTGTCTTCAATCCGATCAGCCGAAAACCAATTAATTTTATAGATTTGCGAAATTAAAATTTATCAATAATAACCATGAAAAAACTATTATTACTGCTTTTTGTTAGCATAACTATGATTGCCTACTCACAAAAAGTGAAACTTTTATCAGGAGATTTTTCTGCTCTTAAAGATCAAACGGAAGTCAATGTGGAATTGGTCTTTGATAATAACGTCACTTTCCAAGCTGAAAATTTCACAGAATCTCAATATCTGGAAAATCGAAAAAATGATATTTTAAACAATCCAAAAAAAACCAAAGATGATTGGGTGAAATGGAATGATGAATGGAAAGATTTTAAAGAAACTAAATATATGGAGAAGTTTCTAAAAGGAATCAATCATAAATCAAAGAATATTGTTTTTAAAAATAATATTCAGTCCAAATATACGCTTGTGGTAAAAACAGTTTGGATTTATGCAGGTTGGTCCGGCGGTTTTGTGATGCAGCCGGCAAAACTTACAAGTGAAATCCAATTGATTGAAACCAGTAATCCTTCCAATGTTCTGTTCAGAGTAGATTCGACAGGAATAGAAGGTGTTGGGATAAGCGAAAATCCAAATTCAGAATATATAATGGAATACGGACGCATTTCTGTGGCGTACGAAAAAACAGGCAGACTGTTGTGGAAAGCAATTGCCAAACAAAACAAATGGTAAATTGGTTAAATTAAAATTATGAAAAAACTAATATTTTCTTTGTTCCTTTTGTTGTCAGTAATGAGTTTTGCACAAAAGATGAAGTTTATCAAAGGCGATTTGCTTTTCCTGAAAGGACAATCGCAGGTGTCTGTTGTATTTGATTATTCAGAATTAAAACTGACAAAAGATAATCTGACCGAAAAAGCATTCGTAGAAAATAAAATTGCCGCTCTTAATAAAAAAGTGGAAGGTAACGGAGAAGCTTGGGAAAAACAATGGAACGTTGCCAAAGAAGGAATTTGGAATTCTGGTTTCATTACAAAATTAAATCTCCTGCTGCAAAAACTGGATACACCACTCAAGTTCCGTGAAGATATTGACTCCCAATATACACTTGTTGTAAAGGTATTGTGGATGTATTCTGGCTGGGATGCGGCTGTGATGAAGCAACCTTCAAAGGTTTCTATGAAGCTTTTATTCGTAGATTCCAAAACCAAAGAAGTGTTAACGGAAATAGACAGTAAGGAAGCTTTGGGTGGAAATGGAAATTGGAGCAATCTTTTCAATGATGAAGCCCGTATTGGAGAGGCTTTTGAGAGTACGGGAAAAACATTGGCGAAAATACTTTATAATAAACTGAAATAAAACTATAAAATATTACAAAAAACTATGAAAAGAATATTCCTATTAGGATTGGTTGCTGTTTCAACATTTGCAATGGCTCAAAAAATGAAAATAGAAAAAGGAGATTTGTCTTTCTTGAAAGGTCAAAACGTTGTGAATGTCACTTTTGATTATTCAGAAATGAAAATGATGAAGGAAAATATGACCGAGGCACAATACGTAGAAAAACACACTGCAGAGCTAAATGCCAAAGTTGACGGAAACGGTGATTCCTGGAAGAAACAATGGGCGACAGGTAAAGAAAATATCTGGAATCCTAAATTCTTATCTATTGCTAATACAGTTCTTACGAAGGACAAGAATCCTTTAAGATTTAAGGAAGATTCAAACACGCCATACACGCTTCTGGTAAAAGTAAAATGGATCTATCCGGGATGGGATGCTGCGGTTATGAAGCAACCAGCGAAAGTGAGCACACAACTTGTTTTTATAGATTCTCAGACTAAAGATGTTGTCTGTGAAATCAGCAGTCAGGAAGCGCCTGGAGATCAATGGGGAAACAATTTCAGTAACGAATATAGGATTGGAGAAGGTTTTGCGAAAACAGGAAAATCTCTGGCTCAGAAAATTATAAAAGAAGTAAAATAAATTTATTCTTAAAAACCTAAAAGACCGCTTTTTGCGGTCTTTTTTTATTGTTGTTCCAGTTTTTCTAATTTAATAAAATTTGCAAGATTCTTTATTGCAGTATCGTGTATTCTCACAAATGTATTTTGTTTGTTCCAAACGTAACCGGCGAGAACAGCACAGATTTTCCTTTTAACATCGGGATTTTCCGGTTGATGGAAAAATAATTCCTGAAGATTTCCAGTGTACCATTCTTTCACATAAGTTGTGAAAACATTGACGCCGTATAAAATGTAATCCGAATATTCCTTCTGCCAATCGATGGTTTCGCCTTTTAATTGTCTTAAAGCTAATTTTGCAGCCAGCATCCCGGATTCTGTTGCAAATGCCATTCCCGAGGAAAAAACAGGATCTAAAAATTCTGAAGCGTTTCCGGTCAAAGCAAATCCGTCTCCGAATAATTTTTTCACAGAACAGGAATAATCTTTAAGATGTCTTGGTTCAAACAGAAAATCAACTTCTCCAAAACGTTTTACGTAATAATCGGATAGTGAAATGGCTTTTCTCAAAGCTTCAGCCGTATCACCATTTTCAGATAATTTATCGATATAATCGGTCGGACCAACGATTCCAACACTTGTATTTCCGTCAGAAAAAGGAATGACCCAAAGCCAGACCTCGGTTTCAATAATATCAAATGAAATTAAAGTTCCTTCAACGCCTTCTTCTCGATTAATATCCTTAACGTGGGAAAAAATTGCTGAATGCGGCGATAGTTTCGAAGGTTTTTCTAAGTCTAAAAGTCTTGGCAAAACACGTCCGTATCCGCTGGAATCAATGACGAATTTTGCATGAATCTCCTTCGTTTCGCCATTTTTATTTTTAACAGTTGTGACAGAATCCGTTCCATTGAATTCAATTCCAATCACTTCGGTTTCAAATTCCAGATCGATGCCTTTATTGATGACTTCCTGAGCCAATGTATTATCAAAATCTGCTCTGGGAACTTGCCATGTCCAATCCCAACCTTCTCCAAATTTATTACTGAAATCAAAAATACAAACTTCATTTCCCCGCATAAAACGGGCACCGAGTTTCTTTTCAAAACCCATTTTGTCAAGTGCAGGAAACAATCCAGCCTCGTCAAAATGATCCATTACCCGGGGAATCAGGCTTTCGCCAACAACAAGCCTCGGGAATAATGTTTTTTCAACAACTTTTACATTGATGTTGTTCTTTTTCAGAAAAGCAGAGGAAACGCAGCCTGATGGTCCTGCTCCAATAACTAAAACATCAACAATTTCTTTGTCCATTTGTTTAATAAAACTTTTATCTTTGTCGCAAAATTAATGACAATATATTTAATTATATTACAAATTTATCTTTTATTACTATAATTAATGAAAATTAGCAACCATCTATACATAAGGGATTTCCAAAAAATAATTGTTGAAAATGAAAAAATAGAATTGGACGACGAGCTCTTACAAAGAGTTAATGCAAGTTTCCGGTTTCTGAAAGAATTTTCGAAAAACAAAGTAATTTATGGTGTCAACACGGGTTTTGGTCCGATGGCACAGTTCAAGATCAATGATCAGGACACGCATCAGCTTCAATATAATCTCATCAGAAGCCACTCTTCGGGTATTGGAAATCCGCTGCCTGCAGATGAGGTAAAGGCTTGTATGCTGGCGAGACTCAATACATTATCTTTAGGACGTTCCGGTGTTCACGATTCTGTTATTTATTTGCTTAAAGAATTGATAAACAGAAACATTACACCATTGATTTTCGAACACGGAGGTGTTGGCGCAAGCGGGGATTTAGTTCAGTTAGCACATTTAGCTTTAGTTCTAATTGGCGAAGGCGAAGTTTTTTACAAAGGCGAAAGAAAATCAACGAAAGAAGTTTTTGAAATTGAAGATCTTAAACCTATCAAAGTAGAAATCCGTGAAGGTCTTGCCTTGATGAACGGAACTTCTGTAATGTCTGGAATTGGGATTGTAAACTCGCATAAATCCAATCAGTTAACTGAAATTTCCATCAAATTATCTTGTGCAATTAATGAACTTGTTCAGGCTTATGATGATCATTTTTCGGAATCTCTTAATGCTACAAAAAAACATTTGGGACAGCAGAAGATTGCAGAAAAAATGCGAACTTATTTATCCGATAGCAAATTGATCAGAAAAAGAGAAGACCATCTTTACACCAGTTTCGAAGAGCAGGATAAAGTGTTCAAGGAAAAAGTGCAGGAATATTATTCTTTAAGATGCGTTCCGCAGATTTTGGGACCAGTTCTTGACACTTTAGAATATACAGAAGAAGTTTTGGAGAATGAAATCAATTCTGCTAATGACAATCCGATTATTAATGTTGAAGACCAGCACGTTTATCACGGTGGAAATTTCCATGGCGACTATATCTCATTAGAAATGGACAAGCTGAAAATCGTTGTTACAAAATTGACAATGTTAGCCGAAAGACAACTCAACTATCTTTTGAATTCTAAGATCAATGAAATTTTCCCACCTTTTGTAAATTTGGGTAAGTTGGGATTCAATTTTGGAATGCAAGGTGTTCAATTCACAGCGACTTCTACAACTGCGGAAAGTCAGATGTTGTCCAATCCAATGTATGTTCACAGTATTCCTAATAATAATGATAATCAGGATATTGTAAGTATGGGAACCAATGCAGCTGTGATTTGCAGAAAGGTTATTGAAAATGCGTTTGAAGTTCTGGCAATCGAATTGATTACAATTGTTCAGGCAATAGAATATCTTGGTTTTCAGGATCAGATTTCATCATCAACAAAAGAATTATACACAGATATCAGAAAAATAGTTCCGGCTTTTTCAGAAGATATGGTAATGTATCCATATTTGGAAAGTGTGAAACAATATCTGAAGAATTATAAATATTAATGACCAACTCCTAAAGTTTGGAGTCTGATCTTAATTAAATCTAAAAAAAACTATAACCAATGAAGTGTGCAATCATAACAGGCGGATCCAGAGGAATTGGTAGAGCAATTTGCCTGAAATTGGCAGAAGAAAAAAACTATCATATTCTGATCAATTATACTTCAAATGAAATAGCAGCAAAGGAAACTTTAGCTAAGGTTGAAGAATTGGGTTCTACCGGAGAAATCCTTAAATTTGATGTAGGGAATGCCGAAGAAACCATGAAAGTTCTTAGCGATTGGCAGGAAAAAAATCCTGATTCTTTAGTAGAAGTGATTGTGAATAACGCCGGAATCACAAGAGACGGACTTTTTATGTGGATGAAGCATGAAGACTGGAATTCAGTCATCAATACAAGTTTAAATGGATTCTTCAATGTGACTAATTTCTTTATTCAAAAATTACTAAGAAATAAATATGGCAGGATCATCAATATGGTTTCAGTTTCCGGCGTGAAAGGTACAGCTGGGCAAACCAATTATTCGGCTGCAAAGGGTGCGGTTGTGGGCGCGACAAAAGCATTAGCTCAGGAAGTTGCAAAACGAAATATTACCGTAAATGCTGTTGCTCCTGGTTTTATCAAAACCGATATGACACAGGATTTTGATGAGAATGAACTGAAAGCAATGATTCCAGCCAACAGATTTGGAGAAGCGGAAGAAGTTGCAGATTTGGTAGCATTTTTAGCTTCAAGAAAATCGTCTTACATCACAGGCGAAGTGATCAATATTAATGGGGGAATTTACTCATAATCAATATTATAAGTAGAATAATTACAAATGGAAAATAGAGTTGTAATTACCGGAATGGGAATTTATTCCTGCATTGGGATTTCTTTGGATGAAGTTAAGGAATCACTCTATCAGGGAAAATCAGGAATCGTTTTGGATCAGGACAGAAAGGAATTTGGTTACAGGTCAGGTTTGACAGGTCGTGTGCCGAAGCCTGAACTCAAAAGCCTTCTCAACAGAAGACAGCGAATCAGTATGGGCGAAGAAAGCGAATATGCTTATCTAGCTACAATCGATGCACTAAAACAGGCCGGAATAGAACAGGAATTTCTGGATATTAATGAAGTTGGGATTTTATATGGTAATGACAGTGTTTCTCAGGCGGTTATAGAAGCTACGGATATTGTCAGAGAGAAGAAAGATACAACCTTGATGGGTTCAGGTGCGATCTTCAAATCAATGAATTCCACCGTTACGATGAATCTTTCTACGATATTCAAATTAAGAGGAATCAACCTAACAATTAGTGCAGCTTGTGCAAGTGGCTCACATTCTTTGGGATTAGCTTATTTGTTGATTAAAAGTGGATTACAAGACGTTGTTGTGTGCGGAGGTGCACAGGAAACCAATAAATTTTCTATGGCAAGTTTTGACGGATTAGGTGTTTTTTCTGTTCGGGAAGATGAACCCGCAAAAGCTTCAAGACCTTTTGATTCCGGAAGAGACGGACTCATTCCAAGCGGTGGTGCAGCAACATTAATTGTAGAAAGTCTGGAATCTGCGCAGAAAAGAGGCGCAAATATTTTAGCAGAAATCGTTGGTTACGGTTTCTCATCCAATGGCGGTCATATTTCCACACCGAATGTTGACGGACCGGCTTTAGCAATGGAAAGATCTCTGAAACAAGCCGATTTAGCGCCGAAAGATATTGATTATATTAATGCTCATGCGACTTCCACACCTTTGGGTGATGCGAATGAAGCCAAAGCGATTTACGAGATTTTCGGAAACGAAATCCCAGTAAGTTCGACCAAATCTATGACAGGACACGAATGCTGGATGGCTGGGGCAAGCGAAGTGATTTACTCAATTCTGATGATGCAGAATGATTTCATCGCTCCGAATATCAATCTTGAAAATCCAGATGATGATGCCAAAAAGATTAATCTTATAACAGAAACAAAAACTCAAAAAATTGACGTATTTTTGTCGAATTCTTTTGGTTTCGGTGGAACCAATTCAGCATTGATTGTTAAAAAATTTGTTTAAATAAAGTTATGGAAAAAGATAAAATTATTACGATTGTTAATGATTTTCTTGTCAACGAATTTGAGGTGGACCGCGATGATATCGCCAATGATGCCAATTTCAAAACAACACTGGGCTTGGACAGTCTGGATTATATCGATATGGTCGTAATTATCGAGTCAAATTTCGGTGTGAAATTAGGAGAAGCAGACTTCAAAAAAGTAGTCACTTTCAATGATTTTTATAATACGATAGAAAATAAAATTTCTGAAAAAACTGCATAATCCAAAGATGCAATAATCTAATTTCCAGCATCTAAAGTCTAACCTCTGAACTATGAACAAATGGAAAGGCAGATCCAAAGGAACGATATTAGGCTACAGGATTTTCGTCTGGTGCATTAAGAATATCGGAATCCGAAGTTCATATTTTGTACTCTATTTTGTTGCTGCTTATTATTTCATTTTCGAGAAAAAAAGCAACCAATATATTTCTTATTATTTCCGGAAAAGACTGAATTTCAGTTCTTTGAAAACCAAACTTTCCGTTTTCAAAAGCTATTTTGTTTTCGGTAAAGTTCTGATTGATAAAACGGCCATTTCCGTAGGATTAAGGAATCGATTTACCTACGAATTCGACGGAATCGAAAACCTCAAAAACCTTCTCAACGAGAAAAAAGGCGGCGTTCTCATCAGTGCACACATCGGAAATTTCGAAATTGCAGAACATTTTTTTGCCGACATCGATTTTGATTGCCAAATCAATTTAGTCACAACAGATCAGGAAGTTACAATCATCAAAGAATATCTTGAAAGCGTTGCGGTTAAGAAAAGCAATATCAAATTCATTTACGTGAAAGACGATATGTCGCACATTTTCGAAATCAACGATGCACTATCAAAAAACGAACTCATTTGTTTCACGGGCGACAGATATTTCGAAGGTTCCAAATTCCTGGAAGCAGACTTACTTGGCAAAAGTGCCAAATTCCCCGCAGGTCCCTTTCTCATTGCATCCAGATTGCGCGTTCCCGTCGTGTACGTTTATGTAATGAAGGAAAAAAATCTCCATTATCATCTCTACGCAAGAGTCGCTCAGAACATCAAAAACCGGGATTCTCAGGGATTACTTAATTCCTACGTCCAGAATCTGGAATCAATGCTCAAAAAATATCCGCTACAATGGTTCAATTACTTCGACTTTTGGGACGACATTGATTAATTTTCAATATTTTTATGGCAGCTTAATCCGTCTTCCGCTCCCAATCTTTTTTTGCCAAAGCTTTTCCAGCATCAAAAAAAGGATTTCCGCTCAAGCCGGGCTGCAGATTCAACATAGAATTAAAAGTCAACATAAACAGATGATTTGTCATTCCATAGGAATCTCAACAGTTAAGTTTAGGATTTCTACATAATGACAAAAACAGTTTTAAATAAATAACGCATTGCAAAAAGAATACGACATACTTGTAATCGGCAGCGGCTTAGGCGGTCTTGTTTCAGCCCTTGTTTTAGCCAAAGAAGGACTGAAAGTGTGCGTATTAGAAAAAAATAACCAATACGGTGGAAATCTCCAGACTTTCTCAAGAGACAAACTCATTTTTGATACAGGCGTCCATTATCTTGGTGGCCTTTCAGAAGGACAGAATCTGAATCAGTATTTCACTTACCTCGGAATTATAGACGATTTGAACCTGAAAAAACTGGACGAAAACGGATTTGATAAAATCACATTCGATAATGACGAAATCGAATATCCACATTCCCAAGGTTACCAGAATTTCGTAGAACAATTATCCAAAATATTTCCCGAAGAAAGAGAAAATCTTACCAGATACATCGAAGAAATTCAAAATATCTGTAACGAGTTTCCGAGATATAACCTTGTAGGAAAAGGGAAATATAATGACGATATTCTCTACATTAATGCTCAGGAATTTATAGAATCCATAACTTCAAACAAAAAATTACAGGCAGTTTTATCAGGATCCAATTTCTTGTATGCTGGCATTGCGAAGAAAACGCCGTTATATGTTCATGCTTTAACGGTCAATTCCTATATTCAAAGTTCTTATAAATGTTTAAACGGAGGAAGTCAGATCTCAAAATTAATGATCAGACAACTCAGAAATCACGGTGCAGAAGTCTACAAACATTCCGAAGTTTCAGAAATGATCTTCGATGAAGACAATGTTTTACAATCAGTCAAAACTAAAAACGGAAAAGAATTCTTCGCCAAAAAATTCATTTCAAATATTGAGATCAGAACCACTTTAGATTTAATTGGAAAAGAACGTTTGAAGAAATCATTTACCAAAAGAATCGATGATCTGGAACCGATAAGTTCTTGTTTCAGCATTTATCTGGTCCTGAAACCTAATACTTTCAAGCATTTCAATTATAATTATTACCATTACAAAAACGAAGATCTGGTTTGGAATGGATCAGGTAATTCTGATGAAAAATGGCCGGATTGTTATATGCTTTCTTCAAGCTCGTCAAAACATGATCCCGACTTCGCAGAAAGTCTGACGGCCATCACATATATGAATTTTGATGAGGTTGCAGAATGGGAAAATACCTTCAACACGGTTGCAGAAAATCACGAAAGAGGAAAAGCATACGAAGAATTTAAAAATAGAAAAGCGGAAGAATTCATTACAGAAATAGAAAAGAAATTTCCGGAACTACGATCAATGATTACTGCGGTTCATACGTCTTCACCACTTTCTTACAGAGATTATATTGGCGGTTATAAGGGCAATATGTATGGTTATGTCAAAGATTCCGGCAATCCTTTGAAAACCATTATTTCGCCTAAAACAAAAATCAGTAATCTTTTTCTGACAGGACAAAGTGTTAATATGCACGGGATTTTAGGTGTTACAATTGGTGCATTTGTGACTTGTTCAGAGATTTTAGGAAAAGAATTGATCGACGAAAGATTGACGGAAGTTATAAATAAACAAAGATGAAAAAGAGGTTTTTAGTTTATCTTTTTTTAATATTAAATTTCATTTCGTGTGGCGTTTCAAAATCGATTCATCACGTTCCGGATGTCAGTCAATATTCACTTGAAATTCCGAAAGTTGATAAAATTAACGACTCGACTTTTAGCTTTAATCAAAATTATTTAACCAAAAATAAGCAGCAGCTTTGGGAACTTTACATCAAAGGAAATCCTTTACAGTTGGGTTATAACAATGGTGCTTTGACACAAGATCTGATGCAAAATCAGGAAGCGATTTTCTTTTCTAAAGTCGAAGGTTTCGTTCCGTCAAAATTTAAACAAAAGCTACTGAAAGGGTTTCTGAAATGGTACAACCGGAAAATGTATCTGAATGTAAGAGAAGATTACCAAACGGAACTTTTAGGTTTATCTCAATATTCATCGGATAAATACAACTTTATCGCGCCAAAATATCTGCGAAGTTTGTACTTGCACGGTGCGCACGACATTGGTCACGCAATGCAGGATCTGGCGATGGTTGGCTGTTCGTCTTTAGCAGTTTGGAATGAAAATACAGAAGACGGAGATTTGTTGATCGGTAGAAATTTCGACTTTTATGTCGGCGATGATTTCGCGAAAAATAAATTAGTTGAATTTGTAGAACCGGAAAACGGATTTCCATATATGTCAGTTAGTTGGCCGGGAATGATCGGCGTGGTTTCCGGAATGAATAAGGAAGGAATTACTGTAACCATCAACGCTGGAAAGTCTAAAATTCCGATGGCTGCAAAAACTCCGATTTCTTTGGTCACAAGAGAAATTCTACAGTTTGCCAAAAATATTGATGAAGCCATTGCAATTGCTAAGAAAAGAAAAGTTTTCGTTTCAGAATCTATTTTGGTAGGAAGTGCGAATGATAAAAAAGCAGTTATTATCGAAGTTTCGCCGGATAATTTCGGAGTTTATAAAGTGGAAAATTCGAGTAAGGTTGTTTGTACAAATCATTTTCAGTCCGAGGCTTATAAAGATGATAAACGAAATCAAAAACAAATCGCAGAAAGCCATTCCGAATATCGCTACGAAAAAATTCAGGAATTATTGGAAGAAAACCCAAAGTTGAATCCGGAAAAAATGGCTTCGATTTTAAGAGACAGATCCGGACTTAAAGATGAAAGGATAGGTTACGGAAATGAAAAAGCTTTGAACCAACTTTTAGCACATCACGCTGTGATTTTTTCGCCTGAGAAAAGATTGGTTTGGGTGTCGTCAAATCCTTATCAATTGGGAGAATTTGTCTGTTATGACTTGAATGAAATCTTTTCTGATGAACGATTGAAAACTGGAGAATTTGCGACTTCTAAATTTAATATTGCTAAGGATTCTTTTCTGGATTCTCAGGAATTTAAGAATTATGAAGAATTTAAATTTGGATTTGGATTATTTCAGGAGTTATTGTCAGAAAAAGAGATTCTTCGCTCTGAGGATTTGGTTCAAGAATATCAATCTTTAAATCCGGATTTTTGGGTGGTTTATTACCAGATTGGAAGATATTATTATCAACAAAAAAATTATCAGAAAGCGAAAATGGAATTCGAAAAGGCTTTGAACAAAGAGATTACAACAATTCCTGACAAACAGAATGTTGAAAAATATTTGAAGAAGACTTTGAGAAAGTTGAAATAATGACTAATCGTCAAATGAATGGAAAGCTTTAAACTTTGCGAAGCGCAACCCGACTTGAACGGAAATCCTTTTTTGCGTGAACTAAAGTTCTATTTAGAGAGAAATCGTGAGCAAAAAAGATTGGGAGTGGAAGGCGGATAAGTTGCCCAAATCATTCTAACCATTTTCCGGATTCACTTTGTTCAGGAAAAGATAGAATCCCAAACCGAAAATAGCAGATGCAGAAGTTGCCAAAATGAAGCTTCCAATAATATATTGAACCAGATGATTTTTCACCAGCTCAAAGTTGAGTTCGTGACTGAAAAAATTAGTTTCTCCATCTACGAAAGGCGCGCCGATAAACAAAGAAGCCGCAATGATGAACGGAATAAACGGCGGAAAACTGATATTGGAAGAGACAAACGCAAGGACTTTATTCAGTTTGAAAAATACGGCTAATGATATTGTTAAAAACGTCTGAAATCCCCAAACCGGCGACAATCCAATGAATACACCTAATGCAATAGAAAACGCTTTTGTCCGATTGCTTCCGTCACTTTCCAAAACGTCTTCCTGAATAAATCTTTTGAAGCTTTTCTTTCTGAAATTATTAATGAAATTTCTTGGGATAATATAAACTAAAGTAATGAAAACCAGGATGGTATTCAAAATGCTGATTCTTGTAAAATCTCTGAAAGGTCGGAAATGTGAAACTCTTTCTGCAGGGTCATAGAGAACTTTTACAGGGACATTTTTCACAGGAATATGTTTCCACGCAGTTCTTACGATAATTTCAATCTCAAACTCAAATTTCGGGGTGAAATATTTCTTCGGAATTTTGTTTAATGGATAAAGTCTGTAACCTGATTGTGTGTCCTGAAGCTTGATTCCTGTTTCGAACCAAAACCAGAAATTAGAAAAATTGTTCCCGAAACTGCTTTTTCTTGGAATGCCGTCTTGCGACATATTTCGGTTTCCGATAAGCAGAACATCTTCATTTTCTTCGAGCAAAGTTTCTACAAAAACAGGAATATCGTCTGGATAATGTTGTCCGTCAGAATCTATTGTTATTGCAAAATCAAAACCGAGTTCTATTGCTTTTCTGAAACCAATTTTAAGTGCATTTCCTTTTCCTTTATTTTCGGGTAAATCAATGATTGAAATTTGCGGATAGTCGCTCAGAATCGATTGAGTTGAGTCCGTAGAACCATCATTCACAACAATGATATTTTGAGTGTAATCCAGAACACCGTTTATAACTCTTTTCAGAGTTTTTTCATTGTTGTAAGTAGGAATTAAAACGCAGATTTTCTTTTCAGAGATCGCATTTTGTACTTCGTGGATGGTCATTTTATTTTAATGAAGCTTTTTCGGCTGCTGTAATGGTTTTGGATTGTGCTGCAAATTGTTTGATGTAGCTTTTTAGCTCAGCGTTTTGTTTGCTGTAATTGCTGATGAGGAAGATTTTGTCTTCTTTCAGATTCTTGTTGTAACCAACGATTTTCGGAATATTTTCCTGTACACTCATTCTTATCACGCGCAATTCTGCGTTGTTCGGATTGCTTGCAATGATGCTTTCCAGATTCTTTGCGCCAGTTTTTACAAATGATTTTCTCTTGTTTTTTTCGGTGGTCACTTTGGCTTCCAATATATTAGCCGCCGCTTTGTAGGCGGATGTCACAGGATCCGAAGATGTTTTTTTTTCGGCTAATTCAATGAAATCTTTAGCATTGTTGTTAGACAAATTTGCTTTGGAATAGCTGTTTCTTAATCCTTCCAGATCTGACTGGAAAAATGCAAAAAATGAGAATATTAAAGTGAAAATCAATTTCATAACCTTAGAGTTTGGTATAATTAACTGACATTTTCAATGCAATTGTTTCGCCAAAAATAGTGGTGTTCTTTATTTTTACTTCGCCATCTTTTTCATTAATGTCCAATTCTAAAACCAAATCAGGCGTTTCGAAAGGATTGATGATCGCCATAAATTTAACATTAGAAGCAGATTTCAGAAACAATTTTGAATCTGTGAATTTTTCTGCTAAGTCTTTTACAATCTGCATCATACAAACGCCTGGAGTTACAGGATTTCCCGGAAAATGTCCTTTGAATATCTCGTGATCCTTGTTTAGCTTTATGTTTGCCCGAAAAGTATTGTTCTCGGATTCGTGAGATGTCAGGTCGTAAAAATTTTTAAGAATGGACTGCATATTTTATTCTGTTTCAGTGATTTGCGCCAGTTTTATATTGATCTTGAAATCTTTGTGCTGAAGATTAATGACTTCTGCAAAAGTATGTTTTTTTGCTTCAAAACTGAAATCGATTTTTTCCCGCTTGTTTTTTGTGTAAACAATTTGATTCAATAATCCATTTTCTTTATTAAAAAAGAGGTAATGTTTATTCTTTCCAACTTCTGAACTGTAAATTTTGAACCGTTCATTTTCAAAACTTTCCGTTACCGGATATTTTTTTCTAAGCAATTCCTGAAAGTCATTCTTAAGAAAATTAATGACCATTTTTTTATCTAAATCTGCGAGAACATAATTCAGTTTAAAATCATTTTCCGAGATTTCAAAATCGATCATTTTGTTTCCAAAATCTGTTGTCATTACAACGCGGTGAGTGGTTTCAGAGATTTTTTTAATGATTAAAATTCCACTGATGTCATTATTATAAACTTCCATCCGGCATTTGTAAACATAATCTTCATTGGAAGAAAAATACAGATTTTCAACCGTTTTTTCGGAACTCGAAATCGGATTTACATCTGTTAATTGATAACTTTTACAGGAAGCGAACAAGAGCAGAATAAGGCTACAAAGAAAACTCTGACTCAGAAATTGGCGCATTGATTTTGGTGTTTTTGAAAACAATATTCGTTATGTCTCCGGAAGCTTCGGTCATATTAACTTGTGAAACCGTCGATTCATTTTTCGGAAACTGAAGCTCAATTTGCTTAATGTATTTCAATAATTGAGCAGATTTCGGAGTGAACTTTGCAATGTTGAAATTCCCATTTTTAAAATAAGCTACCGAAAATTCCGGATCGCTGAACATCTTTCCGTTTGAACTTCCGACAATTAGTTTATTGATTTTCTCAAAGGTTTTACTTTTCGCATCGACAGAAGATTTTTTTCCCTGGTCATTGATGAAGATTTTATTCTCTTTGAAAATAATACTGTATTGATAAGGTTTTATGTACTTCCAGCTTAAAGTATTTGGCGATTTCAAAGACATTTTTCCTTGCGTGACAATGTTTTTATCCAGAAAATCCATTTTTTTAGTTTGAACGAAATCACTTTGTAAGGTTTTAATTTCCTTTGTTTCGGATGAAACTTTAGCCACAAACGCTTTTGATTCTGCACTTGTCATCGCTGTATTTTGAGCAAAGGTGAAACTTGAAATTAATAAAAACGCTCCGAAAGCTATATTTTTAAACATTATTTTCTGATTTAATTATTGAATCAATCGTGAAAGTCGAATACTTTTCACGCTCCAAAAATAACAATAATTCGACCAAAACATTGTACGTTTTCTCCGAAGTGTCGTGAAGCAGAATAATGCTGCCTTTTTTTAAATTTTTGGTGATTCGGTTGTAGATTTTTTTATCGTCGTCAATCACTGTGTCAAGTGAACGGACATTCCAGCCGATACTTTTCTTATGAGTTTTTTTAATCGCTTTTGCTATATTTGGATTGGTCACTCCGAAAGGCGGTCGATACAAATCAGTTTTAATATTTCCAATTTTCAACATCACTTCATCACATTGTTTAATTTCTTCAACCATTTTTAAAGTTGATAAAAATCCGGTGTTATTTGAATGTGAAAAAGTGTGATTTCCAATTGTATGACCTTCCGCAATAATTCTTTTGAAAGTTTCAGGATATTTTTCAATCTGTTTTCCGATGCAGAAAAATGTGGCTTTGATGTTGTTTTCTTTTAAAATATCTAAAAAATTCGGTGTGAATTCTGTCGGTCCATCATCGAAGGTTAAAGCAACTTCTTTATTTTTTGTTCGTTTAAGGGTAAAACTGTTGACAAAATAGCCTAATTGAATATCAAAAGAACCCCAAACGACAACTGCTGAAAAAATGGAAAACCAAGCTAAATAAAGCCAAATACTTCCCTGAAAAAGACAAATAATAAAGTTGCTGAGAATGTAAAAAATGATGAATTGGTAGTGTTTCATTTTTATTGTCTTTGGATTTCTGGTTTAAAATTTTCAGACTCTAAGTTCTTCAGACAAGTATGTTTGTCATTTCGTAGGAATCTCGACAGTGTCCTAAATTTGTTTAGATTCCACGCTCCACTTCGTTTCGCTCTGAATGACAAAGACTCTGATTATTTTCACACAAAATAATCTAGTAAGTTAAACTTTCTCTAATAAAACCAAACTATGATCATTTCCTCCCAAATGATTGTACAAAAGCACATTTTGAATGCTTTCCTTTTTTACATCATTAATTTTCATCACTTCCGGAATCTCCTGATTTTTAAGAATCTGACAAGCCATAAAAGTTGAAAAACCACTTGCTGTATTGAATTCTCCACTCAAATGTTTGTAAAACAATAACGATGAATTTTGAAATAATTCTGATGCATTTTGATAATAAAAATCAGATTCTGAATCTCCGCTGAAACCTAAAATCACAGCGTCAATATCTTCATTCGTTAAATTATTTTTAGTTAAAAAATCCTCAATAAATCGTTGAACTTCGTTTAATTCTAATGTGTTAACAATTTGAATGTCTTTCAATTGGGCATAATAACTTTCGATTTTATCTTTTCCTAAAACAAAAAAACTTGAACCTTCGCCCCAAATAACACCTTCTGTTTTTGAATTTAAATAATCAACCGGAAGGTTTTCTTCTTTTTTAATGGAATTATTCAGTTTGTAAAGCTCCATTGTCCGCTCGGTTTGCTCGTCTGTTGAACCCACCAAAATATTTTCTGCTTCACCATCCAGAATCTGAAGTTTCGCATCCAGCATTGAAAATTCCAATGAAGATGAACTGTTTACATAAGTGAAATTATAGCCGTGACATTGCAATCCCAAAGCAATTTGCCCGGAAACCGTATTGTGTGTTGACTGAATGAAAAACGTCGGTGTCAGAAATTCTTCATTATTTTCTAAAACATTTTTGAGAAACTTTTCGGAATCCTGAGAACAACCCATTCCCGTTCCCACGATGATGGCGTCAGGTTTTTCAATTCCTGCTTCCTGCAAGGCTTTTGTGGAGGCTACAGAACTCATTTTTACTGTTTTAGACATTCTTCGGCTCATCGCTGGCGGAATGAATTCTTTATAATTAGGCTCAATGGCTTTTAAAACCTGTACTGAATTTTCAGGTTTTAAAGTATCGAAGAAATTTTCGTTTAAAGTGTCCTGAATCGAGATGCAGGCGACACTGTTGATGTAAACTGCACTCATTATTTAGAAAAAATTAAAGTTGAACAGTTTCCTCCAAATCCAAATGAATTGGAAAGTACGTGGTTGATATTTTTCTCTTTCAGTTCTGTAACCGGTGTCAAATCAAATTCTTCCATCTTAGTTTTGAAATTTAAATTTGGAAAAATCACATTATTCTGCATCGCCAAAATCGAATAAACCGCCTCAATTCCAGCCGCAGCTGCCAAAGTATGACCTGTAAACGCTTTCGTAGAACTGAATTCCGGAACTTGATTTTCGCCAAAAATTCGAATCATTGCAATACCTTCAGACAAATCATTATTCGGAGTCGCCGTTCCGTGAACGTTGATGTAATCGATGTTTTCTTTATTTAAACCTGAAACTTTCAAAGCTTTTTCCATTGCTAAATAAGCACCTTGTCCGTTCTCCGACGAAGCGGTTTGATGATGAGCATCGTTGGCATTTCCATATCCTGAAAGATAGGCGAGCACTTTTTTGTTTTCTTTTTTCACCACTTCATCAGATTCCAAAACGAGGAAAGCGGCTGCTTCGCCCAGATTCAAACCTTTTCTGTCGTTATCGAAAGGTGTATTATAAGAATCCGTCAGAATCATCAACGTATTAAATCCATTCAAAGTAAATTTCGAAAGTGAATCTGTTCCGCCGACAATCACACGGTCAAGAATGCCGTTTTTGATGAGTTTTGCGCCCATCATAATCGCATTCGCTGCAGACGAACAGGCTGTGCTGATGGTAGAAACCATTCCTTTCAAACCCAACAATTTTGCAATTGCCAAAGACGAATTTCCGGCATCGTGAGAGTCAATGTATTTTTGCTTTTCGGGGAAATCTTCGTAGGTGTAGAAATATTTTTCGGTGATATCCATTCCGCCCACGCTGGTGGAGGAAATGAGTCCGGTTTTATATTCGTTAATGTCTGAAATTCCGGCGCTTTCTACAGCTTCTTTTGCAGCTACCATTCCTAATAAAGCGGTTCTTGTGACGTTGTTATCTTCATTCAGCTGAAGTTTCTGCACAAGTTCTTCATTAGACAATTTTATCTCGCCTGTTTTGATGCTTCCGGCGTGGCGTGTTTCAAACAGTTCAATGTCTGAAATGCCGTGTTTACCGGTTGTCAGCGAAATAAAATTTTCCTCAACATTGTTACCAATGGAGGAAATAATGCCCATTCCTGTAATGGCAATTTTTTGACTCATCTTTTAATAATGTACCAATGTATCAATTTAACAGCGTAACAATATTGGTACATTGCTAGATTGATACATTGTTAGATTAAATTATTTTGTTCTGTTTTCTTCGATGTATTTTGCCATCACTTCGATAGACTGGAAGATTTCTTTACCTTTTTTCGGGTCAGATAATTTGATTCCGTAGTCTTTATCAAGAAGTACAATTAGTTCCAGTGCGTCGATAGAATCCAATCCAAGACCGCCACCAAAAAGTGGGTCTGTGTCTTTGATTTCTTCTACTGCAACGTCCTCAAGATTAAGAACTTCTATGATTTTGTTTTTTAATTCTAATTTTAAGTCTTCCATAATTTTATTCTAATATGTAAAATTACTCTTTAAAGTAATATTTTTTAGTCGTTTCTATTTTAAAAAATGTTTTTCTTCAATATTTTCAAGCACTTTCATTTGATGAATTGCAATATTATTAAGTTTTTGCAAACGCTCACTTTGACTGAAATTCTCCTGAATGAAAATAGCATTGATATTTTCCAGATTTGAAAGACAAATCAGTTGATTCATCATCGCATAATCACGAATATTTCCTTTTTTCTCAGGATTTGCTTCTCGCCATTGACGTGCTGAAATTCCGGATAATGCAACATTCAGCACATCTGCTTCATTTGCATAAATGATAGAGATTTCTTTTGGAGATAATTCTTTCGGAATTAGATTTTGTTGGATGGCATCTGTATGAATACGATAATTTATTTTTGCCAATTCTCGTTTTGCAGACCAGCCCAATTGCTTTTGCTCCTCTTCTTTTAACCTTTGAAATTCGGTTATCAGATATAATTTAAACGAAACACTTATTGCTGAACCAAATTCAAAAGCGATGTCTTTGTGCGCAAAAGTACCACCATATTTTCCTCTTTTTACAATGATTCCGACTGCCTCTGTTTTTTCAATCCATTCTGAAATACTCAATGTAAAGTTTGGCAATCCTGACTGCATTTTAAAGTGGTCAGATTCGACCACTTTAAAACTTGGATTATTGATGAGTTCCCAAGTACTTAAGAATTCGAGTGCATAACGTGTTCTAATCCAGTTCTTTATAATGTCCGCAGCACGGCTTTCGCTTTCTTTTGCGTTAGCCATATCAGTAAGCGAGATGAAATCTACATTCTCGACAGATATTATCCTTATTTCTGAATTTTCTACGCTAATTTTTGCCATTCAAACTTTTGATAAGTAATTTTTATTTGGTAAATATTATATTTTCACAAACTTAGCAAATATACGAAAGCTTTATAACTTTCCTGATATAGTTCGACCCAGCCACACAAGACTTTTTCAGCTTTCCCTGATTGCAGAATCTGTGCCGCGTATGAATTTAAAAATTCTTCATCAAATTCATCCAGAACGAAAAATGCGTTTTCAGTCTGCATTTTATGTTTAATGCTAATTTCGCCAACGCAAATGTTAGGTAAAGTGTACACAAAAACAGCCGGACTCGGGAAATAATTTTCCTGAGAATTGATGCTTTCCTGATATTTAAAATCGGTATCGAGGCTTGATGATTTGTTGGCGAAAACCAAAGCTGTTTTGCTGTGATCGTCGTTTTTCAGAATCATTTCGGAAGCGAGAAACGCAAGTTTGCTCAAATTATCCATTTTATGAAATTTTGGATAATTTAGTTCTAAAGTTTTATACGCTTCTTTTGCAAAATCTGAGAAATTTTCGGTTTGGGTTTCAAAAATAATTTTTTGGTTGACGGTTATTTTTGAGTTTTCTATGATACAAATGTCTGTTTTCTTCATTGAGGATTTTCAAAAAATTTAAGGCTTTTTTATTGGGTTTTGATGAGTGTTGAAAACAGAGAGTACGATGATTTTGTAATCAATAATGTCAAAAACTACGAGGTAAGGAAATTTTTGAATAAAAGCTTCTCTGTAGTTTTTCTTAAGCTGAAAATGTTTAGGATTGTTTTGAATTCTACGTAGATATTTGTCCAAATGTGTCATAAATTTCTCTCCCAAACCTTTCTGCGCATCTTCATAATAAATATATGCTTCTAGAATTTCCAGACTTGCTTCTTCCTGTAGGATTAATTCATAAGTCATTTCAAAGCAGATTTTGCTTTTTCTTTGACTTCCTCCCAAGTGTAAGATTTGCTTTCTCCGCTTAAGTATTTTTCTCGTCTTTCATTTATTTCATCGTAATGCCAATCAGGAATTGTTGGATAGCTGTCTTCCTGCTCCTCAACATCAATTATTCCGTTGATTATGCGCAGAATTCTCTCATCTGCAATATCAATGAAGTCGTGAATTCTTTTTCTGATTTCTAAAGTAGATTCCATTTCCTAAAACTTTAATTTTATAAAATTACAAAATTATTTTTACGCTTTTTCCAAAACAATTGCCGCATTGCATCCACCAAAACCAGAAGCTGTTTTCAGAATATATTTAATGTTTGTCGACAGATTTTCTTTAATAATATTCAAATCCTGAGAAACACCCATTTCTTCAAAGTTTTTGGATGGAATTAACGTATTGTTCAAAGCAGATTCCATTGAAATAATGCTTTCCAATAAGCCTGATGCACCCAAACAATGTCCGTAATATCCTTTCATACTGTTCAAGGGGACATTTTGCAAATCCATTCTGTTGAAAGCGATGGCTTCCATTTCGTCGTTGTAAAGCGTTGCTGTTCCGTGAGCGGAAATAAAATCGATTTGTTCGGCAGAAACTTTCGCTTCTTTCATCGCATTTTGAACACTAGCAAATAATCCGTCGCCAGTTCTTGATGGTCCCGAAATGTGATTGGCATCGTTAATCTCAGAATCTCCTAAAACTTTAAACTTAAATTTTTCATTCTCTCGGAGTCTGAGCGTAGTCGAAGACTCTGAAGTCATATAAACTGCCGCTGTGGCCTCACCCAGATTAATTCCGTTGCGATTCTTGTCGTAAGGTTTGCAAGGTTCGCTTCCAATTGCCTGAAAAGAATTGAAACCCGAAATTACAAACTCAGAAATCTCATCTCCGGCAACAACAAAAGCATCTTTATGTTTTCCTGCCTGAATCATATTCTTAGCAACAGAAATCGCCATTACTCCTGATACACAAGCATTGGAAATGACAATCGGTTTGGTTTTAAATCCAAAAAAATCAGCTAATTTTTGAGCTAAATTTGAAAGATAAACGCCTTCCGGTAAAGCGGTTTCGTTTTTTAATAAACTAATATTTCCTTTTGTTGTTGAAAGAATAAAAGCCGTCTCATCTGAAATTGGATTTCTTTCTACCAAAGGTTTCAGACTTAGCAAAAACATTTTTTCAAGTCTTGTGAAATCTTGATTGTCGAAGTTATTATTAAATTCTTCTTCTAACTTTTCAGAATCAATTTTAGAAACAAAAAAAGCTTCGTGATTATCGATGATTTTATGCAAAGCCACACCAGATTTCCCTTCCAGAAGCGCTTTCCAGTTTGATTCCACATCAAAACCCAAAGGCGTGACACAATTGTAATCTGTAATGTAAATTTCTTTCATCATAATCCCATTTTATCTTTCCAAGTCTGAAAAAAATCAGGATTGTACAGGCATAAATTATTCTCAGAATCCAGAAAAACCTGAATGGTTTCTCCACTGCAAACCAATTGATTTTGCTGATTGAAAATCTCGTATTTATAAATCAATTTCGCCGAAATAGAATTTACAAAAGTTGTTACGATGTTAAAAGTTTCGCCATATTTCAAAGGCAGAAAATGTTCGCACATACTTTTTACAATCGGTGTGGTAAATCCTGCTTTCTGAATGTCGAGATAGGTCAAACCGTGCTGTCTTCCGAAAGCTTCTCTTCCGTCCTCAAAATAAACGATGTAATGTCCGTGCCAAACGATTCCCAGCGGATCTGTCTCGTTGAACCGGACGCGTACTTCTTCTGTACAAGTTAAATTTTTAGACTGCATTTTGTTTTCTTTCGTAAAGTAAAGAGATGGTTACCATCGCAATATAAAATAAAAATAGGAAAATCAGTTCCTTAGCAATTTCGCCAATGCCACTGTTTCTTAAAATAATATCGTAATAAGCGTTTAAACCCCAATTCATCGGGGAAAACCGCGCAATTTTCTGCATAAATTCGGGCATCAGGAAAACAGGAACCCAGATTCCGCCAATCGCTGCCAAAACCACCACCGAAGTCGCTCCAAACGGCGCTGACTGTTCCTGCGTATTGGACATTGTTCCTATTAAAACTCCAAATCCAATCGCTGCCAATCCTGCAAACAAAGTCACAATAAGAAGGTGGAACATTTTTCCGGAAACATCAAACTGAGGTAAATCCATCAAAGGGAAAAGCCAGATTCCCACTGCAACCATCAGCAAAAACTGGATGACGCAAATGATTAAATAAGTAAATGTTTTTCCTAAAATATGAATGAAATACGGCGTCGGACTCGTACGAATTCTCACGCTCGTTCCCTGACTTTTTTCTTTGACTAAATTAATGGAAAGTGGCACTACAATAAAGAAAATAGCAAATAATGCCCAGGCTGGAACATTGTGCTGAACGGAATTTGGAATTACATCTAGTTTTCCTTTGTTCGGTGTGATTTCTTTGAAGGTAATTAAACTTTTATTTTCAAGGTCTTCCGTTGTTCCAAGTTGGTCTTGGAAGGCTTTGTAGATCTTTTTATTCTCGATTTCGAAAACCATTTTATTGATGGCATTCATTACAGAATTTTTGAAACCAGCGTTGGTTGCGGGGTCGAAAAAAAGATGAATATCTTTTGTTTTTGAAGCTATAACTTTAGTCGTAGTCGAATCAGTTTCTAAACCAAATGAACTAACGACAGTTTGAACTTTGGAATCGATATTTGAATTTAAATCTTTCGTTAAATTTTCCGGAATGACGATGGCCATTTGGTAATCTCCCGTGAACACAGCCTTTTCAGCCGATTTTTCGTTGTAGTCGGTGACGAGTTCAAATGTTTTGCTGGTTTCCAGTTCTTTTTTGATGACTTTGGAAACTTCAGATTTATCGTTATCAATGAAAATAATAGGGATTTTTGAGCCTTCAAGATTTTTGAATGTCGAATTCTGAATTAAAGTAATCGTAATAATCAACAGCAACGGCATCAGGAAAATGATAACAATTCCGCCCGAATCTCTCTTCAGTAACTGAATTTCCTTGATGAAACTTCTCCACAATTTATACAACATCTCTCAACTCTTTTCCGGTTAATGAAATGAAAACATCCTCTAGGTTTTCAGCATTGGTAACTCTTTCCACCAATTCTTGAGGCGTTCCAGTCGCGTGGATTTTTCCGTGGTCGATGATGGCAATTTTTGTACAGAATTCCTCCGCTTCCGAAAGGTGATGCGAGGTGTAAATAATGCACGTTCCTTTTTTATTTAAGTCTAAAAGATAATCGATAATTGCTTTTTTCGATTGAACATCAACGCCAACGGTCGGCTCGTCCAGAAACAGAACTTTCGGGTTGTGAAGCGTTCCGGCAATCAGATTGCAACGGCGTTTCATTCCGCCTGAAAACTGGTCGACTTTTTTATTGGCGAATTTCGTTAAACCCATTAATTCCAAAGCTTCATCGATTTCTTTGTGCAGATTTTTATGTTTTAAACCATACAGACTTCCGAAGAACAACAGGTTTTCTTTCGCCGTTAAAGTCGGGTAGAGCGCATATTCCTGTGGGACAACACCAATGATTTGTTTGATTTTTGAACTGTCTTTTTTAGGCGACAATCCGTTGATGGTAAAACTTCCTGAGGTTGGTTTGATTAAACCTGAAAGCATAGAAATTAGCGTGGTTTTTCCCGCTCCGTTGGGACCAAGAATTCCATAGATTTCGTTTTTATCGATGTTCAAAGAAATATCATTAACCGAAAAGTCTTCCGAATTTTTGTATTTCTTGTAAAGATTTTTTATTTCAATGATATTCTCCAAACTATATTGCTTTTCTCAGTTTTTTATAAAACGCTTCCTCTAAATCAGCAATATGCAGCATCGATTTTGAAAGCTGATTGTAAATATCACTTTTCGAATTTCTGTTTTTGTAAACCCTTGCAATATCCACGGCAAAGTCTCTCCAAAGGTCACCGATTGCGGTAATTTCTTTGGACAATTCTTTCAGTTCTTCATTTTTAAGAATTACAGACGCTTCCTGCAAAAAAGCACCGTAAATAAACCTGAATCCGCCACCACCGGTCCCGATTTCTTCCTGCATTCTGATTAACTGTCCGAGGTAATGGTTGGTCACTTTCGTCCCTTTTTTCTCCGCCCATTTCGGGATGCTTTTCGCCACCCAGCGCATTGCTTTTACGCCAATTAGCGGAACGGGAGCCAACATATTTTTGCAGGTATCTTTGATTCCTTTCTTAATTGCTTCTTCTAAGTTTACATTTTCCGGAATATGTGTCGGAAAATACATATGACCTTTCGGGGCAAGTGCGCCTTTGGCATAACGAACTTTTTCGAGCTCAGCTTCAGTTAAAGTTGTTGCAAAATCCATCACAGGGTCGCTGATGAGGAATTTTCCATCTTCTTTTCCGTAAACAACCAAATTGTGCGCGTTGAAATGGAATTTATATTCTTCAGGGAAATAGGTCAAGTTGAAAACACCTACCTGTAAACCTGTCGGGATATTTTGTTCTAAATTTTTCTCCAAAGCAGCCTGAGCTTCTTTCGGGTTTGAAAATTTAATTCTTTTGATTTTTATGCCCAGTCTTTTTGCGGCTTTGCTGAAAATAGCTCCCGGCATCGGACGATAACTGAAACCCGGAGCGAAATTGACTTTCAGGAAAGGCAAATACACGAAAAATAATCCGGAACCGATTCCGAAAATCATTGGTTCGCTGAGTTTCAAACCTCTGTTGAGAAGTAAATTGGAGGCAACACCGTTTTCGCAATGGGCTGTCTGATGGTGTTCAAAATTCAATTTCATTATTTACCGTCGAAGTTTTTTAATTCATTTACCGAAATTCCGAACGTGTCGGCATATTTCTTCAAAGTAGAGTCGCTGAGTTTTTTAAATATTTTCGGTTTTGCGTGTCGTTTAACCGTCCATTGCCACTTTCCGACGTATGCTGAAAGAACCTGTAAATCCATTTTATTCAATTCCATAAAATAGATGATTGGACTTACGATATTGTTGGCAACATTTTGTTTTGCTTCTTCGATTCTCTCGTTGATGAGCGCCATCGATTCGTCAAGGGCAGCTTTTTTTGCTTCCCAGCCGATGCTTTGAGCGGTGGTGTAATTGTTATTTTCATCAGTCACATATAACATTTCGGTCATATTTGCTGATTGAAGATTACTTTCGTCTTGTGGAATGTCTTGTTTTTTCATCTGATTCTTAGTTTTTCAATTCCTGAATAAACAAATTGATTTCTGCTCTTATCAGTAATTTTTCATTAATGAAAGTTTCGCAGAAAATATGGCAAATGTTCTCGTATTGAGAAATCAAAGATGCTTTTGAAATGATATTGTCGCCTACTTTCGGTAAGGCAAAAATCTCTATTTTTTTGATGTTAGTAATGAAACCGATAACTTTCGTTTCAACGTCCGGATTTTGGAAAAAGCTTTGTCCGAGAATCGATGAGCAAGTTTGCGCCACATTTTCTATCAATCCAGATTCAACCAATTCATTATTTAAAACAAAAATATTGTCTGCTTTAATTTCAAAAGAAGTGATGACGGTTTCCGGCGTCAATTCCAAGATGTAATCCGCCATCAGCATTGGTTTGCGATGGGGAAGAAAATTGTGGATGTTGATCAAGTTTTCGGCCTTCAGTTCCATATTTTGTTTTAACTACAAAAGTCACAAAAGCAATTCTTGATTTTCCTTTTGTGACTTTCGAAGTTTAGTTTTTTATTATTTCACAACCGTTTTCATCTGCGATTTCGCAATCACGGTTTCATTGATTTTAGTAATGATTTCAACCAAAGTTACGCCCATCATTTCGTTCAGAATTGTCGCTTCGGAAATCAATTGGTCGCCCACTTTCGGTAAGCTTTCAGCCTCGAAAGATTTGATAGCGCCGATGTAACCAGTCGGAGATTCTTTACCCAAAAGAAAATATTTGTAACCTGTGTGCAAAGCGACGGTTTGAGCCTGATGTTCTATTAATCCCGAAGCTTGAAAAATTCCTTCGTTAGCGAAAATATTATCTTCTTTAATAATAAATTTCGAAACAACGTGTTTCTCGGAATAGTCGCAAACTTCGCCAACCATTACGAATGGAAACCTTTGCGGAATCAGACTTTCTACAAAATCTTTGTCGGAGTTTGGTAAGTTGGTTTCCATTAGCAAACCGTCAATAAGGCACAAGAATACGCGAATCTTCCACTTTCCGGAACGCAAAGAAGGATTTTTTCACCTTTCTTCAATTTTCCGGAATTCATCAATTGTTCAACAGCGATGAAGATAGAACCGGCGCCGATATTCCCAACTTCAGAAAGATTGTAGAACCATTTTTCCCAAGGGAAATCCAAACCTACATTTGCGAATTCCTCCTTCAAACCATCTTTGAAATAACCAGAAGAAATGTGCGCCAAAACGTGGTCCACAGTCTCAGGATCAAGCTGATGTTTGTCAAAAGATGTTCTCAAACTTTCGGCACCTTTTACCAGAATATATTTGTCAAGAATTTTCGTGTCTTGCTTCAAAGCGAAAATCGATTGCTTCAACCATTCGTCCGATGGATAATCTGCCCAGGATTTTAGACTTCCGTCTTCCTGTTTTTCGCAACCGGAATACATACAAGCTTCGATTTCGTGTGCGTAAGAATAGAAATCAATCCATTCCACTTTCAATGATACTTCATTTTCTCTTGGCTTTTTTTCCAAAAGAAATGCACCTGCGCCGTCAGAAAGCATCCACCTCAGGAATTCTCTTTTGAAAGCAACAATTGGTTTTTCTTCCAATAAAATTAAATTCTCAGCTTCGTGGTTGAATTTGTCAGCGGTCATCAAAGCAGACATTCTTTCGGAACCTACGCAAACGGCATTCTCTTTTACGCCAGCTTTTAGAGAAAGGAAACCGTAGTTTAAGGCATTCATTCCGGAGTTGCAAAGTCCCATAGAAGTGTTGATTTCTACAGACTTTCCGATGTTAAGTTCGCCGTGAACCATCGATGCGTGCGAAGGCTGGATCTGGTCAGCAGAAGTGGTTCCGCAAGACAGCAACTCCATATCTTCTTTTTTGAAATTCTCATCAAAAAGTCCGTTGATTGCTGCAGCTGTAATCTGAGCATTGGTATGTGTTGCGTTTCCATTTTTGTCCAAAGCGTAGTATCTTGTTTTGATTTGATTGTTTCTCAAAATCAATGCTTTGGCTTTAGAAGGTTTTCCGTTTACCAATCCAAGATAGTCTTCCATCTCGTCGTTGTGAACAGGTTCGTTTGGTAAAAATGTGGATGCTTTGGTTATATATACGTCGTTCATTATTTTAAATTAATTCCTTGTAAGTATTCTCTTTGTTTTCTTCTTTTGGCAAACAAAAATGGTGCTAATAATATGTGAAAAACTAAAACAATTGGAGAAATTATCCATATTGCTGCCATCAAATATACCTTAAAGAATTTGATCAGCAAAGGTCGTTTTTCTTTTTTCTTGATAATCAGATTGCTCCAAACGGTGAAGATTTTATTGCCTACTTTTTCAACACGGACCAGGAAAGGTCTGATTTCTACAGCTCCGTTTTTAACCAAATCCGGCTGAAGATTCGCAAAATCGTTTTTATCTAAATACGTTTTGATGATTTCTCCGTATTTTCCTGCACCGTTGATTTCTTCGTCAGAAATTCCGGCTGCCGGCAACATTCCGGATTTCTCTTTTTGTCCGGTTGTCAGCCATCGTAGAATCGTCAAAACGCTTGTGTAATTGTCGTGTCTGTCTACCAATGCAATGTTTCCAACCAATTTAGCGTTCATTCTTTTGAGATAAACTTTCAGTTTTTCCTGAGAAAGCATCCACATATTTCGGGTTCCGGAAATGGTCACGACAGGAGTATCTTTCAGAATATTCTCAGCAAATCCACTTTTCAAAAATGAAATAATCGGAATCGAAGGCGTGAGATACCAAACCTGATATCCAAAAAGAATCAAATCGAATCTGGTGTTCAAGACTTCATCTGAAGGTGGATAGATTTCGCTTGGGATCTGCAAATAAGATTCGGGGAAAGTGTTGAAAAAGACATCACCTGACCACGGAAAAGGGAAATCTTCTTTCAGTTTGATATTGTAGTAAGTGACTTTGTACTGTTCATTATTTTCAAACGGTTTGGCGACATTTTTTACGATATCTTCCAATTGCCCGGTCTGAGAATAATAGATTACAAGTATGTTTTTCTGCATCAGAATTTAATATAAAAACAAAAATAAGATTTTCAAATTTATTATTTGCGTCTTAATACTTTAATTGATTCCGAATTGTGGATTAAGTTAAAATCAGGATTTTCAGAAAGTGAATTTTCTGTATTAAGAAAAATGATGGTTTCCGGTAAATTCTGGATTTCGGAAAGGTCAAAATTTTGATCTGAGATTAGCAGAATATCAATGGTTTTATTAATGTCAGAAAGGTTTTCGATGTAATTCAGTTTCCGTCTTTTTACGAGATAATTTTGTTCGGCAATTTCTCTTTTCTCTTTATTTTTAATGAAACTAAATATCCTTCTTCCAGCCTGCTGAAATGTCAGTAGAAAATCTTTTTGCCCAAAATCATCTGCGATATGAAGAATTGTCGCATCTTTTGCAATGTGTTTATTCAGTTCAAAATAAGCCGATTTATTTATATTAAAATCATTTTTGACTTTTTTTACGACTTCAGTTTCTTTATAAAGGAAACTTAGAAATAATTTCTTTTTAAAATAATTCTCATCTTCAATTTCATCTCTCAACTTGGCAAATTCATTTCTGAAATAAGCATTGATGTTTTTAGCTCTTTCTTTATAAGTCGTTCCAAATGAAAAATCGTTTTTGCTTATTCTGTCACCAACTTTCACAATAATATCACCGTCGTAAATAATGAAATCTCCTTTAGGCAAAACTTCAGAATTTCCGTGAATGTAAAGTGGTAAAATATCCAAACCAAATTCTTCAGCCAAATAAAAAGCACCTTTGTGAAAACGTTTTACATCATTTGTATAAGACCTTTCAGCTTCAGGAAAAACGACTAATGAATAACCTTGGTTGATTTTTTCTTTTAATTTTTCTTTACCATTTTCGATACCTTGAGAAACCGGGAAAAACCCTAACGCTTTTACTAATTTCCCAAAAACCGGTGAATTATAAACCCAATCATTCACCAGATAGACAATTTTATGTGTTGCCATCGAAATCGCCAAAGTATCGAGAAAAGATGTATGATTGGCAATGATAATCGCAGGTTTACTGAAATCTTCGTTCGGGTTTGTAATCACTTTTTTCTTTACAAAAGGATTTCCGTACAAAACTGACGTCATAAATCTGGCTAAAATCAATTTGATAATATCCAAAGTTTTTCCTTTTGAGTTTTTCACGAATATACTTCCGATTGCTGAGAAAATAAATCCGCCTAATCCATAGTAAATAAAGAGAATAACAGAATGTAAAAACAGTCTGAATGTGATTGGAGAAAGTCCTTTTTTCTGTCTGTTAATGATCAGAAACCTGAACCAGAAAGGATATAAAGTTGATGTAATGATAATCACAGAAAGCATTCCGATGAGCGCAACCAAAGCTAAAGAATGCAACGCCGGATGTTTTGCGAAAATCAAAGAACCAATTGATAAAATCGTTGTGAAAACTGCCAGAATAATTGAAATCCGATACGTCGGAAGTTCGTTTTTTCCGGTCGTGTGTTCTTTCTGCATCGCTTGTGTCAGGAAAATACTGAAATCGTCTCCGACTCCGAAAACCAATGTACACACAACAGTACTGAAAATATTGAGTTCCAACCCTAAAAAGTAGAGAATTCCTGCTGTCACAACGCCAGTCAGAACAATTGGAAACATCGTCAGCATCGTCAATTCAAAATTCCTGAAGAAAACAATAATTGTGAGAAGAATCGCCAATAACGAATAATTAATCAACGTGTTGAAGTCTCTTTTCAGCAAGCCTAAAAAGTTTTCATTCATTTGCTGACGGTCGATTGCGATGGCGTCGTGTTTCTTTTCAACATCTTTTATGAAAGCGTCGCGTTTCTTTTCATCTACTTTCACAACATTCGAAACAGTGTAAAAACCATTTTCCTGACTGAGAAATTCTGAGATTTGGAGCACTTTTATTTTTTCGTAGTCTTTTAAACTTAAAGTGGCGTAGGTTTTATTTAAATTTTCATTGAACTGATCGAATGCTGAAGCATTAAAGCCAAATTTATTTCCATTAAGCACCAATTCTGAAGTAGTAGAATTCTTTTTATTCTGATTCCAGAAATTATTCCAAATCTGTATTTTTTTCTGCTGATCTTTTTCGGAAAGAACAACGTTTCCAAGCGAATTATAGCTTAGGATTTTACCCTCTTTTTTCTCTTTCTCCAAAAACTGACTCAGATCTGAATTTCTCGCCAAAGCTTCTTCCTCAGAATTTCCGTAAGAAATGGTGTAAATTGATTTTGAAGTAATGTCGGACAATTTTTCAAGTTTCGCCTCACTTATTTTTAAATCTTTCGGAATGTAATTGAGATCGCCAATATCTTCATTAAAACCAACGTGGCGGAAACCAAACAAACATGCAATAATCACGATCGAACAACCAATAATCAAAGGTTTGTTTTTCTCGTAAGGATAATGTCCGATTTTATCAATGAAATTAGTATTTACTTTCCCCGATTTTTCCTTCGGATGATACAGTTGCGGAACAATTATTAAAGCCAAAACCGACGAAAACAAAACCGTAATCGATGCGAAAAGTCCCAAATCCTTCAAAGCTTCGGAACGGACAAAAACGAGACATAAAAATGAAACTGCTGTCGTTGCACTACTCAGAATAATCGGTTGGGTGATTTCTTTGTAAAGCTCTTCAATATTGTTGTTATGCTTATAATGTGTGAGAATGTGGAGCGCGTAATCGATGGTAATTCCGATCAAAATGGCACCAACACTCAATGAAATGGCAGAAATTTTATCTTTAATAAAATACAAAACCAACAACGCCAGCAAAACCGAAAACAAAGTCGGTAGAAAGATAACTACAGGTGTGAAAAAACTTCTAAAATAATAAATCAATAAAATCATCAACACAGTCATCGAAATAATCACCGTATTCTGAATATCTTTCTTGATTTGCTGGGCGTTTGCAACCGCAATTACCGGTGAGCCGAAATAACTCAATTCAGTTTTTCCTTTGAATTCTTTGTTGAGATTATCTTTTATTTCATTGAGTTGATTGACAAAAGCTTCATTATTTTTCGTGTCGTTGCTCTTGTTTTTAGGTTCTATGAAAAGCAGAAGATTTTTTCCATCTTTGGTCACAACGTAATTATCTTCGAGTTTGAAATCTTTGCTGATGTTGAGAGCGTTCAGTTTTTTGATTCCTAAAAACGTGATTCCGAGCGGATCTTTTTTAATAAATTCCTTTGTTACCAGACTTGTTGGAGAAACCAAAGAAACATAATTGTTCTCAACCTGTTTTGCAATACTGTCTTTGTTGAGTTTTCGCTCGATTTCTTTGTAATCATTTTCATCTAAAAACAAAGGCAGATTTTGATTGACGAAATCAAAGGTTTCTGAGATCTCGTTGTCATTCACTTTTCCCTGAATCGAACCGATGTATTTCTGCAAAGGTTTGGTTTTCTCTAAAAATTGCTCAGCCGTTTCGGATAATTGGAAATTGTCATCTTTCGACTTTTTTTCGATAATGACGATGATTTTGTCAGAAAAATTGAGCTGTTTCAGAACCTTCGCTGTCAGATCAGACTTTTCGTTTTTAGGAATAATCTGATTGATGTCTTCTTCAAAATTGATTTTTGAAGCTAAAAATAAGCACATCGTAGCAATTCCCAAAGCAGCTGCAATAGAAAGAATTCTGTTTTTGGCAATCAGATAATATAAAAAAATGAAAAAGCGATGCATTTTGAATTTTGTCCCGATGTATTTCTACAGCTTAGGTAAGGTTAGAGTTTTTATGTTTTCGAACTTATTCATTTTCAGTGATTAAAATCGAAATTCTTATAATTTTAAGTCTGCGAATTTAATAAAAAAGTTAACATTTTAAAAGTTAAAATGAGACTTATTTTTGCAATAAATCAGTAATATATATAAGGTATAGACAGGAGAAATGATTCTTAAAATGGATAATAATAAAAAAACGCCTACTTTTGCAAAAATTTTTCAGGATGCCAAAGAACTTAGTGATCGTCGAATCTCCGGCAAAAGCAAAAACAATTCAGAAATATTTAGGTGCAGATTTCGAAGTTAAATCCAGCTTCGGACACATCCGCGATCTGCCTAAAAAGGGAATGGGAATAGATCTTTCTAGTTTCACACCTGACTATGAAGTTTCTGCGGATAAGAAGAAATTGGTGGCAGAACTGAAAGCCTCTGTGAAAAAAGCAGATATGGTTTGGCTAGCTTCCGATGAGGACCGCGAAGGAGAAGCTATCGCCTGGCATTTGGCAGATGAACTAAAATTAAAACCCGAAAACAGAAAGAGAATCGTTTTCCACGAGATCACCAAAAACGCGATCTTGAAAGCGATCGAAAATCCCAGAGATATTGATCAGAATTTAGTCAATGCACAACAGGCAAGACGAGTTCTCGACAGAATCGTAGGTTTCGAAATGTCACCGGTTCTTTGGAAAAAAGTGAAAACTGGACTTTCCGCAGGACGTGTGCAATCCGTTGCTGTAAGATTGGTCGTAGAAAGAGAAAAAGAAATCCGTGAGTTTACGCCGAAACCGAGCTTTAAATTAGAAGGGATTTTCCTTAATAATGCTCAACAGGAGATTTTAGCGAAACTTAAAAAAGATTTCGAGAAAGAATCTGATGCGGAAAACTTCCTTAATCTGGCAAAAACTACAGACTTCAAAGTTCTGAATGTTGAGACCAAACCTGGAACGAGAACAGCATCGGCTCCGTTCACGACTTCTACTTTGCAACAGGAAGCTTCTTCCAGACTTGGATATAACGTAACTTCCACAATGCGTTTGGCGCAGAGACTTTATGAGGAAGGATTCATCACTTATATGAGAACGGATTCCGTGAATCTTTCTCAGGAAGCGATCAACGGTGCAAAAGCGCAGATCATTTCAGAATACGGTGAGAATTATTCTAAACCGAGAAATTACACCACAAAATCATCATCAGCACAGGAAGCTCACGAGGCAATCCGTCCGACAGATTTTTCTTTGAAATCTATTGGTGATGTGCAGTTGAACAAACTATATCAATTAATCTACAGACGAACTCTGGCTTCTCAAATGGAGAATGCGAAGATCGAAAAAACCGTGATTGAAATTGGAAACGCCAAGTTACCACAACATTTCGAAGCGCAAGGTGAAGTGATCATTTTCGATGGTTTCCTTAAGGCTTACGGCATAGTAAAAACTGAAGACGAAGATGACGAAAGCAACGAGAAATTGTTACCGAAAGTTTCCGTTGGTGAAGCTTTAGATTATAAAAAAATTACAGCGACAGAAAAATTCACGAGACCAGCAGCAAGATTTACTGAAGCTGGTTTGGTGAAGAAACTGGAAGAGCTGGGAATCGGTCGTCCATCGACTTATGCGCCAACAATTCAGACCATTCAGAATCGTGAATATGTAGATAAAAGAGAACTTGAGCCACAAACGAGAGAGATCGTGAAAATGACATTGGGGAAATCCGGTGTTAAAAAAGAAGTTCTTAATGAGAAATTCGGTGGTGATAAGAATAAATTTATTCCAACCGATATTGGTGAAGTAGTGAATGATTTCCTGACCAATAATTTTGCCGAGATTCTGGACTACGGTTTCACTGCAAAAGTAGAAGAAGGTTTTGACCACATTGCAAACGGTGACCAGAAGTGGAAGGAAATGATGACGGATTTCTACTCCAAATTCCATCCAAGAATCGAAGATGTGGAGGAAAATGCAGACCGTGCAAATGGCGAAAGAATCCTAGGCGTTGATCCAAAATCAGGTAAAAATGTCCACGCAAGAATCGGAAGATTCGGACCGATGATCCAGATCGGAGAGCAGGACGATGAGGAGAAACCGATTTTCGCATCGTTGATGGCGCATCAGAATATTGCAACGATCACTTTGGAAGACGCTTTGGAAGTGTTCAGACTGCCTTTCGACTTGAAAGAAGTGGACGGACAACCCGTTGCTGTTGGTGTTGGAAGATTCGGACCTTATGTGAAATGGGGCGAGACCTACATTAGCATTCCGAAAGGTGAAGATCCGCTTTCCGTAGATCAAAACCGTGCTGAGGAAATCATTAATGAAAAGAAAGTGGCAGACGCGCCAATCGCAAGCTACAAAGGCGAACCGGTTACGAAAGGAACCGGAAGATTCGGGCCTTTTATCAAATACCAAAGTATCTTCATCAACGTTCCGAAACGTTACAACTTCGATAATCTGTCTCAAAGCGACATCAATGAACTCATCGATGCGAAACTGGAGAAAGAAGCCAACCGATACATCCAGCAATGGGAAGCAGAAAAAATCTCCATTGAAAATGCGAGATGGGGTCCGATTTTAAAACATGGAAAGAATATTTATAAAATTCCAAAAAAGAAAGACGACACCAAATACGAAGCGGACGACCTGAAAGATGTTTCATTGGATGAGGTGAAAAAATGGATCACGGCGCAGGACCCAAAAGCCTTCGTTGAGAAAAAGAAACCTGCAGCGAAAAAAGCTACAACTGCTAAAAAGCCTGCTGCGAAGAAAGCTCCGGCAAAGAAACCTGCTGCTAAGAAATAAGAGTCTTTAGACTTAAAATATAAACCCCTTTTGATGATTTCAAAAGGGGTTTGATTTTGTTTGTGAAAAACTTCCGAGATTTATTCTTCAATTAGGCTTAACTGACCGAGAATTTCTTTTTTGCTTCGTCACTTATAGGCGTGAAAAAATTAATTAAATTCCCATCTGGATCACGAAACAACAAAGAACGATTACCCCAGGGCATTGTAGTTGGTTCCTGAACAATGTCATCTGTTAAATCCTTAATTTTCTGATAATCATTGTCTACATTCTCAACAAGGAATTCTATGATAACACTTTTATTGGTCGCAGGCTCAGCAATCCCTTCTCCAAAAAAAGCCAATGTACGTGTACTACCGATTGCTAATGTGAAAGATTTTGACGTGATCTCTGCAAAATCATCAGTCGACCATTTGGCTGCTGAACCTGTTGCTGCTTCAAAAAACAGAACTAATCGCTTGATGTCAGCGGTAATAATTCTTATTGATATTAAATTTGTACTACCCATTTTGTTTGTTTTAAATTTATCTGGTACAAAAGTAAGATGATGTTATGACAACTGTATGTCAGTCATAATACGTTTTGGTGACTATGTACAATTTTACACTATTGTCATTCTGACGAAGGAAGAATCTCGGGTATAGCTTAGCTTCTTCATTTCACTGCGTTACATTCAGAATGACAGGGTTATAATAATTAACATAGCTGAATTAGTGTGAAATCGTATATAATTACCTGCGTTTTTTTACTAATAAAGCCAAAATTTGAAACTCCAAAACATCATTTACTTTTAATTTTTTTCACCTTCTTCATCCACTCAATCATCTCCTTCACCGGCTTTTCATCATCCGAGAACGCCGTATTATGGCCTAATTCCGGGAACAGTTTATGCTCATAAGGTTTGCCTTTGGACTTTAAAGTGTTGAGTTTTTCAATAGATAGATTCACAGGAACCTGGATGTCTTTGCCACCAAAGATCCAAAGTCCCGGAATTGATAATTTGGAAAGCGTAGGCATTGGGTCTACGTCTATGAATTCGTATCTGTCCGGGTCGGTCATCGTGTGTTTGCGGGCGTCTTCTTCTGTGTGCGTATCCCAGAATTTTGTATTGCCGTTGGTGTAAAACTGAAACCTCAGCTGTTCCTTCACGGTGATGAGTGCGCCACTGAAGATCGCCATAAATTTGACTTTCTTATTCTTCTCTGCCGTCAGCGGAATGATCCATCCGGCCTGGCTTCCACCTGTAAGACCTATTGGGATTTTCTTGTTTGATAGATATTTGGATAAGACATCCACGGCAGCACTCGCATCCAGAGACAGCAGATTGAGATTGGCGGCGTCCACATTATTGGTGCCTACTTCCGGTCCGGCATAGATCCCGCCAGATTCTCCGACGCCCCGTTTGTCATACGTGAAAACAGCAATCCCATTTCGAGCCAGCAGGGTCGCAAATTCTGTCATCCTTTTTTCCTGTCCCGATCCGTGAATGATGACCACCGCCGCAGAAATATGATCCGGCTTATAAATAGTTCCGGCAAGTGAGTCGCCTTGGCTTAGGAATGTGATGTTTTTGGTGGTGAAGGTTGGTGGAGTTGCGAATGCTTGAGTGGTAATGGTAAAAAGAAATAATAGCAGAAGGAGCTTTTTGTAAAATTGCTTTGGGCTTGCATAATTTTTTAAGATAGTCATATTTATAGTTTTCATTTTTGATTTAGTTTATATCTATATTAGAAATACCGCCGGCGCTAGCATCTTGCTTGTAACTTTTTATTAAGGATACGAGCGAGACGCTCGCACCAGCGGGGGGAGGTTTGTGGTGGTTCTAAGGATGGCTGGTTTGTTTATTGTTTTCATTTTGATTTAGTTATTTGTTTTTTAGTTCGATTTTATTCTACGATTTGAGTTTTTTATAATACCAATCTTTATAAGGATCAAGAAATATTTCTTGGTCGCAATCATAGGGAAATTCTGCAATAACAGTCTCAGCCCAAATTACATCTTCTTCATCGGATTTTGGGTACTTGTCGATTAGTTCAATTGTTTGATTAGATTTGGAATTCAAGAGATATAGATTTGATGGCTTGTAACTATATTTCTCTATAAATGCCATACATAATTCTTTCATTTCGATTTTTGTGTAATTGTCTTTCAAATAGATGTAATAATTATTAACCGCTGAATTATTTTTTGATTTAAGTAATTCAAAATTGAATTTTTCGACACTAAATTTCAATTTTCGACTAGACTTGAAAAGTTCTTCATATTCTAAAAAATTGGATTTTCTGTTTGGTTTCATTTGATAAAAAGTAATATCTCTATTCTTAAATTTATCTTTGAATGTTTCGATTAAAATTTGGTCAGCTTTATAACCAAAATAAATACCCGTGATTGCTGATTCGTGATGTGATTTTAAAGATGAAGAATCAAAGACTAATCTTATTTCCTTTTCATATGACCAAAACTCTTTTTTAGTTCCAAACATTTTCGTAGCCATTTTATTACCTCTGATATCTTCAATTGTTATTACTGGTAAAATATCTTTATAATTAATATCTAAATCAAAAGCTAAGTCATAATTCTGATTTCTTTCAATGATTTTATCAAAATTGTATTCAATACAATAACCATAGTTAGAATTAGAATAATGAGCCCACATCTGTTCGCTTAAAACTGATTTGGAAAGGGAAAATATTCCCAATTTATCTTTGTAGTGAAGGATTTTGTTGAAATTTTTTCGAATATCTTCAGCACTTGTATTAAGTAGTGTTTCTAAAAGATTAGCAGATTCAGTGATAGATTCGTTGAAGTTTGCTTCGAAAGGGTCATTTAAATCTTCAAAAGTAGAAGCATGAAATTTATTTTGTGAAAATGTACTGATATCACGCTTTAAAAATTTTTCATCATTACTTCTGTATTTATAAACTTTCATTTGTTAAAATAATTTATGTATTACTCTAATAATTACTTTATGGTATTTCATATTGCACTTTTTATTTTTATTAAAATGAAGTTATAGATTGCAGGTCCATGATATAGCGCCTTTTATTTTTTACAGTTCTATTTTCCAAATCTTATTTATGTAATCAATATGGAATGATTTACATCGTTTGAGAAAATCAGTTCCAATAATAACTTTATACATAAAATTGAATGGAATGCTATGGAAATTTTCTGTGATTCTATAATCCATCATTCCAGCTAATCGGAATTCCATACTGTAAACATTTACTTCGGTCAATTCATTCAGAGCTATATACGCAACTCTCTCATTCTTTCTCTTTTCTAAATTTAGCGCAATTGCTAATTCGTTTTCTATTGAATACTGTGTTGCTCCTGTATCTAAGAGCGCTGGTACAAATTTCTGTAAAGGTTCAATCCACAAATCTATAATAGGTTTTTCTGTTGGTAAGACTAGTCCTTGTAAGGTAATCCCTAATTGAAATGGTTCATTTCTCATTATTATAAACAAAAGTTATCTTTTTTATTTAATGTAAACCCAAATATACCCACAATTCCCAATCCACCCAAAAACACTCACAAACCAGTCTTTTACACTCATCATCCAGTCTCCGAGACTCAAAATTGAGTCTTTTATACTGAAATTCGAGTCTTTTTTACTCGTCGTTGAGTCTTTTATACTGAAATTTGAGTCTTTTATACTCAAAAACGACTCTTTTATACTGGTTGATGAGTGTAAAGAGTCGTTTGGGTAATTAGGAGAGATGTTTTCCTACCATTAGAATTGGGGGAAGAAGGTTTTACTCTGTCTCAGGTTTCTTTTTGTAGCCTTTTCTTGCAAATCTTGCGCTGAGGTCTTCGTAGATTGGGGTTGCCGCCGCTACGCCTTTACTGGAGGCTTCTTTTACTGAGCCGTAGTAGAGTAGTGCTGCCAATAGTGCCTCGTTGCCGGCAATGGTAATGGTATCACTAAGGTCAGAAGCCAGTTGGGTAGCCAGATTGCGAAGGGGAGAAAGGTCTGTGACTACGGATACATCTTTTACGAACTCCGGCTTGTCCATATAACTTGGGGCAAATTCCGGATTGGTTTCTGTGTAATCTTCCACTTTCTGAACTGTCGCCACCGTTTTGTCTCCCATTTTGAAAATTGATTTTTTCTGTCCCGGAGCTAACGCTTGCAGATAAGGGGCAAGCAGAGTTCGGGAGTTTTGTAGATTTTCTGTTACTTGGTCTATAACAGATTGAGGGATGTCGATGCTGATTTGATTTTTTGTACTCATCGTTTGTGAATTTTAATTTATTAATTGGATAAAACTAATAAATTATAATATACAATATGTTTACATAAGTTAATTTTTTATTGATTTACTGAGTATTGTGAAGAAATATCTTAAAATCAAAAGATTGAATTTTAAATTTTCAAAGTCAAGCCGAAACCGCAGGATACTCCCCACAAGCATTTCCATTAATTTAGCTGAAAATCAAATCAATGAATCCATCAAAACATATCACACGAAAAGACTTTTTACAAACCTCAGGTTTAGCCTTTGCTGCTGTAGTTTTTGGATCATCATTTACCAAAGCATTTGATTTTTCCGATAAGCCTTACTTCAATTTAAAACCAATCGGACGTCAGTTTTCTCTCGAAGGCTACTACATCTGGTGCAGTTCCCCAATCTGGGGCGACGATGGGAAAGTCCATCTTTTTTATTCCCGATGGAAGAAGGAAAAAGGAATGGGCGGCTGGCTCAACGGCTCCGAGATTTGCCGGGCAGAAGCAGATTCACCTTTCTCCGAGTTTCAGCATAAGCAAGTGATTCTCGCACCAAGAGGTGAAGGATTCTGGGATGCGACGACTTGTCATAATCCATTAATCAAAAAAGTGGAAAGTCAATATTTACTTTTCTTTATGGGAAATTCCAACGGGAAAACGAATACCAAAAGAATAGGATTGGCAACTTCCAAAACCCTTGATGGCGAATGGACAAGACCCGACCAACCTTTGCTTCTTCCAGGAAAAGAAGGCGAGTGGGACGACCATTGCACCACGAATCCCGCTTTCGTAAAAGGCAACGACGGCAAATACTGGCTGTTCTACAAATCCTGGAATACCCACGAATACGAAACTCAAAAAGGTCCAGTACGTGGCAACCGGAAATACGGATTGGCAAAGGCCGATTCGCCAATGGGACCTTACACCAAAGTCTCCGAGAATCCCGTCATCGACTTTTCAGCCTTACCAAATAATGCCCAATTGGAGGACGCTTTCGTATGGAAACAAAACGGAAAATTCCATATGGTGGCGCGCGATATGGGATTCTATAACCACGAGTACGGTTTGCATCTCACGACAAAAGATGGCTTGAAATGGACAAATCCGGAGATCGCCTACCTAGAGATGAAACATTATATCACAGAACCTGCTCCACCAAAAAATCTGAACCGCTTCGGAAGACTCGAACGACCGATGCTTATGATGAGTAAGGACGGGAAAAAGCCTCAGTTTCTCTTCGGAGCCACACAAGGCGGAGCGTTTGAGACTTCTACCACTTTTGTTTTTGAGATTGTTTAGGAGCCGGGAACCTGCTTTCCATTGCAATTCCTCGCGCCATCGCTTTGTCCATCGCCTGCTGTGGGATTTCCACTGCAATCAGGGCTAGTGTTTTGGCCGGAAAATCTGCGTTTTCAGTAGAATTGAAATATTATAAAATTTGAAACATTTATAAATTAATGAACAATCTGAAGTTTTATTAATATTTTTGACCATTCTAATAACGAAACACATTCTTGAATGGGAGAAAAATTAAAATGGGCAACGCTGAAGAACTTTCCTTGGATCGTCTTTTTTGTTGCGATTTTTATCTGGGTTGCTATTTCGGGTGCTAATTTTTACTACCAATTGCAAGGTGGTTTTACAGGAACAGGACCGCTTTTTCCAATATCTGTCATCTATCCCAATCAGTTTTTGTGGAGCGGATTTGTGTTCGCATTTCTATTTTTACTTAGTGGAATTTTCGCTTTCAGATATTCGGAAAAACTGAATGTTTATCTTCTGTTTGTGGTTGCCGTAGTTCTAGTGGTTTTAGGAAATCTGAGTCAGGGAGATTTCGACACGGCTTTTCTGCAGCCGTTTTACCTGAAAGGCAGACAATATTATACAGATGCCATTCATATTACGGATGGAAGTATCTGGCTGAGAGATTTCTCAAAAAACCTGGAGCATTTCCAGCTGCACACCAAGACGCATCCGCCATTTGTGACGCTTTTGCACTTTTGGATTTTGAATGTTTCTAATATCGAAACTTTGGCAATTATATTCTTTGCAATTGGATGTTTGTCTTTTCCTGTATTTTATCAGATCCTGGTTTATCTCGGTTTCGAGGAGAAAAGAAGAAAGTGGATGCTGCTTTTGTTTGCAGTAATTCCTTCTGTGAATATATATCTTCTGGTTTCGATAGATTCTTTGGTGCTGACTTCGACTTTGATATTTCTTTTGGGATTTGCAAGGATATTTAATCAAAATAAAATTGATGCCGTTGCTTTTCTATTAATAAGCTTAGGATTGATATTGACGAACTTAATTACGTTTTCCGGTTTGTTTCTATTCGCATTTCTGGGCTGTTTCAGTTTCTATTTTGTACTCAAAGGAAAATGGAATTTTGTCTGGCTGAGTCTGATGACTGCCATTGTTTTTGTGATGATTTTTGTGATGATTTACTCAATGACAGGTTATGATCATCTGAATACATTTTTACAAGCATCACATTCCGAGAATCCGGATGGATTCAGGCTTTTGCATCAGCCATTTGTTTATTTGATGACAAGATTGGAGGATATTGGCGAGATCTTTCTGTTTCTTTCTTTCGGATATTTGGCGGTTTTCTTTTCTAAAAAAAACGGCGTTGAGGTTTTTGAAAATCAAAAAAACAATATTCTGTTTTTTTCTGCTGTTTCCGCTTTATCGGCGATGCTTCTGACTGGCGCTTACGGGACAGGCGAGACGGCAAGAGCTTGTTTGTTTTTGGTGCCTTATTTTTTAATATTACTTAAGGATATTAATTCTGATCAATTCAAAATTCTGTTTTATCTGTGCCTTTTCCAGACGTTTGGGATGCAGATGATCGGAAATTTTTATTGGTAAGAATTTAAAAGTTCTAATTGTATGAAAAGAAAAATTCTGTTTGTTTACTATCAAAATACCAAAGCTGGCGGCGTTGCAAAAGTTTTGGCAAATCTTGCCAATGAACTTGTAAATGAAGGCTACCAGGTTGATATTCTCTTTCTAATGAGTGAACACGAGGATTTTTATCCCCTGGATGACAGAATAAAAAAACATTATGTCGATTCTTTTTCATTCTGGACTTTTAAAGTTTGTAAATTCAATAAAAAATATCTGCGCTTTGTTCCAAAACTCAATAATATCAATGCTTACATCTATCAATTAGGTGTAACAATATTGATGAATGCATGGCTGAAACGAAATGAAATGAAATATGATGTGATCATATCCTGCTGGTACAAGTTGTCTTGCGCATTAGCTCTTAATAAAAAAGTAAATCACAAAACAATTGCCTGGGAACATACAAGTCATAAGGTCGGAGGCGCATTTTGGGATAGGTTGAAACCTTATTACAAGAACCTTCAAAAAGTAATTTGTTTGAATAAAAATGATTATAACTATTATAAATCAATTAATACGGAAACTTATATTATTGGAAATATGATGGACAGTCATATTGAAAATCAGGATTTTGTTCCTAATGAAAATAAAGAAAACCTGATTACAATGGTTGCAAGGCTGGATGAGGATAAAAATGTTTTAGAATTTCTGGAAATCATAAAAGAAACTGATCTGCCTTCGGATTGGCGGGTTAAGATTATCGGAGATGGACCTGAAATGCCTGTTTTGAAGCAATATATTGAGGATAGCGCATTATCGAATGTTTTTCTTCTGGGACAATTGGATTCTGACAACGTGCGAGCTGTCATTTCCAAATCCAAAATAAACTGTCTTACATCCCTGAGAGAGGGTTTTGGAGTGGTTTTGGTAGAAGCTATGTTTTCTTCCAACGCTTTGATAGCCTACGATTGCCCGAGTGGCCCTTCTGAAATAGTGAACGAAAAAAATGGATTTCTGATTCCCTTAGGAAACAAAAATGATTTTAAGGACAAATTAAAATACCTTATACATAATCCAGAAGTGTTAACAGAACTGATGCGTTCCAACTATTATGAATCTGAAAGGTGGAAGAAAAACTCAATTATCGATAAATGGGATTTTGTATTGAATGACATTCAGTAAAAAGGTTATTAAATGCAGAAGTAATTTCTAAAAAATCAATTTTAACAGAGGTAGCAGTTTTGGTAATACCTCTTTTTTATAATCTTACATTTGTTTATGCTGAACAATCTTACCGGGTTGCGATTTTATGCTGCCTTTTTTGTTTTCTTGTACCATTTTTTCCCGGTTTATACGACAATTCCTAAAATAGAATTTTTTGAAATTGGATTTTTGGGAGTCGATATATTTTTTATTTTAAGTGGTTTTATACTAACTTATGTTTATTACACCAAATTTTTCGTCAATAAATTAACGGGAAGAGATTATTGGAGTTTTATTGTGAAAAGGTTTGCCAAAATATATCCGCTCCATTTCATCATTACGCTGCTTTTTATTCCAGTAACATATATCGGAAAATATTTATTTCATCAGGATTCTTTGAATATTTATCCAGATACTTTGATTCAGAATTTTCTGATGATCCATTCTTGGGATACAACGATGCATTTGTCGTGGAATTTTCCTTCCTGGAGTATTTCTGCGGAATGGTTTGCTTATTTGTTTTTGTTTGCACCATTAGCCTATATTTATAAGCTTAGTAGAATATCACTGATATTAATAAGTGTTTTTATCGTTTTAGGCTTTGTTGCTTATTGGATTAATATCCCGGAATTTATCCTGGATAGATATACAATGAATGGATTGCCTCGGATTATACCAGAATTTATTCTCGGTGTCTTGGCAGGTTTGATGAAAATTAAAATCAATTTTAATAAAAAGACAGCTTCATTCCTATTCTTGATGAGTGTAATATTTTTGGTGCTTTCTTTTTCTTATGATTTATACTTCCAGCAGCTTTGCATTTTTGGTTTCGCAGGTACTATTTTGAGCTTATCTTACAAAACTTATTTTGATGACATTTTTAGTTCAAAACTGTTAATCTATCTTGGGAATATATCCTATGCATTTTACCTTACTCAATTTTTGAGTTTAATTATTTATGAGCAGCTATTCAAAATTTTATTCCCAGATTTTTGGCTTCCATACATTTTTGTAATACAGTTTTCTATGGCATTCATCATCAATTTCATATTTGCAGCATTGGCATATAAATATTTTGAAGAGCCTCTGAGGTTGCTAATTGTAAAGAAATTGATTAAAAAATAATTGAAAATAGAATCTTAGGTCTTATTGGTATTAAGAAGATCAGCTTTTTTAATACATTTGTCATTTACAAAAACTATTTCTGAACACAAATGCCAATTCTTCATCCAGCTTTTACCATTCTTTTTGTGATACTAATTTTATTTAGTTTTCAGGAAATGTATGGCAAAGAAGGAAAACAATCTTCATTCCCAATTTGGATTGTAGCAATCATTATGATATTCTTATCGGGAATGCGAGGCAATGTGGGTGCGGATTACCCCATTTACAGATCATTCTATACTTTGTACTTCCCCACGATAGATTATTCCGAATTGGTAGATAAAATGCTGATGAGGAAGAGTGATTTGGATATTGAGTGGATGTATGTATTGCTCAATAAATTCGTTTTCTCTTTCGGTGGTCCGTTTCAGTCTTTTACGTTTGTAAGTGCTTGCATCACATTAGGTTTAAAGCTTTGGACGTTTAGGAAAGATTCGCCATATCCTGTTTTTTCGGTATTGCTGCTATTTATTCCCGGGTATTTTATTGCAGATAGTGGTCACATGAGACAGGCACTTGGGATGTCATTTTGTATCCTTTCGTATCAATTTATCAAAGAGAGGAAATTGGTCTGGTATCTTCTCTGCCTTTATATAGCGTACGGCTTCCATAAGTCTGCGGTTATCTTTCTGCCTGCCTATTGGCTGGTATTGATTCCGTTGAATGCCAACCGTATTTTCTACGCCATTATTACCTGTGTTATTCTGTCTCCTTTTCAGATTTATAACTTGTTTTCAGGCTTTCTCGGTAGTCTTAACCTTCAGGAGGTTTCCAACGGTTACAATGGTTATATCGGTTATGAAGACAAAGCTTCCAGTTTTATGGATGCAACAATGATACTCAATTCTTTTTTGCTGATAGTTTATGATAAAACCGCCAGTAAAACAGTCTGGTACTATGAATATCTGCGGAATATTTTGGTTTTCGGCGTTTGTCTCTATTTTATTTTCCGGGATAATCCTGTATTCTCCACAAGGCTGGTTGGGGTTTATGTGGGCTTTGCTGCGTTGGTAATCCCAAATATTATTAGCGGGATGGAAAAGATAAATACCAGAAAATTCTGGCACTTCTTTTTTGTATGCTTTATGATTTTCTACTATTTTGTTTTTGCAAGTTTTCAGGGTCTTGCAGGAAGATTTACACCAGATACTTATAAAAACTTTTTGTGGAGTACCTATTAATTAATGCTGATGAAAAAACAAATCATACCTCTAATCATATTTTTGATTCTTGTCTTATTAATATTTTACAATATCCAAGTTGTAACAGGATTTGCCGGGCGTTATATTTATCCGTTGGATGATGCTTATATTCATCTTTCTATGGCGAAGAATTTTGCAGAATTCAGTGTTTGGGGAATCACACCATATGAGTTTTCATCTACAACATCTTCTCCTTTTTTTACATTTTTATTAGCGTTTCTGATCAAGGTTTTTGGCAATTGGGAATACATTCCTCTGGTTGCAAACAGCATTGCAGGAATCTTTTTGATTTGGGTTTCTCATAACTATCTTAAGCAGTTTTCTAAAATCACTTACGCCATTTTTCTGTCCGCAATTGTTTTATTAATGCCTTTGCATCTGATGATAATGACAGGAATGGAGCACGTTTTCCATACGTTGATGATGATTCTGGCATTGCTTGCTTTTCAAAGATATTTGGAGAATGATGCACCAAAAAATTTTTCTAATCTGGCTTTACTTTCAATTTTGGCAACAGGGTTCAGATATGAGAGTTTGTTCTTCATCTTTTTCATTTGCGTTTATCTTTTTTTTATCAGAAAAGAATATGTAAAAAGTGTCGCATTGGGATTATTTGCTATTACGCCGGTTTTAATTTACGGATGGATTTCTGTTCAGCACGGTTCATTTTTCCTTCCAAACTCTTTGATCTTAAAAGGAAATACGAATGACGGAATTGTTGGCTTTCTCACAAGAGTTGCAGGGAATGCCTATCGCGGAATTTCCGTTTTAATATTGATTTTAATTTTATTAATTCAGATTTTCATCAAATCAAAAAATCAAAAATTATTTAAAGATAAAATTTCCAAAAATGCAGTTCCGATTATCGTTTTTTGTGGATTCGCAGTTCATCTTTTATTTGCGAATTTCGGTTGGTTGATTCGTTACGAAGCGTATTTGGTTGTTGTAATATTATTTGCAATTGCACCTTTTGCTGATGATCTTTTCCAAAAGAAAATAGAAAATGGAATATTGAAATTTGCAATGGTAATCCTGTTACTCATTACATTTTCTATGCGATTTGTTCCGATGTTGAAATTTCAAACGATGGCATCCAAAAATATTTTTGACCAGCAGATCCAGTTGGCAGATTTTCTTCATAAATATCATAAAAATTCCAAAGTTATAGCAAATGATATCGGAGCAATTACATACTTCAACAACATCCATCTTCTTGATACTTATGGATTGGGAAGTATAGAAGTGGCAAAGCTCAGAAAAGAAGATCACGGTAAGTTTACGGACAATAAAAAGCTTCAAAGCTATATTTATAACACGGCAAAATTGCAGGATTTTGAAGTCGCTCTGATTTTCGACGAATGGGTAAAAATGCCAGACTATTTCGTGAAAGTTGGAACACTTACAATACCAGACCTTTATATGGCTGGAGGAACTACCGTTTCATTTTATTCCGTCAAAAAAGAAAATAGCGATAAACTTAGAAATCAATTGGTTGAGTTTTCCAAACATACACCAAAAGATGTCATCATTAATATTATAAAATAGAATCAATGAACTTCGAAGATTTTATTATTCCGCCAAGAAAAATCCGGACAGAGAACTGGCAGATCGGAGACAAAATCGTCAGTGAGATTAAGGAAGACAGTATTGTCTTGTTGTTTTTGTCAGATTACAGAGGTGCCAATGGCGATGCAGACAATCAGGAATTTTCCCAAATCCGCAGAGAATTTTACAAGCTTTCTCAACTCGATTTTGATATTCCAATTGTGGATTTGGGAGATTTGGTTTCCGGAAAAACGCCGCAGGATTCTCATTACATTTTGCAGGAAGTTTTGTCGGCTTGTCATTACAAACATGCGATTCCAGTAGTTATTGGTGGAAGCAATGATTTTGCATTTTCACTTTTTTCTGCGCTTAGTTTTCATCAGAAAGACATCAATTATACACAAATCAGCAATGTTGTTTCTTTGAAGCAGGATGAAGAAATCCACGAATCTAATTTTCTAAGTAAAATTTTAGGTTCCAAAAATTTCTCGATCAAAAATTACCATCATCTTGGTTATCAGAAACATCTGAATGAATCTGATTCCGTAAAATTGATCAAAGAAGTTCAGTTTGATATTATCCGATTGGCAGAAATGATGAATTCAACCGAGAAAACAGAACCTTATTTTAGAAAAGCTGACTTAGTTACAATTAACTGTGATGCTGTAGAAAGTTTCAACGAAGCATTTTCCATCAATCCGCAAGTGAACGGACTTAACAAAAGGGAAGCTTGCGCATATATGAAAGAAATCGGACTTGGCGAAAAACTGAAGTCTGTCGGGATTTTCAATTATAATATTTACTCCGATTCTCAACTCAATCATCAGCTCCTGGCGCAAATGCTTTGGTATTTGATTGAAGGAATTAATATCCAGAGATCGCATCCGAAAGAGAAATCGTTTGAAACATTTTTTGTTTTGATTAATGATGAACAATATGCTTTTAAACGTGATGTTTTCAGTAATCTGTGGTATTTTGGCGAGGATGAAGATATTGATAATTGTATTCCTTGTTCAAGATCAGATTTTGATGAGGCCAAAAGAGGTTTTCTAAGTCCGAGATTTACAAGAAATTAAGATATGGCTTCCGATTTTCCTGTAAAAGTTTCCGTTATCGTTCCGGTTTATAATGTAGAATTATATCTGGAAAAATGCCTGTTGTCACTTGTCAGTCAAACTTTAAAGGAAATAGAAATATTAGTTGTAAATGATGGAAGCAAAGATAATTCTCAACAAATCATCGAAGAGTTTCAACTGAAATATCCGGATAAAATTTTTGGATTTATAAAAGAAAACGGCGGACTGAGTGATGCAAGAAACTTCGGGATTGATAGAGTAAAGGGGAAATATATAGGATTTGTTGACAGTGATGATTACGTGTCGGAAACGATGTTTGAAGATATGTATCATCTTGCAGAAAAGTGCAATGCAGAATTAGCAATATGTAATCTTCAAAAAGTAGATGAAGCGGGAAACGTCACTCAAAAACTGACTCAGCTTCCGGGTTTTCCAGAGAAAATTGTACTGGAAAATCATCTTTCAGTTTTTTCTGATATTTCTTATTTTGCCTGTAATAAGCTTTTCAGAAGGGAATTATTCGATGAAAAAAGATTCAAAAAAGGAATTCATTTTGAAGATATAGAACTCATTCCACAACTTTTACTGGAATGTAATATTTTGGCTTTTACACCAAATTTTCATTATCAATATCTTGAAAGACAGGATTCTATCAGTAAAAGCCATACGATGAAAGGGCTTGATATTCTGAATGCTGTGGAAACGGTAGAGCAGTCGTTTCAAAAAAGCAGATTTTCAAATCAAAAAACGGCTTTGAAGAATTTTCAAATTTTGGAAGGGGTTTACACTTTTCTGGCTTATTTGGCATTCGTGAAAAAAGACGAGGATTTTTATAAAATGTCACAGGTTTTGGACAATTTTATTAGAATTAAAGAGCTAAAAATTAAAGATATATTGCAATTTAATCGCTTTGGTAAGAATTATCTGTTATCTTTGCCTCTGAAAAAAAAATTATATTACCTCTTGTACTTTTTCGGGTTTAAGAGGATTATCAGGAGATTAATGAAAAATTGAAATCCAGAAATACCAGACACAAATGAATAATTTCCAAGTTTTTCTAGAAAGTTACGGGATATCTTTTTTCTATTTCAAGATGTTTTTGGGATTTGCATTTTCTTTTCTGATTACTTACCTCGCTATTCCTACAATCATAAAAATTTCCAGAAGAAAAAATCTGATGGATGAACCCGGCGCAAGGAGTTCCCATCTAAGAAAAATTCCTAATCTTGGCGGAATTGCTGTTTTCTTCTCATTAGGTGTTTGTGCACCAATCTTTGCATACGAATTGTTTGATCGTTATAAATTCCTCTTTGCATCCTTCATTATCTTATTTTTTGTAGGAGTAATGGACGATATTATGGTTCTTCGGGCTTATAAGAAATTGTTGGCTCAAATATTAGTTTCTGCATTGATGGTAATCGGTTCGGATGTTCGGATCAGAAACCTTTTTGGTTTATTTGGAGTTTATGAAATCAATTATTACATCAGTGTCATCTTTAGTATTTTTACGTTTATTATCTTGATCAATGCCTTTAACCTGATTGATGGAATTGATGGTCTGGCAGGCAGTTATACTGTCGTTACTAGTGCATTGTTCGGAATTAGTTTTTTCAGATTGGGAAATCATAATGATCCTCTGGTAATTCTCTGTGCTATTCTGATAGCAGCTTCTCTGGGGTTTTTGGTTTATAATCTTTCTAACAAAAGAAGTACTAAAATATTTATGGGTGATACCGGGTCAATGATATTGGGGTTTTTGTTGGCATTTACCTGTATGTCATTTATAGATATCTTCATTGCGAAAAGAGATGAGGTTTTTTATCATTTACAGTCGGCACCTGTAATTGCAGTTGCTATTTTAATTTTGCCCATTATTGATACTATTACGGTCATAATTACAAGGATGTACCACGGTAAATCGATAATGTCTCCGGACAAAAATCACATCCATCACAAGTTACTCAATCTTGGATTGACTCATAAACGGTCAACAGCTTATATAATCGCTTACTTTTTATTAATAATTGTGGTAACCTATTTCCTCAGGCATTTTAATGTTAATCAATTATTGTTTATAGTGTTAGTGTTAGGCTTTATTGGAGCTTATTTGCCGATATTTTTATTGAGATTCAAAAAAGATTAAAATTGTTATATTTTTGCAAAAAAAACATTAATGAAAAACCGTTATTTATTTAACATATTTTTACTGCTTGCTTTACTAGGAATGTCTTCTTGTGTCACAAAAAAAGATATTCGGTACTTGCAGCCAAGTGAGAGCCTTACAATCAATGAAGAGGGTTTGGTACCTTATAATGTGCCCGAATATAGGATCACAAAAGGAGATATCCTTACCCTTAATGTTGTGACTACGCCCAAAGGGGATGCAGCCCAGTTTTATTCTTCTCTTAATACATCCGCATCGGGTGGTGGGGCAACTTCTCAGCAGGCTGCAGGAGCCGGGACTCAGGCTGGAGGTTCTCAAATAGGAGGAGGAATAGGAGGGAACTCAACATTTTATTTCAACGGTCTGAAAGTAGATAACAATGGGGATGTTAATATTTTTGGAATTGGATATGTCAAGGCAGAAGGACGTACAGTAGAAGATATGACCAAAGAAATTCAAACGCGTGTTAATGAGAATTTTCTACAGGGGAAATCAGAAGTAAGACTTAACCTAGATGGAATTAGATATTACATTTTAGGAGACATGGAAACTGTAGGAATGACAGGCGAAAAAACGGCTTATGTTACCCAGCTCAATATTATGCAGGCACTTGCGATGAATGGCGGATTAAATCGTACAGTTGATAGGAAAAGTATTACAATTCATAGAAAATATCCGGAAGGTATCAAAACTGCAAAATTAGATTTGACTAGAGAAGATGCCATGAATTCACCTTATTATTGGTTGCAAAACGGAGATATTATCTATCTGAATACGAATGGTAAAAGCATCAATGGATTTGGTAAGGAACCCGTTCAGGCTTTGACAACAGGAGTCTCCGTACTTACTACAGTAATGTCTATTTATCTAATCCTAAAGACATTATAATATGATTCCCGATAAAAACGGACAAAATACGCAAAACTCAGCTCAAGTTGCTGAAAAAATGGGGACTTTCAATTTGTTTGATCCAGCTCATTTTGTACAACGAGTTTTACGGAACTGGTATTGGTTTGTTATTTTAGGATTTTTAGGATATTGTATATCATATGTTTATAGTAAATACTATGCACAGAGGATTTATCAATCTAGCCTGTCACTTAGTATTTCTAATAACACTGCCAGTTATTTTACGCCTAATCAATCCATTAATTTTATCTGGGGACAAGGAGGCAACCAAGATGGAGTGTATCTTAAAAAAATATTACTATCCAGAAGTCATAATGAATATCTGGTAAAAAAATTAAAACTTAATACTAATTATACTACAAAAGGCCTGATTAAAACAACCTATCTTGACCAGGAAGACAGTCCTTTTTTTCTTGAAATTGATTATACCCATTTGCAGCAAGTCAATTATCCAATAAGCATTATCCCGAAAGGTGGAAATGATTATGAAGTAATTCTTCCAGAAGAAGGACAGTCAACTAATCTGTACAATTACAATACAGAAACCTATGAAGTAATAAGACCATACCCAAGACCAGATAATAAGATTTTGAAGGTGAATGAATGGTATGAGACACCTAATCTCAGATTCAGACTAGTTAAAAATCCTAACCCATCTAATTTGGGCTTGAATAATGTTATTGTAAACCTCATTCCTGTAAATGAAGCTGTTAATTCTATTATTGGAAGCCTTTTTGTTGATTTTGATAAAGAGCTGTCTTCTATTATGGTCATTAGCAAAACTGGTTATAACCTGAATAATACAGTTAGTTTTCTTAATAATTCTGTAGAAGAATTGATAAAAAAAAGACTTTTGGATCAAAATACGGTAGACCAGAATACCGTAGAATATCTTAATGGTAATCTTGCAACTATTAGGAAAAAATTGGATTCCAGCGGTATTGTTCTTAATAATTTGAAGATCAATAACCGCCTTTTCGATATGGCCAATATCGATTCTAAAACTTTACAAAAGCTTACGGATCTAGAGTCTCAAAAAGCTGAATTGGTGTTGAAAATCAATTCGTTAAATGATATTAAAAATACAGTTGGAACCAATAATATAGAAAAGCTTATAAGTTTAAACTTAGCAGGCATAGAAGACGGAACTTTCAATGCGTCTGTATCGGAGTTGAAACAATTATATGCAAAACGTAGAGAATTGTCACAAATTTATACACCAAATTCTGAGCCTATACGTGAAATAAACCGGTTGATAAATGAAGCAAAATACACTTCACAAGACGGACTGAAAAAATATTTTCAAGGGTATTACAACAGGTTAACCGATTTGAATACCGGAATTGCCAAGATAGAGCAAGAATTGGTTACTTTACCGGAGAAACAACGGCTATTTCTGGATGCCCAAAGAGGATATGATATCATAGAAAGTACATATAATACACTTTTGTCTGAACAGGCTAAATCTCAAATGCGAGTTGCAACAAATCAAAGCAATCTGAACGTTATAGATAAAGCAAAAAATCTTGGACAAGGTCCTATTGCTCCGGATGTGAATGCTACAAAAATTCAAATTATAGGTGGTTTATTACTTATACCTCTTCTGTTTTTAGTTCTGGGTGAGTTATTGGATAACAAAATCAGAAATCTTAAAGAATTATTATCCGCAACCAGAATACCACTTCTAGGTGTTATTGGGCACAATAATTATGATAATAATTTAACAGTGTTGGAAGAGCCAAAATCTTCGATTTCAGAAGCGTTTAGGGCGGTTAGGGCTAATCTGCGATTTCTTTTTGATGAAGAGCAGAAGAGCAAAGTTATTCTTGTAACATCATCTATAAGTGGAGAAGGGAAAACATATGTTTCCATTAACATCGCCTCGGTTTTGGGATTGAGTGGGAAAAAAGCTGTTTTATTGGGAATGGATCTTAGAAAACCGAAAATTTTTGGCGATTTTAAAATCAATAACAAAAATGGAATTTCTAATTATCTTACCGGACAAGTACAATTGGAAGATATTATAAATCATACCAGTATTCCTGGATTGGACGTAATAACGTCAGGACCAATTCCTCCAAACCCATCAGAACTATTGATGAGCGATCATAATATGAAATTCATAGATAGATTAAAGGAAATCTATGAATATGTTATTATAGATTCGCCCCCAGTTGGCCTCGTTGCAGATTCCTTTGAATTGATTAAAAAAGCCGATACAACAATTTATGTTGTTCGACACGAATATACAGAAAAACATATGCTGAGGATGATCAGTGAAAAGTATTTTAACAAGGAAATTGCAAATTTGGGCTTAGTGTATAATGATTTTGTTGTAAAACAAGGTTATGGGTACGGCTATGGTTATGGATACGGCTATGGATATGGGTACGGTTATGGGTACGGCTATTTTGATGAAGACAAAAATTATAAAGAACCTACAATTATCAAAATACGAAATAAGCTGAAAATATTTTTCAATAGAAAATAGAAGCCTTAATTAAGGCTTTTATTTTTTTTAAAGACTATTTTGAAGAAATGTTCGTTTTTATAACAATAAATTATATTTTTTTGACCTTATTTAACTTAACATTAAGAAGTTCCTTAAACTAAAAATGTTTTATATTTGCACCAAATTTTTAAATAATAGCCGTTCCAGTATATCGAAAATGAAGAAAAACATCACTTATACCTTTATCGCACTATTTTGTTTTCTCAGCTTTGCCAATGCGCAAAGGCATGAGATTGGGGTGCAAATGGGGATGAGTAACATTGTTGGAGATATTGGAAGGACAAATTATGTGCTTCAGAAACCGCTTGGAGACATTTCCGAAAACGGTTTGCCATTCTATGGAGGAGTGATGTACAGAATGAATTTTAATCCTTATCAAACGGTGAGGCTTAATTTGGGATTTAATAATGTCCAGTTTGATGATCGTTATGCAAAAGAAAATTACAGAAGAATGAGACAATTGCGTGGGACAAATTCTGTTTTTTCTGCAGATTTGCTTTTCGAATACAATTTTTTACCGGTGAATGATGAGCAGGTAAGCATGTTGAGCCCTTATATTTTCGGAGGAATATCAGGTCTGTATATGAACGCTGCAAAGCCTGAACTTACAATAGCTTCTGCAACCAATATTCAGGTGAATTACAAACAAGAGAAAGTATTTACAATGGGCTTGCCATTTGGTATAGGACTCAAATATAAATTTAATTATAACTGGGCATTGTCCGGAGAATTTATGTTCCGTCCAACATTCTCAGATCAAGTAGATTATAGTTCATTAGAGGAAAAAGATATTACTGTTAAAAAGACCAGTCTTAACGATGAAAATACCGCTGCAATTGTACAGGGTTTTATCCAACAAAGAAATATAGGTAATCCAAATTCAAAAGATTGGATTAATTCTGCAACACTTATTTTGTCTTATTCTTTTGGAAGACCGCCTTGTTATTGTAAATAATAGTTATGGACGACTTAAAGAAACTTATAGATAAAAACAAATTGCCTCAACACGTTGCTGTCATAATGGACGGTAATGGCAGATGGGCAAAATCCAGAGGGCAGGAGAGAACCTTTGGTCATAAAAATGCTATTACCGCAGTTCGTAATGTGATTAATGCATGCAACGAAGTTCGCATCCCTTATCTTACACTTTATACCTTTTCCTCGGAAAACTGGAACAGACCCAAAGAAGAAGTAGATACACTGATGAATCTCTTGTCAGAAACATTGCTACTGGAAGCAGAAGAAATATTTTCCAAAGGATTGAGAATGCATGTTGTAGGCGATATTATCCAATTGCCAGAATTGGTAAAAGACCAACTTTTGAACGTAATTGAGCTGACAAAAAATAATGTAAACGGAAATTTGATCCTTGCCTTGAACTATGGCTCTCAGAAAGAAATACTGAAAGCTGTAAAAGAAATCAGTCAGGAAGTAAAAGAGGGAAAGATAAATGCTGATGAGATTGATGAAAAATGCTTTGAAGCTCATCTTTATACAAAGGATTTTCCACAAGTAGATCTGATGATAAGAACCAGTGGAGAAGTGAGAATCAGTAATTTTCTGCTTTGGCAGATTGCTTATGCCGAGTTACAATTTTTAGACGTACTTTGGCCGGATTTTACAAAGGATACGTTTTTCCAGTGCATTTTAGATTATCAAAATAAGGAAAGAAGATACGGAAAGACAAGCGAGCAGCTACTTTCATAATATATTTAGAAAAGAGAACAACTTCAATAAGAATGAGATTAAGAATTATACCCATTATTTTGTTAGCAGCTTCAGCGTTTGTAAACGCGCAAGTTGTTCCACAGGGTAACAATGCAGAAAACACAGAACTTGCACCAAACCAAAATCAAGAATATGTTCTGAAAGATATCGTTGTAGACGGTGTCAAAAGATACACACCAGCTCAGATTTTGCGTTTCACAGGTCTAGTGAAAGGAGAGAAGTTAGAAATTCCCGGGCAGAGAGTTAGCAATGCTATCAAAAAACTCTGGGAAACCCAATCTTTTTCTAAGGTTGAGGTCTATATTCAGGATGTTGAAGGACAGAGTGTTGTCCTGCAATTCTCGTTACAGGATCTTAAAGAATTAGGAGAGGTTAAATTTACAGGTAAAGGAATTGGAAAATCCAAAAATGAGAAACTCATCAAGGAAAACAATCTGAAACCTGGTACAAAGATCAATAACAATTTAGTTTCCAATTTACAGAACAAAATTCCGCAGGAATATATTGCGAAAGGTTTTGCTGATGCTAAAATTACGATTCAGGAAAAAGCCAACGCAGGAGATGCCAACCTGGTGGACTGGACAATTGAAGTGGCAAAAGGTAAAAAAGTTAAAATCGACAAAATCGAATTTGACGGAAATACAAGTATCTCTGACAGAAAACTGAGAAAAAGTGGTTTCAAGGATACGAAGCAGAAAAGATTCCTTCTTGGGATTTTGAAGCCGTCTAAATTTGTTCAGGATAAATATGACGAGGACAAAAAAAATCTTATCAGTTATTATAACTCTTTAGGTTTCCGTGATGCAACCATCGTTTCTGATTCTGTTACAAGAGGTAAAAAAGGATATAACATCAATGTAAAACTTAATGAAGGGAAGAAATACTACATCGGAGATATCAACTTCATAGGTAATACTACTTTCACAACAGAGTTTTTACAAAGAGTTTTAGGATATAAAACAGGAGATATCTATGATGCTGTAGGATTCAACAAAAAAGTTGGAGATGATGGTGGTAAAGAAGATGATTCCGATATCAAATCCATTTATATGAACAATGGATTCCTCTTCTCTAATGTTACACCAATAGAAAAATCCATCAAAGGAGATTCTATCAATCTGGAAATCAGAATCAGCGAAGGCGAAAAAGCAACCTGGAACCGTGTAACCTGGTCTGGTAACGTAACCACTCACGATCACGTAATTCTAAGAGCACTTAGAACAAAACCGGGAGCGTTATTTGCTAAAACAGATATCAAAAGAACATACTTCGAATTGGCAGGAATGCAGTTTTTCGATCCTCAACAAATCGGAACAGATGTGAAACCAAATCCACAGGATAACACGGTTAATATGCACTGGACACTTGTAGAGAAAGGTTCTTCTCAGGTACAGTTGCAAGCTGGCTATGGTGGTGGTTCTTTCATCGGAACTCTTGGTTTGACATTTAATAATTTCTCATTGAAAAACTTCTTGAAGTTCAAGGATTTCAAACCGGTACCTCAGGGAGATGGACAAACATTATCACTTCAGGCTCAGGCTGGACAATATTTTACAAATTACGGGATCTCGTTTACAGAGCCTTGGGTTTTTGGAACAAGACCAACAGCTTTAAGTGTCGGATTGAATTACTCTAATGTTAATTATTCACTGTCAACTGGTGATCAGAAAATGAATATTTTCTCCGCAAGTGTAGGTTTGACAAGATTATTGAAATGGCCGGATGATTATTTCTCGCTTTACACAGGGATTCAGTACCAAAGTTATGACTTCAGCAACTATCCATTCTACTTTGGAGAAGCGTTGGAATATAATGGTAGTACGAAATCATTCAGTTTTAATATCGGTTTGAGCAGAAGTTCTGCCGGATTGGATCCAGTCTTCCCGACTTATGGTTCTAATATAGAAGCAACTTTGAAGTTTACACCGCCATATTCTTGGTTCAGTGACAAAGATTATTCTACAATGAGTACTTTGGACAAGTACAAATGGATGGAGTTCTACAAAGTGAAGCTAAAAGCTGATTTCTATAACGAGGTGATCGGGAAATTGGTTCTTAGAACAACTGGAGAAATGGGATTCCTGAACGGTTATAGTAAAGAATTGGGGCCGCCACCATTCGAAAGATATTATGTAGGAGGTGTTGGACTATTCAATGGTAGATATGATGGTAGAGAATTAGTGCCTTTGAGAGGTTATGAAAATGCTTCTTCTACAGGTTTCAGTTCGTCATCTACTTATGATATTACACCTTATGGAGGTGCAACAATTTACAACAGATTTGCAGCTGAGCTTAGATATCCAATTTCTATGAACCAGACAGCAAAGATTTTTGTTTTGACTTTTGTAGAAGCAGGAAATGCTTGGAACAGTTACGGAACTTACAATCCATTCAAATTGAAAAGATCAGCAGGTCTTGGTATCAGAGTATCGATGTCAGCATTTGGATTGATCGGTTTTGATTTCGCTTATGGATTTGATAAAACTTTAGGAAGTACTGATCCTTCAGGATGGCAGCAGCATTTCTTGATGAATCAACCATTATAAAATAATTTTTTATTTTTAGACGATGAAAAAAATAGCTTTAATTGTAACAATTCTTTTTACCGCAACACAAATCTATGCACAAAAGATTGGCGTTGTAGATACTAATTATGTTTTGAGCAAATTGCCTCAGTACAAAGAAGCTGAAGCCAGACTTAATACTCAGGTTGCTCAGTGGCAGTCAGATCTTCAGAGATTGCAGTCAGAATATGAGAGAAAAAGAGAGGCTTTTGAAAACGAAAAAGTACTTCTTTTGGGCGATCAATTGAAGCTGAGAGAGAAAGAGGTAGTGGATATGGAAACTAATATCCGTAATACGATTGGAGGAAGATTTGGAACAAACGGAGAAATCAATCAATTGAGATCTAACCTTACAAAACCTTATCAGGATCAGATCTGGAATGCGATCAAAACGGTTTCTACCAAAAATAATCTGGGCATAGTTCTTGATAAAAGCAACAACATTAGTGTCATTTTTCTGGATAAAAAATATGACTACACAGATGCTGTCCTAAGTCTTTTGGGGAAAAGTCTGCCAAAAGCTGACGAAACTAAAAATAATACACGACCAGGCAACACAAAAGGAACCGAAACCAAAGCAAGAAGTGGTGCAATGCAGAGAAAAGCAAAATCTGCAGAAGCAAACTAACTGAGAAATTATTAAAATTAAATATAAATTATAAACATAACTTTTTAAAATGAACAAATTAAATGTATTATTAGTAGCCGTTGTAATGGTTTTTGCAACTGGATTTGCACAAGCTCAAAAAATAGCTTCTGTTGATATCAATTCGATCTTCACATCAATGCCGGAAATGAAGGCTCTTGATGCTCAATTACAAACTTTGCAGACTTCAAAACAAGGTGAATTGGAGAAACAAGGAAAATCTCTTCAGGACTTGATGAAAAAATATCAGGACGAAGCTCCTAAACAAACTCAGGCTATCAACGAGCAAAGAAGTCAGGAAGTTCAAAAACTTCAGGACAACCTTCAGCAACTTTATGCTGCTGCTCAGAAAGATATCGCTGAAAAGAGAGATGCAGGTTTAGCTCCAATTGAGAAAAAAATCAATGATGCTATTTCTAAAGTTGCTAAAGCTGCAGCTTACGAATTCGTATTTGATGCTTCTAGCCCGGCTTTAGTTTACAAAGCAGGTACAGACGCAACACCAGCTGTTAAAAAAGAATTAGGTCTTTAATATCAGGACAAAAAAATAATGAAAACCGTCTCGTTTGATAACGAGACGGTTTTTTAGGAATTGTGTCATTATGGAAAAAGAATTTTCATCCACGGTAAAAATCCGTTTTGCAGATTGCGACCCTATTGGTCATCTCAATAATGTGAAATATCTCGAGTATATGCTCAATGCAAGGGAAGATCACGTGGAGCAAAACTACGGATTCACTTATGAGCAATATACCAGAGAAACGGGCTGTACTTGGGTTACGATTCAAAATGAGATTGCTTATCTGAAAGAAGTAAGGTACAATTCAACGGTTGAGATTACGAGCAAGACTGTTTTTGTAGATGATCTCACCGCAGTTGTAGAATTACTGATGAAAGATGAGAATGGACGTGTAAACGCAGTTTTCTGGTTAACGGTAATATACTTCAATATGAAAACCAGAAGAGCCGAGAAAATGCCGGATTCTACTTTAGAAAAATTCGCTCATTTTCTAGTAGAAATAGACCATAAAACATTCAAAGAAAGAGTCGTTTTTTTCAGGAATCAAAATAGAACAAAATAGTTATGAAAAGAATATTAGTTGTTGGAGGAAATGGCCAGTTAGGACATTGCCTTCTAAAAATAGCACCGAAATATCACGATCAGTTTGATTTCAATTTTACAGGATCAGATGCACTTAATATTACAGATAAAGCTCAGATTGAGAAAGAATTCGAAGAATATAAACCTGATTTTGTTATCAATGCTTCAGCTTACACAGCTGTAGATTTGGCAGAGAAAGAGGAAGAAAAAGCTTTCGCAGTCAATGCAATTGGTGTTGGTAATTTAGCTGAAGTTTCCAAAGAACACAATGCTATTCTGATTCACGTTTCCACAGATTATGTATTTGACGGTGAGACCAATCTCAGTTATTCCGAAGACGATTTTACAGATCCAATCGGTGTTTACGGCGCTTCAAAGCTAAAAGGTGAAGAACTCGCTTTAGAGAATAATCCTGAAACTGTAATTCTCAGAACATCTTGGCTGTATTCAGAATTCAATAAGAACTTTGTAAAAACGATGTTGCACTTATTTAATGTTAAAGATGAACTTGGAATCGTAGGCGACCAACACGGACAACCAACCAATGCGAACGATTTGGCAGAAGCGATAATGGAGATCATCGAAGCTAAAAATAAAACTTTCGGAATCTATCATTTCTCAAACTATCCGGAAACAACTTGGTTCGATTTTGCTAATAAAATAAAAGAATTCTCAGGTTCTGACGTTATATTAAGGTCAATCACAACTGAGGAATTCCCAACACCGGCAAAACGCCCGAAAAGAAGTACAATGTCTTTGGACAAAATCGAGAAAGATTACAAGATCGAACCAAAACATTGGGAAAACAGCCTTCAGGATTGTGTAGAAATCCTAAAAATAACGAATGCGTAAACTACTCTTTTTAATCAGTGTTTTTTGTTTTCAATTCTTTTACCTTCAGATCGTTACTCTGAATAAGGTCGAGAAAACGAATGACAACAAAGACAAGTTTTTTTATAAAATCAATGAACCTTTGAAGTCTGAATTTCTGGGAGAAATACTTGTGAATTCATATTCTAAAGATGATGTTACGATTTTCGGCGATATTTATAAAAAGGCAAAACAAATTGGCGCAAATTCATTCAGTTTAAAACCAATCGAAAATATCGACGGAACAATTCAAAACTTCAATCCGTCTTATTATATTCTGAATTTATATTATACAAATGTTGATGATATTCCTGCAGAAGAGAATGTTGCCTACTTAGTTTCGTCCTCAGAAAAGAAACAGAAAATCAATATCAACAACAAAACCACAGAGTTAGAACCAAGAAGTTTCATCAGACTCAATCTGAATGAGAATGAAGTTATGTCAGTCTCCACCAGAAAATTACTGGGTTCAACGGTAAAATTGTCAGCAAAATCCGGACAGCCATCTTTGTACCTTTCTTTGACCAATTTCAAGATTCGCAGTAATGACAGTATCTACGGAGGTGTCAACCTCAAATCGGGCGATATTACCGGATTGGAGAAGTCGTTTGGTATGTTTTTGACTACAATATATGCTGAACAGAAAAAGGATTAATGTTAATAAGTTGTGACACGCAAAGTGCTTATTTTCAGAATTTAATTTATTAACTTTATACAAGCAGATTTCAGGACCGGGTATTTGTAATTCTCAACACTCAATCTCTAGTCTAAATCTTTACACTATTGGAAGAATTTTTTGAAAACGAACTTGCTAAAAAGTTCGAAGAAATGATAGAGAATAATGATGAATTCTATTTCGATACCGAAGAGTATATAGAAATAATCATTTATTATCTGGAGCTGGGAGATTATAGCTATGCAGAAATGGCTGTAAACCACGCTCTGAAAATACATCCGAATTCCCTTGAAATCAAAACCAAGCAATTGGAGGTTTTCCTGGAACTGGAACGTTATACAAAAGCTAAAGAACTGATTGACGAATTGCATCAGTCATCTTTGGAAGACACAGACTTTTTGGTTTGTTGCGCGAAATATTACTCAAATCTCGGAAACCCGAAAAAATCAATCGAATATTGCCAGAAAGCTTTGGAATTGGAAGAGGAAGAGAATTTCCTTCACAACTTCATCGCGGACGAATATGTCAATCTGGACGATCCTTTCAATGCGCTGAAACATTACACTTCAGCCTTGGAGCACGATCCTTACGACGACTATTCTTTAGAAAATGTAATGGTTTGTTACAGCAAACTGAACCGTTCACAGGAAGCTTTGGATTTCCTGAATCAATATTTGGACAAGTTTTCTTTTTCTGAAACCGCTTGGTACGAGTATGGACAATTCCATTTCAACAAAAAGAATTACGAAGAAGCCATCAACGGTTTCGATTATCTATTAGCGATTAACTCGCAGGCTGTCGGTGTTTATGCCAACAAAGCGGCTTGTTACGAAGCAATGGGAGAGTGGGACAAAGCGATTGCAGTTTACGAGGAAATGCTTGATTTGGAATACACCAAAGCGTTCACTTTCTACAAGATTGGATTGTGCCACAAAGAAGCCAAGAAATTGGTTCCTGCGTTGACATCTTTCCAAAAATCTTTGAGAGAAGACCCGCAGTTTTATTTGGCGATGATGGAGCAATCTTTCATCTACGAAGAGCTGGGCAATATAAAAGAATCATTGTATTTCGCTCAGGAAGCTGCTAATCTTAGCGAAGGAAACGTCGAGTACCAAAAGCGCCTAGCATTCCTTTACATCACTAGCGGAGATTACGAAGAAAGCTTAATTTGCCTTAAAAGGCTGATAGAATCTGAACCAACCAGATTTTACAACTGGTACGCTTACTCAGAAGTTTTGATGTTGCTTGGCGAATATGAAGAAGCGATTACCATTTTGGAAAAAGCTTTGAAAGCGCATCCGAGAGCCGAATTATACTATCAGCTCAGCAATTGCTATTTGCATTTGAAAAGCGAGTCAGAAGGAATTGCAATGCTTGAAAAAGCTTTGGAACTCGATTCCACGCTAAGCAAAGATATGCAGCAGAAATATCCGTTCATCAAAGAACAAGTCAAAAAAATAAAGGCCAAAAAGAAATAAAATAAAAGCTCAGATTCATCTGGGCTTTTTTCGTTTTCAGAAGCCGGAAACCTGCTTTCCGTTGCAATTCCTCGCAAGCCAGCCTGTCCTGAGCCTGTCGAAGGGGTTGCTGTGGGATTTCCACTGCAATCAGGGCTAAGGGTTTCGGCATATTATTGAATTTTCAGTACCAAAATTAACATCAGATTACAAGCTCTTCTCAAATAAAAGTCGCAGAGCGACGACCTGTTAATAGAAAAGAATGAGTCGATTTTGAACAAGCTCCGTAGGAGCGGCCTGTAAAATTCTCAAAAGACAGACAATTCTAAGCCCTTTATTCATCGGTATTTCAGAACATACTCAACTTAACTGCTTTATTTATCCAATTTGTGCAGACAAACTCAATAATTTGTGCGGACAAATTGGATAACTTATGCGGACAAATTGAACAATGTGTGCGGACAAAATGAACAACTTGTGCAGACAAGTTTTAAGTGGGCAAATTTAGTGACGCTGAAATTTAGAAAGCTGAGCGTATTTTGTTATTTCAAACTTAAACCACCTTCGGCTTACTCCTCAAAAATATCAATCCAGCCAAGATAATCAAAGCCCCGACAGATTGCTGCGTCGTCAGCTTCTCGCCATCCAGAACTCCCCAGATAATAGCCACAATTGGCATCAATAAAGTCACTGTTGAAGCGAATAAAGGCGTAGAAATACTCAGTAATTTATAATTCAACATCATCGCCAATCCTGTGCCGACGATGGATAATATCGCCACAAAACCTAATCCTTCAAGCGTACTTTGATTTAAAGTCAGGTCTTTGAAAAATCCTGATAAAACCAATGCAATCAGTGATGGTAAAAATAAGACAAATGAAAAAATATAAGCTGACATCAAGATTGCAGGAACCTCGTGTAGCTTTGATTTTATAGTGGTTGTGCTGACTGCATAAAGCAAGGTTGCAAGAAGCAATAGCAGAATAGGGTAGACTTTGATCTCACCACCCTCGCCACTCCCTAAAGCTAAGATACAAGCACCGAAAAAACTGATCAGAACACCGAGTAATTGTCTTTTTGTAGTTGAGAATTTCCACACCAAAGATCCCACGATAATCACAAAGATTGGCATCATAGAATTAATGATTCCTGCAATGCTGCTGCTGACTTCGGTTTCAGCCATTGGAAATAGAAACATCGGAATAAAACTTCCAGTCAATCCTGCAATGATCAGCCATTTCAAATGACGTTTCGGAAACAGTTTGATTTTTGAGATGGCGTAAGGCATCAACACAATTCCGGAAATCAGAACGCGCAAAGCACCCACTTCATAAGGATTGAAATGGTTAAGCGATTTTTTAATTAATATAAAAGATGATCCCCAAATTAATGATAATGCGATAAGGAGAATCCATTTTTGTTTTTCTGCTGTCAAGAGATTTGTTGTTTTAAGATTTTTAAATAATCGATTTTAGGAATCATTTCCGCACCCAGACTTTCCAGATGTTCAGAATGTATTTGGCAGTCGATGAGTTCCCATTCATTCTGATATTTGGTCGTAAAATAGATAAATCCAGCTTTGGATGCGTTGGAAACTTTGGCAAACATACTTTCGCCACAAAACACATTTCCGACTTGTATGCCATAGAAACCACCAACCAATTCGCCATTCTGCCAAACCTCAAAGCTTTTTGCTTTACCTAATTGATGAAGTTTTACAAATGATTGTATAAGTTTTTCATTAATCCAAGTTCCGTCCTGGTCTTTCCGCTCCGCCATTTTGCAATTCCTCATCACATCCTCGAAACATTGGTTTTCCGTAAATTCAAACACTTCATCTCGCAATATTTTCTTCATCGATTTTGAAATTTTAATTTCATTCGGAAAAAGAACAAATCGCGGATCTGGACACCACCAAAGGATTTCCTCATCTTCATTGTACCAGGGAAAAAGTCCCAATTGATAGGCGAACCAAAGTCTTTCTGGTTTCAAATCGCCACCAATTGCCATTAGTCCGCCATCTGGGTCATAAAGTTCCGGGTCAGGAAAAGAAATATCTTTTGGGTCTAAGCGAAGCATTTTTTAGGAATATATTTTAATTATTTCTCGCAGATTTAGCTGATTAAACAGATTTTTTTAAATTTCCATCTGCTTAATCTGCAAAATCTGCGAGAGTAATATTTATCTGATTTTAATTTCATTAATTGACTTAACAAAACCTTGTCGCACATCTTCGTAATTCTGATGTTTCCCATTTTTCACCACCCATTTTCCGGCAACAATAGTTCCAAGCAAATGTGAAGAATCAGAAGAATAAACAATCGTATTACAAAGGTTTTTAAGCGAAGAAGTCGCAATCAAAGGCGCTTTTGCATCAATGACAACCGCATCAAAACTTTGCCCGATTTTAAAGAAATTATCATTCTCAAAAGCCATCGATTTCCGTCCTGATTTCCAAGCCGTCTTCAAAGCATTGAATCCGCTGTCACCAAGGTCTGGCTGAAAAAAAGTGTCACGTCTGTGCGTGTGAATGCGTTGTCCGTAATCCAGAATTCGCAAATCTTCCAAAGGATTCACACAAATCTGACTGTCCGTTCCAATCGACCAGTTACCACCAAACTTCTGATAATCTTTAAATCTAAATCTTCCATCGCCCAAATTCCCCTCAGTTGACGGACAAAGCACGATGTTCGCACCAGATTTCGCAATACCTTCAATCTCATTATCTTCGAGGTGTGTACAATGGATGAGATTGAAATTCTCATTCACATCACAATTTTCCAAAAGCCATTCAGCAGGTCTTTTTCCATAGAAATCCACGCAATCTTTGATTTCTTTCAATTGTTCAGCAATGTGAATATGAAATGGATAATCTTTCGCAAGCAACGAAGATTCAATCAAATCCTCTTTCTGAACGGCTCTCAAAGAATGCGAACCAACCGCAAGATTAGCTTTATCATAAAACTTGATCGATTGTTTCGAAGCTTCCAACAATTGATAATAATCCTCAATATTTTTAGAAATAAAACGCTTTTGCAAATCATAAGGTTCAGTTCCGAAATTCCCTTTCTGGTAAAACATTGGAATCAAAGTAATTCTAATCCCAACTCTTTTTGCTGCAGCAACCAATCTTTCGCCCATTTCTGAAAGATTTTGATAAGCTTTGCCGTCTTTGTCGTGATGCACATAATGGAACTCCGCAACTGACGTGTAGCCGTTTCGCAACATTTCAGCGTACAACATTGCCGCAACATCTTCCATTTGTTCAGGAGAAAGGGAAAGCGCAATTCTATACATCACATCGCGCCAGCTCCAGAAATCATCAGGAATTTCCGAGCCTTCAAAATATTCCGCCAAACCGCACATTGCGTACTGAAAAGCGTGTGAATGAGCATTCTGGAATCCAGGCAAAACATAACCGTCAAAGTATTCGCCTTCGGGTTTTTCCACGGTTTTCAGTTCAGATATATTTCCGGATTCGTCCAGCTTTACAAAAGCATGTTCCATCCATCCGTTTTCGGTCAGTAATCCTTTGAATGTGTACATCAAGTCTTCGTTATTTTAATATATAATTTAATTTGGGCAGCTTTTCCGCCTTCCGCTCCCAATCTTTTTGCCAACGCTATACCAGCCACAAAAAAGGATTTCCGCTCAAGTCGGGCTGCGGTTTTCAGGGTAAATTAATGAAATCAAATAAGTTTCATTTTTTCTACAAGATTAATAAGTGTCTCTTTCAAAACTACTTGAATTCTTTCTGCATTTGTATCATTATATAAAGTTTCAGATGAATCCATATAATTAGTCTTGCACATTTCCAGTTGTAAAGCGTGAATGTTTTGTTCAGGTTTTCCGAAGTTTCTCGTGATATAACCACCTTTGAACGGATAATTATGAGAAAATCCGTAGCCTTTATTTTTCAGAGAATCGATTGTTATGTTTATCAATTCAGGATTCGCAGAAGATTCATCATTATCGCCAAGAATCAAATCCGGGAAATCTTCTGCCCTTATTCCCGGAACAGATTTCCTTATCGAATGCACATCAAATAACAACACTTTACCGAATTCATTTTTTGTGTCCTGTAAAAGTTCGTTTAGCTTTTCGTGATAAGGATTGTGATACAATTTAACCCGTCTTGAAATTTCCTCAGAATCCGGAACATAATTATCCTTGTAAATGTTATTGCCATTGAAATCCGTTACAGTCACAACATCAGTAATCACTCTTCCGTCATTATAAAGCGGTTGGTTTTCCGGATTTCTATTAAGGTCAACAACCCATCTGCTGTAATTCGATTTAATAATATTAATTCCAAAATCAGTTGCGAAGCCATAAAGCCGATCAATAAACCAATCGGTGTCGTCCAGTTTTTCAGACAATTCAGGATTCATCTTAGATTTTATATCATCCGGAATAAAAGTGCCAGCGTGAGGAACGCTAATGATAATGGGAACTTTCGAAACAGTAGGTTGAGTGATTTTAAAGATTTCCATAGATTTTTTTGAAGTTGAAATATAAAAATAATCCCTGCATCTTTTATCAAAAATGCAGGGAATTTATTATGAAGCGATTCTAAAATATTAGAATGGCAAATCGTCATCTTCATCCTCTGCGAAAACGTTCTTGTTTTCCGCAGCCGGCTGACCTTGATTTGGAGTAGCTTCAGTTGGCTCGTTGAAATCTGAAGATCCATCTTTTTCCATTCTCCAGGCTGTGATAGAATTGAAATATTTCACATCACCTTGTGGACTTGTCCATTCTCTACCTCTGATATTGATATGAACTTTTACTTTATCTCCAACTTTGTATGTGTTTAGGAGATCAACTTTTTCTGATAAAAATTCAATATTGATCGGTTGTGGGTATTGCTCTTCCGTCAAAAGAACCAGTTCTTTCTTTTGAAATCCGCTGTTAAAAGTTTGTAAATCAGAAATCTTCTTTATCGTTCCTGTTAATTCCATATCTCGAAAATGTTTTAAGTTTGTAAAGGTAATAAAAAGTATTGATGTTATCAGAAACTGGACAATCAAAAAACTTGAAAAAAATATTGATTTTATTTTGGAGGGAATATGAAAAGTCTCTATATTTGCACTCACCAAAACAAAAGAAAAGGAGTTCTTACATATTGCGGATGTGGTGTAATTGGTAGCCACGCCAGACTTAGGATCTGGTGCCGTGAGGCGTGGGGGTTCGAGTCCCTTCATCCGCACAATGCTAAAAAATTTCTAAGCAATTAGGAATTTTTTTTATGCGAAAATAGCTCAGCTGGTAGAGCACGACCTTGCCAAGGTCGGGGTCGCGGGTTCGAGTCCCGTTTTTCGCTCCACCTCTGCCCTGGTGGTGGAACTGGTAGACACGCAGGACTTAAAATCCTGTGTCCGTAAGGACGTACGGGTTCAAGTCCCGTCTGGGGTACAAAAAGACTGTTAATCATTGATTAGCAGTCTTTTTTGTTTTTAATCTGGATTTTATATATTGTAATTCTAACCTAATATTAGCAATTGAAATCCAGAGCTAATCTAGAATCTGCCGGTTATCTGGATTATTCTCATATTTTTGAGCAACTTTCTGATAAATCATTCTAACGGATATTACTTTCATTAATATTCTTTAGGAAATATTTGGGAGAAATTTTATGCTTTTCTCTGAAATTTTTAGCAAAACTTTGAACAGTTTTAAATCCAACTATACTAGAAATTTCATTGATTCTATAATGGCGTGTTAATGGTTCCTTCTGCCATAGTTCAATAGTGTAATTCAGCCTAAGTGTAGTGATATAACTAAGAAAATTTTCTTGCTTATAAAAATTAATAACTTTTGATAAATAAGAAATATTAGTTCCAAATTCTGCAGCCATTTTTGTTAAAGTAATATCTTTATCAAGAAATCCTTTTTTGGCTTCGAATGTTGATAGAAACCCAAGTATATCTTTTACAAGAATGGGGTTTATGTCTAATAAATCATAGCTTTCAATAATTGGCTTTGAAATGCTAAGTTGTGTATTGGAAACAGGCAATGGAAGATTGACAAGATTTTGCTTATTTTCATTATCCTTAAATTGAAAATAAAGTATTTTGTAATGTTTATGTCTTTGATATGACCGGTATATAATCCAGAAAAGAAGTCCTGAAATAAATAAAAAAATAAGTTTTATTAATAAATTATTATTTTTCGCATTGCTCAGGGACTTTTCCAATATTGTTTTTTGTTCTTTTAATTTTACTGTATCATATTCTTTTTTTTTGATGAAATTTATATCCAGGATGTTGAAAAAGAGTTAAATGAAATCAATGTCAAAAATAGCAGATAGATTGAGATCGTTCCCTTTTTACAAACAGTTTGACGGAAAAGATTGCGGCCCCACCTGTTTGAAAATAATCAGTGCCTATTACAAACAACATCTTTCTATTCAGGATTTGCGTAATCTTTCCAAAAAAAATGATGAAGCTTCCTATTTCATTCTTCGATGCCAGAATTACTGGCGATTTGATACAGAGGATGAATGATAATTACAGAGTACAATCTTATCTTACAGGAAGTTCCCTCAATACTTTTTTCTCGTTTATCCATTTTATTGTGTTCGGAGGTATTTTGCTGTATTACAATTATTTGGTTTTTTTAATTTTTTTTATTGGCAGTGTTTTATACACTTTGTGGCTGCTTTTTTTTCAAGGAAAAGAAGAGTTTTAGATTATCTTCGTTTTGAACAGCAAGCAGAAGAAAGGTCAAAAACAATGGAGATTATTTCCGGAATGCAGGAAATAAAACTAAACAGGGCAGAATCTCAGAAAACTACAGATTAGGAAAAGATCCAAAATAAAATATATCAGATCCAGATCAAAGTACAAAATGTAGAACAGTGGCAAAATGTAGGATCCAGTTTTTTAAACCATCTGAAGGATATTTTAATCACTTTTATTTCTGCAAGTCTTGTGATGAGCAATAAGATCACACTAGGAGAGATGTTGTCGATCCAATTTATTGTATGTCAGCTTAATATTCCTCTTTCTCAGCTCGTTATTTTTATAAGAAGTTCTCAGGATGCAAAAATAAGTCTGGAAAGATTAAACGAAATTTATGAAAAAGAAGATGAGGACGAAAAAATATTAAGGAATGAAATAGCAATCGGATCCGAAAATCTTTGCCTTAATGAAATATCATTTTCATATTTTGGCAACGATGTAAAAGTTCTCGATAATATTTCTTTAATGATTCCGAAAAATAAAATTACGGCGATCGTAGGAACCAGCGGAAGTGGCAAAACCAGTCTAATGAAATTGCTTCTGAAATTCTATGAACCAGATCTGGGAAATATAACTTTAGGAAATGCCAATCTTGGCGATATCCATTCGGAAGAATGGAGGAGAAAAATTGGTGCGGTAATGCAGGATGGTTTTATTTTCAATGATACAATTGCAAAAAATATTGCAGTTGGTGAAGATAATATTGATTTCCAAAAATTAAATTACGCTGTGGAGATTGCTAATTTAAATGATTTCATTCGGGCGCTTCCTCTTCAACTAAATACGCAAATTGGTGCAGACGGTAATGGTATTTCCGGTGGCAAAAACAGAGAATCCTAATCGCAAGAGCTGTATATAAAGATCCACAATTTTTATTTTTTGATGAAGCAACATCTGCACTTGATTCGGAAAATGAAAAAATAATTCACGATAATTTGCAGAATTTTTTCAGAAAAAAAACTGTTGTTATTATTGCCCATCGACTTTCTACTGTGAAAAACGCAGACAAAATTGTTGTTCTTAATAAAGGGAAAATTGTGGAAACCGGCAATCATAAGGAACTAACACTGCAAAAAGGACGTTACTATGACTTTGTAAAAAATCAACTGGAATTAGGAAGTTAGTCAAGGGTTTTAAAAAAATGTACTGCTTAAAATAAAGATTAAAAATATCGGAGTTTCAAATATTAGTAATCATAAAAAAAAGAACAGACAATATCATTATCTGTTCTTTTCTATTTATTTAAAATGCTAATTAATTATCTCAAAAGTGCATTAAAAGTATCACCTTGTCTGATATCGCCAGTATTATAGCCCTTCATAAACCATTCTTCTCTCTGTGCAGAAGAACCGTGTGTAAAGCTTTCCTGATTTACATATCCTTGCCCTCTTTTCTGGATATTATCATCACCAACTGCGGCAGCAGCACTCATGGCTTCCTGGATGTCGCCAGGTTCAAGGAATTTTTCGCGGCTGTCGGTTTGCTTAGCCCATAATCCGGCATAGAAATCGGCTTGTAGTTCTGTGGCAACAGAAACTTTGTTCATCTCAGTTTCAGAATATTTTCCTCTTAATTGATTTACTTTTTGAGTTGTTCCTAATAAAGTTTGGATATGATGTCCATATTCATGACCTAAAACATATGCAACAGTAAATTGTCCAACCTTCGCTCCGAATTTCTGCTGAAGCTCATTAAAGAAACTCATATCCATATAAATGGTTTGATCTGCCGGACAATAGAAAGGCCCCATCTCTGACTGTGCCGGTCCGCATCCGGACTGTGTACCATTTTCGAAGAGAACTACTTTGGCAGGCGAAAACTGGATTCCGTTTTCCTGAAAAACTTTGTTCCAGGTTTGTTCGTTTTCAGCAGTTAGCATTCTTACAAATTCGCGGATGTTGAGTTCCTCTTTAGAAAGGTCTCTCTGTTCTGTCTGTTGTTGGGAAGAGCTACTATTGTTAAGGATTGCGGATGGGTCGCCACCAAGGAAGAATACAATCGCAGCAACAATGATTGTTCCCAATCCACCGCCGACAAGCATCCCGCCACCGCCGCCTGAGCCACGTCTGTCGTCTACATTGTCACTTCTGTCGTTT
>Ga0157369_10000135_pt1 | contig 105364 bp, 99 predicted proteins | sample C25metaG_FD_113461 | JGI IMG/M metagenome (GOLD analysis project Ga0157369, IMG submission 113461) | Corn rhizosphere microbial communities from Kellogg Biological Station, Michigan, USA - C2-5 metaG | ecosystem: Host-associated > Plants > Roots > Rhizosphere > Soil | place: USA: Michigan... | reverse complement strand
GACGTCGGTGTAGATCTCGCAGACGCTGGCCCGCAGCGCCGCCGCCAGGGCGACGGCGGTGGTGTCGGAGCCGCCGCGGCCGAGGGTGGTGACGTCGCGGCTCTCGGTCGAGACGCCCTGGAAGCCGGCGACGAGGACGATCCGGTCCTGCTGCAGCGCCTCGGAGATGCGGTCGGCGCGCACGTCGATGATCCGCGCCTTGGTGTGCGAGGAGTCGGTGACGATGCCGGCCTGCGATCCCGTCAGCGAGATCGCCTCGTGGCCCATGTCGTGGATCGCCATCGCGCAGAGCGCGCAGGAGATTCGCTCGCCGGTGGAGAGCAGCATGTCCATCTCGCGGGCGACCGGGCGCTCGGAGATCTCGTGCGCCTGCTCGACCAGTTCGTCGGTCGTCTTGCCGCGGGCGGAGAGCACGGCGACGACCCGGTTGCCCGCCTCGCGGGCGGCAACGATCCGCCCCGCGGCGCGCTTGATCTGCTCGGCGCCGGCCACCGAAGTGCCGCCGAACTTCATCACGACGATGTCAGATCCGTCCCCGCTCATCGATAGCTGAGGATAGTCGCCAGGCCGTTTCGAGTCGGCGACCGGATCAAGTGTCCAAATAGGTTGCCGATAAGGACTCGACATGGAGCCCAGGACCAGTCATCTGCCGGTCGCGGCCGCACCCGCCGGTAGCTCCCCGCAGGGCGAGCGACTGCTGGTGGCGAGCCGGCTGGGGAGCATGCTCGCCGCATCTCACGAGCCCGACGAGGTCGCAGCCGTGGCCGTCCGCCAACTGCACGAGCACTTCGACTACTACCTGGCCGTGGTCCAGCGACTCGACCCCGACGGCTACCTGCGGGTGGTGACGGCGGCGGGGCCGCTGGCGGAGACCGACGACTTCCTCGAGCGCGAGCAGCCGGTCGAGATCGGCGTCAACGGCCGCGTCGCCCGCTCCGGCCGGGCGGCGATGGTCAACGACACCCGCCTCGACTCCGACTACCTGACCCGCAACCCGCACACCGACCCCGGCTCGGAGCTGTCACTGCCGATTCCGGTCGCCGGCGCCACCTGGGGCGTGATCAACCTCGAGCAACGCGAACCCGGCGCCTTCAGCGACGACGACCTCCTTCTCGCCCACATCGTCGCCACCCAAGTCGGCTCGGCGATCTACCGCTGCCAGCTAGTCGGAGAACTGGAGGGAGCGTTCCTTTCGACGATCGGGGTCCTCGCCGACGCTGTCGAGCTTCAGGACTCTTACACCGGCGACCACTCCAATGAGGTCGCCGAGCTGGCGGTGAAAGTGGGCCAGCGGCTGGGGATGAGCGGCGTCGAGTTGGAGCGCCTGCGCTACGGGGCGCTGCTCCACGACGTCGGCAAGATCGGCATTCCCGGCGAGCTGCTGCGCAAGCCCGGGCCGTTGACCGACGCCGAGCGCGAGCGGATGGATGAGCACACCGCGATCGGGGCCCGCATGCTGGAGCGGATCCCCTTCCTCGCCCCGGTCGCTCCGCTGGTCCGCTCAGCGCACGAGCGCTACGACGGCGGCGGTTATCCGGATGGACTCAAAGGCGACGAGATCCCCCGCGGGGCGATGGTGATCGCGACCTGCGACGCCTTCCACGCGATGACCTCCGACCGCAGCTACCGGCGGGCGATGTCGCAGGAGCTGGCGATCGCCGAGCTGCGCGGGCACGCGGGGTCGCAGTTCGACCCCGAGGTCGCCGAGGCCCTGATCGCCGAGCTCGCCTGAGCTACTTCGACGCGAAGCCGTGGTGGTGATGGTGTTGGCTGCGCCGGTGCTTCGGTTTGATCTTGAATCGACGCACGGCCGGAGTTGGGTCGGTCAGCCCGCTCGCCGTTGCCCGAACCTTGAAGACGTGCTTGCCGCGCTTCAGGTGCTTGTAGAGCTTCGGCGACATGCAGGGGCGGAAGGGCTTTCGGTCGAGCTTGCATTCGAAGGTCACGGGTCCATTGCCTCCCGCAGAGAGGAACCGGAAGGACGCCCGCCGTTTGCGGAGCTTGAGGCGGGTGATCGTGGTGTCGGGCGGCGTCGGCGAAATGCAGGTCGGGGTGGCTGGGACGAACTCGAAGGCCCCGATATCGGTGACCGCCGGTGGGGTGTTTTCGCAGCTGCGCGAGCCGGGCAGCGAGCGAGAGTTACCGGCAAGGTCCACCGGCCCGTTTGCTGCTTCATTCCCTCCCGCGTCGATCGTCGGCGAGCCCGGGGCCTCGACGAAGCTCGGCGGGTTGGAGGCGACAAACAGAGGCGGCGCCGTCTGCCCGTTGGTCGAGATGACGTTCCCCGCGGTGTGGTCGAGGTTGGAGTGGTCGAAGCGGATCACGACCGAAGATTTTTTTCGTTCCGGGGAAACCGTCGCCGAGGCATCCGTTGCCGCGTTGGCGATGACGTTGATCGCCAGCATCGAGATCGAAGCTTCTTCCCCCGTCACGAAGATGCCGATCCCGACCGATTCGCTGCCCGCGGCGACGATCGTGTCGTTGCGCAGCGTCGGCAGTCCTGAGTCGGTGCCTTGCAGGAAAAGACCGACGGCGTTGGGAGAGTCCCCTGCCCAAAGCACGCTGTTGGTGAGAGTGAATTCGTTGCCCGCACGCAGGGCAAGCGCGTCTTCCCCGTGAGCGATCAGTTCGAGCCGTTCGAGGACGGTGCCGGCCTCCGGCAGGAAGAGGACACCCCCGCCGGCGTTGGTGGCTTCAAGGGTCAGGAAGCTGAGGTGCTGCTGGGCGAAGCTTTTGAACGGCGTCACTCCCGGAGCTCCGATGATCCGCGGGGGCGGTAGGCCGTCCTCACCGTGGATGAAGAGGGGTATTTCGGTTTCGATCGTGGCGGCGACGTCATAGGTCCCGGAAAGCACGACGACCTCGTCGCCCGGGCCAGCGGCGGTGATCGCGTATTCCAACGAGCACGGGGACAGCTGCGGGCAGCCCGGCACGGTGCCACCGAACGTAGAGGCGTAGCGCGTGGCGGCGCTCGCCGTGGCCGGAAGCGCCAGCGCCAGCAGGACCGCTGCGATTGCGAGCCCTCTCCTCATCCGTTCATCCTAAGCGCCTACTCCGCGGCGCCGCCGAGGTTGCCGAGCATCGCCTGTTCGGCCATCCGGATCAAGCCGAGGCCGCTGTGGGGGCGCATGTCGCTGCTGCGGACGCGGACGTGGGAGCCGTGGGGGCCGACCACCTCGACGATCGTGCAGACGTCGCCGATCTCGCAGTCGTCGCCGTAGTCGTTCTCGATCGCCTCCATCTGTTCGGCGACGACCCGGCCGACCTTGCTCTGGTCAAGCGACATCCGTGCTCCCTTCTCTCAGTGGTCCGTTGCGGTGCGGATCCCTGACCATAGGCGAACTGCCTCACCTTCTTCGCCGATATATCGATCTGATATATATTTCCGATACATGGAGCAGCTGAGCTCTACCGCCTACGTGATCCTCGGCATGGTCCGCAAAGAGCCGCGGTCCGGCTACGAGATCAAAGCCCTGGTTGACAACTCGACCCGGTTCTTCTGGGCGGCCAGCTACGGGCAGATCTATCCCGAGCTGAAACACCTCTCCGAGGGCGGCCTGATCGTCGGCTCCGACTCCCCCACCGGCGGCCGCCGCCGCACCGTCTACGAGATCACCGCCGACGGCGAGGAGGAGCTACGGGCGTGGCTGCGGCGACCGCCGGTGACCTTTGAGATGCGCGAGGAAGGGCTGCTGAAACTGTTCTTCGCCGACGCCCTGCCGCCGGGTGAGGCGGTGGCGATCGTGCGGGCGATGCGAGCGCAACGGCTCGAGATCAACGCCCAGCTGCGCTCGCTACAAGCGCTGAAGGGCGAGATCGAGGACCCCTACCCGAAGATCGTGCTGCGGGGAGGGATCGAGTTCACCCAGTGGTTTGCCGACTGGTGCGAGCGGATGGAGGAAGAAATCCTCGCCGCCGCCCCCGAGAAAAGGAGCAGCTGATGTTCGACTCCCTGGCCCGACTCGCGGACGGCAAGGCCCGCCGCACCGCCCTCATCGCGCTGGCCTTCTTCCTTCTCGCGGGCGCGCTCGGCGGCTCGGTCGCCGATCGGCTCGACCCCTACGGGGCCGACGACCCCGCCACCGAGACCGTGAAGGCGATGGACCGGCTCGAGGAAGCGGGGCTGCGGGTGCCCTCGGTGATCGCCGTGGTCGAAGACGCGCCGGTGGCGGCGCCGGCGACCCGGCGCCGGGTCGAGGCATTGGAGAACGAAGTGCGCGAGCGCGCCGACGTCGCCTCGGTGACCGGCTACTACGACACCCGCGCCCCCGCCTTCGTCTCCCGCGACGGCGATTCGACCTACTTCGCGGTGGCGCTGAAGACGACCGGGGACAAGCAGGCCCAGGAAACCGGCGCCGACATCGCCGACGAGCTCTCGACCCATCCCGGCGTCGTCGCCGGCGGCCCGGCGGTCGCCCAGGAGCAGGTCAACAAGCAGGTTGAGAAAGACCTCCAGAAGGCCGAGCTGCTCGCCTTCCCGCTGCTCTTCCTGCTCTCGCTGCTCTTCTTCCGCAGCCTGGTGGCATCGGTGCTGCCGCTGATGATCGGCGGCCTGGCGATCGTCGGCACCTTCCTCATCCTCCGCCTGGCGAGCGAATTCGGTTCGATCTCGATCTTCGCCCTCAACCTGACGACGGCGCTTGGGCTCGGCCTGGCGATCGACTACAGCCTCTTCATCGTCTCCCGCTACCGCGAGGAGATCGCCAAGAGCGGTCCCGGGCTGGAAGCGATGCGGCGGGTGCTCGCCACCGCCGGGCGGACCGTCTTCTTCTCCTCGCTGACGGTGGCGGCGGCGCTCGCCTCGCTGCTCGTCTTTCCGCAGCGCTTCCTCTACTCGATGGGCCTCGGCGGCTCCCTGGTCGCCCTGTTCGCGGCGCTGATCTCGCTGACCGTTCTGCCGGCAGTGCTGACGCTGCTCGGCAACCGGGTCAACGCCGGGGCGCCGAAGTTCCTGCAGCGGCGGGCCGAGGCCGACGCCCGGCCGGCGCAGGAGGGCTTCTGGTACCGGCTCTCGCGCTTCGTGATGCGGCGGCCGATCCCGGTAGCGACCGCTTCGGCCCTGCTGCTGATCGTCCTCGGTCTGCCCTTCCTCGGGATCAAGTTCAACGTCGTCGACCCAACGGTGCTGCCGGAGTCGGCGAGCGCGCGCCAGGCCTACGACACCGTCAGCGAACAGTTCCCGCCCTACCACGAGACGCCGATCTGGATCGACGTCGAAGGCGGCGGTCCGAAGGCCGCGGCCGCGGTGGCCGCCGAAGTCAAGCAGGTCGGCGGCATCGCCGAAGTGCTGCCGCCGCAGCGGCTCGACCGCGAGGTAACCGCGGTGCAGGCGATCTCCGCCAACCCCTTCGCTTCCGAGGCAAGCAAGGAAACCGTGAAGGCGATCCGCGACCTGCCGCAGCCAGGCGGGTCCACCGTCCTCGTCGGCGGCGCCAGCGCCGACTTCGTCGACTTCCAGGCGAGCCTCTCCGACCACCTCCCCTACGCGCTGGCGATCGTAATCGCGGCGACGCTGGTGATCCTCTTCCTGATGACCGGCTCGGTGGTGCTGCCGATCAAGTCGCTGATCATGAACTTCCTCAACCTCAGCGCCGTCTTCGGCCTACTGGTGCTGATCTTCCAGGACGGCAGGCTCGAAGGCTTCCTTGACTACACGAGCCCGGGGGCGATCGAGCAGACGATGCCGATCCTGATGTTCGCGATCGCCTTCGGCCTCTCGACCGACTACGCGGTCTTCCTGCTCTCGCGGATCAAGGAGGCGCGCGACAACGGCGCCTCCGACTCGGAGTCGGTGGCGATGGGACTGGAGCGGACCGGGCGCATCGTCACCGCCGCCGCCCTCCTCTTCGCCGTCGCCATGTTCGCCTTCGCGACCTCGCAGATCATCTTCATCAAGGAGAACGGTGTCGGTGTCGCCCTCGCCGTCCTGATCGACGCCAGCATCATCCGCGCCCTCCTCGTCCCCGCCCTGATGGAGCTACTCGGCAAGTGGAACTGGTGGGCGCCGCGCCCCCTCCGCCGCCTCCACCAACGCTGGGGCATCAGCGAGGTAGGTTCCGGATATGACCGCGCAGGAGCAGCCGGCAAAGCCTGACCCCAATCCCGCCCAGCTGGTTGACGCCAGCCGGCGCACCTACCTGGCCGGGGAGCGGACGCAGCTGGCCTGGTGGCGAACCGGGTTGGCGGCGCTGGCGGTGGCGATCGGAGTCGGGCGGGTGGTGCCGGAGCTGAGCGGCAGCGGCGCCCGCTGGCCTTACGCGCTCACCGGCGTCGGCTTTGCCCTCTGGGGGATCTTTGCGATCGCTTACGGGACCGCCAACCGCGAGGCGATGGAGAAGGCGCTGCGCGAGGGCCGCTTCCACGAGGCGCCGACGTGGCCGCTGCGGACGCTGTCGGTCGCCGGCATCGGCCTCGGACTGCTGACCGCGCTGCTAATCCTGCTCGATTAGGAGCTAGGCGAAGGCCTGGTGGGTCGCTCGGCGCCGAAGGTCGGCGTTGAGCATGCCGGTGACTTCACTGGGGCGCTCGCCGGCGGCGGGGACAGCGGCGCCGATCAGGCCGTCGGCGCGGTAGCCGTAGAGCGGGGCGACGAAGCCGAGCTCGCGGATCTTGCGGACCAGGCGGACGGCGCTCTGGGTGTCGGCGCCGGGGCCACAGAGGACGATTGCGGTCGGGTCGAGGGCGTCGAGGGCGCGGCCGAGCCGCTCGTCGCCGAGCTCGTTGGAGAGGACGAGGACCCGGAAGCCGGCGCGGCGCAGGGCGAGGTCGAGGGCCTGGGTGTAGACCTCCTCGGCGTCCTGGCCGTGGCTGGAGTCGAGCAGCAGGATCCCGGCCGGTCGCGCGGCCACGGAGGCGAGGCGGCGGGCACCGTGCAGCCAACCGGTCGCCCAGCGGGCGGCGAACTCGAGCTCGGCCTCGCGCTCGGAATCGGCGGCAAGCTTGTCGATCGCCGGCAGCAGCAGCTCCTCGACCGTGCGCTCCAGCGAGCGTAGGGCGAGGCTCTCCTCGACGGCGCGGTCGGCGGCGGACTCGTCGAAGCTCTCGAAGGCGCTGAGCAGGCTGTCGTCACTGGCGGGCGCCGCCTGGCGCTGGCGCGCCAGCTCGATCGCCGAGGAGATGTTGCCGGTCTCGGTGAGAGCGTCGCGCAGCGCCTGCAGCTCGACCAGCTCGTAGTTACGGTGGTTGCCGGCCGTGCGCTTCGGCGTCGGATAGCCGTAGCGGCGCTCCCAGCTACGCAGGGTGTTGGGGCTCACGCCAAGGACTTCGGCGGCGGCGTTGGTGCGGATTCCGGGCATTGGTTAAGGGTGGCGATGCGGGTGGACTGCGCGTCTACTTCGACTGCATCGCCGATTCTCCCACCAGGAATGAAGCTTTTGGACAGATTTACGGGGATCTGTCAGCGATCTTGCAAGGCGCCGACGCCCACCGGCTGCCCGACGGCACGCGCCCGCCACATCGCCGCGTCGGCCTTGTGCAGAAGCTCGTCGACAGTGGTGCCGTGCTCCGGGCAGGCGGCTACGCCCGCCGAGACGGAAATCCGCAGGCCCCCGGCCCGCTCCAGCTCCTCGAGCTGCGACAGCAGCCGCTCGCACATCTGCACGCCTTCGACGGTGCCGATGTTGGGGGCGAGGACGCAGATCGCGTCCTCCTCGAGGCGGAAGGCTTCGTCGACGATGCGGATGCTGTCCCGCAGCGCCGCGCCGACGACCGAAAGCACCGTCTCCTGCCCGCCGGCGACGTCGCCGGGACGGGTGCCGGGGCCGGAAGCGTCGAAGACAGCCAGCCCAAACGGATGCCCATACCGCCGGTTCGTCTCCAGCAGCTGCTCCAACCGACGACGCATATGCCCGGGGCGGTAGAGGCTCGGCAGTTCGTTCTGCTCCTCGGTCGCGGGGACCGGGCCGCTGCCGTTGCCCGGAACCGGGGTCGAAGTCGCCGCCGGCCCGGCGGCTTCAAGTGCCGCAGCCGTCACCGATCCGAACTCGCCGGCGAGCCGCTGGGCGGCGTCGGCGAAGCTTCCCTCATTGGTTCCAATCTCTTCGTGCAAGCTGCTTAGGAGATCGGCGTGCATCGCCGAGACCTTGAGGGCGATCCGCGCCGCCGACGAGCCTCCGTCTGCGCCCGGCGCGGCTTTTGACTGGTCTGCCACGAAATGACCTTGGCGAAAGCGGCGGACGCCGGATCTTCAAAAAGCCGCTAATTGCGAACTGACGTGTGTCCAGGACGGATGTCTGGTTCCGCTTATTCCAGGCTTCTTCGGCCGGCCAGGGCCTTGCCGAGCGTGACCTCGTCGGCATGCTCGAGGTCGGCACCGACCGGGAGGCCGCTGGCGAGGCGGGTGACGGTGACCTGCCCGCGCAGCATGTCGGCGATGTGGAGGGCGGTCGCCTCGCCGGTGGTGGTGGGATTGGTCGCCAGCACCACCTCGCCGATGCCGCCGCGCTCGACCCGCCGCCGCAGCTCGCCGATCTTCAGATCTTCGGCATCGACGCCGTCGATCGGCGACAGCGCGCCGCCGAGCACGTGGTAGAGGCCGCGGTATTCGTGGGTGCGCTCGATCGGGATCACGTCGGCGGGCTCCTCGACCACGCAGATCGTCGCCCGGTCGCGGTTCTGGTCGGCGCAGATGCGGCAGAGCGGACCCTCGGCGAGGTTGAAGCATTCCTCGCAGAGGCCAACCTTCTCCTTCACTTCGCGGATCGCGTCGCCGAGCGCGAAGGCCTCTTCGTCGGGCGCCCGCAGCAGGTGAAAGGCGAGGCGCTCAGCCGTGCGCCGGCCGATGCCCGGCAGGCGCGAGAGCTCGGCGACCAGCCGCGCCAGCGGTGCCGGGCCCTCGCTCAACCGCCCAGCATCCCGCCGAGACCGCCGAGGTCGTCGCCGGCGATCCCGCCCATTTTCGAGCTGGCCAGCTCCTGGGCGGCGCGCAGACCCTCGTTGACGGCAGCCTGCACCATCTCCTGGAGCAGCTCCGCCTCCTCGGGGTCGATCGCCTCGGGGTCGATAACGATCTCGCGCAGGGTCAGGTCGCCGCCCATCTTCACTTTGACCATGCCGCCGCCGGCGCTCGCCTCGACGACCTCGTCTTTGAGTTCCTCCTGCGCCTCCAGCATGTCGGCCTGCATCTGCTGGGCCTGTTTCATCAGGCCCTGGATGTCGAAGCCTCCCGGTCCGCCTCCTCGCGCCACTTAACCGACCTCCTCCGCGTCGAACTCGCTCTTCAGCCGCTCCAGCAGCTCTTGCTCGTCAACCTCGTCACTACCCGGCGCCGGCGTGTCCGGCGGCGGCGTCGGCGCATCCTCCTCCGACAGCACCACGAAGGTGGGCCGCAGCCCCACTCCGGTCACTGCCGCAAAAGCTGCCGCCAAGGTGTCCCGCCGCTCGGGACTGTCCGCCTTCTTCTTATTGAAGGTCATCGCGGCCGGGAACCCGATCTGCAGACCGGCGCCGTCAAAGCTCACAGGCCGCGCGCCCTCGAAAGTCGCAGCGAGCGCAGGGGCGGTCTCCGCCAGCTTCTGCAGCACCGCGGGCCATGCCTGCTGAATCTCGCTGAACGACATCTCCCCGTCACCAGCCGGAGTCTCCTCGGGTGCAGGGGGAGCTTCAGCCTCTTCCTCTTCCGCGGGAGGAGGGTCGTCCTGCGGGGGAGCGGCTGCCGGGGCAGGACCCGCGGGCCGAGCGCCCCCGCTCTCCAGGCGCTCGATCCGCCGGAGGAGACTTGCAGTGTTCGGGTCCAGATCAGGCCTCGCCGCCTTAAGCAGAGCTATCTCTACAGCTAGGCGGGCATCGTCGCCCTCGCGGACTGCGGTGAGCGCGTCCGCCAGCTCGTCGATGGTGCGGATCAGGTTGGCCGGCTTGATCGCTGCCGCTTGTGACTGCATGCGAGCCGTGTCGGTGGCCGTAACTACGAAGGTAGTGGGTACCTCGCCGGTGGTCTGGGTGATCAGGAGGTGGCGGAGGTGGGCGAGGAGATCGCGGGCGAACTGCGAGGGATCGCGGCCAGAGCGGGCCATCCTCTCGACCCCGAGGAGAACGCCTTTCGGGTCCTCGGCAACCACCGCGTCGACTGCTTCGAAGAGGAGCTCGGCGTCGGCAGCGCCAAGCATCTCGAGCACGTCCTTGAGCTCGACCTGGTTACCGCCAAAGGCGACCAGCTGGTCGAGGGTGCCGAGGGCGTCGCGGAAGCTGCCCTGGGCGGAGCGGGCGATCATCGCCACGGCGCCGTCGTCGACCTCGATCGACTCGGCGGCGGCGACCCGGTTGAGGACCTCGGAGATCTGCTCCAGCGAGGGGCGCTGGAAGTCGAAGCGCTGACAGCGGTCGGCGATCGTCGCCATCACCTTGTGGGACTCGGTCGTGGCAAGGACGAAGACGGTGTTCGGCGGCGGCTCCTCGAGCGTCTTCAGGAAGGCGTTCCAGGCCTCTTTGGTCAGCATGTGCGCCTCATCGAGGATGTAGACCTTCCAGCGGCCGCCGGAGGGGGCATAGGCGACGCGCTCGCGCAGGTCGCGAACGTCGTCGACCGAGCGGTTGGAGGCGGCGTCCATCTCGATCACGTCCATCGAGGTGCCGGCGGCGATCGTCACGCAGGACTCGCATTCGCCGCAGGGGGTGACGGTCGGGCCACCGCGCTCACAATTCAGCGAGCGGGCGAGGATCTTCGCCATCGAGGTCTTGCCGGTCCCGCGCGAGCCAACGAAGAGGTAGGCGTGATGGACCTTGCCCCCCTCAACCGCGTTGCGCAGGGTGCGGACCACGTGCGTCTGCCCGACGACCTCGTCAAAGGACCCGGGACGGTGGCGGCGGTAGAGGGAAGTGGACTCGCTCATGCGCAGTCGAGCCAGTGTATCCACGGGCCTCCGGCGCGCCGTGTCGACTTTGTCTCCATATAGGAGAAAAAAGCGACACGCCCCTCCGCGGGGCACACCTATACCGTCCCGCGCGTGCCGAAGGGGGCTCGCAACTGGCTGACGCCCGCCGCCTGGGTCGCCGCGGTAAGCGCCGCGCTGCTGCTGATCTTTCCCTACGGCTTCCCCAACTACGACACGATCTACGCGCTTGTCTGGGGCCGGGAACTGGCCCACGGCCAGAGCCCCGACTACGGCGCCGCGCTGCCGCCGACCCCCCACCCGCTTGCCGACCTGCTCGGCTTGGTGACGACCCCGATCGGCGACGGTGCGATCACCGTGACGATGATCGTCGCCTACATCTCCCTCGCCCTCTGCGGCTACCTCGTCTACCGCCTCGGGACCATCTGGTTTGACCGCTGGATCGGAGCCCTCGCCGCCGCAATAGTCCTAACTCGAGCCCCCTTCCTCTCCAACGGCCTCCGCGCCTACGTAGACCTCCCCTACATAGCCCTCTGCCTAGGCGCCCTCACCATCGAGGCCAAACGCCCCAAAGCCGGCTGGCCCGTCCTAGCTTTACTCGCCTTCGCCGGCCTCCTGCGCCCCGAGGCCTGGGGCTTCTCGATCGCCTACCTGCTCTACCTATGCGTAGACGCGAACAAGCTCCGACGATCTGAAGCGGAGAGGGCACCCCTCGGGCCGGCGGATACTCAAAAAGCCGGCCTAATTAGGTCGGCTTTTGTTGGAACGAGGGGTGCCCTCTCCGCCCCACCCCTGACGCTCGTATTACTGGCTCTCGCCGCGCCAATCATCTGGATCCTCTTCGACGCGATAACCACCGGCGAACCCCTCTACTCACTGACCGGCACCCAGTCCACCGTAGAAACGCTCGACCGCCACACCGGCCCCGTCGACGTCTTTCTCTACGGCCCCCGAGCCCTAGGCGAAGTCCTCCAGTGGCCCGGAATGGTCGGTGCCCTAGGCGGCGTCGTCCTCGGGTTCCTCTACCTGCGCCGCCGCTCGATCCTAGGCATAGCCGCAGCCGCCCTCGCCCTGCTCGCCTTCGCCTTCCTCGGTGCCGCCGGCCTCGCGATCATCGCCCGCTACACGATGCTGGCGGCGGCGATCCTTGCGATCTTCGTCGCCGTCGCCCTGCTCGGCTGGCGCCTGCTCGAGCCTGGCCATCCCGCCCGGCGCCCCTGGCAGGTCTTCGCGGCGCTGGTCGCGCTGATGTTCGTCCTCTGGCTGCCGAACCAGTGGGACCTCGACTCCCGCGTCGACACCGACCTCACCGACCAGGCGCGGATCGAGGACGACCTCACCGACCTGGTCGACGCCGGCGCCTTTGAGCCTCTCTGCGGCAAGGTCGCGGTCCCCAACCACCGCGCCGTCCCCCGCCTCGCCTTCGGCCTCGACGTCGCCCCGACCGCGATCGTCAGCGCCAGCGAGGATGAAGAAGGGATCCCCCGCCGCGGCTACTACGTCGCCCCCGCCAGCAAGTCCGTGATCCACAACTTCATCCTCGATCCGAACGACCCGACCCGGCTTTCGCTGAAGCCACCGGCCGGGTTCCGCGAAGTCGACCGCAACGAGTCCTGGCGGGTCTACCGGCGCTGCTAGCCGAGGCGCTCGACCGCGTCGACGGCGGCGTGGGTGGAGGCGGCCAGGTCCGGATCCTCGAGATCGACCTGCGGCGGCAGCTCGACGTGGAGGTCGTCGGAGGGGTCGAGCCGTACCCGCAGCCCGGCTGAGTGGGAGTCGAGGACGTGGCCGCCGCGGCTGCGGTCGGCGCTGATGAAGTGCAGGTGGTAGCCGGCGACCTCGATCCCCTCGACGTAGGCGGGAAAGCGGAAGCCGAGCATCGTCCCCTCGACGTCGTGCAACTCGAAGACGTGCTGGTCGGCGACCACCTCGGTCAGCGGCCGGTAGGGCGGCTCCTGCCGAGGGACCGAGCGCGCCCGCACGAGGTCGAAGTGGCCGTCGAGGCGGACCGCGCAGGAGGAAGCGTCCGCGGGGACCAGCTCATCCAGGCGCGCCAGCAGCGCTTCGTGCGTCGTCCCTTCCTCGGGAAGCCGCCCGTCGACGCTCGGCTCGAACGCGGTGACGACGGCAAACGGGGTCCGCTCCTCCGGCTCGATCCGGGTCGCCCTGCCGTCGACGTCGGCGCGGAAGAACTCGCCGTCGATCGCGATCATCTCGCCGTCGAGGTGGTTCAGCGTCCCGAGGCCGAGATCGCCGTGTTCGGCCAGATCGGCGAAGCTGAGGTCGCCCTCGAAGGCGCCATCGAGCAGCGCCCCGATCGTCGAGGCCTGGAAGAGGACGTGGGAGGCGCGCTCCTCGTGGAGGTCGGCGCGGCGCATCGACTCCACGTGCAGCGATCGGATCCAGCGCTCGTCGAGCATCGGCGGGGAGTCTTTCAGCCGCGCCTGGAGAACCGGCACAGACGAAATGGTCCGGTCATGAAACCATCGGTATTGATGGCGGCAATCGAGCTCAGAGACGTGGTCAAAACCTTCGGGCCGATCACGGCGGTGAACGGTCTCGACCTAGAGGTGCCGGCTGGCATCTGCCTCGGCCTGCTGGGGCCGAATGGCGCCGGCAAGTCGACGACGATGCGGCTGCTGACCGGCCAGGCGATCGCCGACTCCGGCGAGCTGCGCGTGCTCGGGCACGAGCTGCCGGCAGAAGCGAAGACGGCGCGCGGGCAGATGGGCGTCGTCCCCCAGCTCGACAACCTCGACGTCGACGTCACCGTCGAGGACAACCTGGCGATCTTCGCCCGCCTCTACCGCGTTCCCGACGTCGGCAAGTCGGTTGACAAAGCGCTCGACATCGCCCGCCTGCGCGAGCGCCGCCGCGACGCGGTTGACGAGCTCTCCGGCGGGATGCGGCGGCGGCTGCTGCTCGCCCGCGGTCTCGTCCACGAGCCGCGCCTGGTCCTCCTCGACGAGCCGACGGTCGGCCTCGACCCGCAGATCCGCACCGAGCTGTGGACGCTGATCGGCGAGCTGAAAGCGCGCGGGACGACGATCCTGATGTCGACCCACTACATCGAGGAGGCCGAGCGGCTGGCCGACGAGGTGGCGGTGATGCACCAGGGCAGGGTGATCAGCCGCGGCCGCCCGGTCGAGCTGATCGACGAGCACGCCGGCCGCCTCACCGCCGAGGTCTACGGACCGCCCCAACGCCTGGCCGAGACCCGCGCGGAGGCTGAATCGCAGGGGCTGGCGGTGCGCCCGGCCGGGCCCGCGATCGCGATCGTCGGCTCCGAGCGGGCCGAGAACGGGGCGATCCCCGAGGACGCCGTCACCCGCGCCGCCACGCTCGAGGACGTCTTCGTCCTGTTGACCGGCGAGGAGGCGGAGTGATGGAGGCGTTGACGCCAGCCGCCTCGGAGGCGCCGCGCCAGATGCGGCGGCTGGAACCGACCGCGATCGCCGGGGTGATGAGCCGCGAGGTCGCCAACTTCCGCACCTACTGGAAGGGCACGACCTTCTCCAGCGTGATGGAACCGCTGGTCTACCTGCTCGCCTTCGGCCTCGGCCTCAGTGCCACCCTGGTCGACGAAGTCGACGGCGTCCCCTACATCCAGTTCGTCGGCACCGGGATGGTGGCGACGGCGGTGATCTTCTCGAGCGCCCTGCCGGCGATGTTCGGCACCTTCGTCAAGCACCGCTTCCAGAACACCTACGACGCGATCCTCGCCGCCCCGGTCGACGTCGAGGAGCTGGTCACCGCCGAGATGCTCTGGATCTGGATCCGCTCTGGCACCTACGGCTGCGTGCCGCTGCTGGTGACGATCGCCTTCGGCCTCGACCCGGCGCCGGGGATGCTGCTGACGCCGCTCTTCTGCTTCGTCACCGCCCTCGGCTTCGCCGGCTTCGGGGTGGCGATGGCGGCGACCGTCGCCAAGATCGACCAGTTCAACTACGTGACCGCGCTCTGCATCACGCCTTTGTTCCTCGTCGCCGGCACCTTCTTCCCGATCGAAGGCCTCCCCCACGGCTTCCAGGTGCTGGCCCAGGTCAACCCCCTGCACCAGCTGGTCGAACTGGTCCGCGGCGGCGCCTTCGGTTACGAATGGACCGACCTACTGCGCTTCGCCTTCCTCGTTGCCTTCGCCTTCGCCACCTGGCGGGTGGCGATCCGCCAGATGCGCAAGCGGTTGATCGACTAGCGAAAGTAGAGGCTGCTACTGTTGCTTACGCATGAGTACAGACGCTTCAGTTAACCGCTACCACCTTGTCCCTGTCCATGAGGACGATTTGGCAGAGGTGTACGGGGTTCTCGCCGAACGAGAGAAGGAAAGGGCAGGCTCGGGGACGGACCAACCGCCCGATTCCCCTCCGAGCCCGAGGATCTACCTCGATTCGAATGTGGTTATCCAGATGTACCGAGACTCGGAAGAGCGCCACCGCAAGTTGATGGAAATTTTGGCCGAAGCCGAGGGACGCTGGCTGTATACGGCCGAGCTCGCGGATGCCTTGGGAGTAAAGACCGGCTCGAAGGGAATGGCAGGCACCTTCGGAGCATTCGGACGCAGAGCCAAGCATCGCTATAAGGGCCTCAAGCCGTGGGAGTCCTCGTGGGAACCGGTTCGAGACGAAGCCCGGTACCGCATGGATCCCGAAATCGCCGCCTGGGTGCGGTCCGCCGCGCGAAGTGGGGATGAGTGATGGAGCTGGCCTTGGCGCTCCAGGCTTTCGTGATCCTGCTTCTGGTCCAGCACCTGATCACCAGAGGTTGAAAAATGGACCGTGCGCCCGCTCTCTGAAACGAGGTCACCGGGCGTGTCCGCGGCTTCAGGCTCGGGTCGGGCTCTCCTGCGGCACCCGCGGCATCCGCTTAAGGCTGCTTCCTTCCGGACCTGACCTGATTCGCGTGCCCACGTCGCGCAGGACCCGGCCGTCATCGCCGCCACCACGGCACTGACCCCAACGGCCAGTTCCTCGGAACGGTAATCGGCCCCGCTAAGCGGATTTCGGGTGACAGGGCACCGCTGATTCCCCACCTAGCACGGTCCACTGGTGATCCTACCCGCCCAGCCATAGGATCAGCCCCTTGACCGCCTTGCCAGTCGCAGCGACCACCGTCGACACCGGCTCCTTCTTCGCGATCGTCGTCGTCGCCGCGCTCGCCGCGATCACCGTCGCCGTCGTCCCCAAGCGCTTCGCCCCGCCGGTGGTGGTGCTCGAGCTCTTCCTCGGGATCCTGATCGGCCCCGAAGTCTTCGGCCTCGCCCATCCCGGCGACTTCATCGAATTCTTCTCCAACCTCGGCCTCGGGATGCTCTTCTTCTTCGCCGGCTACGAGATCGACTTCCAGCGGATCAAGGGCAGGCCGATGGAGCTCGGAGCCCTCGGCTGGCTGCTGTCGGTCCTCCTCGCCTACGGGATCGGCGGCCTCTTGGCAGCCGCCGGAGTGGTGGTCTCCTTCCTCTACACCGGTTCGGCGATGGCGACGACGGCGATCGGCACCTTGATCCCGATCCTCCGCGACAACGGCGAGCTGAAGACCCGCTTCGGCACCTATCTGCTGGCGGCCGGCGGCGCCGGCGAGTTCGGCCCGATCCTCCTGGTCACGTTGGTCCTCTCGACGGCTAACCCGCTGCACGAGTCGGTGATCCTGCTCGCCTTCGTCGCCCTTGCCCTCGCCCTCGCCCTGGTCTCGGTTCGCTACGCCTGGCGCGGCTGGCCGGCGCTGGAACGGACCTTCGAGGCGAGCAGCCAGCTGGCGGTGCGGGTGACGGTGGTCCTCGTCTTCGGCCTGGTGCTGCTGGCCAGCAACCTCGGCCTCGACGTCCTCCTCGGCGGCTTCGTCGCCGGGATGATCACGCGACTGGCGCTGAAGGGCCACGAGCTGGCGATCTTCGAGTCGAAGCTGACCGCGGTTGGCTTCGGCTTCTTCGTCCCCTTCTTCTTCGTCACCAGCGGGATCGAGTTCGACCTCGCCGCGCTCGGCTCGGCCACGGCGCTGGGCAAGCTGCTGCTGTTCTTCGTCCTCTTCCTCGTCGTCCGCGGCGTCCCGGCGCTGCTGCTCTACCGCGGGATCCTCGGCCTCTGCGACCGCGCCGCCCTCGCCTTCTACTCCGCCACCGAGCTTCCCCTCGTGGTGGCGATCACGACGATCGCGATCGAGGAGGGCCACATGCGGCCGTCCACCGCCGCCGGCCTCGTCGGCGCGGCGATGCTCTCGACCCTCATCTACCCCTTCGTCGCCATGGCCCTCCGCAAAGACGCGCTCGAGCAGGAGAGCGAGCAACCGGAGCCCACCGGCCCCTTCCCAGAGGGCGAGGGACCGATCCCCCAGCCCGGCCTCGTCGGCTAACCGCCGGCGCCGCCCGTCGTACAATTCCCGGCACCCGGGCGCGTAGCTCAGTGGGAGAGCGCTCGCTTCACACGCGAGAGGTCGCTGGTTCGAAACCAGCCGTGCCCATCTTTTTCCTCAGGTGTAAAGGGCTGCTGCGAGCCCGTCGATCGCCCTTTGGAGCAAGCCGGCCTTCGTAGCGCTTGAAGCAGCAAGGGCAACAGAGCTCTGAAACTCACTCCGCACGAGGCCGGCGGCCTCCAACGAGATCATGCTCTTTCCAATACGGGCCAGGAACTCACTCTCCGGGGGCGGGCTCTCCAGCGACTCTCCACGCTTCCAACTCCAACCCGGACTATGAATTTGCATGAACGTCGCAAAGTCCAGTTCTCGTTTTTGGCGCTCGCCCTCCAGCCGCTGCCGCTCCCGTGCGGCCGCCGTCAGTCCCGATGACATTTCCGACCTCTTCCGAAACACACGCTTGATCGCGGTGCGCGAAATCTTCCCGCGGGCACCAAGCTCCTCAAGTTGTTGCACCCACCCTTCAGGCGCATCTTCCGGAGCCTTCTTCAACTTAGGGATCGGCAAGCCTTTGACCATATTCGGATAGACATGGGAAAACGCCCCCTGCAGGCTCCCAGTGGCGTATAGCTCTGCGTAGAGCTCCCTGGCAGGACGAGACATGATGATCCCGAGGAGATAGAACAGCGGGTAGAGAGCAGCCCTGTCACGCTGCTCGTCAGTGATGTCGTAAGGAGCGTCTTGGCTTAGCGCGCAGTAGGGAACGGCGTGGATGACACCATGGTCGGTGTAGTAGCCGTCTTCATCAACCCAGGTAACAAAGGTGTCGCTGTCTCCCGAGATATGTCGTATCGACAACTTTGGTGCGGCGAAGAACTGTGGCGTGCGCGGTCCGTACATTTCCTCGCTGTGGCCCATATCAACATAGGTTCCATCCCACGTCATCCCGAACGGTCGCATATCCGACCCCTCGTAGAACCTTTTGGGCTTCGCCATGCGAGCAGGGTCCTTGGATAGGAACTGATCGCGGCCGAAGGCGCCCTTCTTCTTGCTCGAGATCTGGGCTCCATAACTGATCAGACATACACTGCCCATGGCTACGGCGCGCTTCTTCAGGCGGTTCAGCTCCTCAAAGCGCTTCGTCGTCAGGTCAGTGCGGAAGACGTTTCCGGGGGTCTCTCCCCAAAGCGCCTGCGGTATCTCGCGAAGAACCTCCGTCATATTCGTTCGCTGATCGATCTGGGGTCATAGAGAGTGATCTGATGGCCACCTTCTGGAGGAGTCTTTTGCCAGACCATCACCACCGTCTCCCGAGATACTCCCTCGAATACATTGGTATCTCCGAAGTCGACAATCGACTCAATCGTTCCCTCGAGGAGCTTTCGACGGACTGCTGTGGCATATTTCTCCCGCATTAGAGGATTGGCAACGATCAATCCGAACCGCCCTCCCGGGAGAAGTAGGTCTTGCGCCAGTCCAACGAAAAGAACAAAGAGATCCCAGTGGCGTTCGGCGACGTCAGCCCACTGCTTGAGCTTCGGCAGGCCCTCCCTGAGCAGCGGCGCAGCCTGCGTCATCTCCCAGGCGCTGACATAGGGCGGGTTCCCGAGCACGGCATCGAAACCTCCTCGACTGAAGACTTCGGGGAATTCCAACTCCCAGTGAAATGGAACGTACTCGTCTCCGGATGGGAGCGTATTGGAGACTTCCCGCATGGTCGCCTCCCATTCAGGAAAAGGTGCTGGCAGGGTCAATGCTACTGCCTCAAGATCCTGCCTTGAAGCAGCGCCCATCTTGTAGGCCGTTGCGATATCCCACAGCTCACGCAGTCGAATCCGGGAGGCTGCCCTCTCCTCGTGCAGCGCCTTTCTTTCCTCAATTCCATCCACTGAATCCGGGTCCACCGCTTCGATTTGCTCGGCCAACATCAGTTCTTCATCTTGGTGTTGCTCAAATGCATCTTGAAAGAGCGAAGCACTCTGTTCGTCGCTCTCCCCTATCTCGCGGAGAACCTGCAAGGGACGCTGGCTCATCACAGAATTCCCGGTTCGCAGACGGTGATCCAAGAAAGACAAAGGTTTGTCGACGCTAGCGGTATCAAGCCAAAGCGCAAGCTTCGCAAGCTCGACCGCAAGCGGGTTGACGTCTACGCCCCAAATACAGCGGTCGACGACGCGGCGTTTAATCGTGGTGAGGTCAACATCAGCTCCATCGGCCGTGCCGGCGCTGATGGCGATTGCCAAAGCCAAGCGATCGACTGCCGCCACCAGGAAATGGCCACTCCCCATCGCCGGGTCGACGACCTTCAGGTCGAGAATTTCTTTTTCGCCTCGGCCGTCCAGCAGAGGGTCAAGGGTCTCGCCCACGATGTGCTGGACCACAGGGTCTGGAGTGTAGTAGGACCCCGTCTCTTTCCTCCGCGAACGGGTGGGAACAAGTTCTACCTGGTCCTCGATAGATCCCAACTTTTGCTCGTTGATGACAAGTTCATTCTCGAGCAAGCCCTCATAGACAGTCCCGAGGTGAGTGACCGAAAGAGTCCTGTAGTCAACGAACCTCGTCTCGATCTGACCGGGGACGGTCCCGATCAGATCGAGGGCGTTTGCGAGGTAGAGATCAGGAACTGAGTTTTCGCTTAGATATGGATGAGATGCAGGCGCAAACAACTCACCGTCATAGGTCGGCACATCGAGATCGGAATCACCTTCATAGATTGCGTTCCAAAGGGAATTCAGGCGCGACCAAATGGTCGAAGCGGTGGTTGACGTCTGGCGCCGCCGTTCCTTTGAATCAACCACCTGGCGGATGAGTTGGAACAAGCTGAGGTTCTGGTGGTAACCCTCGTTGGAATTTACGGGCAAAAGCTCGCGTGACTCTGCGTAGAGGACGAACAGCAGCCGATAGAGCACGACCAAGGAGTGGTCATAGGCTTCGTCTAGCGCTCGTCTCGAGACACTCGAACTTCCCTTGAGAAAGCCGGCTGCGATGTGCTCGAGGGCTGAGAACACCCTAGTCCTAAGTTCGTCGCCCACATCAATCGAAAAGTCAACACTTCCGCGAAGAACATCGTCCAGATGAGCTACTCCGCTGGGTCCCCTACTGGCTGCCGGGGCCGAGAAAAGGCCCCAGAAGTAATAGAGAAAGGCCTCGTGCCCTCCGCTCTGCAGGAGGCGAGGGAGGTTGACCTCGTAGAACCTCTCTAGAGGTTGTGGCGCATCCCGATTGTAAAGCCGCCAAACCTCGCCGTTGGTGAGAATCCCCCATCGTTGCCCCGTCTGGATCAAGTAGTTGACGATCTGGAAGGAGGGATTGGCATTCGTCGCATAGTCGCGAGCCGAGTCCATGCGTTTGTCCAGAGGGCGTTTCCAATACTTGCCCTCGGCAATCGCCACGGCTTGGCTGTAGTTGCGAGCGCGAATGTCTTCTCGAGCCTTCTCCTTCGCCTCTGAGCTCTCGAAAAGAGCAAAGTCAGGGACATTCTTGATGCCTCCACCCGGATTCGTCGAGGGCTGAACCAGATAGTCGTAGCCGAGGGCCTTGAGGACAGGCTTGATCAGGTCCTCCTCACACTGCGCCTCCGGCGCGTTCGTTAGGGTCCTATCGGGATCGACCACTCCATAGATCTCGCTGATCGTTTCCATCGCCGCCCGAGCCGCCGACTTGCGCCCGGGCCGGAACCAAGGCGAGGCCGGTAGCCGCTCAAGCAGGTAGTGATCCGAGAACAGTGCGGTGTTGCGGTAGGGCTCCAGGCCAAGTGGGAGCTCCATATGGGTGGTTGGAAGCAACGCCATTGACGCATACTTCCACGCGAAACGGATGCGCGGCACTCATGGCCGCCTAGTCTGTGCCGATGGCCTCGGTCCATGCGCTGGAACGCCAACAGCGCGTCGAAATGTCCGTCGCGGACACCTTCGCCTTCTACGGCGACGCGCTGAACCTGGAGCGGATCACGCCGCCCTTGCTGAAATTCGAGGTGACGACGCCGCGGCCGATTGAGATGGGGGTTGGGACTCTGATCGAGTACCGGTTGCGGCTGCATCGGGTGCCGGTGCGGTGGCGGACGCGGATTGAGGCTTGGGAGCCGCCGCACCGGTTTGTCGACGTGCAGGTGCGAGGGCCGTACTCGCTCTGGGAGCACACGCACACGTTCGAGGAGGATGGGCCGGGGGCGACGATCATCCGGGACCGGGTTCGCTACTCGATCCCGTTTGGGCCGCTGGGCGACCTGGCGGACCGGCTGCTGGTGCGGCGGGATCTGGAGCAGATCTTCGACTACCGCCGCGACGCGGTGGCGCGGGAGCTGGGCGCCGGCTGAGTCAGGCGGTCTCGGCGACCGCGATCTCGAAGCTGGCGCTAAAGCTCTCGTCCGTCCCCAGCATCGGCAGGTCTTCACTGCTGAGGAGAGCGTTGGTCGGGGCCGTCATTGGCTCGAAGGCGACGGCTGCGAGATCTGCCGGCGCGTAGACCTGGGCGAACGGATAGCCCTCGCCCATTCGCAGTTCCAGGCGCCGGCCGCCGCCCGAGAGGGCGAAGGGGGCACCGCCGGCTGGCGCGAGGAATGCGTCGTCGAAGGTCCGCGCCCCCAGCCGGCCGCTCTCGATCTCCGCCGCCTCGCGGGGCCCGGTCGGCAGCATCCGCTCGTCAAGCTCCAGCCGCTCGCGCACCGGCGCCTCGATCTCCCACTCGCTCCGCTCCACCCCAGGCAGCTGCAGGTAGGGATGGAACCCGAAGGCAACCGGCAGGCCCGCCTCACCCGCCCACACCGTGGTCGCAATCCGCAGCGCGGTCCCGGCCAGCGTCGCCTCGATCTCCACCCGGTGCGGGAACGGGAACGCTTCGACCAATCGCGGGTAGGCGCCGAAGTCGAAGCTCGCGGCGAGGACGCCGCCGTCCTCCTCCAGCTCCAGGTGACGCTCGACCCGCCACCCCCGCGCCGCCGTCAGCAACCCGTGCATCGGCAGGCCCTCGCCGTCGCGCTTCAGACGCAGGCCATCCAGCTCGAGGTCCACCTCCCGACCGGCCAGATCAAAGCGGCTCTGCCCGAGGCGGTTCGCCCAGGGGTGCAGGAACGGGATTCCCATCGTCGACCCCAACTCGACGTACTTGGCGAGCCCGCCGCGTTGGCCGAGCAGCTCCTGCCCGCGGTGCCGAAGTGAGCAGCAGATCATGCCCGCCTCGGGGACGAAGATCGCCTCGATCCCGCCCAGGGCCCGGCTTTCCAGCGTCAGCGCCCGGCACCCCTCCTCGGTCCGCTCCCCCACCATGGAGCGGAGAGCCTACGGCTGCTGCAGGACCGAGAGAACGTTCCCCGACGGGTCCTTGAACCAGGCGATCTGCGGGCCCGGCCCGCGAACGATGCCCTTCTCGTCGTGGTCGAAGCCGTCGTAGCGCTCGATGCTGACGCCGCGGCCGACGAGACCGTCGACGGCGGAGTCGATGTCGTCGACTTCGAAGTTGAGCATCGTGTAGCTGGCCGGTTTCATGTCGGCGCTGAGGTACATCAGCACGTCGCATTCGTCGGCCAGCTTCAGCCTCGTCAAGCCGTGTTCCTGGTCGAGGACCTCGACGCCAAGGCCGAGCGTCCCCTCGTAGAACTCCTTCGCCTTGTTCAGGTCGTTGACCGCGAAGCCGCTGGTCGCTTTGCTCTCCCCAAGCATCTTCTTCACTCTAGCGGCGGACGGCCGCGCCTGCGCTTTTTTTCCGCGGTGCGGCGCTTTTGCTCGAGTCGGCGCTGCTTGGAGGCGCGGCTGGGGCGGGTCGGCCGGCGCTTGCGCTGTACCCGCAGGCCGGCGGCAAGCTTCTGCGCCAGCCGCTGCAGCGCCAGCTCGCGGTTGCGCGACTGCCCGCGCGCGTCCTGTGCGACCGCGGTGACGACCGGGCCCAGCCGCTCGAGCAGACGCGCGCGCTGCGCCTCGTCGAGCGCCTGCGAGGCCGCGACGTCGAACACCGCTTCCACCCGCGAGGCGGTGACGTTGGCGTGCTGCCCGCCGGGGCCGGAGGAGCGACTCGTCCGCAGCTCGATCTCAGCCAGCGGCAGCGCCAGCCGCTCGTCGATCCGCAGCTCCTCGGCCATCGCTACGCCGCGAGCTCGGGGATGTGGCGTTGCAGGTGCTCGGCGATCGTCTGCCGCACCCAGCGCTGCGTCTCGGCATCGGCCATCCGGTAGCGGCCGAGCAGCATCTTCTGGTCGTCCAGCGGCAGCCCGGCGATCTCCCAGCGCACGGCGAGCCGCTCGAAGAGGGCCTCCGAGCGTCGCCGCCAGGCGTCGTCCTGCGAGGTCGCCGCGCCCGCCGGCGGCTCGCCGATCTTGGCGATCGTGCCGGCGCTCAGCGTCTGGCGCAGGGAGAGGACGTTGCCCTCGGGATCTACGTAGTCGACAAGCGGGGTCTTCTCCCGCGGCCGCCGCTGCTTCTTCCGCTTCGCCACCGTCAGGCCAGCGAGTCGATCTTCGCCGCCAGCTCGAAGTCGGCGGCGGTGAGGCCACCCTCGGAGTGGGTCGCGATGGTGACGGTGACCGTGTCCCAGGAGATCGCGACGTCGGGGTGGTGGTTTATCTCCTCGGCCGGCGCGACCAGGCTCTGGACGAACTCGACCGCGCCGACGAAGTCGCCGCGCTTGAAGCGCTTCTCGATCGCCTCGCCGGCCCGCTCCCAGCCGTCGAGGCTCGCCAGCCTCTCCTCCACCTCTGAATCACTGAGCAGCGCCACGCGCTTATGCTGGCAGCCCAGCGATGCCTGTGCAATCCACCAACAACACCGACAAGCCGGTTCTCTGGCAGATCGACATCTCCCACTACGCCGAAAAGGCGCGCTGGGCGCTCGACTACAAGGAAGTCGCCCACGTCCGCCGGGCTCTGCTCCCGGGCACTCACATCCCGATCGCCCTCTTCCTCACCCGAGGGTCGCAGCCGACGGTGCCGATATTGCAGATGGACGGCCGGGCGATCGGCGACTCGACCGCGATCATCGCCGCCCTCGACGCCAAATTTCTCGACAAGCCCCTCTACCCCGCGACTCCCCACGATCGCGAGCGGGCGCTCGCGCTCGAGGACTGGTTCGACGAGAACCTCGGCCCCCACGCCCGCCTGCTCCCTTTCTACGAGCTGATCCAGGAGCCCGACCTCTTCGCCGAAATCGCCGCCGAGAGCGTGCCGGGACCGCTGGGCAAGGTGAAGCCCGCAGTCGGCGCCTATGCCCGCGCCTACACCAGCATCCGCTGGGGGGCCAACAAGGACGCCGACGCCGAACGCGCCCGCGCGGCGATCGTCGCCGCCTTCGACAAGCTCGAGGCCGAGCTGGAAGAGGGGGACGGAGAGTTCCTGGTCGGCGACAGCCTCAGCGTCGCCGACGTCACCGCCGCCTCGCTCTTCTACCCGATCGTCGTCCCCCCCGAGGGCCCGCTCTCGCCGGACCTACCCCGCCCGCCGGCCCTCGACGAGTTTCGCCAGAGCCTCAGCGATCGCCCCGGCTACCGCTGGGTCGAAGAGACGTTCCGACACCACCGCTAGAGACAAAAGGTTTCGAAGCTGTTAGTCTGCAGCACATGCAGACGGTGGTCGAAGAGAGGGAGGTGGTGCCGATGGAGCGCTACGACGAAAAGTTCGAGCGGGTGGACGAACGCTTTGACAACGTCGACCGCGAGTTCAAGCGGGTGGACGAACGCTTTGAGGAAGTCGGTCGCGAGTTCATCCGGGTGGACCAACGCTTCGAGGAAGTCGGCCGCCGGATCACGGAGGGACGAGAAGAAACGAAACAGCGGTTCGACCGCGTCGAAGGCGACATCAGCGAAGTCAAAGGAACGTTGAACCGGATCCTGATCGGCCTCACTCTCGGCTTCCTGACCCTCTTCGGGACCGTCCTGGCCGTTCTCGGAACGGTTCTCGCCAAAGGGGCCTAACCCCCGATCGGCGCTCGCGGGTTGGCGCCCCAGAAGATCACGGTGCCGAGCATGCCAAGGATGTGGACGGCGACGATGTTGAAGACCATCGACTTGGCGGTCGCGGTGCCGACGCCGACCGGGCCGCCGGAGGCGGTGTAGCCGTAGTAGCAGCCGACCAGCACGATCACGGTCGCCATCGCCATCCCCTTGATCAGGCTGAAGATCAGATCGGTGGGGTCCTGGAACATCCAGAAGATCAGCGAGTAGCCGCCGGCGGAGACGTCGCCGACCTGCTTCACCACCGAGAAGTAGCTCGCCAGGTACATCACCCCGATCGAGACCAGGTAGAGGAAAGGCAGCGCGATCCAGGCCGCCAGCAGGCGGGTGGCGCAGAGGAAGGTGACCGGCGGCACCCCCATCACTTCGAGAGCGTCGATCTCGTCGGAGATCCGCATCGCCCCCAGCTCGGCGACGATCCCAGTCCCGACCTTGGCCGAGAGGATGTAGCCGAAGGCGTAGGGCAGCGCCTCACGCAGGTCGCACCAGGCGGCGAAGAGGCCGGCGTACTGGGGCACGCCCTGGGCGCGAAAGAAGTAGGCGCCCTGGATCCCGCACTGGAGGCCGAGGATGAAGACGAAGGCCCAGATGATCAGGGCCGAGCCGAGGATCAGGATCCCGGCCTGGCGGATCGACTCGCCGAAGAAGCGCAGCACCCGCCCCGAGTAGACGAGCGCCGCCACCCGGACGCCGAAGCGGGCGATCTCGCCGAAGGCCTCGAGCCAGAGCCGCGGCGCGTCGAGCCAGGCGTTCACCGCTCGCCCCTCACCGGATTGCCTGCAGCTCGGGGTTGGTCGCCAGCAGCACCGCGGTGAAGACGTAGTTGAAGGCGAAGACGCCGACCATCGCGATCACCACCGCTTGGTTGACCGCCCGCCCCACCCCGGCGGCGCCGCCGGAAGCGGTCATCCCTTTGTAGGAGCAGACGATCGCGATGATCGCGCCGAACATCGTGCACATCAGGACCGAGCCCCAGAGGTCGGTGACCGAGGCGTTGGAGAAGAGGGTCGCGAAGAAGCCGCCGAGCGACTGGTGGTAGAGCAGCTCGGCGGCGATCCCGGCGCTGAGCCCGAAGACGATCGCGAAGATGTCGAGCAGCGCGGTCACCAGCATCAGCGCCAGGAAGCGCGGCACGACCAGGTTCTTGATCGGGTCGACCCCGAGCACCTGCAGGGCGTCGAGCTCCTCGCGGATTTTCCGGGCGCCGAGATCGGCGGTGATCGCGGTCCCGGCGACGCCAGCGACGACGACCGCGGTCACCACTGGGCCGATCCAGCGAATCGCGGTGAGGACGAAGAAGCCGCCGAGTCGATCGAGGGCGCCGAAGATCTGCAGCGGCCCCGCCGCCTGCAGTCCGGGAGCGCCGAGGCAGAGGGCGAAGGTGGAGATCAGCAGCGGGAACCAACAGAGTCGGAGGGTGAAATAGAACTGGTCGGCGAGCTCCTCGCCGTAGGGGTAGGGCGGCCGCACCGCGGAGACGATCGTCCGCGCGGTGAGGATCATCATCGTCCCGACCTCGGTGAAGAAGCCGGAGACGGCGCCGGTGCCCTTGCCTAGTGCCTCGCTCGCCACCGACTCATCGCCCTACCGAGGGGGCCGCGGTCGCGCGCCCGCCGCCGCACCTCCTGTTGGCTCTGCCGCTGCGCCGCCGCCAGCTGCGCGATCAAGGTGTCCCGCGTCTCCTCCAGCTCCTCGACCCCGGCGACGTGGGCGACCGCGCGGCGCGGCGCCGTGTGCAGGTCGGCCTGGAGGTGGGCGGTGTAGGAGGCGAGCTCGGCCTCGAGCCGGGCGATCTGCCGCCGCAGCTCCTGGCGAACCTCGATCGCTTCGCTCTCGGTCCGCGGGTCCGGCAGCTCCTCTGGCTCGGCCGCCTCGCCAAGCTCGGCCGGCAGCCCGGCGCAGGCCATCGCCACGACCGCCAGGTCCCGCGCCTGGAATCCCGCCGCCCGCGCCCGCTCCAGCGCCTCGGTGGCGATCGCCTCCAGCTCCGGCGCCCCCTCGACGCCCTCTGCAACGAAGGTCCCCTGGCCGTGACGGCTGACGACGAGGCCCTCCCGCTCCAGCGCCTCATAGACGGCACGCACCGTCCCGACGTTGACGCCCGCCCACTCGGCGAGGCGGCGGAAGCTCGGCAGCCGCTCGCCCGCGGCGAGCTCGCCGGTGGCGATCAGCGCCCGCAGCCGCCAGCTCAACTGCAGCCCGAGCGGCAGCTCGTCGCCGGGATCAAGAAGGAAGGGGGTCGCCTCCGACTGTGTCACCAACTCGCACAGTAGCTCTCAGCACTGTGCGAGTCAACTAGAACAGTCGCTCCCTTTGCTTAGGGCGTGAGGACGATCTTCAGCGCTTCCCGCCCGTCGTAGATCTCGTAGGCCTCCGAGACCTGGTCGAGTGGCATGTGATGGGTGACGAGGGGGCTGGGGTCGAGCTTGTCGGCCTCCATCAGGGCGAGGACGCGGTCGACGTGGGCGATCACGTTGGCGAGCCCAAGCCGCAGCTGCAGGCCCTTCAGCCAGGCGAGCCCGAGCGGGACCTCGCCCTTGCCGGCGTAGGCGCCGATGCCGGAGACGGTGCCGGCGTCGCGGGCGAGGCTGACCGCGAGCGCCAGCGGGCCTGGATCCCCGACCGCGTCGACGACCACGTCCACCCCGAGGCCTTCGGTCGCCGCCCGCACCGCCTGCTTCGGCTCGTCCTCGCTCAGGTGGAGCGGCGTCGCCCCGAAGCGCCCGGCCATCTCCAGCCGTTCGGCGACGGTGTCGATTGCGAAGACCTTGACCGCGCCGCCGGCGAGTGCCGCCTGCACCGCGCAGAGGCCGACCGGGCCGAGGCCGAGGACCGCGACGGTGTCGCCTGCCTTCATCTCGGCGTGGGCGATCGAGTGGTAGCCGGTCCCCATCACGTCGCCTGCAAAAAGAGCGACGTCGGCCGACATCCCCTCCGGCACCCGGCGCAGGGTCAGGTTCGCCCGCGGGACCAGCAGCAGCTCGGCCTGAGCGCCCTGCAGGTCGCCGAGGTTCTTGCCGTGGCCGAAGGTCTGGCCGTTACGGCAGCGGTGATAGTCGCCGCGCAGGCAGGAGGCGCAGGTCGCGCAGGCGGTGTGGAAGGTGCCGAGGACGCGATCGCCGACGGCGACCCGCTCGACATCCTCGCCCGCCGCGACGACCGTGCCGACGAACTCGTGGCCGATCGTGAAGCCCGGCTCGACCGGTACCCGGCCGTGGTAGATGTGGAGGTCGGAGCCACAGATGCCGCTCGCCTCGACCCGGACGACCGCGTCGTCGCCGGCGCGAAGCTCGGGATCGGGCTTCTCCTCGATCCGCACCTGCTCGGGCGCTTGGAAGGTGACGGCGCGCATGGGCGCCGAACGCTACCGGCCCCCGGACCAGGAAAGCCCCCTAGTTGACGCCGGCGACCTGGAAGCGGCTTTTTTCGCCGCCAGGGCTAGCGGTCTCCTCGATCCGCGCCTCCAGCGCCAGCTCTTTCTCAAAGTCGGCCGCCTCGCCGTGCTGGAAGGAGACGTCCTTGCCCTCGAGCAGCTCAATGAAGATCTCGACGAAGCGGGCATCGAGCTGCTTGCCGGCGACGCGGCGGAGCTCGACGATCGCGTCGTAGCTCGACATCGGCGTCCGGTAGGAGTCGCGGGCGGTCATCACGTCGTAGGTGTCGGCGACCGAGATGATCCGCGCCAGCTCAGGGATTTCGTCCCCGGCGAGACCGCGCGGATAGCCTTTGCCGTCGATCCGCTCGTGGTGGGCGAGGATGATCTCCGCCACCGGGCCGTAGCCGTCGAGCGAAGAGACCACGCGGGCGCCCTGCTGGGGATGGCGCTTGATCAGCATCCAGTCCTCGTCGGTGAGCGGCACGTTGGCCTTGAGGATGCGGTCCGGGAGGATGAACTTGCCGATGTCGTGCAGGAGCGCGGCGATGTGCACGAGCTCCTCCTCTCGGCGCGAGTAGCCGGCGCGCTGGGCGATCGCCCGCGAGTAACGGGCGACGGCGGCGCTGTGGCGGGCGGTCATCTGGTCCCGCAAATCGAGCGTGCGCAGCATCGCGCTCAACATCCCGACCTGGAAACTCGCCAGCTGCTTCGAGCGCAGCTCCAACTCCTCGGCCCGCTGTTGGGAGAGCAGGAGCTGCCCGAGCAGGTACTGGAAGGTGACGAGGACGACGCCGAAGAGGGCGATAGCGGCAAGCCCGATCTCAAAGTAGATGTAGGCGACGGCGACGGCGAGCATCGCGCTCGCGAACTCCGAGGGGAGCACCGGCGGCAGCACCCGCAGCTTGGTCGAGAACGAGGAGCGCTCGACGTAGCAGCCGTAGCTGGCGATCATCAGAAAGTTGACCGTCAGTGCGAACTGGAAGAGGGCGAAGACGCAGAGGTAGAACCAGGGGTCGGCGGGTGACAGGCCCAACGCTTCCACGCCTTCGTGGAAGGCGATGCCCCCGACCAGCGGGAAGAAGGCGTAAGTGAGCACGTTGTCCAGCAGGTAGTGCCATGCGTCGCGCCACCGCAACCAGCCGGTGAGGATGGTGGCGACCCCGATCACGGCGGCCGGGGTGCCGCCGAGGAAGACCATGGCGACGACGAGGGCAAGGAAGCTGCCCGAGATCTTCACCTTCGACTCGGTGGACACCGCGGTCAGGTCGCTGAAGACCGAGAAGGACAGGAGCACCGCGAACAGCGGCAGATCCCAGTTGCAGGCAGGCGCTCGCCAGACGGCCGCCGCCACGGTCAGCAGCAGGCCGGCGGTCATAACGGCTATCGCTAGGCGAGTGGGGCGCGAGTGGACCATCTTTGGTTTGGAATCGGCTAACCGGGAACGAGGCTTGAAGGGATTCGGCAACCAATTCCCGAGCGCCTGCGTTTTCCCTGCGCGAGGTCTGCGATTGACGTTTCCGCTATTTGCGAACTCCAAAGTTAGACCGCGCGTGGGGGAATCGGCAAGGAATCTAGCCGCATGGCCAAATTCGCCCAAATCCAATCGCGGCTCTCTCTGCCGCAGAGTCCCCGCCAGATCGACCTACGCAGGGCGATGGCGGAGGGCGCCGAAACGAGCAAGGGCGCCTCGAGAGGCGCCCTTGCGAAAAGTCTTTTCAGGCCCTTGGACTGGCGGCCTGTTGTGAAGTGCCTAGTGACGGAAACCCATGTTTCTTGCCCCTTCCGTAGTCGTTGAAGCCCGCAACGTTGTGCGCTGCATCGTGGAAACGTTCAATATCTGGGCAGTTTGTAGCACAGATTGGCGGAAAGTTGTGCATCTGCAGGAAAAGTTGTGCAGAAATGAAGTAAGACGACCGGCCAGATATGCGTGAGCCCCGCCTAACCGATCCCCTCCGCAGGCCGCTCTTCCGGCGGCTGGCCGCCTCGTACACGATCAACGAGCTGGGCGACTGGATGGGGATCATCGCCCTCTCTGTTCTGGTCTTTGATCAGACCGACAGCGCCCTGGCGACCGCCGGCCTCTTTCTCGGAACGCGCTTCCTGCCGGCGCTCTTCGCGCCGATCCTCGTTGCGCATGCAGAGCGGCCTCCACCGCGTTTTGCGCTGCCGGTGATCTATTGCGGCGAGGCCGCGGTCTTCGGGGGCCTGGCGCTTCTCGCCGGCAGCTTCTCCCTCGGCCCGGTGATCGCCCTGGCCGCGATCGACGGCGCACTGGCGCTGGCCGGGCGGGCGCTGACCCGGGCTGTCGTCGCCACCTCGCTGGAGCCAACCGGGGAGCTGCGCGCCGGCAACGCGCTGCTCAACGTCGCCTTTACCGGCGGTGCCGCGATCGGACCGGCCCTCGCGGGCCTCGTCGTCGCCGGTTTCGGCGTCCAATCGGCGCTCTTACTGGACGCGGTGTCCTTTTATGTCGTCGCCTGGACCCTCTTCACCGCCGGGGCGATGCCGCACGCCGATCCCGAAGAAGGCCGAATGCGCGACCGGGTCCGCGCCGGACTCGCCTACATCCGCGAAGAGACGGTGCTCGGCCGGATCCTCTTCGCCCAGGGAATCGCCTTCGTCTTCTTTGCCGCCGTGCTCCCCATCGAGGTCGTCTACGTGAAGGAATCGCTGGGCTCCGACGACACCGGCTACGGCCTGATGCTTGCCAGCTGGGGGGCGGGGATGGTCATCGGCAGCCTGATCTTCGCCCGCATCCGCGAGACCTCCCTCGCCGGGCAGCTCTTCTTCAGCACCCTGGCGATCGGCGTCGGCTACCTCGGCCTCGCCGTCGCCCCCACGCTGACGTTCGCCTGCGCCGCCTCGGTGGTGGGCGGAGCGGGAAACGGGATCCAGTGGGTGGCAGCGATCTCAGCCGTGCAGGAGCTGACTGCGGAAACGATGCAGGCGCGGGTGATGAGCGTGCTGGAGTCGATCGGCGCGGCGATGCCGGGCATCGGCTTTGTAATCGGCGGCGTGATCGCCGCGCTAGTCAGTCCCCGGATGACGTTTTTAGTAGCGGGGTCCGGGGTAATCGCCATCGTTGCCGTCATGGCCCCGATTCTTGGGGCGAATTGGCTGGAGCGCGAGGGGAACCCAGATGCAACCGCGCTTGACGGCCGTGACGACGTTGTGGTGGAGTTGATCCCCGGGGGCATTTCCGGGAAGCCGTCTACCGAGGAGGGAACTTGAAGAAGCTAAGGGCAGCCATTGCGGTTCTGGCATTTGCAGCGGTCGCAGCAGTTGGATTGGTCTCGTGCGGAGGCGGCAGCGACAGCTCCAGCAGCAGCGCTGGTGGTAGCGGCGAAGGCAAGCAGGGCGGGACCCTCAACGTCACCTACGCCTCCTTCCCCGACTACATGGACCCCCAGCTCTCCTACACGCAGGAAGGTTGGTCGGCGATGGGCGAGGTCTACATCCCGCTCCTCACCTACAAGCACGGCGAAGGCACCGAAGGCGCCGAAGTCGTCCCCGGCCTGGCGAAAGAAATGCCGAAGATCAGCAACGGCGGCAAGACCTACACGCTCTTCCTCCGCCCCGGCCTCAAATACTCCAACGGCAAACCGGTCAAAGCGTCTGACTTCCCCTACACGGTCGAACGCCTCTTCAAGGTCAACTCGGGCGGGTCGCCCTTCTACACCAGCATCGTCGGCGCCGAAAAGTTCGCCGAAACCAAGCAGGGCGGCATCCCCGGGATCAAAACGAACGACAAGACCGGCGAAATCCAGATCGAACTGGAAAAACCGCGAGGCACCTTCAGCAACGAGCTCGGCCTGATGTTCGTCGCCCCGGTGCCCAAAGGCACCCCGAACGAAGATCTCTCGGCCAGCCCGCCTCCCGGTACCGGCCCCTACACGATCACCAAATCCCAGCCCGGTCGAGGCTGGGAAGTGGAGCGCAATCCCTACTGGGAAAAAGCCAACTCGAAAGCGATGCCGGAATACCCGACCGGCAACATCGACGGCGCCAAGGTGACGATCGTCCGCAACCCGCAGACGCAGGTCAACGACATCGAACAGGGCAAATACGACTACATGGAGAACCCGCCGCCGGCTGATCGGTACACCGAAGTCAAAGAAAACTTCGAAGGCACGCAGTTCCGCGTCGAGCCGACGATCAGCACCTACTACTTCTGGATGAACACGAAAAAGCCGCCGTTCGACGATGTCAAAGTGCGGCAGGCGGTCAACTACGCGGTCGATTCGGCCGCCCTCGAACGCGTCTACTCGGGCCAGATCAAAGGCACTCAGCAGATCCTGCCGCCGGGGATGCCGGGCTACGAAAAACTCGAGCTCTACCCGCACGACATGGACAAAGCAAAAGAAATGCTGAAAGAAGCCAACCCGTCTGACATGGACATCACGGTCTGGACGGATACGGAAAGCCCGAACAACGAAGCGGGCGAATACTACGAGGGCGTCCTCAAAGAACTCGGCTTCAACACGAAGCTGAAAATCCTCAACGCCGACAACTACTTCACGGTGATCGGCAACCAGTCGACCCCCGACCTCGACACCGGCTGGTCGGACTGGTTCCAGGACTACCCGCATCCGAACGACTTCTTCCAGCCGCTGCTCTCGGGCGAAAGCATCCTCCAGACCAACAACGGGAACTTCGCCAACATCAGCGTCCCGGAACTGAACAAGGAAACCGCCAAACTCGGCGAAGAACAGCTCGGCCCCGAACAGGAAGAGGCCTACACGGAACTGGACAAGAAATACATGGAACAGGCTCCCTGGGCCCCCTACGGGACCCGGACCCTGTCCACGTTCGTCTCCAGCGCGATCGACCTCGAAAGCGTCATCTACAGCCCGACCTTCGGCGCGTACCTGACGAGCTTTGAATACAACGAATAGAGCTGCTGACCCGGCGGAGCCTGAAAGCGGCTCCGCCGGCTACGGCCCTTGGCGGCTGGCGCTGCGGCGGTTCCTCCGCAACCGCGTCGCCGTCGCCTTTCTCGTCCTCTTCTTCCTGATAGTCGCTTTTGTCCTGGCGGCGCCGCTGTGGGCTGAGCACGTCGCCCACACCGGGCCGAACGAGACCCACACGCTGCAGAAACTCCACGTCAACGGCGAAGTCCGCGAAGTCGTCACGCCGGAAGGCAAACCGATCGGCCCGCAGTGGTTCGGCGCCGACGGCAAGTTCTTCCTCGGCGCCGACAGCCGGCTCGGCCGCGACGAGATGGTGCGGCTGATGTACGGCGGCAGGACCTCGCTCTTCATCGGCTTCGTCTCCGGCCTGATCACGACCCTGCTGGCGGTCGTCCTCGGCCTCCTCGCCGGTTACTACCGCGGCTGGGTCGACGCGGTGATCGCTCGCACCCTCGACGTGCTTTGGTCCTTGCCGGTGCTGCTGTTCGGGATCGCGATCGGCACCGCCTCGGCGCTAGGGGGGATCGGCATCGGCCCCATCCACATCGAAGGCGGATCGATCTGGATACCGATCCTCGTGATCAGCATCTTCTACACCCCCTACGTCGCCCGGCCGATCCGCGGCGAGGTCCTCTCGCTCGGCGAAAAAGAGTTCGTCGAGGCGTCGATCGCCCAAGGGGCCGGGCCGCTGCGGGTGATGTTCGGCGAGCTCCTCCCCAACCTCGCCTCGACGATCATTGTCTTCTTCGCCCTCAACATCGCCAACAACATGCTCTTCGAGGCGGCGCTCTCGTTCCTCGGCGCCGGCGTGCAGCCGCCGAACTCCTCCTGGGGGACGATGATCTCGATCGGCGAGGAGCTGCTGACCACGCAGCCGTTGCTGGCGATCATCCCCGGCGTGATGATCATGCTGACGGTGCTCTCGCTAAACATCGTCGGCGACGGCCTCCGCGACGCCCTCGACCCGCGCTCGAAAGTCCGGCTTGAGGCGCACGCCGGGATGGCCGAGCCGCAGGGGGCGGCGGTCTGATGCTCCGCTTCGTCGTCAGGCGCCTGTTCGGGATGGCGCTCGTCCTCTTCGTCGTCTCGATTCTCGTCTTCCTGATCTTCAACGTGATCCCGAACTCGCCGCCGGCGCAGCGCCTGGCGGGGAAGAACGCGACGCCGACCCTGGTCAAGAGCATCGAAGAAGAATGGGGCTTCGACGAATCGCTGCCCAAGCAGTACGTGACGATGATGAAGAAGGTCTTCACCGGCGAACTGATCCAGTACTCGCCTCGCGTCCCGGTCGACGACCGGATCAAGGAAGGCATCCCGGCCACCCTCTCGCTCAGCATCGGCGCCGGGATCATCTGGCTCGCCTTCGGCCTCCTGCTCGGCTACCTGTCCGCGATCAACGCGGGCGGCTGGCTCGACCGCATCCTCACCGGCGTGGCCGTGGCCGGCATCTCGATCCCGGTCTTCCTGCTGGCCCCGGTGCTCATCTACTACCTCACCTACAAGCTGGAAATCTTCCCCAACGGCGGCTACGTCGGCTGGACCGAAGACCCGTGGGAATGGCTCCAGCACATGATCCTGCCCTGGTTCACGCTCGCCGTCCTCTCGATCGGCTTCTACAGCCGCGTCCTGCGCTCGAACATGCTCGACGTGATGAACGAGGACTACGTCCGCACCGCCCGGGCGAAGGGCCTGAGCGAGCGCAAGGTGATGAGCCGGCACGTGCTCCGCAACTCGCTGATCCCGATCACGACCCTCTTCGGCCTCGACTTCGGCGCCACCATCGCCGGAACCGCGATCATCACCGAAGTCCTCTACAACATCGAAGGCATCGGCCTCTACGCGGCGGAATCGATCGGCAAACTCGAACTGCCGCCGATCATGGGTATCACCCTTTACGGCGCCTTCTTCGTCGTCTTCATCAACGCCCTGGTGGACATCGCCTACGCCTACCTCGACCCGCGGGTGCGGCTCGGGAGCACGGCACGATGAGCGCGGCGCCGATCCTCTCGGTCCGTGACCTGCGCGTCGGCTTCGCCACCGAAGGCGGGCTGCTGCAGGCCGTCGACAAAGTCAGCTTCGACCTCGCTCCCGGCGAAGTGCTGGCGATAGTCGGCGAGTCGGGCTCCGGCAAGAGCGTCACCGCGCAGACGATGATCGGCCTCACCCGCTCGAAAAACGCGCGCATCGAGGGCTCGGTCAAGCTCGACGGCGAGGAGTTGCTGGACGCCGATGACGCGACGATGCGGCGGCTGCGGGGGGAGAAGATCGGGATGGTCTTCCAGGACCCGATGACCTCCTTCAACCCGGTCTACCGGCTCGGCGCCCAGATCGTCGAGGCGATCCGCGCCCACCAGGCAGACGTCGGCAAGGAGCAGGCACGCCGGCGCGTGGTTGAGCTGTTCGAGTCGGTCGGGATCCCGAACGCGGAGCGGCGGATCGACGACTACCCGCACGAGTTCTCGGGCGGGATGCGCCAGCGGGCGATGATCGCGATGGCGCTGGCGCTTGAGCCGGAGGTGCTGATCGCCGACGAGCCGACGACCGCCCTCGACGTGACGATCCAGGCCCAGATCCTGCGCCTGCTCGAGGATCTAAATCGCGAGCGCGGCCTGGCGACGATCCTGATCACCCACGACCTCGGGGTCGTCGCCGAGGTGGCCGACCGAGTGCTGGTGATGTACGCGGGGCGGGTGGTCGAGGAGGGGACCCTGGACGAGATCTTCTACGACCCGCAGCACCCCTACACCTGGGGCCTGATGGGCTCGCTGACCCGGCTCGACCGGCCGCGGCCGCACCGGCTGCCGCAGATCGCCGGCTCGCCGCCCTCGCTGCTGGACCTGCCGCAGGGCTGTCCGTTCCGGCCCCGTTGCCCGCACGAGTTCTCGAAGTGCTCGGAGTACCCGGGCCTGGAGGCGCGGCTGGCAGAAGCGCCCGACCATCGCGACCGCTGCTGGCTGACTCCGGACCAGAAGCGGGAGAAGCGCCAGGTCGAAGGGCAGATCGGGCTAGAGGCGCCGGAGGGGGTCGCGCGCGGATGAGCGACGGCGCGAAAGGGAACGGGCCGCTGCTCGAGGTCACCGACCTCGTCAAGCACTTCCCGATCAAACGCGGCATCTTGATCGACCGCGAAGTCGACCAGGTGCGGGCGGTCGACGGGATCAGCTTCGAGGTTGAACGGGGCAAGACGCTGGGCCTGGTCGGCGAGTCCGGCAGCGGCAAGTCGACCGCCTGCCGAGCGGTGCTGCAGCTGATCAAGCCGACCTCGGGCTCGATCAAGTTCGAGGGCCGCGAGATCGCCGGCCTCGGACGCCGCCAGATGCGGCCGCTGCGGCGGGAGATGCAGATGATCTTCCAGGACCCCTACGCCTCGCTGAACCCGCGCAAACGGATCGGCCAGATCGTCGGCGACCCGCTGAAATTGCAGGGCGTTTCGAGGGGTTCGGACTTGCGCCGCCAGGTGCAGGAGCTGCTCGAGCGGGTCGGCCTTTCCAGCGAGCACTACAACCGCTTTCCGCACGAGTTCTCCGGCGGCCAGCGGCAGCGGATCGGGATCGCCCGGGCGCTGGCGCTGAAACCGAAGCTGGTGATCTGCGACGAGCCGGTCTCCGCCCTCGACGTCTCGATCCAGGCCCAGATCGTCAACCTGCTCGACGACCTCCAGGACGAGCTTGGCCTCGCCTACCTCTTCGTCGCCCACGACATCGGCGTCGTCCGCCACATCTCCGACCGGATCGCGGTCATGCACGACGGCAAGATCGTCGAGCAGGGGACGGCGGATCAGGTCTGCGAGCAGCCGAAGGACGACTACACGAAGAACCTGCTGGCGGCGGTGCCGATCCCGGATCCGAAAGAGAGTCGGGAGCGGCGCCAAGGAGCCGGTAGCGTCCGCTAAGTGACGCTTCCCCTTTCGCCGCCGATCAAGCCTCAGCTGGCGCTGACGCGGAAAGAGCTGCCGACTGGAGAGGATTGGGCGTACGAGCCGAAGCTCGACGGGTTTCGGGCGATCGTCTTCGTGGATGGCGGCAACGCCTACATCCAGTCTCGGGGTGGGAAAGATCTGAATCGGTATTTCCCGGAGTTGAGGTTTGCGCCCGGGCGGTGGGTGCTTGATGGGGAGTTGGTGATCCGGGATAAGGAGGGCAACCTCGAATTCGACTCGCTGCAGGAACGGATCCATCCGGCGCAGTCGCGGATCGAGATGCTTTCGAAGGAGATCCCGGCGGGGTTCGTCGTCTTCGATCTGCTGGCCGAGGGCGACGAGGTGCTTTGCGAGCGGCCGCTACGGGAGCGTCGCGAGCGGCTGGAGGCGATCGCCGCGGGGGCCGGCCTCGAGCTGACGCCGCTGACGGCCGACGCCGCCGAGGCCGAGAAGTGGCTGGGCAGCATCGAGGGAGTGATGGCCAAGGACCTCAGCGCGCCCTACGTCCAGGGCAAACGCAAAGGGATGGCGAAGGTCAAGCGCGAGCGGACGATCGACTGCGTGGTGATGGGCTGGCGGCCGGGCAAAGAAGAGGGCACCGTCGGCTCGCTGATCCTCGGCCTCTACGACGGCGACGAGCTACGCACCGTCGGCCACATCTCCGGCTTCTCGAAAGCGGCGAAACAGAGCATGCGGGCGATGCTGGCGCCGCTGGAGACCGGCAAGAGCGGGTCGGCGGAGCCGAGCAGGTGGACGGGCGGGCGCGAGCTCGAGTGGGTGGAGTTGCGGCCGGAGCTGGTGATCGAGGTCGGGTATGACCACGCTGCGTCGGGACGGATCCGGCACGGGGCGAGGTTCCACAGCTTTCGGGATGACAAAGCGCCGCAGGAGTGCAAGTTCGAGCAGCTGGACGAAGGGGGCTAGAAGAGAGGCTCCTGGCGGACGGGTCCTGCCGCCGCAGGGGACCCACCACCCCCTGCAACTGCGCAGGGGGTGGTCCCCCCTACGACGTCACCCGTCCGAGGGGCCGTCTCTCTAGGCCGGGTACCTCGGGAGCGGCCCCAACCTTTTAGGGCTCTAGTTGCTTGCTTGCGCTGTGGGGGTTGTAGGTAGGCGCGGCCTCGGTAGAGCTGTTCGTATTTGGGGAGGAGGTCGGGGCGTTTGGCTTCTAGCCAGCCGAAGAAGACGTCCTTAACCTCGCCGCGGAGGTGAAGGGCGATGCCGGTGAGGAAGCTCGCGTCGGCCGCTTTGGCGCGTTCGAGGATGGGGCGGACCTGCTCGGGCTCGTCGTTGATGCCGGGCATCAGCGGGGCGACGAGGACCCCGGATTCGATGCCGCGGGAGCGCAGCTCTGCGACCGCGTCGAGGCGGGCGGCGGGGCTCGGCGTGTGCGGCTCGGTCGCGCGCCAAGCCGCCTCGTCCAGGGTCGGCACCGAGAGGTTGACTGAGACCGGCACCTTCTTCGCCATCCGCTCATAGATCTCCAAGTCCCGCAGCACCAGCGGCGACTTCGTCAGCACCGTCACCGGCGTCTCCGCCGCCTCCAGCGCCTCAAGGATCTCGGGCATGAACCGGTAGCGGCTCTCGACCCACTGATACGGATCGGTGTTCGTCCCCAGCGCCACCAGCTCCCGTTTCCAGCCCGGCCGCCGCAGCTCCGCCCGCAACAGCTCCGGCACATTCACCTTGACCACGATCTCCCGCTCGAAGTCCTCCCCCGGCCCGAGGTCGAGATAGTTGTGGGTCCTGCGAGCAAAACAGAAGGAACAGGCATGAGTGCAGCCCCTGAAGGGGTTGACCGTCCACTTGAAGCCGAAACGGTCGCCCGGGACGTGGTTCAGGGCCGAGCGGGCGCGGACCTCGTGGAAGTTGATCCCCATCGCCTCCGGTGCGTCGAAGGTGCGGACGACGGTCCCGTCGCCTACCCCGGGCAACCGCAGGTCATTCTCAACTCTCTGCTCATCCCAACGCACGAACACATGTTCGCACACTGGCTCGGCGGAACTGCATCAAATTCTCCACCTACCAGAGGGAAAATCTGATGCAGTTCGCTTGCTACGCTATTTGACGTGAACGTAAGGAAGAGGTTCAACGGCCGCGCTGGGGTTGACGCTTCGCATGAGCACTACAAGTGGTGGGCGCTTTCCTGTACGTCGCTGGGGATGCTGCTGGTGGCCACTAACTCGGGGACGCTGATCATCGCCTTGCCGGACCTGGAGCGGGCGTTGGGGACGAGCTTGCTGGAACTGGTCTGGGTGATCCTCGCCTACATGATCTCCTCGACGGTGCTGGTGCTAACCGCCGGGCGGCTGTCGGACCTTTTCGGCCGCAAGACGGCCTTCGTCGGTGCCTTCGCGATCTTCGGGCTCGCCTCGCTCGGCGCCGGCTTCGCCGCCGACGGCACCCAGCTGATCCTCTGGCGGATCGTGCAGGGGATCGGCGGCGCCTTCATCTTCGCTAACGGACCTGCGCTCGTCACCGATGCCTTCCCCCGCGAGCAGCTCGGGCTGGCGATGGGCACCAACACGATGGTCGCGGCGATCGGCCTCGTCATCGGGCCGGTCCTCGGGGGCGCCCTGGTCGCGATCTCCTGGCACTGGGTCTTCTGGTTCAACGTGCCGCTGGCCCTGGCCGGTGGCCTCTGGGCCGCCATGGTCCTGCGCGAGCTCGCCCGCCCCGACACCCAGCGCGGCCTCGACCTCGCCGGCACCCTCACCTTCGTCGTCGGCCTCACCGGCCTCGTCTACGGCGTCTCCCGCGGCGGCATCTCCGGCTGGAACGACGGGTTGGTGATCGGCAGCCTCGTCCTCGCCGCCGTCCTGTTGCCCCTCTTCGTCTTCATCGAGCACCGCGGCAGGGCGCCGATGCTCGACCTCTCGATCTTCCGCAACCGCCTCTTCGCCGCCGCCACCGGGGCCGCCTTCATCAACGGCCTCTCCCGCTTCGCGCTGATGTTCATCTTCGTCTTCTACTACCAGGGCGCCCAGGGCGACGACCCGATCACCGCCGGGATCAAACTGGCGCCGATGGCGATCGGGATGCTCGTCTCCTCGCCGCTCGCCGGAATCTGGGCCGACCGCCACGGCTCCCGCACCCTGGCCGCCGCGGGGATGCTCGTCACCGCCCTCGGCCTCGGGCTGATGACGACGCTGCAGGCCGACTCGCCCTACTGGCAGAGCATGGTCTGGCTGGCCCTGGTCGGGATCGGCTCGGGGATGTTCAACTCGCCAAACACGGCGGCGATGATGGGCACGGTGCCGACCGAGCGGCGCGGGGTCGCCGCCGGGGCGCGGACGATGCTGCAAAATACCGGCGCCGTGATCTCGATCGCCTTCGTGCTCGCGATCGTCACCAACTCGATCCCGAAAGAGGTCCTCTTCGCGATCTTCTCCGGCCTCGCCAGCGGTCTCTCCAGCGCCCAGCTCGATCCCTTTATCCACAACATGCACGTGGCGCTCTGGGTCCTCGCCGCGACCTCGGTGATCGGGGCCGGCGTCTCGCTGCTGCGGCCGCGACACGCCCCGGCCGAGGCGATCGCCGCCGAGGTGCAGGCGGTCCGATGAGCGCCGAGATGCGCATCGGCGAGGTCGCGAAGCTCGCCGGCACCACCCCCCGCACGATTCGCTACTACGAGGAACTCGGTCTCCTGCCCGGCTCGCGCGAGCGGCCGGCCCGCAGCCACCGCACCTATGCCGAGACGGACGTCGAGCGGCTGACCGAGCTGCTGCGGCTGAAGGACCTGCTCGGCCTTTCGCTCGAGGAGCTAAAGGAGCTGGTCGAGGCCGAGGGGGCGCGGGCGGAGCTGCGACGCGAGTGGCACGGCGGCGTTGAGGACCCGGTCCGCCGCCGCCAGATCCTCGAGCAGTCGCTCGCCTACACCGGCCGCCAGCTCGAGCTGGTGCGCCGCCGCCGCGACGAGATCGCCAAGCTCGAAAACGAGCTGGTGGCGCGTCGGCGGCGGGTTAAATCCCTTCTAGGCGAGGCCCTCCACCGAAGCTAACTGCTCCTCGAAGTGCTTGCTCAGCATCGTCACCTGGCCCTGGTAGTTGGAGCCGAGGCCGCTGCCGTAGAGCCGCTCCGCCGGTGCCGCCATCCGCTCCAGGCCGAGCTTGCAGACGGGCTGGCGGTGCTCGACCATGAAGGAGACGTCGCGGGCCCGCACCTCCAACGCCGCCCGGCTGCCGTGCCGGCCGCCCTCGGGGTCGTAGCCGAAGCCGGGATCGAAAAAGCCGGCGTAGTGGGTGCGCAGCTCGCCCGCCGTTGGGTCGTAGGCCATCATCTCGGCGGCGATCTGCGGCGGGATGCAGACCCCCTCGGCCGAGAGCAGCAGGTAGAAGATCTCCGGCTCCAGCACCACCCGCCCGCCAGGCTCGGGGTAGACCGGGTCCCAGTAGTCGGTCCAGCGGTAGGCGCGGATCCGCGAGAGGTCGACCGGGAGGCTGTTCTTCTTCGCCCGATACCCGACCACGCGGTCGGTGGGACCTGAGAGGTCGAGGCTGAGGAATAGCCCGTCGGCGACTGCCATCTCCGACTGGCGCAGAGCGTGGGAGTCGAGGTAGAGCAGCGGGAACTCGTCCTGGAGGTCGCGGATGTCGTCGTCGGAGAGGCGGACGTCCCCGCGCGAGAGCCGCAGCTGGTTCAGCGACAGCCCCGCCTTCACCTGGATCGCGAACGAACGCGGCACGATCTCCAGGTAGAGCTTGCCCCGGTAGCCGGCTCGGATGTCGTCGAAGCGGTGGTGGCGATCGGTGATCACCCGGGTGAAGACATCCAGGCGTCCGGTCGAGCTCTTCGGATTTGCCTTGCCGCGAACGTCCTCGGGCAGGTTCAACTCCTCAAGCAACGGCACCAGGTAGGGACGGTCGCGCTCCAGCACGGCGCCGTCGCGCAGATCGACTCGCTGGAAGGCGAGGCCGTCGATCTTTTCCTCGACCGTCGATTCGACGTCGGGAAGAAAGGAGCAGCGCAGAGCCCAGGCGAAATCGCCGAGGCGCAGGTCGATGCTCGCCGGCTGCACCGCCTCCGGCCGGATCCGGTAGTCCCCGGAGCTGACCCACTCGGACTCGATCGCCTGGTTCAGCGCCTGCGAAGGGAGAACGCCGCTCGTCGCCTCGCTCATCCCGCGGAGACTATTCGCCGCGCCTCCTCCACACCGAGGTAGGCGGAGAGGACGAACTCGAGAATCTCCGGAAATAGCTGACCCAGCTGCGCCGCTTCGCCGGCGAGAACGCGGCGCCCGAGCATCGAGGCGACACCACCGACCACTGCTTCGCCCGTCGCTCCGGGAACCTCGGTTCCGCCGGGGCTGTCCGGCGCACCCTCCCGTAGATAGCCGACGAAGGACTCGATCGCGCCCTGGTAGCGGTCGTAGACCCCCCGCCCCGCCCGCAGTCCTTCCACCAGGACAATGCTCGCCAGCGCCGGTTCGGAAGAGAGGAGCTCCAGCAGCGCCGCGATCGCGGCGCTGACGCGGAGGGCCCAGGCCTCGCCCGCGGCGGCCTCGCAAGACTCGACGACGGCCTCGCGGATCCGCGTTACCGCCTCGTCGTAAGCGGCGACGAAGCAGTCATCCTTACTTTCGAAGTGCTTGTAGAAGTCACTCTTGGAGACAGCCGCGCACTGGCCAATCAGTGACACAGTGGTTTTCTGATACCCGACCTCGTAGAGCGCCTGGATCAGCCCGGAGATCAGCCGCTCACGCTGGTTGCGCGCGACGAACTCGGGCGAGAGCCCGTGGCGTCCCCTCGGTAGCCGGTCCATTACCCAATGGAGTCTGCCACCGTACTGTTACTTTCGCCTTGCGGTCGCCCCTACGTTTCCTACACCGAGGTACGGTGAAAGGACGAACTGAGACAGTTCCGGCAGCAGATCGCCGACCCGCTCGGCTTCGCCCCGCCGGATTTGCTGCTGGAGGATCCAGGCAACACCGCCAACCAGAGATTCCTCGATCGTCTGCGGAAGGTCGGTGCCGTCGAGGGAGCTGTGGCGGAGGAGATCGACGAAGTCCCGCATCCCCGCGTCGTAAAGGCGTGCGGAGCTGCGCGTGGCGGAGATCGACTCGACCATGCACATGCGGGTTGTCGCCGGGTGCTCGGCGATGTACTCGAGTAGCGCCTCGAGGCCGCCGATGACCTGGCCTTCCGGTGCGTCGCTTCGTTCGCATCCCTCTTCAACCGCGACCCGCATTTCGCTCATCGTCGCGTCGACCGCAGAGAGGAAGAGGTCCTCCTTGCCGTCAAAGTTGTCGTAGAGCGTCTTGCGGGCGACTGCCGCGCGCCTAACGATGTCGGCAATCTTGGTCGCCTCGTAGCCCTGTTCGGCGGTCAGCTCGGCGATCGCATCCATCATCCGCCGCCGCTTGTGGCTGGCGACGAACTCGCGCGGCAGCTCCGGCCGCATCGCGGTCATCGCGCACCCCTCTCGGAGCCCGTGGCTGCTCCTCTAGAAATCAGAGCGGTGCCCAATGGCGCGCACTGCGCACCTTTGTTCTGGTACCGTGAGAAAACTTGCATTGTTTTTAATGGAAACTTGTGAGTTTCTCGGTGCCCGTCGATCGAATCCAGCTGAACCAAGAGACCCTCCTCGCTGCGATCGGTGATGACTGGCCCCCCGAGCAGGTTGAGGCGGCCCTTGAGCTGCTCGCCAACAGCAGCGGCAAATTCCCGTCGGGCGTCCGCAAGCTTCCCTCCGACCTGATCAGGGCGATCCAGCGCGAGCGGCTGATCGTGGCGATGCTCAACGCTGCGGCCGAGCTCGGTTACCTGGAAACCAACGTCCAGGACGTGATCGACCGGGCCGGCGTATCGCGTCCGACCTTCTACGAGCATTTCTCCAACAAAGAGGACTGCTTCCTGGCTGCCTTCGACACCAGCGCCGAGCGGCTGCGCAAGAAAGTCGACGCCGCGGTCCGCAAGGGGGGCGACGTGTGGCGGGATCGGGTTCGCTTCGGCCTCGAAGCCCTGCTGCGATTCGTTGGCCACGAACCGGATACCGCTCGCACCCTTGTGGTCGAGGCTCGGGCCGCCAGCGAAACCGCGGTCAAACGTCGGGTGGAACTCCTCGACGACTTCGCCCGCTGCCTCGACGACCAGGCCCGGGAATTGCTCCCGACGGTCACCGCGGAGACGGCGGTCACCGCGGCGGGCATCGTCGGCGGAGTCGAATCCCTCCTCTACTCCCGCCTCTGCAAGCAGGAGCACGAGCAGCTGGAGACCCTCCTGCCCTCGCTGATGTATTTCGTCGTTCTTCCCTACGAGGGTCATGAGGCGGCGGCTGAGGCGTTCGCGGTCAACTAGATCCAGAGTACTAAAATTAGACACAAAGTACAGCGGTATTTCGGGACCCATAGACCGGTGTTCTCCCCTGCAAATGGCAGATAACGGACTGGCCAGCTGGCCAGCCAGTCCAGTTAGCCAATCGTAGTACCCGAAACCCCTGCAACTTAAAACTGCAATCGGTTAAAGCGTCGCCTGAACGGGGTCCAGACGCCGAGCGGAGGGGGTGGGATTCGAACCCACGAGCCGCCTTACGACGGCCAACGGTTTTCGAGACCGCCCCGTTCAACCACTCCGGCACCCCTCCGTGGGCCGCTGATTCTACGGTTTAAGGAATTGGCCGTCGGCGCCGAAGAAGCCCTGTGCCCAACGATGAGCAAACGAAGCTCGGGCTGTTCTTCGACCGCCGACCGCGGCTGCTGCGGACGCTGGCGCTGGTCGCCCTGATCTGGGGCGTCGGCTACCTCACCTGGCGCGTCGGCTGGAGCGGCGAAGGCGCCAACCCGATCCTCTTCGCGATGCTGCTGGCGACCGAGGTCTACGGCATCTACGCGCTGGGGATCCTCACCTGGATGTCCTGGTCGCGACCAGCGGCGCAGCGCCCCCCGACCACGCCAGGGCGCAAGGTCGACGTCTACGTCTGCACCTACGACGAGCCCGCCGAGGTGGTTATGGCCACCCTCGCCGGCTGCCGCGCCCTCACCTACCCCCACACGACCTACCTGCTCGACGACGGCCGCCGGCCGGAGATGAAGGAGCTGGCCGAGCTGGCCGGAGCCCGCTACCTGACCCGCGGGGACAACTCCCACGCCAAGGCCGGCAACCTCAACGCGGCGCTGCCGCGAACCGAGGGCGACCTGGTCTTCATCCTCGACGCCGACCATGTGCCGATGCCCGACGCGCTCGACGCGCTGGTCGGCTACTTCGACGACGAGCGGATGGCAATCGTGCAGACGCCGCACGACTTCTTTAACCACGACTCGGTTCAGCACTACCGGGTTGGCCGCCACGAGCAGTCGCTCTTCTACCGCGTCGTCTGCCCGGGCAAGGACCGTCACGGGGCCGCCTACTGGTGCGGATCGGCTGCCCTAATCAACCGCCACGCGCTGCTCGAGATCAACGGCGTCGCCACTGAGACGATCGCCGAGGACTTCCACACGACGATCCGGCTGCTGCGGCACGGCTGGCGCACCCGCTACCACGACGAGGTCCTGGTTCAGGGGCTGGCCCCGCACGACCTCGACGGCTACCTCCTGCAGCGCGACCGCTGGGCGCGGGGCAATCTCGCGGTCTTCACCTTGAAAGAGTCGCCGCTGCGAGCGAAAACGATGAGCCCGAAGCAGCGGCTCTCGTTCCTCGCCAGCCTCCTCGCCTACCTGGCGCCGCCGATGCGGCTGCTGCTCCTGCTCACCCTCGGTGCCGTGCTCTGGACCGGCGAGCTGCCGATGAAGATCAGCGTCGTCGCCCTGGCCGCGCTATGGCTCCCTTCAGTCGCCCTCAACTTCAGCGCCGGTGCCGCCCTCGCCCGCGGCTACATGCGGGTCCCCGAGAGCGCCCACTACGAGCTGCTGACGATGGAGATCTACACGCGGGCCCTGCGCTGCATCGTCCGTCCCGGCCGTACCGCCTTCAAAGTGACCCCGAAGCAGGGGCGCGACGGCGGCGGCTTTGAGTCCCTGCGCAAGCTCCACCTGGTGCTCTTCTGCACGGTTCTGCTGCTGACCGGCACGGTGATGCGGTTGCTCGACCTCGCCGGAATCGGTCCGCTACACGACATGCCCGGGATCGCCGCCGTGGTGGTGCCGCTGCTGGGCATCTACGAGCTGCGCCGCCTGCTTGCAACCAGCTCGGCGGTGATGCGGCGGCGCCAGCGCCGGCTCGTCTACCGCTTCGAGGGCGATGCCGAGGCCCACGTCTACACGGCCGACGCCCACACCCCCGCTCGGCTGGTGGACGCCTCAGCGGCCGGGGTCGGTCTCGTCGCCGAGGCGCCACTCGAGCTCGGCAGCGAACCCGCCGTCCTCCTGCAGCTTTCCGACGCCCGCGGGGCAATCCACGAGGTGGCGGCGAAAGTCGAAGTGCGGACCTGTCGCGAAGCCGAGGGCAAGCACCTGGTCGGGGCGACGATCCTCGAGATCGATCCCGATGCCCGCCTGCGACTGATGGAGTGGTGCTACGTCGTCTGCACCCACGAGCGCCTGCGCGGCCATCGCCCGGCCGGAACGCTGGCCGACGACGAGGCGATCGTCGTCTCCCTCGACGACTATCGCGAGCCGGAGCCGGTACCGGTGCGGCCTTCGATTCCAGCTCTGCGCCAGGCTTAGATCAGTATCCTTTTCTAACGCGGCGGTTCCCCAATCGCCCCGTGAGAGGGATGAGAGGACCGGCATCATCGGCCAAGAAATGCCGGCCCTCCCGGTTGTAACGAAGCTCAAGTCAGACACTCCATTACGTTCCTGAGTATAGAGTTTCACTCAAGTACTAGGCAATACCCTTAGGAAGTATCTGCCGCAACGTGGGAACGGAGAGGGTGGGATTCGAACCCACGAGGCGGGTTAACCCCGCCCACGCGATTTCCAATCGCGCTCCTTAAGCCACTCGGACACCTCTCCAGGTCCCCACAGGGTATCGGCGCTCTAGCCGCGGCGGCTGGCGAAGAACTCGCGCAGGACGGCGGCGCACTCTTCCTCCCGCACTCCTTGAATCACCTGGGGTCGGTGGTTGAGGGCGGGCTCGGCGAGGACATCGAGGACGCTGCCGGCGGCGCCGGCCTTGGGGTCGGGGGCGCCGATGACGACGGTGGGGATGCGGGCGAGGACGATCGCGCCGGCGCACATCGCGCAGGGCTCGAGGGTGACGTAGAGGGTGGTCCCTGGCAGGCGCCAGCCGCCAAGGCGTTCAGCGGCGGCGCGGATCGCCAGCACCTCGGCGTGGGCGGTCGGGTCCTTGCGCAGCTCGCGCTCGTTGCCGGCCAGCGCCAGCAGCTCCCCTTCGCGGTAGATCGCGGCGCCGATCGGGACGTCGCCGTGACCCTCCGCCTTGCGTGCCTCCTCGAGCGCGGCCGCCATCGCCTGCTCGTGGACGGCTGGATCGGGGGCGGGAGAATTGCCGGGCACCACGATCAGGGAGTATGTCCCGCCGGCAACTTCCGCGGCAACGCGGTGTTTGCAGTGAAGCCCAGTCGGACACGGGGGTGCGGCGGGCGACCCTGAGACGAGATGAGAAGACTTCTGCGAATCCTCCTGCCCTTGGCCCTGGCCCTGGCGGCACTGCCGGCGGGCGCCACCGCGAGCCAGAGCGCCGTCGCCCCGGCGCACGAGTTCGCGCCGCGACAGCTCCTGGTCAAGCTCGAGGGGCAGCGGACCGGGCGTCCCGTTTCGCTCTCTTCCGGCGTCGGTGTCCGGCAGGCCGCTGCGGCTCTGCGGCAGAACCCGCGCGTTGCCTACGCCGAGCCCAACTACATCGCCACCGCCTCGGCCTTCGAACCCTCGCCCTATGACCCCAGCGACTCGGGGTCGATCGAAGCGCTCGCGAGCGCGAGCGAAGTCGGCAAGTGGGTCTACAAGCAGTGGAACTTCCTCGCCCCCGAAGGGGCCGAAACCGCGGCGCTGCCGCTCTCGCCGGGAGGAATCGACGCGCCGCGAGCCTGGCGCAACCTGATCGACGCCGGCCGGCCCGGCGGCGCCGGCACCGTCGTCGCCGTCCTCGATAGCGGCATCGCCTACCGCTCCTCCGGCAGCGCCTATCGGCGCAGCCCCGACTTCGGACCGGGGCAGTTCGTGCCGGGCTACGACTTCGTCAACCACGACCGCCTGCCGCTCGACCAAAACGGCCACGGCACCCACGTCGCCGGCACGATCGCCGAGAAGACCGACAACGCCTTCGGCCTGACCGGGCTGGCCTACGGGGCGAAGCTGATGCCGGTCAGGGTGCTCGACAGCCAGGGCCGCGGCAACGCGCTGGCGATTGCCCGCGGGATCCGCTTTGCGGTCGACCACGACGCCGACGTGATCAACATGAGCTTCAACTTCCCCTGCGGCAAGCAGGTGACGATGGTTGACGAAGCGCTGCGCGAGGCCTACCTCGCCGGCGTCGTCACCGTCGCCTCCGGCGGCAACCTTGGCTCCGAGGGTTGTGTCTCCGAGCCGGCGACCGGGCCGCGGGTGATCGGCGTCGGCGGCACCACCGAGGGCGCCTGCCTCGGGGCCTACTCGCTGGCCGGCGGCGCGATCGACCTGGTCGCGCCGGGCGGCGGGATTCCGCGCAGCGGCTGCCCCTCGGTCTCCTCGCGGCCGATCTACCAGGTGACCTTGAGGCCGGGCAGCACCAGCGAATTCGCGATCCCCGCGACCTACGTAGGCACCTCGATGGCCGCCGCCCACGTCTCCGGCGCCGTCGCCCTGCTGCTGGCCAGCAGGGGAATCAGTAAGCAAAAGACGCCGCGCGCCCTGGTCGACGCGGTGACCCGGCGCCTCTGCAAAACCGCCCGCAACCTAGGCCTTCCGTCACCTCAGCAGGGGTGTGGATTGCTCGATGTCGGCAAAGCAACCAAACCCCTGCGCACCACCTGACGCCGTCAGGTGGTGCGGACGATCATCACGGAGCAGGGCGCGTGATGGGAGACGTTGTTGGGGACGCTGCCGAGGACGTAACGGCGGGCGCCGGTCATGCCCTTGTTGCCGACGACGATCAGGTCGGCCTTGGTCTCTTCGGCGACGTTGAGGATTGCGTCGGCGGGGTTGGCCTCGACTGGATGGGTCTGAACCTCAACGCCCTCGGCCTTAGCGTCGGCGGCGGCTACGTCGAGGACGAGGTTGACGTCCTCCCGCGGCCCGATCTCGTACTGGACGTCGGCGGGCGCACCTGCCTGCTCGGCCTGCACCCGGCGCCCGTGGGCGGGTTGGTAGGCGCTGACGAGACTGAGTGAGGCGCCGGTGAGCTTCGCCAGCTCGATCGCCTGGCGCACCGCCTGGGCGGCAGTCTCAGAACCATCGGTCCCCACCACGATGCGTTTGAACACTGCGCCTCCTTCGCTCGCTGGACGGCCCGATACTAACGCTGCGTCGGCGAGCTGTCGTGCTGCTTGGTCGGGAGACCGCGGAAGCCGTCGCCGAGGATTTCGGTCGGCGTGGTGGCGAGGCGGACGATCCCGATCACCATCGCCGCGACCAGACAGACGACGAGAATCACGATCGAGGCTTTCCAGATGAAGGGCACGGGCGCTAGACCCTAGATGAGCGGTTTCCGCGCGGCGGGCCTGGGGTGCCGCGTTAAGGTGCGGCCATGGCACTAGAGAAAGTCGCTGACGGAGTCTGGCTGCTGCGCGGTGATTTCCGCGGGGCGATGAACATCTACTTCCTCGAGGACGGCGACGGGGTCGTCCAGTTCGACGCCGGGACGAAGGCGATGCGCAAGAAGGCGCGGGCGGCGGCGGCGGAGCTCGGCGGCCTCAAGCGGGTGGTACTCGGCCACGCCCACGCCGATCATCGCGGCACCGCGCCATACATGGACGTGCCGGTCCTCTGCCACCCCGATGAAGTCGCCGACGCCGAAAGCAGCGCCGCGATCACCCCCTACATGGACCTCTCGCAGCTGCCGGTGGCCTGGGTGCGCTGGCTCTATCCCTTCCTGCTGCGGCGGTGGGACGGTGGCGCGGTGAAGATCGCCGACACGGTGATCGAAGGCGATGAGGTCGCCGGCTTCAAGGTTTTGCACTTCCCGGGCCACGCGCCGGGGCTGATCGGCCTCTGGCGCGAGAGCGATCGGGTGGCGCTGGTCAGTGACGTCGTCTACCTGGTCGACTCGGCGCGGCTGAAACCGCTGTCCCACGGCGAGGCCAGCGTCCCCCACCCCGCCTGGGCCTGGGACCACGCGAAGGCGAAGGAGTCGGTGCGGCGGCTGGCGGCGCTGGAACCGCGGGTGCTGGGCACCGGGCACGAGGCGCCGCTGCAGGGAGAGAACCTGCGCGAGACGCTCGAACGAGCCGCCGAGAAGTACTGAAACCGCCCGCTCCCTTAAGTTCCAGCGCCTGATGATCGCGACCTACGCCTCGGCGGCGCTGATCTGCGCTGTCTCGCTGCTGGTCGGCCGGGCCATCCTCTCCCTGGCGGGACGGAGCGAGTGGACTTGGCTGGAGCCGGCGGTCGGGTTCGCCGCGGTGCTGACGGCGACGGGCCTGGTGGCGCGAGCGCCCGGCCACGGCACCTCCTCGACGCTGGCCCTGGCGCTGCTGATCCTCGTCGCCGCGCTGGTCCTCTGGCGCGGCGTTCGTCCTTTTCGCGGGATAGATGGGAAGGGGACGAACGCCGAAGCCAGATTCCACCCTTGGCGCGAAGGGTGGCCGGTGGCGCTCGTCGTTCTCGTCGCGCTCTCGATCCCGTTTGCGGTCAGTGGCCGCTGGGGTCTGCTCGGCGTCGGCTTCAACAACGACCTCGGGCTACACCTCGCCTGGGCGGAGTGGCTGCGCAGCGGCTTCGGCCCGGCTCCGGATCCCGGCTACCCCCTCGGGCCGCACGGTCTGGCGGTGGCGACCGCGGTCGTGCCCGGGATCAACCTCGCCCAAGCCTTCCTCGGCGAGATCATCGCGATCGGGGTGATGACGGGCCTGACCGCGCTCGGCGCTCTGCGCGGCCTGAGCCCAACTCGCCGCACGATCGCCACCGCAATGGTCGCCCTCCCCTACCTGGCGGCCTCCTACTTCGCGCAGGCCGCCTTCAAGGAGCTGGCCGAGGCCCTGTTCGTGCTCGCCTTCGCGATCTGGCTGACCGAGTTCGAGGCGCTGCCGACCCGTTGGCGCGACCGACTCCTTTTCGTGCTCCCGCCGCTGGCCCTCGCCGGCGGCATCTTCTTCTCCTACAGCTTCGCCGGGATCGCCTGGCCGGTGGCGACCCTCGTCCTCTGGAGCCTGACGCTGCCCGAGGTGCGCTCGGCGCTGCGCCCACGCTCGCTGCTGCGCTTCCTGCTGCGCCCCCTGACCTTGGTCGCTCTACTCGTCCTCGTCGGGATCGCACTGGCGGTCACCGTCGGCCCCTTCGGCTTCGGCAGCAGCTTCAGCAAAGTCGCCGGCTCCAACACCTACGGCCCCGTCTCCCCGATCGAGGCGCTTGGCATCTGGCCCGCCGCCAACTACCGCCTCGACGCCGCCGGCGGCGCCCAGCTGCCGTGGCTGGCAGGAGCAATCGCCGTCCTCGCCCTCCTAGTCGGCGTCGCCTGGTGGGTCAACCGCCGCGAGCTGACGATCCCGATAGCCCTAGGCGCAGGAGCCCTCCTTTACCTCGCGTCCCTACCGACCAGCGGCGATTACTCCCAGGCCAAGGCCCTGATCATCCTCGCCCCCCTAGCGATGCTCGTAGCGATCCGGCCCCTGCTGACCGAGTTCGGGCGCCTCGCCTGGACGGTTCTGGCAACCGTGTTCATCGCCGGCGCTGTGTACTCCAGCTTCCTGGCCCTACGCGACGCTCCCGTCGGACCGCCAGGGCACGGGTCGGAGCTACAGGCGTTCCTGCCGGAGGTGAAGGGACAGCCGGTGCTCTACGCGGGGCAGGACCGCTACGCCGCCTATGAGCTACTCGGCGCCGACACCCACGTGCCGCTGGTCGAGTTCCCCGACACGGCCGTCTCGCCCAATCCGGAAAAGCCGTTCGACACCGGCGATGCCTACAGCCCGATCGATTTCGATTCCTTCTCCCGTGGCACCCTCGACCGCTTCCCCTTCGTGATCACCAGCCGCGCCGCCTGGGACAGCCAGGCGCCGCCGAACTTCAAGCGCGTCGCCTCCACCCCCTCCTACGTCCTCTGGAAGCGAACCCGACCAACGCCCGAGGACCGCCACGTCCTACTCGAGGGGACCGAGGCCGGCGCCTACGCCGGTTGCGCCGCCCCCGAGGTCCGAATCCTCCTCGACGGCAGCGGCCGGGCAGGCCTCTTCCCCGGCGCGGTGATCGGGCAGAAAGGCGACTGGGACGAAGGCAGCATCCTCGGCACCGGTTCGGAGACCTCGCAGACCCTGCGCCTGCCGGCCGGCAGCTGGAACCTCTCGCTCCAATACTTCTCCCCCTTCGACCTGACGCTCTCGGCGCCCGGCTTCAGCGAAACGCTGGAGGCCGCCCTCGACGGCCAACGGCCGAACACGATCAGCCTCGGCAACAACGGCCAGTTCTGGCCCGCCGGCCGTTATGAGAGCAACGGCGGCGAAACCCGCTTCACGCTCTCCACCGCCGACGCCAGCACCCTGCAGAGCCTCACGGGCTACGACGGCAAGGCCTACGTCGGCGAGCTCGTCGCCGTCCCAGCAGAACCCCACCGCACGGTGCCGCTATCGCAAGCCTGCGACGCTTGGATCGACTGGTACGAAGCAGACGAAGCGCCCTAGGCAGCGGTCTTCGCTGCCATCCGTTCGGGTGAAACCCGAACGACGTCCCAGGCCAGGCCCGTCTTCTCGAGGCCGTTGATAACCAGGGAGGAGACGTCGATCTGCCACCAGTGCAGGCCGTGGGTGGCCGAAGTCGGGAAGGCGTGATGGCTGTTGTGGTAGGCCTCGCCGAGGGTCGGAATCGCGATCAGCGCCAGGTTGCGCGACTGGTCGGTGGTCTCGAATTCGCGGCGGCCGAAGGTGTGGCAGAGCGAGTTGATGCTGTAGGTGAAGTGGTGGAGGACGAAGACGCGGACCAGGCCGCCCCAGAGCAGGCCGGTCAGCCCGGCGACGACGGTGCCGCCGATGATCCAGCCGAGGAAGAAAGGCAGCAGCAGGCCCAAAATCGCCCAGTAGATGAAGGTGCGGTCGACCCAGTTGATCACCGGGTCCTTGATCAGGTCAGGGGCGAAGCGCTCCTTGTTGCCGCGCTGGGTGTGGATGAAGATCCAGCCCATGTGAGCGTGGAAGAGGCCCTTCAACGCCCCCTTCAAGCCACCGCCGTGATCGACGTGGGGGCTGTGGGGGTCGCCGTGTTCGTCGGAGAAGGTGTGGTGCTTGCGGTGGTCGGCGACCCAGGAGATCACCGGCCCCTCGATCGCCGCCGACCCGAGGATCCCGAAGAGGCCGCGCAGCCACGGCTTCGTCTTGAAGGAGCGGTGGGTAAGGAGGCGGTGGAAGCCGACCGTGATCCCGATCCCGGTGAAGAAGTACATGCCGACGAAGAGGAAGACGTCGGTCCAGTTGAGGGCGCTTCCCCAGACCTGCCAGCCGGCGACGATGACGGCGATGAAGGGGATGATCGTGACCAGGCCGGTGATGATCCGGTCCCTGGTCTCGTTCTCAACCGGCTGGATGTCTGAAGGAAGTGGTCCTACGGTCGTCATGGCGGCCGATCATACGCACAGGAGCTGGCGGGTTCCGGAAAACTTTCGGTCGGCGAGCCAGCCGAATCCGAGTCTGTAGGGTGCCCCGACCATGCCTTTCGCAAACACCGCGCCGCTGCGGCGGGAGATCGAAACCCGCCTCCCCGAGCGCCCCTTCACGATCGAGTTCTGGGACGGCAGCAGCGTTCCCTCCACCTCCGAGGACGCCGGCCCGACCTTCCGCGTCCGCTCGCCGAAGGCGCTGGCGCACGCGCTGCGGGCGCCGGGTCAGCTGGGCCTCGGCCGCGCCTACGTCAGCGGCGAGATCGAGGTCGACGACATCGATGCGGTGATCCGCGTCCTCGGCGGCTGGCAGCCGCCCTCGCTCGACGGCGCTGACCAGCGAGCGCTGATGGTCGGAGCGGTGCGGGCGATGGGGCTGACGATGCCGCCGAAGCGGCCGGACGCCGAGCTCCGCCCGAGCGGCAAGCGCCACAGCAAGGAGCGCGACGCCCGCGCCGTCCGCCACCACTACGACGTCTCCAACGAGTTCTTCGAGCTCTTCCTCGGGCCGACGATGGTCTACAGCTGCGCGATCTGGCGCGACGGTGAGATGAAGACGTTGGAGGAAGCCCAGGAGGAGAAGCTCGACACTGTCGCCCGCAAGCTCCAGATCAAAGAGGGTGAGCGCGTCCTCGACGTCGGCTGCGGCTGGGGCGGCTTCCCGCTCTGGGCGGCGACCAAGTACGGCGCCAACGTCGTCGGCATCACCCTCTCTCCCCCGCAGGCCGAAAAAGCGCGGCAGCGGGCCGAGGAGGCGGGCGTCGCCGACCGGGTCGACATCCGCGTCATGGACTACCGCGACCTGCCCTCGCTGGGCGAGAAGTTCGACGCGATCGCCAGCATCGGCATGGTCGAGCACGTCGGCTCGGCCAACATCGACCTCTATGCCGAGACCCTGGCGAGCCTGCTCGACTCCGGCGGCCGCCTGCTCAACCACGGCATCACCCGGCTCCGCCACAGCGACCCCGAGGCCGGCGACTTCTCCGAGCGCTACGTCTTCCCCGACGCCGCCCCCCTGCACCTCTCGCGCAACCTGCTGGCGCTCGAACGGGCCGGCTTCATCGCCCACCACGTCGAGGACTTTGGCCCCGACTACGCGAAGACGCTGCAGCACTGGGCGCAGAACCTCGACGACAACCTCGGCGAGGCGACCCGCCTCGCCGGCGAGGAACGGATCCGCGTCTGGCGCCTCTACCTGCGGATGGCCAAAAACGGCTTCGATAGCCGCTTCTTGAACATCTACCAGGCCCGCTGCTCAAAGGCCTAGTCGAGGCCGGGGAAGCCCTCGGTCACGTTCTCTAGCGACCAGTCGGCGCCGGCGTCGGTGAGTTCGTCGACGGCGTAGGAACCGGTGGCGACACCGACGACCTTGATCCCGGCGCCGTGGCCGGCGCGGACGTCTCTCGGGGTGTCGCCGACCGCGATCGTCTCGGCTTTGTCGAGCGGGTGGCCGCAGACCTCCTCGCCGCGCTCTAGTGCCTTCTTGGTCAGCTCGGTGCGGTCGCGGGAGTCGGAGCCGTAGCCGCCGAAGGCGAAGAAGCGGTTGAGGTCGCCGCGGGCGAGCTTGATGTGGGCGGCGGCCTCGATGTTGCCGGTGACGACGCCGAGCAGGACGCCCTGTTTGACTAGTCGCGGCAGCAGCTCCTCGATCCCCTCGATCACGAAGTAGCCGTCCGATTCGGCAACCGCGTCAGCGAGGTGGCCCAGGTAGCAGCCGATCGCCTCCGCCCGCTCCTCCGCCGTGCCCTCGCGGTGCATCACCTCGCGGAAGACGATCTCGGCGATTTCGGGGTCGGTCATCCCGGCGTGGGTGTGTTCGGCGATGTTCGCTTCGACCTCGTAGAGCTCGAGGAACGCCCGCTGCCAGGCGACCGCACCGGCGCCCCCGGTGTGGAGGAGGGTGCCATCGATGTCGAAGAGGATCGCCCGGATCAAGGCCGGGAGACTAACCCGTGGTTCCTTTTGCACGTATGCGGTGCAAAAGGAACCACGGGATCGTCAGTGCTCGCCCTCGAGCAGGTCCCGCTGCGCGAGCGTGTAGAGGAGGCCGAGCGAGGGCAGCACGAGGACGGCGGCGGCGGCGAAGACGATGAAGATGATCGTCATCGTCGGGTCGGGGGCGGCGGCCTGGTCTATCCGAAGGCTGGTCGGCAGCAGGTAGGGGAACTGGGCGACGCCCCAGCCCCAGATCACCGCGACGACGGCGCCGGCCGCGAGGGGGCGCAGGGGGCGACGGCCGCCGCGCCGGAGGACGACCAGCAGCGCCGCGCCACAGAGCAGTGAGAGGACCACCAGCGGCAGGCCCTGGCTGGTCAGGCGGTCGAAGACGTAGCGGGCTTCGGAGTGCAGGGCGAAGAGGCCGGCTACCGCAAGGGCGCCGGCGACCACGCCGGCGCCGAGGGCGCGACGCTCGAAGTAGCGCTCCATCTCCTCATCGCCGGCGCGGCGCGCGTCGCCGACCAGGAACACCCCGGCGAGGTAGGCGCTGGTGGCGACGAACATCGCCCCGACCAGCAGCGGCAGCGGCGCCAGCCAGCTCGAGAAGGCGTCGCCGTTGCCGGCGGCGGGGACGTGGCCGGCGGCGATCGCACCGACCACGGTGCCCATGAAGAACGGCGTCATCAGCGAGGAGATCGCGAAGGCGGCGCCCATCGCCCGCCGTCCCTGCAGTCCTTCGATCGACTTGCGGAAGGCGAAGCCGCTGCCGCGCAGGACGATCCCCAGCGCCGCCAGGGTCAGCGGCACGTAGAGCGTCGTGAAGATCGCGCTGAAGGCCTCGGGGAAGGCGGTCCAGAGGACGACGAGGACGAAGATCAACCAGACGTGGTTCGCCTCCCAAACGGGGGTCAGCGAGCGCTGGATCAGCGCTCGGGGTCGCTCCCCTCGCTCCGGGCCGCCGGCGACCAGATCCCAGACGCCGCCGCCGAAGTCGGCGCCGCCGAACAGCGCGTAGAAGGTCGCCCCGACCCAGAGGATCGCCGCCGCGGCGTCGGCCTTGCTCATCGTCCGTAGGCCTCCTCTTGCGGGGCGTAGGGGGCGCCAGCCTCGACGTCCGTCCCGTTCTCGCGCCAGCGGCGCGACATCCCCCGCAGGACGAGGATCGCGATCGTCCCGATCGCCGCGTAGAGCGTCAGGACGAGGGCGAAGGTGAACCAGATCCCGCCCGCCTCGGTCACCGCTTCGGAGGTGCGCATGTAGCCCTGAACGATCCAGGGCTGGCGGCCGACCTCGGTGACGATCCAGCCGCACCACAACGCCAGGATCGCGCCGCCGCCGGTTAGGGCGACGATGCGCAGGAACCAGGGCGTCTGCGGGATGTCCCGCCGTTTCCACCAGGCGAACGCAAACCAGGCGCCGAGCAGCATCAGGGCGCTGCCGATCCCGACCATCGTGTCGAAGGCGAGGTGCAGCAGCGTGTTCGCCGGCGGCCGTTCGTTCTGCGGGATGTCGTTCAGCCCGGTCACCTTCGTGTCGGCGCTGAAGCCGACCAGGAACGAGTCGAGGTCGGGGATCCCGATCCCCGCCTTGACCCCGTCGGAGGTGCAGACGCCGCCGAGCCACTCGGTCTGATGGCCGCCGGTTTCCTGGATGCACTCCATGCCAGCGAACTTGGCCGGCTGGTGGTCGGCGACTTCGCGGGCCGCGGTGTCGCCGACGAAGAGTTGGATCGGGGTCGCGATCAGCCCGATCGTCAGCGGGATCAGCAGACCCAACCGGTGGAGGCGGTCGCGCCGGCCTTTCAGCATCCCGACCGCGTAGATCGAGGCGACGAGGAAGCCGACCACCATGTAGGCGGCGAGGATCATGTGCGGGACCTCGTACGGCGTCGCCGGGTTGAAGATGACCTTCAGCGGTTCGACGTCGGTGACCTTGCCGGCGGCGTCGAGGGTGAACCCCTGCGGCTGGTTCATCCACGAGTTCGCGGCGACCACCGCGAAGGCGCCGCCGATGCCGGTGATGAACATCGGCACCCCGGACCAGAAGTGTGCCCAGCCGGGCAGCCGCTTCCAGCCGTAGATGTAGACGGCGAGAAAGATCGCCTCGAGGAAGAAGAAAATCCCCTCGATCGCGAATGCGACGCCGAAGGCCGCCCCGAAGCGTTGCTCGAAGTGGGGCCAGAGCAGGCCGAACTCGAAGGTGAGGACGGTCCCGGTCACGGCCCCAACCGCGAAGGTCACCGCCATCGCTTTCGACCAGCGCTTGGCGAGCTCGATCGCCGCCTCGTCCCCCTTCTTCAGGCCGATGTAGTTGGCGACGAGGATCGTCGCCGGCAGGGCCACGCCGAGGCAGGAGAGGACGATGTGGAAGCCGAGCGTGAACGCCATCTGCTCGCGGGCGGCGAGCAGGTTCGATGCCGACGCCGCCAGCGGGAGCGGGTCGAGCGGGGGCACCGCTACTCCCGTTCGCTCCGGTAGCGGCGGATCAGCGCGTTGGTGGAGCTGTCATGGCGCAGCTCGGGGTCGGAGTCAGCCTCGAGCTCGGGGATGATCGCCTTCGCCAGCACCTTCCCCAGCTCCACCCCCCACTGGTCGAAAGAGTCGATCCCCCAGACCGCCCCCTGGGTGAAGACGCTGTGCTCGTAGAGGGCGACGAGGGTGCCGAGCGTCGCCGGCGTCAACCGCTCGGCGAGGATCGTGTTCGAGGGCCGGTTGCCCTCCATCACCCGGTGCGGCACGACCTCCTCCGGCGTTCCCTCAGCCCGCACCTGCTCGGGGGTTTTGCCGAAGGCAAGGGCTTCGCCCTGGGCGAAGACGTTCGACATGAGGATGTCGTGGTGGTCGCCGAGCGGGTTCAGCGAGTTGGCGAAGCCGATGAAGTCACAGGGGATCAGCCGCGTCCCCTGGTGGATCAGCTGGTAGAAGCTGTGCTGGCCGTTGGTCCCCGGCTCGCCCCAGTAGATCTGGCCGGTCTCGTAGTCGACGTGGGCGCCGTCGAGCGTCACGTGCTTGCCGTTCGACTCCATCGTCAGCTGCTGCAGGTAGGCGGGGAAGCGGTGCAGGTACTGGTCGTAGGGCAGCACCGCGCAGGTTTCGGCGCCGAAGAAGTCGGCGTACCAGACCGCCAGCAAGCCCGTCAGCAGCGGCAGGTTCTCGGCCGGGGGCGCTTCCCGGAAGTGCTCGTCCATCGCGTGGAACCCGGCCAGCATCTCCGCGAAACGGGCCGGCCCGATCGCCAGCATCGTCGAGAGCCCGATCGCCGAGTCCATCGAGTAGCGGCCGCCGACCCACTCCCAGAAGCCGAACATGTTGTCGGTGTCGATGCCGAACTTCTCGACCTCGGCGGCGTTGGTCGAGACGGCGACAAAGTGCTTGGCGACGGCGCTCTCGTCGCCTCCCAGACCCGCCAGCACCCACTCGCGGGCGGTGCGGGCGTTGGTCATCGTCTCCAGCGTCGTGAAGGTCTTCGAGGAGATGACGAAGAGGGTCTCCTCGGGATCGAGGTCGCGGGTCGACTCGGCGAAGTCGGTGCCGTCGACGTTGGAGACGAAGCGGAAGGTCAGCTCGCGCTTTGCGTAGTGGCGGAGTGCCTCGTAGGCCATCACCGGGCCGAGGTCGGAGCCGCCGATGCCGACGTTGACGACGTTGCGGATCGGTTTGCCGGTGTGGCCGCGCCACTCGCCCGAGCGCACCCGCTCGCAGAAGGCGGCCATCCGGTCGAGCGTCTCGTGCACCTGCTTGACGACGTCCTCGCCGTCGACGATCAGCGAGCGCCCGCGCGGCATCCGCAGCGCGACATGAAGAACAGCGCGGTTCTCCGAGACGTTGATGTGCTCGCCGCGGAACATCGCTTCGCGGCGCTCGAAGACGCCCCGCTGGTGGGCGAGGCCGCCGAGCAGCATCACCGTCTCGTCGGTGATCCGGTTCTTCGAGAAGTCGAGGTAGAGGCCGGCGCCCTCGGCCCGCAGCCGCTCCCCGCGGTCGGGATCGGCGGCGAAAAGGTCGCGCAGGTGGGTATCGCGGAGCTTCTCGAAGTGGGCCTGCAGCTCAGCCCACGCCGGTGCTTCTCGCAGCTCGCTCATCGCTCGGGAACCTATACCCCCGAGCAGGTGGTCAGCTCGCCTTGACCCCGCTCTTCGACTCGATCGTCTCCAGCATCTCGTTCCAGGCCTTGTTGAAGCTCTCTTTGCCCTCGTCCTGGAGGCGGGTCGCCAGCGCGGCGACGTCGATGCCGGCCTCGACGAACTCGGCCAGCACCTGCTCGGCGTTGCCGCCGTCCTTGGGCATCAGGTCGGTGACCTGGCCGTGGTCGGCGAAGGCCTTCAGCGTCGGCTCCGGCATCGTGTTGACCGTGAACGGGGAGGCGAAGGCCTCGATGTAGAGGGTGTCGGAGGCGTCGGGGTCCTTGGTCCCGGTGCTGGCCCAGAGCAGCCGCTGCGGGCGCGCGCCCTCGTTCATCAGCCGGCGCATCCGGTCGGAGTCCAGCAGCTCGTTGTAAGCGCGGTAGGCGCGGCCGCCGATCGCGATCCCGAGCCGATTGACCAGCTGCTCGGGGACGTCCTTGCCGACGGCGACATCCCAGCGGCTCATGAAGATCGAGGCGACGGAAGGAACGTGGGGGTCGAGACCGGCCTCGATCCGCCGCTCGATCCCGCGCATGTAGGCGTCGGCGGCGCCGAGGTACTGCTTGTCGTCGAAGAGCAGGGTGACGTTGATCGGGATCCCGGCGAAGATCGACTCCTCGATCGCCTCGCGCCCCGCCTGCGTCCCCGGGATCTTGATGTAGAGGTTCTCGCGCTGGCCCTTCTCATGCAGCGCCTTCGCCTCCTCGATCGTCGCTTTCGCGTCGTCGGCGATCAGCGGCGAGACCTCGAGCGAGCAAAAGCCATCGACGCCGGCGGTACGCCGGTGGACGTCGGCGAAGAGGTCGCAGGCGTCGCGGAGGTCGGCCAGCGCCAGCTCAAAGAAGATCTTCTCGGTCTCGGTGGCGCCGACGCCCTCGCCGCGGGCGGCTTTCGGCGCCTCCTCGGCAATCTGCTCGTCGTAGGCGTCGCCGGCGCCGATCGCCTTGTCGAAGATCGACGGGTTCGAGGTGAGGCCGGTGACCGAGAGGTCGCGGATGTATCCCTCCAGCACCCCCTCGCGCAGCATCGGGCGGGTGATGTTGTCGAGCCAGAGGCTCTGGCCCAGTTCGTGCAGACGCTCGGTCGGTTTCATGCGGAGGACCCTCCTCAGGTGGTTGGGTTCGCAGCGGCGCGCCCGGCGACCTCGCGGGCCGTCGTGGCGACGTTCTCGACGGTGAAGCCGAACTCGGCCTCGACGTCCGCAAACGGCGCCGACTGTCCAAAGGTACTCATACCCATGATCGCGCCCTCCCTACCGACGTAGCGCTCCCAGCCGAGGGTCGAGCCCTCCTCGATCGAGACCCGGGCGGTGATGTCGGGTGGCAGGACCTCGTCGCGGTAGGACTGGTCCTGCTGCTCGAAGATCTCCCAGCAGGGGAGGCTGACGACGCGGGTGCGGATTTCGCCCTGCAGCTGCTCGTGGGCGCCGAGGGCGAGCTGGACCTCGCTGCCGGTGGCGATCAGGATCAGCTCCGGGTCGCCGTCCTCGGGGTCGGCGAGCACGTAGCCGCCGCGCTGGACGCCCTCCGCCGAGGCGTACTTCGAGCGGTCGAAGACCGGCACCGTCTGCCGGGTCATCACCATCGCCACCGGGCAGTGGGTGCGGTCGAGGGCAATCTTCCAAGCCTCGGTCACCTCGTTGGCGTCGGCGGGGCGGATCACGTCGAGGTGCGGCATCGCCCGCAGCGCCATCAGCTGCTCAATCGGCTGGTGGGTCGGGCCGTCCTCGCCGAGCCCGATCGAGTCGTGGGTGAAGAGGTGGACGACCGGTAGCTCCATCAGCGCCGAGAGGCGGATCCCAGGGCGCCCGTAGTCGGAGAAGGTGAGGTAGGTCGACCAGAGCGGCCGCAGCTTCGCCGTCGACATCCCGTTGCAGGCAGCGGCGGCACCGTGTTCGCGGATCCCGAAGTGGACCTGGCGGCCGTCGTAGCTGCCCGGCTCGTACTGGTCTGAGTCGCTGAGCCGGACCGAGGTCGAATCGGTGAGGTCGCAGGAGCCGGCGATCAGCCACGGCACGCGCTCGGCGATCGCGTTCTGGACCTTGTTCGAGGCCTTGCGGGTGGCGAGCCCCTTCTCTTCGTCGGCCTCGAAGGTCGGCAGGCCGGTGTCCCAGCCGTCGGGCAGCCCGCGCCGCTGCATCAGCTCCAGCTCGCCCGCCAGCTCCGGCTTGTCCCCCTTGAAGCTCTCGAAGGTGTCGACCCAGGCGCTGTGGGCTTCGGCCCCGCGCTTGCCGATCACCTCGTCGAAGCGCTCGCGGACGCCGTCGGGGACGAGGAACTTGGCGTCCTTCGGCCAGCCGTAGACCTCCTTGGTCAGTTCGATCTCCTCTTCGCCGAGCGGTTCGCCGTGGGCGGACTCGGTGTCCTGCTTGTTCGGCGAGCCCCAGCCGATGTGGCTGTCGACGACGATCAGGGTCGGGCGGCCGGTCTCGGCCTTGAACTCGTTGAACGCTTTGCCGAGAAGCTGGGCGTCGTTAGCATCGCCGACCCGCAGCACGTTCCAGCCGTAGCCCTCGAAGCGGCTGAGCACGTCATCCGAGAAAGCCAGCGCGGTGTCACCGTCGATCGAGATGTGGTTGTTGTCGAAGATCCAGCAGAGGTTGTCGAGTTTGAGGTGGCCGGCGAGCGAGGCGGCTTCGTGCGAGATCCCCTCCTGCAGGCAGCCGTCGCCGGCGACCGCGTAGGTGTCGAAGTTGAAGAGCTCGGTGCCGTAGCGGGCGCCCAACCATTTCGAGGACATCGCCATCCCGACCGAGGTGCCGACACCCTGACCGAGCGGGCCGGTCGTGGTCTCGACGCCGGTCGTCCAGCGGTACTCGGGGTGGCCGGGCGTGCGCGAGTGCAGCTGGCGGAAGTTTTCGATCTCCTCGAGGCCACAGGCCGGCTCGTCGAGGACGTTGTAGTTCTCGTCGACCTTGCGGACGCCGGCGAGGAAGAGCATCGAGTACAGGAGCATCGAGGCGTGCCCGGCCGAGAGCACGAAGCGGTCGCGGTTCGGCCAAACCGGGTTTGCCGGGTCGTAGCGGAGGTGGTTCTGCCAGAGCTCGTAGGCGACGGGAGCCATCGACATCGGCGTCCCGGGGTGCCCCGAGTTCGCCTTCTGGACGGCGTCCATCGAGAGGGTACGGATCGTGTTGATTGCGAGCTGATCGATGTCCTGAGTCATGAGGCCCGATCCTAGATGTTTGGCGCCGCCGCCCTCGGCGCCGCTGTCAGGGCTCGATCCGGGTGACGGTGCCGTCGCCGTTATTTGCGACCCAAACTGCTTCGCCGCCCACCGCGACGGCGCCCGGTTCGGGGCCGACCGCGATCGGGTCGCCGTCGGGTTCGCCGCTGCCGAAGTCGATCTTGGTGACGGTGTCGTCGGCGGCGTTGGCTACCCAGACGGCGCTGGTGCCGGCGTCGATCCCGCCCGGGTGGCCGCCGACTTCGATCGGGTCGCCGAGCAGTTGCCGGGTCGCCGGATCGACGCGGGAGACCGTGCCCGAACGGCTGTTGGCGACCCAGACGAGGCCGGCGGCGACGACGAGGCCGGCGGGGCCACGGCCGACCAGGATCGGCGCCCCGGTGGTGAAATCGGCGGGGTCGATGCGGCGGACGCTGCCGGTGCCGGCGATGCTGGCCCAGAGACCGCGGGCGCCGAAGGCGAGGCGGAGGTTGGTGGTCTGCGGCGGCAGCCCGCGCCGGTAGATGCGGCCGCCTTCGGAGTTGACCGCGGTGACGCCGCGGCCGCCCTCGTCGGCGACCCAGACGCGGCCGCCCCCCAAGGCGATCGGCCCGGGGTGCCCGCCGACGTCGATCGACTTGAGGACGCGGCCGGTTTTCGGGTCGAGGCGGAGCAGGGTGCCGCGAAGGGGGTTGGTGACCCAGACCCATCTGCCGCCGATCGCGATCCCGGCGACGCCGAAACCCGGGTGCAGCGGCTTGCCGAGCGGCTTGCCGGTTTCAGGGTCGAGCCGGGTGATCGTCCCATCGCGTCCGCTCGTCACCCAGACGGCTTGCGAGCTGGCCGCGATTCGCAGCGGCGGCCGGCCGATCGCGATCGGAGCGGAGACGCTCGGACCTTCGCTGCCGAGCAGGAGGAAGACGGCTGCGGCGATTGCGATCGCGATCACCGCAAAGCCGCTGAGGATCCAAAGCGCCGCCCTTCTCCCCCGCAGGCCGAACCAGCGCTGCGAGGCATTCGGGACCGTCGACCGCTCGCTGCGGTCGTCGGAGAGGACGGCGGTCGGCCGCACCTCCGAGCCCTGGCCGGCACGGGCGGCGGTGACGAGCTCGCCGGCGCTGCGGAAGCGATCGGGCGGGTCCTTGGCGGTCGCGCGGCGGATCGCCTCCTCCACCCCCTGCGGCATCTCCGGCTCGGTGTCGGCTTCGGCGCGGGCGAAGGGGGCAATCCCGGTAATCGCCTCATAGAGGACGCAGCCGAGCGAGTAGACGTCGGCGGCGGGCCCGATCGAATCGCCCCGCCACTGCTCCGGCGACATGTAGTGGGCGGTGCCGACGACCGAGGTGCCGCCGGCCGAGCCGCTTTCGTCAAACGCCTTCGCGAGGCCGAAATCCGAGAGGTAGGCGCGGTCGCCTTCGACGAGGATGTTGTGCGGCTTGACGTCGCGGTGGACGATGCCAGCGGCGTGGGCGGCGTCGAGCGCGTCGGCGACCTGGGCGAGGAGGTTGAGGGCGCGGTGGGGCGAGAGCGGCCCCTCACGATCGATCAACGCCCGCAGGTCGCCGCCCTTGATCAGCCGCATCGCGACGATCAGCTCGCCGTCGACTTCGCGCGAGTCGAATATCGGCACCACCGAGGGATGGTCGAGGCGGGCGGCGAGGCGGGACTCGCGCAGGAAGCGCTCGCGGAAGCCCTCACGGTCGGAGAGCTCGCGGGCGATCACCTTCAGCGCCACCGGCCGTTCGAGGCCGAGGTGGAGAGCGCGGTAGACGACGCCCATGCCGCCGCGGGCGATCAAGCCCTCGATGCGGTAGCCGGCGACCTCGGAGCCAATAGAGAAGTCCCCCACCCGGCCGTTATAGCCGGATGGGGGACGGGATCGCTGACTGGTCCTGCGGTGAAAGGCGCGCCTAGCGCCGGTGGGGCACCGGCTGCCAGGTGACGATCGGGCCAATTTTGGTGGTGACTTCGCCGCCCGAGTAGCCGACCACTTCGGCGTAGCTGCGGCGGCCGGTGTCGACGTCGATCACCGAGAGCGACTGTTCTTCGTCGGCTTCGGTGAAGGTCGCGACCTGCTTGCCGTCGGAGGAGAAGACGCTGTTCACCTCGGCGTTGTCCGGCAGGTCGGAGAGCTTGCGGCCCTTGCCGCCGAGCTGTTTGACCCAGAGGCCCTGGTCGCGGCGGAAGAGGATCGTGCGGCCGTTGGCGGTCACGTCCTCGACATAGGCCGAGCCGGCGCCGGCGATCAGTTTCGTCGCTTTCTTGCCGTCGAGGGCCATCTTGTAGATGTCGGCGTAGGCACTCGGGCCTTCGACGTTCTTGCCGCGGCTGAAGACGATCGTCGCGGGCAAGACGTTGGGGGCGTACTCGTCGATGCCGGCGGTCTTGGTCAAGCGCCGCAGTTTCGCCCCGGACGGCCGCACCGTGTAGATGTCGTCGTTGGTGCCGGTGCCGACGGCGGAGGTGCGGACGAAGGCGATCGTCTTCCCGTCGGGCGAGAACGAGGCTTCGTGCTCGTCGCCGGCCGAAGCGGCGATTTTGTGCGGCGATCCGCCGTTGACACTGACCGTGTAGAGATCGCGCGGGCCGCCCGCGGCCGTGCGTCGCTCGAAGAGGACGATGCGGGCGTTGGGCGAAATCAGCGGACGCGAATCGAGTTCGGCGCCGCTGGTCAGCCGTTTCTCCCCGGAGCCATCGGCGCGGATCGCGAAGACGTCCCCTTCGCGGACGAAGGCGATCGAGTGGCCGTCGGCCGAGAACGAGGGTTCGGTGTCGGCCGGATTTTCGGTCAGCTGGTTGAGGTGACGATCTTTGACCGCGTACAGCCCGCCTTCCGGCGCTTTCGGCGGCAGCACTTTGTCGCCTTCTTTGTATTCGCGGTGGTCTTCGGTGACCTTGGAGAAGACAATCGCGCCGCCGGCGGCAGAAGCACCAGCGGGCACGACCAGCGCCAAGAGTGCGACGAACACGGTTATGAGGCTCTTCTTGAACATCGGATGCTCCTTTCGAGCTATCGGTGATTGCGTACACCGATGCTCGGCCCCAGAGCCGTACCGGCAAATGACAGCGGCTTCACCCAGCGGGCCAGCTTTGGCCCGGTTCGGGTCAGCGGGGGCGGTCGAGGCCTAGTTCGATGACGCGGGCGGCGATCTGGCGGGGGCGGTCGCGGCCGGCGTCGCCTTGGACTTCGAGCTTGGCGGCGAGGGCGTCGAGGCGGCGCTGGGCGGTGCGCTCGGAGACGTGGAGCTCGGCGGCGATCTCGGCGCGGGTGGCGGGACGGCCGGCGAAGGCGCCCTCGCTGCGGTAGGGGGCAACGAGGGCGGCAGCGGTCGCCCGCTCCTCCTCGTTAAGCGCCACCGCCGGCTCAGAGGCGGCGACGGTGGCGCCAACTGGGGTGATGTCGCCGGTCTTCACTTCCAGTCGATAGCCGCCGACGATCAACGTGTCGCCGTCGCGCAGGCGCCGCGGCCGGTCGAGCGGCTCGCCGTTCAAGGCGGTGCCGTTGCGGCTGTCGAGGTCGGTCGCCATCAAGACGTCGCCTTTGCGTTCGATCTCGAGGTGGTTCCAGGAGACCGCCTCGTCCTCGAGCACAACCTCGGCCTCAGGCGAACGCCCGACCACGGTGCGCTCGCCGCTCAGCGCCAGCGAGTGCGGCGCCTCAGCACTGGAGGAGATCCAAAGCCGGGGTTCCATCGCCGCGAGCATAGGTCCACGGGCCGATATGTCGCTTCTTAACCGCCGACGGGACGATCAGTCCCATACCGGTTGACAAAACGGCCCATCGGCCGCCCGGGTACGACATTTTGGCCCGCGGGCTAGTAGCGGTAGTGGTCCGGCTTGAACGGCCCCTCGACCGGAACGCCGAGGTAAGCCGACTGCTCGGGGGTGAGCTCGGTCAGCTCGACGCCAAGGGCGGCCAGGTGCAGGCGGGCGACCTTCTCGTCGAGGTGCTTGGGCAGCACGTAGACCGCCGGCTCGCCGGCGTATTTGTCCTCGCGCTTGCCGAACAGCTCGATCTGGGCGATCACCTGGTTGGTGAACGAGTTCGACATCACGAAGCTGGGGTGCCCGGTCGCGTTGCCGAGGTTCAGCAGTCGCCCTTCGGAGAGGACGATGATCGCGTTGCCACCGGGGAACTTCCACTCGTCGACCTGCGGCTTGATGTTGATCCGCTCGGCGTCGGACTCTTCCAGCGAAGCCATTTCGATCTCGTTGTCGAAGTGGCCGATGTTGCCGACGATCGCGTTGTGCTTCATCCGCCGCATGTGGTCGAGGGTGATGATGTCCTTGTTGCCGGTGGCGGTGACGAAGATGTCGGCGGTCTCGACGACTTCGTCGAGCTTGCGCACCTCGTAGCCCTCCATCGCCGCCTGCAGGGCGCAGATCGGGTCGATCTCGGTGACGATCACCCGGGCCCCCTGGCCGCGCAGCGAGTCGGCGCAGCCCTTGCCGACGTCGCCGTAGCCGCAGATGACGGCGACCTTGCCGCCGATCATCACGTCGGTGCCGCGGTTGATCCCGTCGACCAGCGAGTGGCGGCAGCCGTAGAGGTTGTCGAACTTCGACTTGGTGACCGAGTCGTTGACGTTGATCGCCGGGAACAGAAGGTCGCCGGTCTCAGCCAGCTGGTAGAGCCGGTGGACGCCGGTCGTCGTCTCCTCGGTGACGCCCTTGACGTTGGCGGCGATCTTGGTCCAGCGCTGCGAGTCCTCCTCAAGCGAGCGCTGCAGCGTCTGCAGGACGATCTTGAACTCCTCCGACTCAGCCGAGGCGGGGTCCGGGACCGCACCGGCCTTCTCGAACTCGACCCCCTTGTGGACGAGCAGGGTGGCGTCGCCACCGTCGTCGAGGATCATGTTCGGGCCCTCGCCGTCGGGCCAGTTCAGCGCCTGCTCGGTGCACCACCAGTACTCCTCCAGGGTCTCGCCTTTCCAGGCGTAGACGGGGATGCCGGCGGCGGCGATCGCGGCGGCGGCGTGGTCCTGGGTGCTGAAGATGTTGCAGCTGGCCCAGCGCACCTCGGCGCCGAGGGCGACCAGCGTCTCGATCAGGACCGCGGTCTGGATCGTCATGTGGAGGGAGCCGGTGATCCGGGCGCCCTTCAGCGGCTGCGCGGCGCCGTACTCCTCGCGGGTCTGCATCAGGCCGGGCATCTCGACCTCGGCGAGGGAGATCTCCTTGCGGCCGAAATCGGCGAGGCCGATGTCGGCGACCTTGTAGTCCTGAGTTGCGGAAACGGAGGCGGTAGAAGTCATCGGAGCAATGTAGCGTGCCGCTCGTGAACACGCCCGATGACGAGAAGCGGCTCGCCGCCGAGGCCGCAGCGGAGCTGGTCGAGAGCGGGATGACGGTCGGCCTCGGGACCGGCTCGACGGTCGCCCACCTGCTGCCGGCGCTCGCCCGCCGCAGCCTCGAGAACATCCGCTGCGTCGCCACCTCGGTCGCGACCGAGGAGCAGGCGCGGGACCTGGGGATTCCGGTCGAGGACTTCGACCGCCTGCAGCGGCTCGACATCGCGATCGACGGCACCGACGAGGTAACGCCGGACGGCTGGCTGATCAAGGGCGGCGGCGGCGCCCACCTACGCGAGAAGATCGTCGCCGCGGCGGCCGAGCGCTTCATCGTCATCGGCGACTCGAGCAAGCCGGTCGAGTCGCTGCGCGGGCCGGTGCCGCTGGAGCTGTTCGGCTTCGGCGCCGCCTCGACGCTGGCGCGACTGGGCGGCGACGTCGCGCTGCGCGACGCGCCCCCCTCCCCCGACGGCGGCGTGATCGCCGACTACCGGGGTTCCGGATTGGGCGACCCGGCGGCGCTGGCGGCTCGCCTCGAGGCCGATCCCGGCGTTGCCGCGCACGGCCTCTTCCCCCCGGATATGGTGAGCGCGGTTTTCGTGGCAAGGGGAGACGCCGTGGACCGCACCAGCTTCAGTTGACGTAAAGGAGACCCCATGACCGACTTCAGCGGGCTGGCAATTGCCGGCCGCATCGCGACCCCGAACGACACCGACTGGGATCAGGCGCGGATGGCCTGGAACCTCGCCGCCGACCAGCACCCGGAGGCGGTGGCCTTCGTCGAAACCGCCGACGACGTCGTCGCCACGATGCGGTTCGCGGCCGACAACGACCTGCGGGTGGCGGGACAGGGGACCGGCCACGGCGCCGTCGCCCTGCGCTCGCTCGAGGGCACGATCCTGATCAAGACCGAGCGCATGCGCGGGGTCGAGGTCGACCGCGAGGCGGAGACCGCACGGGTAGAGGCGGGGACGCTGGTGCTCGAGCTGAGCGAAGCCGCCGGCGCCCACGGGCTCAGCGGCATGCCCGGCTCCTCCCCTGACGTCGGCGCGGTCGGCTACCACCTGGGCGGCGGGCTGAGCTGGCTCGGCCGCCGCTACGGCTTCGCCTGCAACCGGGTGCGGGCGATCGAGCTGGTCACCGCCGACGGCGAGCCGCGCACGGTCGACGCCGACAACGAGCCCGACCTCTTCTGGGCCCTGCGGGGAGGCGGCGGCGACTACGGCATCGTCACGGCGCTGCACCTGAACTTGGTTCCGGTCGAGACCGCCTACGCCGGCATCCTCATCTTCCCCGCCGCACTCGGCGGCGAGGCGGTGCGCCGCTACCGCGACTGGGCCGAAGGCGTCTCCGAGGACGTCACCTCGGTGGTCCGCTTCATTACCCCACCGCCGATTCCCGACGTTCCCGAGCCACTGCGGGGGACGCCGCTGTTGACGATCGACGCCGCCTGCATCGGCGACAAGGAGGCGGGCGAAGCAGCGATCGCGCCGCTGCGGGAGCTCGGCGAGCCGATCATGGACACCTTCGACCAGATCCCCGCCGCCGGCCTCTGCCGGATCCACATGGACCCGGAGAACCCGGTCCCCGGCCTCGGCCACCACCGCGTCCTGCGCGAGCTGCCCGACGAGGCAATCGACGCCTTCGTCGATCTCGCCGGCCCCGATTCGAACTCGCCGCTGCTGCTGACCGAGATCCGCCACATGGGCGGTGCCCTAAGGCGGCCCGACCCGAACGGCGGCGCCCTCAGCCACCTCGACGCCGGCTGGGTGATGTTCGGCATCGGGATGCCGATGACGCCGGAGTTGGGCGAAGCAATCGAGGGCCACCTCGACCGTTTCGACAACGCGATGGAACCGTGGGCCGGCGACGGCGGCTACTTCAATTTCGCCGAGCGCCCCTGCGACTCCGACGAAATCCTCCCCCCCGACATCTGCTCCCGCCTCGCCGATGTCAAGCGCAAGTGGGATCCCGACGGCCGTATCGTCGGCAACCACGCGGTCTCGCTGGACCCGGCTACCTAGGGGGTCCGCCGGCTGCAATCTCCGCCAGCTTGCGACGGGAGGGATCGTCCTCGCCGACGAGGTCGGTGACCACCTGGAGAGCGGAGTTGACGTCCTGAGGAGTGGCCGCCGCCACCTCTTCGATGTCGCCCCAATCTCTGCCTCGGGCGAAGAAGCTCTTGAAGACGACGAGAGAGGCGCAGTCGAGGACGGGGATCTGCGAGCCCTGCATGTCCACCCAGGTCACACCGTTGGCAACCTCCTCGTGCAGAGGGAGATTGTTGAGGAAGATGTCGACCGGTACCCCATCCCAGAACAGCCGCGTCTGTCCATCTCGCTTCGCCTGCTCGACATCGGCTTCGGCGACACGGACTCCCTCGGGTAGAGCGGTAAGTACCTCGTCGGCTCGTTTTGCGTCGACGAAGACATTGATGTCGAGGTCGCGGGTCCCGCGCGGTTCCTCAACGCAGTAAGCAAGGGCGATTGCGCCACCGAAGGCATGCGGGAGAGACCTCGCCTTCAGCGCCTCGTGAATCGCCAAGAGCTTTTCGACGAGCTCGGCGTTCATGCCGATACCGACTTCGCGAGTCGATCCTTCAGCGGCGGGTACGCCAATTCTGCCCGTGGCCGGTAGGGCAGCGCCTCGGCCAGGCCAAGAACCTGGTTGAGAATGAAACTAGCGCGCTGCGGATCGACCGGCGGCTTCCGCTGCTCGAGCTCAAGCTTCACCCCTGCTGCACCGGCGAGCCGCAATAGAGCGTCGACTCCAGGCTCGCGATGACCGCGCAGGTAGGCGTTCAGAACCGAGCGTGGCAGCCCCGCGCGGCGCGCAAGCTCTGCTTGAGTGAGACCGCTTTTCTGCAGGATCTCGGCGACCAGCACTGCAGACGACATATCGAGATGTTAGCGAAATCGATTACGCGAGGTTTGCGAATCCGCTTACAAGCATCAAGTTAGTTCTCAGGGGGCCGCATCCTCATCGGCCACGACCACCATTTGCTCGTTGCGGACCCGGCCGGCGGGGATCGATTCGTCGCCGGCGAGGAGCTTTTGCAGGGCCTCGGGCTTGTCGGGGCCGGTGACCAGCCAGACGATGCGGCGGGCGGTGTTGAGGGCCGGATAGGTGAGGGTCATGCGGCGGTGGTCCTGGTAGGCAGTCTCGGTCATCGCTACGCGGCGGTCGGTCACGTCTAGGACCGGATCTCCGGGGACGAGGGAGGCGGTGTGGCCGTCGGGGCCGAGGCCGAGGTGGACGAGGTCGAAGCGCTCGGGGAGCTGGGCTTCGTAGTCGCGGGCCGCTGTGTCGAGGTCGCGCTGGGTGACCGGCATCGGCCGCAGCGTCGCCTGGTGGTCCATTGAGAGGCCGAGGACCATGTGGGTGAGGTTGCGGGCCTCATCGCCCGGCGCAGCGACGCGCTCGTCGACCTGGAAGAGCTCGGTCCGGTCCCAGGGCATCTGCTCCGATTCGCCGAGGATCGCCAGCATCGCCCAGGGGCTGCGGCCGCCGCTCATCGCGAAGGCGAAGCGGCCGCGCTCGGCCGCCGCCTCGGACCCGGCGGCGGCGATCAGCTCCGCCGCCCGCCGCGAGGCGGCCTTTTCGTCGCCGGCCACCTCGAGCTCGATCGGCACGGGTCAGTCCTTCTTCTCGTCGTGGCCGCCGAACTGTTTGCGCATCGCCGAGAGGACTTTGTCGCCGAAGTCGCCGAGCCCGCGCGAGTAGAAGCGCTCGTGCAGGGCGGTGGTCAGGACCGGCGTCGGCACCCCCTCGTCGATCGCCGCGATCGCCGTCCAGCGGCCCTCGCCGGAGTCGGAGACGCGGCCGCTGAAATCCTCCAGGTCGTCCGATTCCTGCAGCGCCGCCGCGGTCAGGTCGAGCAGCCAGGAGCCGATCACGCTGCCGCGCCGCCAGACCTCGGCGACCTCGGGCAGATCGAGGTCGTACTGGTAGTACTCGGGGTGGTCGAGCGGCGCCGTCTCGGCGTCGGCCTCGCGCTTGACCTTGCCGGCGTTGGCGTTCTTGAGGATGTTCAGTCCCTCGGCGTAGGCGGCCATCACGCCGTACTCGATCCCGTTGTGGACCATCTTCACGAAGTGGCCGGCCCCGTTCGGCCCGCAGTGCAGATAGCCGTTCTCCGAGGGCGAGACCTCGCCGTCGCGGCCCGGCGTCCGCTCCGCCGACTCCACCCCAGGCGCCAGGCTGGCGAAGATCGGGTCGAGCCGCTCCACCGCTCGATCCGGACCGCCGATCATCAGGCAGTAGCCGCGCTCGAGCCCGAAGACGCCGCCACTGGTGCCGCAGTCGACGTAGTCGATTCCCTGCTCGCCGACCTTTTCGGCCCGGCGGATGTCGTCGCGGTAGTAGGAGTTGCCGCCATCGATGATCGCGTCGCCGGACTCCAACACCGCGGCGACCGCGTCGACCGTCTGCTCGGTGATCTCGCCCGCCGGGACCATGGTCCAGACCGAGCGCGGCGCGCTCAGCTTCGAGGCCATCTCCTCCAGCGAGGAAGCGCCCTCGGCTCCCTCTCCCGCCAGCTGCGCGACCGCATCGGGGTTGACGTCGTAGGCGACGATCTGGTGGCCGTCGCGCATCAGGCGCCGCGCCATGTTGGCTCCCATTCGGCCGAGGCCGACGATTCCAAGTTCCATGAGTCCTCCGCTGTTGGGGTGGGTGGACGATAGCCTGCGCGGCGATGGCAAACGACCCCGCCGACGTCCTCGCGATCTTCGGGATCAGCGGCGACCTGGCGAAGAAAATGACCTTCCGGGCGCTCTACCGCCTGGAGGCCGCGGGCAAGCTCGAGGTGCCGATCGTCGGCGTCGCGATCGACGACTGGGATGACGAGAGGCTGCGCGAGCACGCCCGCGAAGCGATCGGGGCCAGCGTCGGCGACCCCGACGAGGATGTCTTCGCCCGCCTCGCCAAGCGGCTCACCTACGTCCAGGGCGACTACGGCGAGGGAGACACCTTCAAGCGGGTAGGCAAGGCGCTCGGCGACGCCAAGCACCCGGTCTTCTACCTGGAGATCCCGCCGGCGCTCTTCGCCACCGTCGTCCAAGGGCTCGGCAAGGCCGGCCTGACCGAGAACGCGCACGTGGTGATCGAGAAGCCGTTCGGGCACGACCTCGAATCGGCCCGCAAGCTGAACGACGAACTGGCCGAGGTCCTCGACGAGGAGCAGATCCTCCGCATCGACCATTACCTCGGCAAGGAGCCGGTGATGGACATCACCTACCTGCGCTTCGCCAACGCCCTGCTGGAGCCGGTCTGGAACCGGGAGCACGTCTCCCACGTGCAGATGACGATCGCCGAGGACTTCGGCGTCGAGGACCGCGGCCGCTTCTACGACGCGGTCGGGGCGATGCGCGACGTAATCCAGAACCACGCCCTGCAGGTGCTGGGGATCGTCGGCATGGAGCCGCCGACCGGCAACCACCACGACAGCGTCCGCGACAAGAAGCTCGAGTTCTTCAAGGCGATGTGCGCCGCCGACCCGGAGCGCTACGTGCGCGGCCAGTACAAGGGGTACCTCGAGGTCGATGGCGTCAAGGCGAAGTCGAAGACCGAGACCTTCGCCGCGATCCAGCTCGAGGTCGATAACTGGCGCTGGGCCGGGGTCCCCTTCTTCGTCCGCGCCGGCAAGTACCTGCCCGTGAAGGCGACGGAGGTGACGGTCTTCTTCAAGCGGCCGCCGAAGCTCGGGATCGGCCACGGCAAGACGCCGGAACCGAACCAGCTGACGATCCGGATCGAGCCGAAAGCGGGCGCGCGCACGCGGATGTATGCGAAGAAGGCAGGCGAAGAGGCGTTCCAGGCGGCCGACCTCGAGGTCCTGTTCGAGCGTGCGCCCGGCGAAGATCCCGAGCCCTACGAGCGCCTGCTCGGCGACGCGATTGCCGGTCAGCACCAGCTCTTCACCCGCCAGAGCGCGATCGAAGAGACCTGGCGTGTGGTCCAGCCGCTGCTCGACAAGCCGGGCCCCATTCATCCGTACGAGCAGGGAACTTGGGGGCCGAAGCAGGCCGAGGATCTGATGCGCGGAACCGGAGCTTGGTCACAGCCGTGGCTTCCGTCCGCCTGATTCCCTAGCGGCGTGCTAGGTTTTCGGGGCTCCTAATTAGGGAGGCCTAACAGGCCCCCGGCACCTGAAGGACACCCCGAATGATCCCGACTTTCGTCATCACCTTGCGAGAGGGCGTAGAGGCCTCGCTGATCATCGGCATCATCGCCGCCTTCCTGGTCAAGGAGGGTCGCCGCGACGCGATGCGGCAGATGTGGATGGGGATCGCGATCGCGATCGTCCTCTGCATCGGGGTCGCCGTCCTGCTCGAAGTCGTCGGTCAGCAGCTGCCGCAGAAGGAGCAGGAGGGCCTGGAGACGATCGTCGGACTGATCGCGGTTAGCGCCGTCACCTACATGATCGTCTGGATGCGGCGGCACGCCCGCGGCATCAAAGCCCAGCTCGAAGGCGAGGCCGCCTCGGCGCTGGCGACCGGCTCCACCCTAGCCCTGGTCGGGATGGCCTTCCTCGCGGTCCTGCGCGAGGGCTTCGAGACCTCGGTCTTCCTCCTCGCCGCCTTCCAGGACTCGACCGACACCACCGCCGCCGGCGCCGGCGCGATCCTCGGCCTGGTCGCCGCGATCGCGATCGGGCTTGGCCTCTACCGCGGCGGCGTCCGCATCAACCTCACCCGCTTCTTCCGCGTCACCGGCATCGTCCTCGTCTTCGTCGCCGCCGGCCTGCTCGCCTCCGCCGCCCACACCGCCCACGAGGCCGGCTGGATCAACGGCCTCCAAGGCCAGGCGATCGACCTCGGCTGGCTGGTCCAGCCGGGCACCGTCTCGGGCTCGCTGCTGACCGGGATGCTCGGCCTGCAACCGTCGCCGACGGTGATCGAAGCGATCCTCTACCTCGGCTACGCGATCCCGGTGGCCGCCTATGTGCTCTGGCCGCAGGGCATGCGCGTGCGGCCGCGCTTCGACCGCCTGCGCGCGGGCGGGCGCATCGGCGGCGCCGAGCCCGCCGCCTGAGCGCCGGCCTGCCTCAGCTCACCCCCATCGACCCGCTCCTGCGATGAGCCCGCTGACCCGCCGCCGCCTGTTGACTTCTGCCGGTGCGGGCGCGGCCGGGCTGGGGCTCGGCGCCGCCGGCGGCTTCCTCGTCGGCCAGGAGACCGCCGACGCGAGCGGCGAGGGCACCGGCAGCGTCCCCTTCTATGGAGTCCACCAGGCGGGGATCGACACGCCCGCCCAGGATCGCCTTCACTTCGCCGCCTTCGACCTGCTGACCGAAGACCCCGCTGAGCTACAGGAGCTGCTGCGCGAGTGGACGCTCGCCGCGGCGGAAGCGACGTCCGGCGAGATGATCGGCGACGTCAACGACGTGGCGCTGGCGCCGCCGGACGACACCGGCGAGACCGTCGGCCTCCTCCCTTCCAGCCTGACGGTGACGATCGGCTTCGGTTCCAGTCTGTTCGAGAAGCGCGGCCTCGGCCTGGCCGGCAAGCGGCCGGCGGCCCTGCAGCCGCTGCCGCCGCTGCCGGGCGACGAGCTCGACCCCGCCGAAAGCGGCGGCGACATCTGCGTCCAAGCCTGCTCCGACGACCCCCAGGTCGCCTTCCACGCGATCCGCAACCTCGCCCGGATCGGCCGCGGCACGGTGGCGATGCGCTGGTCCCAGCTCGGCTTCGGCCGCACCGCGACCACCAGCCGCAGCCAGGACACGCCGCGCAACCTGATGGGGATGAAGGACGGCACCGCCAACATCAAGGCCGAGGACACCGAGGCGATGGATCGCTTCGTCTGGGTCGGCGGCGAGGGTCCGGCCTGGATGCGGGGCGGCAGCTACATGGTCACCCGCCGGATCCGAATGCTGCTCGAGGTTTGGGACCGCGCTTCGCTAGCCGACCAGGAGCGGACGATCGGCCGCCATAAGTACAGCGGCGCCCCCCTCGGCGGCGAAGACGAGTTCGAGCCGCTGCCCCTCGACGCGCAGAAAAACGGGCACCCGCTGATCCCGGTCGACTCCCACGTCCGCCTCGCCTCGGCAAAGGAAAACAGCGGCGCCCGCATCCTCCGCCGCGGCTACTCGTTCACCGACGGCGTCGACGAGAGCCTCGGCGAGCTCGAAGCGGGCCTCTTCTTCATCTGCTTCCAGCGCGACCCCGCGAAGCAGTTCGTCCCGATCCAGCAGCGCCTCGGCCAGATCGACGCGCTGAACGAGTACATCAAGCACGTCGGCAGCGCCCTCTTCGCCGTTCCGCCCGGCGCCAAGCCGGGCGGCTACATCGGCGAAAACCTCCTCTGAGGGATACCCGACCCGATCTGTCGGTTTTTGTTAGGGTGCCCTAACTATGAACCTGAAGATGCTCTGCGCGGGGACCGCGCTCCTACTCGTCCTATTCATTACTGCCTGCGGTTCCAGCGAAGACGCGCCTGCCGGCGCCAAGAAGCTGAGCTTCGAACTGACCGACGAAGGCTGCCTCCCGCATGCGGTCTCCGCCCCCGCCGGGCCGATCACCTTCGAAGCCGAAAACACCGGCAGCACCAAGGTCACCGAGATCGAGGTGATGGAAGGCGACACGATCCTCGGCGAGAAGGAGAACCTCTCCGATGGCCTCAGCGGCAGCTTCTCGCTGACGCTCGACGCCGGCAAGTACACGATCTACTGCCCCGGCGGCGACGTCGAGCGCGGCACGCTCGCGGTCAGCGGCGAGCTTCAGGCGAAGGGAAGCGCCGAGGCCGACGCCGCGGTCGCTAAGTACCGCGAGTACCTCGAGCAGAACACCGACGAGCTGGTGGCGAAGACGGCGCCGTTCGTCGCCGCGGTGCAAGCGGGCGACGTCGCCAAAGCGAAGGCCCTCTACGCGAGCGCCCGCATCCCCTACGAGAAGATCGAGCCGGTGGCCGAGTCCTTCGGCAGCCTCGACCCGCGGATCGACGCCCGCGAAAATGACGTGCCGGCCAACGAATTCGAAGGCTTCCACCGGATCGAGAAAGCGCTCTGGGAAGAAGGCACCGCGCAGGGCATGGCTCCGGTCGCCAAGCAGCTGCAGGCCGACGTCGAAGAACTTGCTGCGAAAGTCGAGACGGTCGACCTGCAGGCGGTCCAGATCGCCAACGGCGCCAACGAGCTGCTGGGCGAGGTCTCGGCCTCGAAGATCACCGGCGAGGAGGAGCGCTACTCACACACCGACCTGGTCGACTTCGAGGCCAACGTCGAAGGGGCCGAGGCCGCCTTTGAAGCGGTGAAGCCGCTGCTCGACCAAACCGACCCGGAGCTCTCGGGCGAAATCGAAGCCGACTTCAAGATGGTCTTCGCCGCCCTCGAGCCCTACCGCCAGGGCAACGGCTTCGTCTCCTACACCGAGCTGACGAAGGCGGACACGCGGAAGCTGGCGCAGTCGATCGACACCCTGGCGGAGAAGCTAAGTCAGGTACCTGCGGCAATCGCGCAGGCCGAACACGCCTGACCCGCCGTGGGAGGCCCTACCCTGGCTCGTCGATGAACGGAGCCGGGGAAAAAGCCGACGAGCTGCTGCGGCAGCTCGGCTACGAGAGCTGGCGGGCGGGCCAGCGTGAGGCGGTGGTCGCGGCCCTCGAGGGCCGCGACTCGCTGATCGTGATGCCGACCGGGGGCGGCAAGAGCCTCTGCTACCAGCTGCCCGGACTCGCTTCGGAGGACTTGACGATCGTGGTCAGCCCGCTGATCGCCCTGATGCGGGATCAGTGGGAGAAGCTGCGGCGGCTGGGCCAGCCGGTGGCGATGATCACCTCGGGGATGTCGGACGAGGTCGCTTGGGAAGCGCTCGATTCGGTGCGACGGGACGCGCGGATCGTCTACTGCGCGCCGGAGCGGTTCGCGTCGAAGGTCTTCCTCGAAGCGCTGGCTGAGCGCAAGGTCGACCTGGTCGCGGTCGACGAGGCGCACTGCGTCTCGGAGTGGGGACACGACTTCCGGCCCGATTACCTGCGGCTGCCCGAGGTCGTGGAGCGGCTCGGCCGCCCGACGGTGATGGCCTGCACGGCAACCGCAACGGTGCCGGTCGCCCGGGAGATCGCCTCCCGCTTCGCGATGAAGGAGCCGCTGCAGGTGCGCTCCGGCTTCGACCGGCCGAACCTCTCCTTCGACGTCGTCGCACTCGAGGGCAGGGGCTCGACGGCGCGGCGGCAAGCGCTGCTGGAGGCAGGCCTCGCCGATCCCGCCAACCGGCCGGCGATCGTCTACTGCGGCACCCGCAAGCAGACCGAAGAGGTGGCGGCCGACCTGCGCGACGGCGGCATCGCCGCGGTCGCCTACCACGCCGGCCTCGAACCCCAGCACCGCACGGCGATTCAGGAACGGTTCATGGCCACCGACACCGGCGTCATCTGCGCCACCAACGCCTTCGGGATGGGCGTCGACAAGGCCGACGTGCGCTCGGTCTGGCACGTGACGATCCCGACCAGCGTCGAGGCCTACTACCAAGAGGCCGGCCGCGCCGGACGCGATGGGCTGCCCTCGCGGGCGACGATGCTGGCACTGAAATCCGACCTCGGCCGGCTCGTCCGCTTCAACGAACAGCGTGCCAACGACCCTGAACTGGCAATCGCCCGCGAGCGGGGCTGGCGCGCCTACCACGTGATCAAGGACTTCATCTACGGCACCGAGTGCCGCCGCCGCGCCCTCCTCGACCACTTCTCCGACAGCACCGCCGGCGCCCCGCTGGAGCGCTGCTGCGACGTCTGCGACATGCTCGACTGGCTTCCGGATCCCGACACGATCGCGGTGACGCGCACGAAGTCCAGCGGCGCAAAGACCTCCGCCCCAGCGCCCCAGCTCTCCCCCGCCGACGCGCCGCTGTTCGAGGCGCTGAAAGCGTGGCGCCTGGAGGCAGCCGCCGGCAAGCCCGCCTACACCGTCGCCGCCAACAAAACCCTCAGCGCGATAGCCGCCGCGCGCCCGCAGGACGAGGGCGCCCTGCTCGCGATCAGCGGCGTCGGCCCCGCCTTCATCGAGAAGTACGCGCCGGAAGTGCTGGCGCTGATCGCCGAGCACGCCGCACCGCTCGCCGCCTGACCACTCGCAAGCCACGAGTGGAGAGTTAGCCTGCCTATAGCGCAGTTAACTCTCCACTTGTCGCAACCGGGGTTGCAGGCGCCAAGGCTGGAGTCGACCCAAGGTCCCGGTCTTGCCAGCATGGGACTTCGGTGCCCGGCCTGCGACAGTTCCGCGCCGCACTTGCGGTTGCTCTCGCCAGCGCGCTCACGCTGGTGCTCCTCCCTGCTCCCGCGTCTGCCTTCTCCCTGCTGAAGCCACCCGCCAAGAAGGTCTACTTCGGCGTCTCCGACACCGGCGACATGGCCGATTTCGGGCACTTCTCCGAGGCTGTGAACAAGCACCCGGCGGTGATCGAGTCCTTTCGTACCTGGGGCAGCGACTTCCCCGACTCGATCCGGCGCTGGCAGACCGCGCGGGCGCGGCCGATGATCCACATCAGCACCGACAAGGAAGGGCACGAGGTGATCTCGCTGCCGCAGATCGCCTCCGGCCGCGGCGACCGCTACCTCGTCCGCCTCAACAAGCTCTTCTTCGAAAAGGGGATGCGGGCCTACGTGCGGCCGCTCGGCGAGCCGAACCGCTGCCTCAACGTCTACGCCGCCTACGACTGCGCCGGCGCCTCGCGCGGCCCCGAACACAGCCCCCGCGCCTACAAACGCGCCTTCCGCCGCATCTACGTGATCGTCCACGGTGGCGGCACCGCACGGCAGATCAACCACCGCCTCGCCGTCGCCGGGCTGCCGCCGTTGACCGTCACCGTCCGCGCCCTGCCGCAGGCGCCGGTGGCGATCGTCTGGAGCCCGCTACCCGCCGGCTCCCCCACCACGCCGCAGAACCGGCCCAAACGCTTCTACCCGGGCTCGCGCTGGGTCGACTGGGTTGGGACCGACTTCTACTCCGGCTATCCCGAATGGGACGCCCTCACTGGCCTTTACCGCCGCTTTTCCGGCAAGCCGTTTGCGCTTGCCGAGTGGGCTGTTGAAGGTGAGGACCCGACTTTTGTGCGCAAGCTCTTTGCTTGGGTTGGCAGCCACCGCCGCTGCCGGATGCTGGTCTATTACCAGGACTTCGGGGATTCGAACAGCTACCGGATCCAGAACTACGGTTCGAGCTTGAGCGTCCTGCGGACCCAGCTCCACTCTGGGCTTTTCCCGGCTTACGCGCGCGGTGCGCCGAAGCTACCGCCACCGCCGCCCGGTGGGGTTGGAGCGCCGTGATGCTCGAGTACCCGGTCAGGTAGATCCGCCGGCCGTCGGAGATCACCGGCGTGTAGGTGCCGTACGGGTAGCGGAAGACCCGCTTGCCGCTGCGCATCATGAAACCGCTCGTCGTCTTGTGGGTGAACTCGGCGACGTAGACGATGTCGCCGACGGCCGAGAGCGCGCCGACCACCTGGCCGCCGGCCGAGCGGCTCCAGCGCAGGCTGCCGTCCTTGGCGTTGAGCGCGTAGACGTTGCCGTCGAAGGAGCCGATGAAGACGGTCGGCGGGCTGTGCTTGGTGTTGGCAACAGCGGGGCCGGAGTAGGCGTAGCCGCCGGTCGAGTAGGACCAGGCGAGGGTGCCGTCGGAGATGTCATAGCTATAGACACGGGCGTCGTTGTTGCCGGCGTAGACGCGGCCGTAGGCAACCGCCGGGGTCGAGTAGAAGGCGCCGGAGCCGCCGTAGCCGGGGCCGAGCGAGCCGCTCTGCCAGACCAGCTTGCCGGTCTTGGCGTCGACCGCGTTCATGTGGCCGCCGTAGTCGCCGACGTAGAGGCGGCCGCCGTAGTAGGCCGGCGCGGCCTTGATCGGGCCGCCGAGCGGCGTCGACCAGCGCACCTGGCCTTTGCCGGTGCTCATGGCGAACAGTTCGCCGTTTTCGCAGCCGAAGTAGACGGTGCGGTCGATCACCACCGGCGAGGACTCCGCCCGCCCGGGCAGGTTGCGTTTCCAGATCGTCTTGCCGGTTTTCGCGTCGAGCTTGAGGATGTGGCCGGGCTCGAGGTTGACGATGTAGAGGCGGTGGTTGTAATAGGCGGGAGACGAGGCGTTGAGGCGGCCGATCCGCCGTTCCCAGAGGACTTTGCCGCTGTCGGCGTCGAGTGCGAAGGCGTAGCCGTTGTTGTTGACGAAGTAGAGCTTGCCGCCAACGTAGATCGGCGGGAACTCCTGCAGCGGCTTCTCGGTGAAGCGCCAGAGTTTCTCGAAGGGCGGCTTGATCCCCCGCACCGGCAGGTACTTGGTGCGCGAGGGGTTGAGGCCGAAGAAGGGCCAGTTGACCGTCTGCGGTTCCTTCGGCGGCGGCGGCTTCTGCGGCTTGAAGTGGCGGATCGCCTCTTCGTTGTGGACGTCGGCCGGACGCTTCAGTAGCTCGTAGGCGACGATCGCGCCGCTGACGAGGATCGCCAGCGCCAGCAGCACCACGGCAAGCCACCGGTTGGAGCGGTGCCAGAGGTGCTGGTCGAGGAACCCGCTACCGCGCATCCGCAGCGCGGCGCTCGGACTCTTTCGCAACTCCTCCGATCAGGTCCCGGATCGCTTTCTTCAGGCCCGCCATGAAGACCGGGCCGGCGAGCGGGATCGTCGGGGTCGTCTTGACGGCATAGGTGATCTCGGTGCCGCCGTCCTTTGGTTCCAGCTCGACGGTGCCGACGTGGTCGCGGACCGGCAGGCCGGAGAGGATCGTGTAGGAGAAGCGGTACGGGCGCTCGTAGGCGATCACTTCCTCGCGCATCGGCGGCCCGGGCAGGGCGCTGAGCACGCGGATCGCGCCGACGCCGTTCGGCGTCGGCTCTCCCTCGCGCTCGAGCTCGGCACGGCGCAGGGGCGTGATCTCGGTGTAGCGCCGGTGGTCGGTGAGGACGTCGAAGACGACCTCGGGCGGGGCGGCGACCTGACGCACGTAAGTGAAGCTCGCCATCGCCCGACAGGCTACGTGAGCCGCCAGCGCTGCGGGTCTGAGCCGTCGATGGCCTCGACCTCGCCGGCGATCGCCAGGTGGTCGAGGCAGGAGAGGACGATCTGCAGGACCCAGGCGCTGGCCGGGCTTCTGACCATGTCGGGGCCGACGATGTCTTCGACGATTTCGAAGGCGGTCCGCTCCCCTTTTCCGAGCGCCTCGCGCACCTTCCCCAGCAGCTCGTTGACCTGGCGGCGGCCCTCGGCGATCTTCGCCTCGGGGTCGCGGAAGGTGCGACCGTGGCCGGGGAGGACGAGGTCGACCGCGAGCGGCTCGACCCGGGCGAGGCTGGCGCAGAATTCGCCGACCGGGTCGGGGCTGTGGCCGTAATCGAAGAAGAGGACGGTGCGGCCGAGCAGGTGGTCGCCGGAGATCAGCAGACGGCGGTCGGGCTGGTGGAGGACGACGTGGGAGGGCGCATGGCCCGGCGTCTCGATCACCTGCCAGGTTCCCAGGTCGGTCTCGACCTCCACCCCCGGTACCAGCTCGCGGTCTGGCTCCTTGAGGATGTCGATCCCGGTCTCGCTGTCGCTGCGCTGCTCGCGGTAGCGCTCCAGCGCCGCCGGCGAGACGCCGCTCTGCCGCGCCACCTCGATCCGCGCCTCCAGCGCCGCCTCGGGGTCGTCGGCGAGCAGCCGCACGTGCTCCCAGTTCGGGTGCATCCAGAGCTCGCAGCCGGCCCGCTCGCAGATCGCCCCGGCGAGGCCGTAGTGGTCGGTGTGGGAGTGGGTGCAGACAACAAGGCGGACGTCCTCGACTCCGAAGCCGGCCTGGGCCAGCGCCAGATCAAGCTGCCGCAGCTTCCCCTTGCCGCCGATCCCAGTGTCGAACATGACGACGCCGCCGTCGTGCTCGACCGCCCAGGCGTTGCCGTGCGGAACGCCGGGCCAGGGAAGCGGCAACCGCAGCCGCCAGATCCCCGGCAGGACGCGCTCGGTGCGGGGCGCCTCCGCTTTTCCACTGGCCACGCGGCCAATCCTTTCAGGCCCTAGGGACGATCGAACTCCTGCATGACGCCGGCGGCGGCGAAGCAGGCGGCGCCCGCGAAGGTTCCCCAGTTGGCGATCCCGACCGCCAGCTCGTCGCCGCTCGACGGGCGGACGAAGGCGGCGATAGCGGCGACCATGAAGAGCGCCGAGCCGACCTGGTTGACGACCGCGATCCACCAGTCGAGTCGTCCGACCTGGCCGCGCCGGCGCTCGCGCCGCAGCTGGAGCAGGGCAAGGTGCCCGGAAATCAGGAAGAGCACGCAGCCGATCACTTCCGGCGACCAGACCAGCCGGTGCTCCTGGGCAGTGGTGAGGTCGCCGATCAACGCCGCCAGCAGGCTGACGCCGAAGTAGAGGGTACCGACGAAGAGGACGAACGCACTCGCCCATTCGAGCCGCCGCGGTTCGAACGACCACCAGCGCCACCCGTCCCGGCCGCCGTTGGCGGCCAGCAGGACCGACGTGTAGCCGCCGGTCGTGAAGAAGACCCCGCCGCAGAGGAAGACGACGCCGGCCAGCCGCGGCCCCCCGACGTGGGCCTGAGCCAGCAAGGCACCGAGGCAGAACAGGGACCCGCCGATGACGAAGGCGGTGGCCGCGATTCGGTTGGTCAGCTCCAGCCGCCGGTTCACGTTCACGGCGGCAGCCTATGCTCGGCGGATCAGGCGACGCTGAAGGTGCTCGGATCCGGCCCGGTCCGCTCGCCGGCGTCCAGCCGCTCGATCGCGGCCATGTCGTCCTCGCTGAGCGCGAAGTCGAAAAGCTCGAAGTTCTCGCGGATCCGGCTCGGCGTCGCCGATTTGGGGATGACGACGTTGCCGAGCTGCAGGTGCCAGCGGAGAATTACCTGGGCCGGCGTGCGTTCGTGGTGGGCGGCAACGGTTTCGATCGTCCCGTCTTCGAGCAGGTCGCCCTGCGCCAGCGGGCTCCAGGCCTCGGTGGCGACCTCGTGGTCGTCATGCCAGGCGCGCAGCTCGGCCTGCTGCAGCCGCGGGTGCAGCTCGATCTGGTTCACGGTCGGCCGCTGCTCGGCCTCGGTCTCGAGCCGCTCGAGCTCCTCGACGCGGAAGTTGGAGACGCCGATCGAGCGGGCGCCGCCTTCCTCTTTGATCCGTTCGAAGGCGCGCCAGGTGTCGAGGTAGAGGTCGCGGCTCGGCAGCGGCCAGTGGATCAGGTAGAGGTCGACGTGGTCGGTGCCCAACCGTTCGATGCTCTTCTCGAAGGCCCGCAGGGTCGAGTCGTATCCCTGCTCGGAGTTCCAGAGCTTGGTGGTGACGAAGACGTCCTCGCGCGACACCCCGGCGGCGGCGATCGCCGCCCCCACCCCGGCCTCGTTCCGATAGGCAGCGGCGGTGTCGACATGGCGATAGCCGACCGCCAGCGCTTCCTCAACCCGCTCCTGCGTTTCCTCGGGCGGAATCTGGAAGACGCCAAAGCCGAGCTGCGGCATCTCGACGCCGTCGTGAAGAGTAAGAACGGGAACCTCGGTCGCATTGGTCATGCGACGTGGCTACCCCTGGGGCTGCGCGTTTAAGCGGCTAGCTGGTCGCGAGGCCGATGGCGAGCAAGGGGAAGGCGGCCATGATGCCGAGATAAGCGCCCATCGCGGCGCCGCTGCCGAGCGTCGCCGTCCGCGAGCGGGCACCGGAAATGCAACCGATCAAGAAGATGGCGGCGGCGATTCCGAATCCAAGCCAGAAGACTCCGGGCATTGCGGCGGCGACTTTACCGAACCTCGGGGAGGAATCGCCGGCCCAGTGGCAAAACGCGACGCATGAACGAAAGCACCAGTCAAAACAGCAAGCTGATTCTCGCGGCGATGATCTTCGCCGTCTCGATGACCTTCATCGACCAGACGATCGTCGCGATCGCGATCCCGACGATCCAGGACGACCTCTCGCTCTCGGCAACCGGCGTGCAGTGGATCGTCAACGGCTACCTGCTCTCGCTCTCGGCGCTGTTCGCCTTCGGCGGCCGGCTGGCCGACATCGCCGGCCACCGGCGCATGGTCACGCTCGGGGTGATCGTCTTCGCCGTCGCCTCCGCCCTCTGCGGCGCCACCCCCACTGGCTCCCTCGACGAGGCCTGGTTGATCACCTTCCGGGTGATCCAGGGTGCCGGCGCGGCGATCATGTTCCCGGCGGCGCTGGCGATCGTCTTGAACGCCTTCCCGGTGCGGGAGCGCGGCCGGGCGATGGCGATCTTCTTCGCGATCGCCGGCGGCCTCACCTCGGTCGGCCCGCTGGCCGGCGGCTTCCTCGTCGAATGGACCTGGCGGGCGATCTTCTGGGTCAACATCCCGGTCGCGATCATCGCCCTGGTCCTGATCGCCAAATCGAAGCCCGCCGACGAGAAGCACCCGGCGCCGCTCGACTACCGCGGCGCGGTGCTGATCACCGCCGGGATGGCGCTTGCCGTCCTCGGCCTGCAGCAGTCGAGCGTCTGGCACTGGGACAACCCGGCGACCTGGGGGACGATCGTCGCCGGCATCGCGCTGCTCGCCGCCTTCGTCCGCTACGAGCTGCGGGTCGAGAACCCGCTGCTGCGGCTCTCGGTCTTCCGCGACCGCGCCTTCGCGATCGACAACGTCGTCCTCTTCTTCCTGATGATCGCCTTCGTCCCGCTCTTCTTCTTCGCCAGCATGTACGCGCAGATCTCGCTCGGTGAAAGCGCCTCGGAAACCGGGCTCTACCTGCTGATCTTCTTCGCCGGCTTCGCCACCGCCTCGCAGTGGGGCGGCAAGGTCCTCGACCGGGTCGGGGCGCGGCCGGCGGTGGTGGTCGGCTGCGCCGTCGCCGCGGTTGGCTTCTACCTTTGGGGCCACTCGATGACCGAACTCTCGGTCTCCGACCAGTGGTACTACATCGTCATCGCCGGTGCCGGCGTCGGGCTCGTCCTCAGCCCCGCCAACACCGACGCGCTCAACCGGGTGCCGCGCAGTCGCTATGGAGAGGCGACCGGGATCACGCAGACGGTGCGGAACTTCGGCTCCAGCCTCGGGCTTGCCGTTCTCGGCACGATCCTGATCAGCGAGAACCGCTCGAATCTGGAGGCGACGGCAGCCGAAAACGGGGTCCCCAAGCAGGCCGCCGACGGCATCGCCGACGCGATCAGCCAGGGCAGTGGCAACGGCAGCGAATTCCCCGCCCACCTCCACGGCCCGATCGCCAAGGTCGCCGAAAACATCCCCCACGACTTCGCCCTCGCCTCGCGCACGGTCTTCTACGGGATGGCGGTGGCAATGGCCGTCGCCTTCGTCGTCGCCCTGCTCGGGATGCCGGCCGGCAAAGTCGAAACCGAGGTCGAAGACTTCGGCGAGCCGACTTCAGCCGGACCCGCCTAGGCGGCGCCGCTGATACGTTCGGCCGCGTGAGAGGCCGGCGCCTCGTCCTGTTCGGCTTCGCCGCGCTGGCGGCCCTCGGGTCGCCGGCCGGCGCCGCTGCTTCCCCAACCGACGAAGCGGCGCAGCAGTTGGCCGAGAAGTACGTGCCGATCGCGATGCTGCGGGAACAGCGGAACCCGCCCTGCGACACCTCGGAGGAGCAGTACCAGCCAACCAGCGTCGACGCCGTCCTCGGCAACCCGACCGTCACCCTCACCCACGAACTGCCCGACGGCAGCCTCGAAGCGGTGAAGCGGGCGCCGACTGCCGCCGACATCGCCGGCCTGCGCGACGGCTGGTACCTCGACTACGAAGGCAAGGTCCTCGGCAAGACCTGCGTCTACGCGCGCGCCTTCCGCCAGCTGCTCGAAGAAGGCAAGGCGCCGGCGATCACCTACGCCCACATCGCCCGCGAACCGAACCACGACGGATTCGCCCTCCAGTACTGGTTCTACTGGTACTTCAACCAGTTCAACGACCTCCACGAGGGCGATTGGGAGGGGATGCAGCTGAGCTTCGAATCGAACGTCGTCGCCGACGCGCTCGCCGAAGAACCAAGCGAAGTGATCGTCTTCCAGCACGCCGGCGGCGAGCGCGCGAGCTGGAGCGACGGCAAGGTGCAGAAGCAAGGGACGCACCCGGTCGTCTATCCCGCCGCCGGCTCCCACGCGACCTTCTACGACTCCGCCGTCTACCTCGGCAATGGGCAGAACGGCTCCGGCGTTGGCTGCGACAACACCTCCGAACCGCTACGCGAACTGCCGCTGCGGCCGGTGCTGCTGCCGGAAACCGCGCCCGAACACGGCGCCTTCCAGTGGCTCAGCTACCGCGGCCGCTGGGGCGAACGGGAAAAGAGCTACAACAACGGCCCGACCGGGCCGGTGACGAAGACGGTCTGGCGCGAACCCTTCGCCTGGATGGCCGAACAGCGCTCGACCAGCCCGCGGCTACCCGGCGGCTCTGTTGTCGGGCCGACCGTGACCAGCGTCTTCTGCGGCGCCGTCGTCGCCGCCACCGACCTCACCCACATCGCCACCAAGTCACAGGCGGCGGCCTACGCGATCGTCGCCGCGGTCCTGCTGGCGCTGCTCGCCTTCTTCGGCCTCACCCGCTGGGGCCCGGTCGACCTCGAGAACCTGCGGGCCCGGCGCGCCTTCGGCCAGCTGCTGCGGACGACGCGCCGGCTCTACGGGCGCTACTGGACGACGCTGGTGCCGATCGCCCTGATCGCCTTCCCGATCGTCGGCGGCGTCAGCCTGCTCGCCGAAGCGATCGCCAGCGGTCGCGGAGTCGACAACGCCGCCGGGCGCGCCGGCGTCCACCTGGCGTTCGCCGACTTCGCGGAAACGTTCGGGCGTCCGGTCGCCGAAGCGCTCGTCGCCGCGGTGGTGATCGTCTTCGTCCGCGAGCTCTGCCGCGGCCATCGGGTCGGCTTCCTCGACTCGGTGCGGGGGGCGCTGGCGCGCTTCGGCCGCGTGGTCGCCGCCCAGCTGCTGGCGATCGTCGCCCTCACCCTGATGGCGATCACGGTGATCGGCCTCCCCTTCGCGATCTGGAAATACGTCTCCTGGCTCTTCGTCCAGCAGGAAGTGCTGTTCACCGACAAGTCGATCCGCGAGTCCTTCCGTGGCAGCTCGGAGCTGGTCCGCGGCCGCTGGTGGCACACCGTCCGCGTTGCCGCCCCGCTCTGGCTGCTCAGCGTCGCCGCCGGCCCGATCCTCGGCTTCGCCCTGATCTTCACCGGCTTCGACCTCGTCTGGATCAACCTGCTCGGCTCGCTCGTCTTCGCCCTCTTCATCCCCTACGTAACCACCGGCCACACCCTCCTCTACTTCGACCTGCAGGTGCGGGGGGAAGAGGAACCGGCGCGGCCGCGGCGTCTCTCGCGGCCATGGCGAGGGCGCCAGCCCGATCCCGTGGTTCCTTAGTCGGCTCAGGCCCGACAAAGGAACCACGCAACGGCTAGTTTTTGCCCGACCGTGCGCATCCTCGCCTTCAGCGACCTCCACCGCGACCTCGAGCAGGGCGCGCGGCTGGTCGAGATGTCGGCCGAGGCCGACGTCGTGATCGGGGCGGGCGACTTCGCCTCGGTGCACGAGGGGCTCGGAGAAACGATCGACGCGCTCTCGGGGATCGAGACGCCCACCGTCCTCGTCCCCGGCAACAACGAGACCCTCGATGCCCTCCGCGAGGCGGCCGCCGACTGGAGCGCCGCGATCGTCCTCCACGGCGAAGGGACGACGATCGAGGGAACCGAGTTCTTCGGCCTCGGCGCCGGCATTCCCGTCACCCCCTGGGATTGGAGCTTCGACCTCGACGACGAGGCGGCAACCGAGAAGCTCGCCGCCTGCCCCGAGGGAGCCGTCCTCGTCCTTCACTCCCCACCGAAGAACCACTGCGACAGCGCCGGCGGCAACGGCAACTTCGGCAGCCCCGCCCTCCTCCGCGCAATCGAAGAGAAGCGCCCCCGCCTCGCCGTCTGCGGCCACATCCACGAGTCCTGGGGCTGCGAAAGCCAGATCGGCCCCACGCCGATCCGTAACCTCGGCCCCAAAGGCACCTGGATCGAGATCTAGCCGGTTTAAGAGTCGGTGGTCGAGGCCTGTTGCTCCAGGACCATCCGGTGCAGCGTCTCCGGCGCGAAGTCGGCGCCATTGGGCCAGACGATCGTCCCGAGCTCCTCGTCAAGCTCGACCTGGCTGAAGAAACGGGGGTCGCGCAGCGGCTCGAAGACGCCCCTCCATTCTTCGTCAGAGAAGTCCAGCTCCCCGCCTCTGCCGTCCTCGAACTCGAGGTGGAGTCGGTGGACTCCGAGACACCGCACATCGACGACGTGAACGATCTTCTCCATGAGGACGATGCTAAGGGAGGGGGTCAATACGCTCCACCGCCTCTTCTCTCTGCGCCCTCTCCCAATTCAAATGCAGCTCTTCGCGATGCAGGTCCGCCCACTGCCGCACCAGGCGAAGCGCTCGACTCGGCAGACGGCCGGCAATCGGCTCCAGGGTCTCTATGGAGATGGATACCTCGCACTCTCCGTACCGAGCATGGAAATGGGGAACGCCGTGCTCTCGGTAGTACATGGCGATGGTGATCCCGTAGAAGCTGCTGATGCGCGGCACCGAGCGAACCTAAGAGGCCTCGGCGCACGTATGGCGCGCACAACGTGCCGATTCAGCCGCGACATAATCGCGGCTGTGTCATATCGCCTACTCAAAGCCGCCGATGCCTTCTGGCGGCGGTCGAATCAGATGCAGACGCCGAACACCGACATCGGCGGGCAGTTGGAGGCTTCGGCGCTGGGGGCGCGGATGTGGCGGGTGGAGCCGGGGAAAGCTTCCACCTATCACCAGCACTTCACGCAGGAGGAGCTCTATGTGCTGCTGGAGGGCGAGGGACGGGTGCGGATTGGCGAGGAGGTGCTGACGCTGGGGCCGCTCGACACGCTGCTGGTCGAGCCGGACACGCCGCGACAGCTGTTCAACGACACCGAGGCCGATCAGCTCTGGCTGGTGGTCGGCGCCCCGCGGGAAGAGATCACCAGCACCCTGGAGATGACCGAGGAGCAGCTGCGTCACATGTACCCGGAAGGCCCGAAAGCGCTGCCGCCGGAGCTCGGCGGCGGCCAGGCCGACTAGAGCGCGAGGGAGACGGGCTCCTCAAGCAGGGCTTTGACCCGGGCGAGGAATTCGGCGCCCTCGGCGCCGTAGAGGATGCGGTGGTCGCAGGCGATCGTCGCCTTCATCAGCTGGGCGGGGACGACCTGGCCGTCGCGGACGGTGGGGGCTTCGCGGATCGCGCCGACAGAGAGAATCGCCGCCTGGCCCATGTTGATCACCGCCTCGAAGGAGTCGATCCCGTACATGCCGAGGTTGGTGACGGTGAAGGTGCCACCCGAGAGCTCCGGCGGCGTCACCGAGCCGTCGCGGACTTTGGCGGCGACGGCGCGCACGTCTTCGGCGATCTGCCGCAGCCCCTTCTTGTCAGCGTCGAAGACCGTCGGCACCACCAGCGCCTCAGGCGCGGCAACCGCGACCCCGACGTTGACCCGCGAGTACATCTCGAAGCGCCCGTCGCGGTAGGCCCCGTTGGCTTTCGGAAACTCCCGCAAAGCAATCGCGCACGCCTTCACGACCATGTCATTGAAGGAGGGCACCACCTCACCCTCTTTCGCAGCACCTTTGAGAGCAGCCCGAGCCGCGACCGCCTTCCCCATATCGATCTCGATCGTTAGATAGAAGTGAGGCGCCGTCGCCTTCGACTCCGCCATCCGCCGAGCGATCGTCTGCTGCAGCTTGTTCAGCTCCTGCGTGCGGGTCTCGCCCTTGGCCGTCTCGACCGAGGGACCGGCGCTTGCGAGGGCAGGAGCTGCCCCCCCGGGCTGGGTAGAGGGGGCAGGTCCCACTGAAGCAGCCGCCCCTTCCACATCCGCCTTGACGATCCGCCCACCGGGCCCCGAACCCTCCAGCTGTGAAAGCTCCAGCCCCCGCTCCTCGGCGAGCCGGCGAGCCAGCGGCGACGCTTTCACGCGCTCCCCATCCGCGGAGACCGGAGCGGCTTGAGCCTCGGCGTCCGCCGCCTTCTCCTCTCCCGTGGGTGACGTCGTAGGGGGGACCACCTCCTGCGCAGTTGCAGGAGGTGGTGGGTCCCCTGCGGCGGCAGGACCCGCGGGCCGAGTGCTCTGTCCCTCGGCCGTCCCGCCCGAACCATCCCCGTTCTCCCCGATCCGAGCAATCGGAGTCCCGATCGGCAGCGTCTCCCCCTCCTGCGCCAGGATCTCCTGCAGGGTGCCCGCCACGTCTGCTTCGTAAGCCATGTTCGCCTTGTCGGTCTCGATTTCGACCAACTCGTCGCCGACCGCAACCTCGTCGCCAACCTGCTTCAGCCAGGTGAGGATCGTCCCCTCCTCCATCGAGTCGGAGAGGCGCGGCATCACCACCTCACTCACGGGGCAGCTCCATGCCTACAGGTTGCCACTTCGCCCCGCTGTCCCTCACCGCTGCGCCAGGAAGACGCCGCGCAGGAGCGAGCCGGCTGCCGCGCGGAGGACGTCGGCGCGGAGCGCGGCCATCACCTCGGTCTCGCGGGCCTGCAGCCGGCCCACGGTGGCGATCGGCTCGACTTCGGGCCGCGGCTGCCCCGCCGCCGGTTCTGGCGGCGCCGTCGCCCGCGCCTGTTCGTAGGCGAGGCATCCCTCGACGCCCTGGGCGATCAGCTGGGCACGGTAGTCGGCGCCTTCTTCGGTCGGGTGGAGGCCGTCGGACTGCATCAGCTCGGGGTGGCCGACGGCAATCGCCGCCCAGTCGGGCACCTGGGTGCCGGGCCGCGAAGCGGCAAATTCGGCGACGACCCGGTTCTTGCCGGTGTTGTCGACGCCGTTGACGGTGAAACCGTGGATCGTCGGCACGACCAGGCAGGCGTCGCCGACGGTTTCAGCGACCTTGGCCAGGTTGCCGGCGAGGATCTCGGGATATTCGGGGTTGTCGTTGGTGCCGGCGTCGAAGACGATCACGTCGTCGGAGGGTTCGTAGCTTTCCTGGAAGAGGTCGAAGATCTGGAAGCTGTTGTAGCCGCCGACCGCGTTGACGGTGAGTTCGACGCCCGGCAGGTAGCGGCCGAGATGGGGCGACGTCAGCTCCTCGAGGCTGTCGCCGACGACCAGCACATGCGGGGCCGCCGCGGCCGGCGCCGCCGCGGTCGCCAGCGCGAGGAGCGCGAGCAGCAGCGCCGGCGCCGTCCTCCCGAAGCTGCCGATCCGCCACACGAGAGGGGTTTCTACACGACGTAGACTGCCGCCGTGCCCGTCGCCGCCCGCTTCCAGACAGCCGGCTGCGTCGCGCTTGTCGCCCTCCTGCTCGCCGGCTGCGGCGGGGGCGGATCTACCGGCACGGAGACGACCGCCGCCACCGTCACCAGCGAGGCCGTAACCACGACGCCGCAGCGGCCCATCCCGAAGCACAAGAAGCCCGCCGCCGGGCCCTGCCAGATTCAGCTCGGCAGCTTCGTCGCCTCGATGGATTCGCTGCGCCGCCGTCTCGCCGTCGGCGTCACCTACGACCAGTACGTGGCGGAGGTGCGCGGGATCCGCTCCACCTATCGCGAGATCCCGATCGACCAGGTCGAGCTCAACTGCCTCTCCGCCGTCGCCACGCCGGCCGAGCAGGCCTTCAACCGCTACATCGGGGCCGCCAACGACTGGGGAGAGTGCGTCTCCGAAGCCGGCTGCAGCTCGGAAACCGTCGAACCGGTGCTGCAGCGGGGCTGGCGAATCGCCTCCCACTTCCTCGGCGAAGCCGACGACGGCCTCGACGCGATCGCCCCCTGAACGCGGAGAGCAGCCCAAGGGCGGCAGATACACGACGGGCCGCCCGAGGGCGGCCCGTCGTCTGGTGCATGGAAACGAACGCGGGAACTGCGACCGGGCGGGACAAGACCCGGCTCCCAACGAATCGCCGGTGCCCGGGGTGGATTCCGCCGGGCGCCCGAACCAGTGCGGCGCCTAGCGGCCCTGCACCTCCAGAGTCCCATCAAGCATGTGATTCAAGTTAGGACCACCTCCTTTCTCTGGTCAGATGATTGAAGCAAATCCGCAGGTCGGGCTGGGGTGCCTCTTTTCGTTGGCTTGGTCGTAGGCTGGCGGGATGAGCGAGCTGCCCGAGCACGTCGCCCGCAACCGGCGCTTCTGGAACGACTACGCCCCGCAATGGGTCGAGGCTGGCCGCGACGACTGGGCAGCCACCGAACCGCGCTGGGGCAACTGGCGGGTGCCGGAGTCCGAAGTCGGTCTGCTCCCGGCCGAGCTCGAGGGCAAAGACACGATCGAGCTCGGCTGCGGCACCGGCTACGTCTCCGCCTGGCTCGCCCGCCGCGGCGCCAAGCCGGTCGGGATCGACAACAGCGAAGCCCAGCTGGAGACGGCGCGGCATTTCCAGCAGGAGTTCGGGATCGAGTTCCCGCTCCTGCACGGCAACGCCGAGGAAGTGCCGTACCCGGACGCCAGCTTCGACGTCGCAATCTCCGAGTACGGGGCGAGCATCTGGGCCGACCCCTACAAGTGGATCCCGGAGGCGAGCCGGCTGCTGCGCCCCGGCGGCGAGCTCGTCTTCCTCATTAACTCGGTCTTCGTGATGCTCTGTTACCCGGAGGACGAGAACGAGCCGCCCGGCGATCGCCTCCTGCGCCCCTACTTCGGCATGCACCGGTTCGAATGGCCGCAGGACGAGTCGGTCGAATTCCACCTCCCCCACGGCAAGCTGATCGCGCTGCTGCGCGAGAGCGGCTTCGAGGTCGAGGAGCTGATCGAGATCCAGCCGCCGGAGGGCTCGACCACCCGCTTCCCCGGCACGAGCCTGGAGTGGTCGCGGCGCTGGCCGCTCGAGGAGGCCTGGCGGGCGCGCAAACGCTGATTTCGCGCGGTCCCCTTCGGATCGGCTTGGTTTACCAATTGCCTGGCGGGTAGTGAGGGGCCATGTCAATCGGACTGATCATCGCCATCGTCGTCATTGCCATCGCCGTCCTCGCGGTAGTCGCCGTCTTCACGCAGAAAGCGAAAAAGCGGCGTGAACTCGAGCGCATGCGGCTCCGCGAACAGGCCGGTGGGCACCGCAACGAGGCCGAGGTCCACGCCTCGAAAGCCGAGGAGCGCGAGGAGGAGGCGCGGCAAGCGGAGCTGGAAGCGCGCGAAGCCGCCGAGCGCGCCGAGCGCGAGCGTCAGCTCGCCGAGCACCACGGCGACAAAGCCGAGAACATCGAGCGCAAGCTCTAAAGCGCCCAGGCGCAGAGAAGGGGCACCACATGGTGATCGGAGTCGTAATCGGAATCTGCGTCCTGCTGGCGATCTTGGGCTTCCTCGTCCCGGCTCTCTCCAACCATGCCCGCCGCGGCAGCGATAAGGGCTTCTCGGCGGGGCAGCGCGCCGGCGGCAAGGCGCCGGGACCAATCGGCCGCCTGCTGAGTAAGTCGTTCGGCAAATCCCAGAGCGCCGCCGACAAGAGCCACTCGGCGGGCAAGTCAGCCCGCGAGAAGCTGCCTTTCTAGGACCGACCGAGGTACCCCGCCGCGCAACCGGACAGGGGCGCATAATGGCCGGGTGAGCGAGGAGAGCTCGACGGTCGTCTTCTTCCCCGAGGGGGCGTTCGGGCCGACCAACAACTGCGTCGGCATCGGCGACGTCCTGCGGCGGCGCGGCCACCGGGTTGTCTTCATCGTCGAGGAGTCGTTCGCCGGGACGCTCGAGGCGCAGGGGTTCGAGGAGCGCCTAATGCGGCTGACGCCGCCTCCGGAGAGCGAGGAAGCGCCGGGCCAGTTCTGGAAGGACTTCATCCGCGACACGGCGCCGGTCTTCCGCACCTCGACCCGGGAGCAGCTGGCCGACTTCATCGCCCCGACCTTCCAGGCGCTGGTCGACGGCGCGAAGTACGTCGACGAGCGGCTGCGGGAGATCATCGACGAGCTGCAGCCCGACCTGATCGTCGAGGACAACGTCGTCGCCTTCCCGGCGCTGCCCGCCTGCGGGCAGCAGTGGGCGCGGATCATGTCCTGCAACCCGACGGAGATGAAGGACCCCGAGGTGCCGCCGCCGTTCTCGGGGCTACCGAGCGACGACACCGGCGGCTGGGACGAGTACTGGCACGCCTACCGCGCCGCCCACCGCGAGCTGCACGCCGATTTCAGCGAGTTCTGCCAGCAGCGTGGAGCGCCGCCGCTACCCCCCGACGACTTTATCCACGAGAGCCCCTGGCTGAACATGTACCTCTATCCCGACGAGGTCGACTACCGGCGGGCGCAGCCGCTCGGGCCGACCTGGCACAACCTGCAGGCGAGCGTCCGCGCCACCGACCCCGCCTGGGAGCTGCCGGAGCAGCTGCGTGGCGAGGAGCCACTTGTCTACCTCAGCCTGGGCTCGCTCGGCTCGGCCGACGTTGCGCTGATGCAGAAGCTGGTGGCCGAGCTGGCCGAGGCGCCCTACCGCTTCGTCGTCTCCAAGGGCCCGCAGCACACCGAGTTCGAGCTCGCCGCCAACATGGCCGGCGCCGAGTTCCTCCCCCAGACCGAAATCCTCCCCAAGGTCGACCTGGTGATTACGCACGGCGGCAACAACACGGTCACCGAGTCCCTCTACTTCGGCAAGCCGATGGTCGTGCTGCCGATCTTCTGGGACCAGCACGACAACGCCCAGCGGATCGAGGAGACCGGCTTCGGCGCCCGGCTCGACACCTACGGTCACAGCGGCGAAGAGCTGACCGGGGCGATCGAGCGGCTGCTGGGCGACGAGGCGCTGGCGGCGCGGCTGGAGCGGACGTCGAAACGGCTGCAGGGCGCGCCGGGGACGGAGAAGGCCGCCGACTTGATCGAGCAGGTCGTCGCCGCCTGACCTGACGGCGCCGTCTGTACCGGGATACTGCCGGGCTGCGATGACAGCGGCTTCGACAAGAGCGCCACGGTCCACGCCGCGGCTGATCGGCGAGACCTTCCAGCTCTATTGGCGCTATCCCCTGCTCTTTCTGATCCTGGCGGCGGCCGTCGTTGTTCCCTATTGGTTGATCGTGCTGGTCGCCACCGGAGCCGGCCCCTTCAACCAACGCGGACTGGCGGCCGGCATCTCGCTGCTCCTGACTCTGATCGATACGGCACTGGTCGACCCGCTCGTCTCGGCGCTCCATGTGCACGCGGTTGAGGAGGTGGAGGAAGGAGAAACGCCGCGGCTCGGACCGGTTGCCCGGCGGGGGCTGGCCGTTCTGCCAATGGTCGCCGCCGCGGTGATCATGTCCTGGCTCGCCTTCGCCGGCGGTCTTCTTCTGCTCGTCCTGCCGGGCATCTACGTCTTCTTTCGCCTCGCGGTGACGGCGCAGGCCGCCGCGATCGAGCGCCAGGGCTGGTCGCCGGCGCTGCGGCGAAGCTGGGCTCTGACCGAAGGCAACCTCCTGCACGTCGCTCTCTTCGTCGTCTCCGTCTTCCTGATCACTTTGCCCCCGGGGCTACTGCTCCGCCACGTCCTGGGCGAAGAAACGACCGCGCTGACCTTCGTCGCCGGCGTGGCATGGCAGGTCATAGTCATCTCCTTCAACGCCCTGGCGACGGCGATCCTCTACTTCGACCTGCGCGCCCGCCGTCTCCCCGCCGAGGGCATTTGACAAAAACTGGCCAGCTAGCCAGTATGGTCTCCGCACGTGGCCGACCAAGCTGAGATCGCTGCCGGGAGAGGGAACGTCGAGGACGCTCTCGTCCTCGACCGCGAGCACTGGGAAGAAGGGCCGCCGCTGGAGCTGTTTAAGCGGATGCGGTCGGAGTGCCCGGTCCACTGGACCTCGCAGGTCACCGAGCTGCCGCAGGCTAAGGGCTTCTGGTCGGTGACCACGGCCGACGACGTCCACGCCGTCAGCCGCGACTGGCAGACCTACTCCTCCGAACGCGGCGGCGTCGTCGTCATCGACGAGGTCTTCCCGCTCGACCTGGCGCGGGCGATGTTCATCGGCATGGACCCGCCCAAGCACGACCGGATCAAGGCGCTCTTCCAGGCCGGCTTCACGCCGAAGCGGATCGCCGACCACGAGGAGGAGATCCGCCGGATCGTCGTCCGCGTGCTCGACCGCCTCGAGGGGCGCGACAGCTGCGACCTCGCAACCGACGTCGCCCAGCCCGCGGTCTCGCGGGTGATCGGCAGCTTCATGGGCATCCCCGAGGAGGACGACGCCGCCTGGGCCGAGCTGATGAACATGGCCCTGGCTGCCAACGATCCCGATTACAGCCCCGACATCGACAGCGTCGAGGCGACGATCCAGGAGGCGATCCAGCAGGTCTTCACCCGCTGCAGCGCGATGATCGCCGAGCGGCGGGAGAACCCCACCGACGACCTCACCAGCGTCCTCGTCCACGCCGAGATCGACGGGCAGCGGCTGGAGGAGCACGAGATCGTGATGGGCTTCTTCCTCCTCGTCGCCGCCGGCAACGACAGCACCAGGTCGACCTACGCGAGCGCGATGCGGGCGCTGATGGAAAACCCCGACCAGCGCCAGCTGCTCCTCGACGACCCCTCGCTGATCCCCGGCGCGGTCGAGGAGGCGCTGCGGATGTTCCCCGCCTTCGCCCACTTCCGCCGCACCGCAACCAAGGACACCGAGCTCAACGGCCGGCAGATCAAAGAGGGCGACAAGGTGGTCATGTGGTACGCCTCTTCAAACCGCGACGAGAGCCGCTACGAGGACCCCGACCGCTTCGACGTCCTCCGCAACCCCGAGCACCAAGCCTTCGGCGCCGGCGGCCGCCACTTCTGCCTCGGCACCGCCCTGGCCCGCCTCGAGCTGAAGATCCTGCTCGAGGAGACCCTGGCGCGCTATCCCAAGATGGAGATCGCGGGAACCCCCGTCTACATCGAGTCGGGCTTCCTCAACCAGCTGAAAACGCTGCCGGTTCGACTCACTCCTTAGCCGGGCGCAGCGTCTTCTAGCCGTTCCCCCGCACCTTGCAGCTGCGCACCACGGTCGTCGTCAGCGTCTGGCCGTTGGCAAAGCCGTAGCGGGCCTTAGCGAAGGGGAACACCGCCCCCGGGAAGCCCGCCGGGGCGCTGCAGGCAGCCGAGACGTAGGAGTGAACTTTGCCGCGGTAGCGATAGCGGCGATCCAGCGTCATGTCGAAGTGGGTCAGGTAGGCCCAGCCGCGTGCTGAGGCCGGCAGCGAGGTGCTCATCACCGTGCCGAAGAGGCCGGGGCGCTGCTTCAGCTTGAAGGTGAGGACGAAGGCGCCCGGCGGGTCTTTCGCGTAGACCTGGGCCAAGATCAGCTTGCGGCCGTTCTTCCTTGGCCCGTTGAAGGCCAACAGCCGGCCTTGGACCTCGAAAGGAGCCTGTTTTTCAAGGCGGACGATGAGACGAACGTGGCCCGAGCCGACGATCGCACGGCCGCAGATCTGGTGCGCCGCCGCCTCGGTGGCCGGCTGTATCCGCTCGACCCGGCAACTCGGCAGGCCGGTGTCATCGAGCCGCCCGGCGCTGTTGATCGCCACCGAGATCCTCTGCAGTTGCGGCAACGAGGCCCCCTTCAGGGCCTTGAAGTCGCCGGCGACGCGGACGGCAACCGGGACAGCCTCATGGCGCGGCAGCTTCTTCGGCGCCATCTGCCCGTCGAAGCCGACCTGCAGACCGCCTTCGCGCGTGACCTCCGCCCGGGTGGGAGCGGCCAGGCTGAGGGCGAGGAGAAGCACAGCGAGGAGGCCTAGGCGAGCGCGCATCTAGCTGAACCTCCCCGGGTCGAGCTTGCAGTAATCGAAGCCGAAGGCCAACACCGAGTTGTTGGCGAGATTGGAGTTGCGGTTGAGGCGCACCGAGAGCGTCTGGGCCTTGCCCTTCTTCCCCTGCGCAAGCGCCTTGCCGATCCGGCCCAGGTATTCGCTCTCGACCTCCAGGTAGCCGATCCACTTGTCGAGCTTGGCTTCGTCGGCGGTCGGCTGGGGCACCGCCCGCAGCTGCCCGATGGTCTTGTCGAGGGCGACGACGGCGCGCTTGAAATGAGTCGAAGCTGCCTTGAGCTTGCCCGCCTTCACCTCCTCCTCGGCACCGGCGAAGATGCGCCTGTTCGCTTCGGTGTTGCGCTTGCAGATCGGCTCGACCCGGGCTTTGTATTCGTCGCGGGTGAGTTCGGCGGCGCCCGCCAGCGGAACCACGGCCAGCGCCGCCAGCGCCGCCGCCCAAAAGATCGTCTTCCTCATTGCATTTCCCCCTTGTCGTGCCTTGTCAATAAGCATTCGTTCAGGCCGGATGCAGCTTGATCCGCGGCAGCACCCGTCGCAGCGGCGCCGGCAGCCACCAGACCCGCTCGCCGATCAAGAGCATCAGTGCCGGCAGCAGCAGGATCCTCACCACGGTGGCGTCGAGCGCCACCGCCACCGCCAGCCCGACGCCGAGCTGAGAGACGGTGGAGACCTTCGCCGCGGCGAAGCTGATGAAGACGGCCATCATGATCGCCGCGGCGCCGGTGATCACCCGGGCCGTCCGCTCCAAGCCGAATGAGACCGCCTGGCGGTGGTCGCCACTTGCTTCGTAGCTCTCGCGCATCCGCGCCAGCAGGAAGACGGCGTAGTCGACCGAGAGCCCGAAGACGATGCCGAAGATCGCCGCGGCGCCGATCGCATCGACGTAGTCGTGGCCACCGAGCGGCCACCCGGCCGGGACGTGGAAGAGCAGGACCAGGACGCCGAAGGCGACGCCGACGGTCATCAGGTTCAGCAGCACCGCGATCGCCGCCAGGATCGGCGCCTGCAGGATCGCCACGAGCGCAAGGAAGGTGACCAGCGTCATCGCCAGAATCACCAGCGGCACGCGGACGCGGGTGACGTGGTTGTAGTCGGTGAGCTGGGCCGGGCCGCCGGTCACCCCGGTCGCTAGGCCGGCCTTCGAGCCAAAGGCGGCGGCGAGGTGGTTGAGGCGAGCGTCGAGGGCTTCGGAGGGCGGCGTGTTGAATTCGCTGGTCGGAATGACAAGCAGCGCCGCACCCTGGCCGCTGCCACCGAGGTCCACCGTCTGCGCCGCCTGCTCGCGCACGCCAGGCCTCGCCCCGTCAAGCGCGGAAAGAACGAAATATCCCGAGTTGAAGAGGTGCGGAGAGGCGTTCACGAGCGCGTCCCGCTGCTGTGCAATCGCGCCTCCTTCGGCGCTGACTTGGGCTCCCGCCCGCACCAGACCTCCCTGCAGCGGCGCTGAGCGGGTGTAGCCGTCCGAGAGCCCGGAGGCGAGATGCTCGGTGCCGTCGCTGAGCCGCGCCAAGCCCCCGGCGAGGGCGCCGGCGCCGGAGGCCAAGCGGTGCAGGCCCGAGCCGAGGGTGCCGGCGGCGTCGGCGAGGCGGTCCGTCCCAGTGGCCAGTTTTCGCTGCCCGGCGGCCAGGCGGACGCTGCCACCGTGCAAGCGGATCGCCGTCTCGCGCAGGGCGCGCAGTTCGTTGCGCTGGCCCGCCAGCGCCGTGACCAGGGCGGAGGCTTCGGCGGCGGCGGGCTGCAGAGCGGGGTCGGAAGCGGCCGCAGCAGCGAGCCGAGCCCGGATCTTCCGCGCCCGCGCCAGCGAACCCTTGCGCAGCTGCGGCAGCAGGTCGTGCAGGCCCAGCGACAGCGAAAGGGCGCCGGCCTTGGCGGTTTCCTGTCCTTCGGCGAGCTTGTCGGCGCCCACGGCGAGACGGTCGATCGCCTTGACCGCCCGATCGCCCCCACCTGCGGCGCGATCAAGGCCGGAGGACAGCTGATCGGCACCTTCGCGGGCGCGGTCAGAGCCCCTGCCGAGAAGTGCCGCGCCGGCGGCGGCGTCAGAGAGGCCGGAGCGCAGTTTGCCGACGCCGTTGCCGGCGGCGGAAAGCCGAGGGCCGAGCTGCTGCAGTCGGACCACCTGCCGTTCGCCACTGCGGCCGAGCAGGGCCTGCCCACGCCGCTGCAGAGGTGCGGTGCGTTTGGCGATCTGGCCGGGGCCGATGACCGCCTGCACTCCGGACTGGCGCGCAAGCAGGGACTGGAAGCGGGCGAGGTGGCGCAGGTCCGGCCGCGAGGTAATCGGGCCGGAATCGGTAGCGGCGGCGACGACGTAGGGAGCATTCCAGCCGGCGCCGATCTGGCGCGCAATCAACTCCGAGTCGCGCCGGGCAGGGTCGGAGGCGGGCAGCTGGGCGGCTGAGGGCGGCCCCGTCTTTAGCGCCAGGGCCGGCGCGGTCAAGAGCAGCAACACGGCCGAGATCGCAATCGCGATCGGCGCCGGCCGCCGTAGCGCGGTGCGCAGGCCGCGATGCAGGAACGTCTGGGAGCCGTCGGCCGGAGTCGACTCCCCAATCCGCCAACGGTCTACGTTGGCGCCGAGCAGGGCGAGTAGGGCCGGGGCGAGGTAGTTGGCGACGAGGACGCTGAGGGCGGTGACGAGAATCGCGGTACCGGCGAGCGAGAGCAAAAGCGAACCGGGCAGGACGAAGACGCAGACGATCATCGAGACGAAAAGGGTCGAGCCGGCGAAGAGCGTGGTTCGGCCCGCGGTCCGCCGGGTCGCCCAGGCCGCCTCGAGCGGATCGCGGCCGGCGCCCAGCTCCTCGCGGAACCGCGAGACGATCAGCAGCGCGTAGTCGACGCCGAGGGCGAGCCCCATCATCGTCGCCACGGTCAAGGCGAAGGCGTCGATCTCGATCACCCCGGAGGCCAGATAGAGCAGGCCCCGCGAGGCCAGCACGGTGATCGCCCCGAAGGCGAGTGGGATCAAGGCTGCGATCGGTGAACGGAAAACCAGCAAGAGCACCAAAAGCAGGAAGGGCAGGGCGATCAGCTCAGCACGCTCGGTAGAGGAGATCGACTGCTCCTGAATCGCCCGGGAGAGGGTGGGAAGACCGGTCTGATTAGCCCGCACGGGAGCGTGGATCACCCGTTCAAGCGTCTCGTTCAGATGGGGGACGGAATCGTCAACCGCCGCCGCGGTCGAGGTGTGGAAGTCGACGAGGATCAGGGCCTTGCGCGGCGAGGGCCGCAGGCGGGCGAGGGTGCGCCCGTCCCAGGGAGAGAGCGTGGTCACCTTGGGATCGCCGCGCAGGGCGCGGACGAGCGCCGGACCCTGGCGTTCGATCGCCGGCCCCGGTCCGCGCAGCAGGACGGCGAACGGTGCCGACTCGCCGAAATGAGCCTCGAGGAGCTTCGACCCTTCGGCGGCCGGGGTGCCGGGAACCGACAGCGAGGTCGGCGTCAGCCGGGACTCGACCCCCAGGCCCAAGACGCCCAGGGCGGCGATCGCGATGATCGCCGCCCCCAGGATCCGGCGTGGATGGCGCAGGCTCAGCGGCGCCTTCCGCGAGCTAGCGTTTGCCGTGCTTGCCCCCACCGGCTCCATGCTTCTTCTTCTTGCCGCATGGCGCCTTCAGCAGCGGCGTGGTGGTCGAGAGCTTGCCGTTCTGGCCTTCCATCTTCACCTTCGCCTTATGGCTGCCGCGGCAGATGTTGGTCGAGTTGACCAGCAGCCCCTTCTTGCCCCCCTGCATGCGGAGGACGAACTTGGAGATCGGCGCGTCGGGCAACACGTCGAAGGTGTTGCGGATGCCGCCGTTGATCGCGTCGATCCGCCCGTCGAGGACGATTTCGATCGGCTGCGATGCCGGACCTTTCAGGGCCACCGCGAGGTCCGGGAGCTTGTTGTTCGAGGAGCGCATGTAGACAGGGCCGCGTAGCGGCTGATCGAGCAGCGGGGTGATCGCTTCCGCCTGGCCGTAGATCGCCGCCGCGGGACATTCATTCGCCGCGAACTGCACCCTGGTGCAGATGGTGCGGATGTGGCTCTGTTCGAGGAACTCCGAGTGCGGCAGGGCGACCGAGACTCTGCCGATGCCAGCCTGGCCGGCCGGCTGGGTGAGGATCGCGGTCAGAGCCGGGTTGGCGGCGCGGCGGGTGCCGCCCTTGAGTGCCAGCTTTAGCTTTGGGGAGAACCCGAGGCTCGAGCAGCCGCCCGCCTGGAAGCGGTTGGTCGGAGCGGCAGTGGCGCCGCTGCCGCCGCCCAGCGAGGCGGAGACCGTCATCGGGTCGCAACTGGTCGGGTTGAGGATGAAGTCGGGGCGATCGACGTTGATCGCCACCGAGCGCACCTTCAGCGGGATGCCCTTGAGGATCGTCGGGATCGGATCCGATTTGGCCGTCAGCTGGGCGCTTTCGGGGTCGATGTAGAGCGGCGCCCGGACGACGACGTTGCCGAGGTCGAAGGGCCCGGCGACCGCGGGCGTGACGACGACCGAGCTGATCGGGGCGCCCTTGTAGGGGCCCGCCAGATAGAGGTTGCCGCCGACGTGGAAGGGTTCAGAGCCGACGCCGGCCGCGGTGTCGACGCTGCCGAGCCGGCTCGCGGCCGGGCAGCTGGGATTCGCCTGCTCCTCCTTGCCGGTCCTCGACGAGGCCGCGGCAATCGCCGCCTCCGAGCAGTAGGAGATGCCGGCGAGCTTGCCGATCAAACCCTTCGGCAGAGTGAAGTCGAGGCGGGTCAGCTCCTGTTCACCGTCGTTGCGGTTGATCTTGACGACGAGGGGGCTGTACTTCCCCCCGGCCGGGTCGGTGGTGCCCGCTTCGAAGCTCGGCGCGAAGGGCCGGGCCGCGGCGGAAGAGGCGCAACCGCTGCTGACGGTGAAGCTGTCCGAGGTCTCGGCCGGCGGGCCCGATTCCGGGGCCGACCAGGGAGTCCAGGTGCCGGTGGTGGTGTAGGTGTCACAGACTTCGGGGGTGGCGAACTGGGAGCGGGGGCCGCCGCCGCGGATCTTCAGGATCAGGTCTTCGAACGGCAGTTGCGGGTTGTTGTCGAAGGTGGCCGTGAGCTGGCCGGTGCTGGGGTCGGGGGTGACTTCGCCGGGGAGCTTGATGATCACACCGCTCACCGGATCGTCGACGACCAGGTAGACCGCGATCAAAGAGCCGAACGGATTTTCTTCCTGGGCGGCGAGGAAGAGGGTGCCAACCAGGGGGTTGTCGAGCAGCGGCGTCTTGATTTCGGCACTGCCGAGCTTGGAAGCATCGGGGCAGGTCGGAGGGGCGTTGGTGAAACGCATCGGGCTCGGCATCGGGAAGCCCGAGCCGCGGTAGCCGATCTGCGCCTCCGAGCAACTCGCCAGGCCGTTGGCCGAGGAGGGGTTGAGGGTCAGCCCGGCGGGGAACTTGATCACCGAGCGCTTCAGCTCCGGGGTAACCAGGCCGTTGGGGTCGGTCAGACCGGGCTGGTCGATGTGGAGGTGAGCTTCGGCGCCGACCGGGCTGGAGCCCTGGGTGGAAGTCGGCTGGAAGGCGAAGCCGACCTGGCCCTGTCCGGTGGCGGGATCCTTGGCTTCGAATTTGAGATTCTCACAACCGGTCAGAGCCGGCTGGGGGATCGTGACTTCGGGCGAGGTGTCGGGATTCTGGTAGGTGCTGGCCCTGGCCCGCACCGTCGGCTGGGTCTGCCTTGATTCGGCGCAGTTGACCGGGTTGGTCAGGAGCGCTTGTCCGTTGCCGAATTTCGGCACGCCTTCGAAACCGGTGTAGACGCCGAAGATCTTGTCGAAGTTCGCGTTGTTGGGACCGGTGAGGCGAATCCCGAAGCCGTCTTCGCTGTTGACCGTCGCCAGCACGCTCTGCAGCGGGAAGGCAAGACGGGTCGTGAACTCGGCCGCGTACCCCTTTGGCGGCATGTCGTTGTAGAGGCGTGAGGGAAGTTTCAGGCTTTCTTTGGGCTCGCCGATGTACGGATCGAGGTTGCCTACCGTCATTTCCTGGTTGCAGAGCGCCGAGCCGGCTTCCGGTTCGACCACCAAGCTCTGCGGGCAGCGCTTGCCGGCCAACGGGTTTCCAGTGAAGCCCGGCGGCAGGTCGACGGTCACGTCCTTGGAGTCACCGGCCGGAGCGAAGGCGCCGTTGCCGAGACGGACCGTGTTGAGCATGAGATACGCCGCCGACTGATACGGGTGCCCGCCGGCCTGGACCGAGGGGCTGCCGTCAGCTTCGAAGGATCCGGCCCAGGCGGTTGAGACCCCAAACGATGCCGGTTCCTTGGAGACGACGATCGGCAGCTGGTAGGTGTCGGTTTTGAGCGTGCCGCCGCCGGAGACTTCGACCGGG